>ENA-UOJL01001884-UOJL01001884.1-human-gut-metagenome-genome-assembly--contig:-P47-NODE-1884-length-19523-cov-5.618862_pt1 | contig 19523 bp, 14 predicted proteins | sample MGYA00242347_ERZ723894 | MGnify/ENA metagenome assembly ERZ723894
CGTCGGTCAATTCCTGCGCGTATAGGGAGTCTTTAGCACATCCTCGGCTGTAAAGCTTTGTACCTTCTCCGAGAGGGTAGGTCAAAGAACTTCGATTCGCGCCTTGGGCGGCGGGCAAGGCCCGCGCTAATAGGGACGCTAAAGCACGTCCGCGGCATTAAAGCTTTGTACCTTCTCCGAGAGGGTAGGCTAAAGAACTTCGATTCGCGCCTTGGGCAGCGAGGGTAAGATTCACACCATGCCTGGCGGCCATAAGCCGCTTGCGCAACGTGGGTGCAGCGTCACCCTATCTTAGAAGGAACCCTACCTAGCAAAACCACAACCGCGGGCGGCGAGGATGAGACTTGCACCATGCTCGGCGGCCATAAGCCGCTTGCGCAACGTGGGTGCAGCGTCATGCTATCTTGGGGAGAACTCCACCTCGCAAAACCACAACCGCGGGCGGCGAGGGTAAGATTCACACCATACTTGGCGGCCATAAGCCGCCTGCGCGATATGGGTGCAGTGTCACCCTATCGTGGGGAGAACCCTACCTCGCAAAACCACAACCGCGGGCGGCGAGGATGAGACTTGCACCATGCTCGGCGGCCATAAGCCGCCTGCGCGACGTGCCTCACCGCAGGTGCTTAGCAGGTAGCGCCGCCTTTCAGATGCTTCTGGGCAGCCAGGTTTTCTGCCTTGCGTGCCAGCAGATCGTTGGAAAGCAGCTGTTCCTGTACGTTTTCAAAGCCCAGGCGATCCACGGTGTCGGCAAAACGTTCGCCGGTGATGCCCTGTTCACGGAACAGAAGGATGGCTTTTTCAATCACGTTCAGAACTTCTTCCTTGTCCGTGAATACCTTTTCGAGGTAACGGCCCTTTGCCACCTTCTTGCCCCAGCGTCCGCCGATGAAGATGCGGTAACCGCTGGTGAAGCCTTCCACAGCCTTGAAGGGGCACTTGCCTACGCAGCGTCCGCAATGGTTGCAGGCGTTGTCGTCGATGGTGACTTTGCCGTCCTTGACCACGGGTACGTTGATGGGGCAGGCGTTGACCACCTGGCACACCTTGCAGCCACGGCACTTGTCCAGATCGATCATGGGCACCTTCTGGCCGATAACACCCAGGTCGTTCAGGTCGGGCTTGACGCAGTTGTTGGGACAGCCGCCTACAGCGATCTTAAATTTGTGGGGCAGTTTCACATTGTTGTAGCCGTGGAAGAACCGCTCGTGGATCTCCTCGCTGAGAGCGAAGGTGTCGATCAGGCCATACTGGCAGGTCGTGCCCTTGCAGGAAACCACAGGACGTACCTTGGAACCAGTGCCGCCAGTCTCCAGGCCGTACTGGGCCAGGAACTCCCGGAGCGGCTCAATGTTGTCAAAGGGAACGTGCTGGATCTCGATGGTAAGACGGGTGGTCATAGCCACCTGGCCGTTGCCAAAGCGCTCAGCAGCTTCGGTGATGGCGCGCATCTCATCAGCGGAGATCTTGCCGTTCCGGGTGATGATCCGGGCGTTGAAGCAGTCGGGAGTATTCTTGTCCCACAGGAAGCCAAGAGCCTTGACGCGAGTCACATCCTCGGGAGAAACGGAAGCGCCGGGAGCCTTTACCCGCACTTCGTTGAAAGTAGTGGCGCCTTCCAGCACCAGAGTGTTTTCATAGCCGTAGAAACGGAGACGATTCTGCAGGAAGTAAGCCCGCTTGCCGCGACCGCAAACCAGCAGCAGTTTCTCGTCTTTGCCGATGCCTTCCAGAGGACCGTTGACCTTGGCCAGGTCCACAAACACAGCACCCCGAATGGTGGGCTGGGGATTCACATCGATGACCTTGTAGCCTTCCGCTTCCCCGTTGGCGTACTGAGCAGGAGTCATGCTCTGCATCACGCCGGACAGCTTGTTCTCCAGTACGTAAACTGCCTGCACAAAGGGATGAATGGCGGTGGAGAAGGGAGGAGCATAGGCGAAATCCAGGTTCTCAAAATCTTCCAACTTGGCATTCATGGAAATGCCCATTACGGCAATGTCCACCATTTTGTCCACCGCGCCGGGGCCCAGTACCTGGATACCCAGCAGCTGATGGGTGTCCTTGTCGGCGATAAGTTTGGTGGCAAAGAAGCCAGCGCCGGGATAGTAGTGGGCTTTGTCGTCGGTGACAGCCAGGACGGTTTCCACATTGTAGCCTGCTTCACGAGCAGCAGCTTCTGTCAGACCAGTGCGGCCGCAGTTCAGGTCGGGGAGCTTGACCACGCCGGTTCCCAGAACGCCGGGATATTTCTTGTTTTCCCCGTTCAGATCCTGTGCCAGGGTGCGGCCTTCCAGGTTGGCGGAAGAGCCCATGGGGGACCACTGGGGTTTGCCGGTCAAACGGTTTTTCACCATGGCGCAGTCGCCGGCGGAGTAAATGTCCGCCACGCTGGTGCGCAGTTCTTCGTCCACCAGAATGGTGCCCTTGAACATTTCCATGCCGGTGTCGTTCAAGAAAGCCGTGTTGGGACGGATGCCAGCGGACAAAGCCACCACGCCGCAGGGGAGCAGACCGCTTTCGGTCAGAACGCCGGTGACGCCGTTCTGGCCCTGAATGGACTGAGCCTTGGTGCCGGTGAGGACCCGAACGCCCTTCTGCTGCAAATGACGCTTCACGTAGTTGGCCATCTCAGGGTCCAACACGCCGGGCATCAGCTGGGAAGCCACTTCCACCACAGTGACGGAAATGCCCCGATCCAGCAGGTTTTCCGCCAGTTCCAGGCCGATGAAACCGCCGCCGATAACCACGGCTTTTTTTACGTCGTTCTGGGTCAGGTAATCCCGCATGGTGACGGCGTCCTCAGGAGCCCGCATGGGGAATACGCCGGGCAGATCTACGCCCTCGATGGGAGGTTTCACTGCGGAAGCGCCGGTGGCAACGATCAGCTTGTCATAGCTGTAAACTTCCTCTTCGCCGTTTTCCAGATTTTTCACGGTAACTTTCTTTGCTACTGGGTCCACATGGGTGGCTTCCCGCAGAGTGCGCACTTCCACGCCGGTGAGGCCCTGATACTTCTGGGGAGTGTTTACAATCAGTTCAGCCTTGTCCTCAATGGAGCCGCCCACATAGTAGGGCAGCCCGCAGCCCGCGTAGGAAATGTCCGCGCCTTTGGTGATGACCATTACGTCATCGGCCCGGTTCTCCCGCTTACATTTGGCGGCAGCCTTTGTGCCAGCAGCCACGCCGCCGATCACCAGAATTTTCATGTTATTCTTCCTTTCCCTGCCTGTGGCAGCAATAGGGTTCCCCAGCACATTCCGGCCGGGGGGCAGTGCAAACCATCACGTCCCCACCCTGGATCAGAAGGCGGCGGCCTTCCACCAGAGCTTGAGCCACCTTGCGGCGGCCATCTTCATAGATCCGCGTGACAGTGGTGCGGGAAATGTTCATCCGCGCCGCGCACTGTTCTTGGGTATAGTTCCTGTAGTCCAACAGGCGGATCACCTCATAGGCGTCTACGCCCAGCACAACAGGTTCCAACTCCTGGGAGGCTTCTCTTGCAGGGAGAAATTCCGTCACTTGGGGCATGGAACAGATACACCTGCATTTACTTGGTCTGGCCAAACAGATCCCTCCTTTCACCCGGTTCTGATGAATTTATTCTACTGCAATTACGAACATATGTCAATAAAAATACCGTATCTTTTTCCTGCAAATTTCTGGGAAAGACCTTCAAAAAAAGAGGGTAAAATCGGGGAAAATTCCCCACTTTACAAGACTTACCAGTTTTCCCGGTATCATACCGGGAGAAGGAAAAAACCAGTGCCTGGGGTCACATTTTTTCTTCTGCGGAATAGAGTAGCGTAAAGGGGGAATCCCCTTTTCAGCGGGGAGGGAAGAAAATGGAGGAAGGAACAAGCCTTGATAAGCTGTTTCCCGGCAGACGGGCCCTGGTAGAAGAAGTTGCCGCCCAAGGAGCCATGCGCCGCCGGCTTCAGGATTTGGGGTTTGTCCCCGGGGCCCAGGTAGAGTGTTTGGGGAAAAGCCCCATGGGCGACCCAAAAGCTTACCGGGTCCGTGGGGCGGTGGTAGCCCTGCGCGGGCGGGATGCCTGCCTGATCGGGGTCCGTCCCATTTAATGGAAAGCGTCCGGTTTGGGAGACCAGGCCGGACGCTTTCGCCAAATAAGGAGAGAGGGTGATGGAGTGGATCTATCCAAAGAACCTTGTGGACGCACCATTGCGTTGGCAGGAAACCCCAATGTGGGCAAAAGCACCGTGTTCAATGCGTTGACCGGCCTGCGGCAGCATACGGGGAACTGGGCGGGGAAAACGGTGACAAACGCCCAAGGGCGCTGCCAGTTTCAGGGGAAAGAGTACTTATTGATGGATTTGCCGGGATGTGTTTCCCTATTGTCGCGAACGGCAGAAGAACGGGCCGCCCAGGAGTTTCTATGCTCGGGAGAGGCGGACGCGGTCATCGTGGTGTGTGACGCTACCTGCTTGGAGCGGAGCCTGTCCCTGGTGCTTCAGGTGTTGGAGATCACCAGTAAAGCGGTGGTCTGCGTCAACTTGTTGGATGAAGCGGAACGCAAAGGGGTGCAGGTGGATTTGGAGCGGCTCTCCCGCATCTTGGGAGTGCCGGTGGTGGGATGCGCGGCTCGCAGCGGAAAGGGCTTGTGCGAGCTGATGTCTGCCGCTACCCAGGGACATGATTCGCCTGCCCAGCCGCCTCTGCGGTATCCCCAGATGGTGGAAGAGGCAGTGGACCGTTTGCAGCCCCTGGTTCAGCGGTGGCGGAAGGACGTCCCAGCCCGTTGGTTGTGCCTGCGGCTTTTGGAGGGGGAAGAGGGCTTACCGGAGCCGGATGGACAGATCGCCGCACTGCTGCGGGACATTTGGAAGGAACATCCACCCCAGGAATTTTCCGATGCCATTGCCGGATCCTTGGCAAAAGAGGCCAGGGATTTGGCGCGGCGGACAGTTACCGGATTGGAGCGGGGATACAGCCCAAAAGATAGAAAGTTGGACCGGATCTTCACCGGGAAATGGACCGCTTTTCCCGTGATGGCCGTGCTGCTGCTGTTTATTCTGTGGTTGACGATGGTGGGGGCCAATGTGCCTTCCCAGCTGTTGAGCCAGGGATTTTCTTGGCTGGGTGAGCAGTTGCGGCAGCTGTTCGCGGATTGGAATGCTCCAGCCTGGCTTACCGGGGTGCTGATCGACGGGGCGTATACCACCCTTTCCTGGGTGGTGGCGGTAATGTTGCCGCCCATGGCAATCTTTTTCCCCCTGTTCACCTTGTTGGAGGACTTGGGGTATCTGCCCCGCGTGGCGTACAATTTGGACCGGTGTTTTCAAAGCTGTGGAGCATGCGGCAAGCAGGCTCTCACCACCTGTATGGGGTTTGGGTGCAACGCTGCGGGAGTCGTGGGTTGCAGGATTATCGATTCCCCCAGGGAGCGGCTCATTGCCCTGCTGACCAATAGCTTTACCCCTTGCAATGGACGGCTGCCCTTGCTCATCACCTTGATCGCCCTGTTCTTTGGGGTGGCAGGAGCTGCGGGAGGGGCAGTGGAAGCGTTGTTCCTGGCAGGGCTGATGCTCCTTTCGTTTGCCATGACGCTGACGGCTTCCCGGGTCCTGTCCAAAACATTGCTGCGGGGAGTGCCTTCCTCTTTCGCATTGGAACTTCCCCCTTACCGCCGGCCCCAGGTGGGCAGAGTGCTGATCCATTCCGTGGTGGACCGTACCTTGTTCGTGCTGGGGAGGGCCGCGGCAGTGGCAGCCCCTGCCGGGGGTGTGATCTGGTGTATGGGCAATTTGACCTGGGGAGGGGAAAGCTTGTTGGCCCATTTTTCGGGATTCTTAGACCCCTTTGCCCGGTTGTTTGGCCTGGATGGGGTGATCTTGCTGGCTTTTATCTTGGCACTTCCTGCCAACGAGCTGGTGTTGCCCCTGCTTCTCATGACCTATCTGTCCCAGGGTTCCTTGGTAGAGATGAATGACCTTGCGGCTCTCCATACCCTGTTGCAGCAAAATGGCTGGACCTGGGTGACCGCCTTGTGCGTCATGGTATTTTCCCTGTTCCATTGGCCCTGTTCCACCACTTGCTGGACCATCTGGAAGGAAACCAAGAGTTTGCGGTGGACGGTGTTTTCCTTTTTGCTTCCCACCGCTTTTGGATTGGGAATCTGCTTCCTGATTGCCACAGTGGCCAGAGGGTTTGGCATGGCGTAAATGCGGGAAAGAACTGGCGGAAGAACGGTTTTCGATTGACAAACGAAAAAGACTGGGGTATGATAGGGCCCGTTGGGACTCCGGGTGTCCGCGGAAAGACTCCGCGGCCGAACACAGGAACGGGGTGAAATTCCCCGGCGAACCCGTCGCCGTGATGGCAGAGGGGCGCTTCCGGAAGCTGAAACTTGTCTTTCAGTTTCTTTGCAGCCACTGACCCTTTGGGTTGGGAAGGTGAAGCGTGCCGCTTGTATGCCTAAGCCGGAAGACTTGCCCGGAAAGGCCGTACCGAAGCCACGGGTTCTTGGCGTATGGTACAGGATAGGCTGGGAGTTCCCGGCCTTTGATTCCTGCCCGTTTATGGTTGTGACGCTTGCGCCAGAGCGTTCAAATAAACCGGGCGCCGTCCCTCAAATCTATTTTTTAGAAATGAGGTAACAGTCTATGAAACACACAACTATTTTCCGCCAGGGCGCAGCGCTGCTTTTGAGCCTTGTTCTGGTACTGACCATGCTGGCCGGTTGCGGAAACGATGCTTCCACTTCCCAGTCCAGCAATCCTTCCAGCAGCACTGTTTCCCAGGTTGAGGAGAGCAGCTCTGAGGACAGCAGCGCTTCGGAAACTTCCCAGCTGCAGCCCGAACCCCGCACCGCTGAGGACAGCTCCGCTGCGGAAGATGCTGGGGACGACGTCCAGACAAAGGAAATCACTTTCCAGGTGGTCCATGGGGACGGCTCTACCAAGGATTTCACCATTTCCACCACGGCTTCCAATCTGCGGGAAGCTCTGGAAGGGGAAGGCCTGATTGCTGGCGACGAGAGCAGCTATGGCCTGTTTGTGAAAACCGTGGACGGTGAGACCGTGGATGACGCCAACCAGGAGTGGTGGTGCCTGACCAAAGGCGGCGAGATGTGGAACTATGGCGTTGACGATACGGAGATCAGCGACGGAGACGCCTTTGAGTTTACCTTCACGGTAGGCTATTGATGAAAAGCCGGCTTGCCGGACTGTGCCTGATGGCCATGATGGGCACGGTGATGGTGGTATCCAAAGAGGCGTTGGCGTTTCTGCCCAATGTGGAACTGGTGAGCTTGCTGACCATTTTGTTCACGCTGGTATTCCGGCGCAAGGCGATCGGCGGTTTGGCGGTGTTTCTGCTGTTGGAAGGAGTGCTGTACGGATTTGGCCTTTGGTGGCTGATGTATTTGTATGTGTGGCCTATTTTGGCGGGGCTCACCTGGTTGTTCCGATGGATGAAGCACGCTTGGCAGTGGGCCATTCTTTCCGGCCTTTATGGATTGGCGTTTGGGACACTGTGTTCCTTGGTCTACCTTCCCATGGGTGGCGTTTCCATGGTGATCGCTTGGATCATCAGTGGTTTCACTTTTGATTTAATACACGCGGGGGGCAATTTTTTGCTGGCGCTTTTGTTGTATATCCCCTTGCGGAAAGCGTTGGATCAGTTGGCCCAAAGGCTGCCCAAGGCAGCTTGAATATAGAAAATCGCTGTACGTTGCCGAAAAACGTACAGCGATTTTTTTATCCCGCGTTCAGCAGCCATACCCCCGCGTTCAAATACCCGGCAAAGGCGACCCACACCAGATAGGGTACCATGAGCCATCCCGCGGCGGGCGTCTCTTTGAAAAACCGCAAGGTAGTCAACAAGATCAGCAGCCACAATGCCAGCAGCCAGAAAAAGGCCAGCGCGTAATTTTGCAGGTTGAAAAAGATCAGCGTCCAGAAAAAGTTGAATACAAGCTGGGCACCATACAGTGCCAAAGCCCCGTTGCGGCCGGTGCTATCCCGCATCCAAACCAGGTAAGCCGCAATGCCCATCATCGCGAACAGGATGGTCCACACCACAGGGAATACCCATCCCGGTGGGGAGAGGGGCGGCTGGTTTAAGTTGCTGTATTGCTCCATGGACCCCCGTGTCAGCAGCGCTGAGAGCCCGCCTACCCCCAGACTGATCACAAGGTTTACAAGCAGCGGTTTCAACTTGATCATGGTTCCCCATCCTTTCAGGCCGCGGCCCAAGTTCTTCTGCCGTCAGTATATGCGGCTGTTTTCCAAAACATACGGCAGCCCTTACAGATAGGATCGCATATTCTGTGCCAGGTCGGCTTCCAGTCCAATCAGCCGCTTGGCAATGTCTTTCGCCTGTTCTTCCGCCGCCTCATATTGGTTCAGATAACGGTTTAGGGACTTGACTCCCATATTGCACCCATCGGTGATCAAATCCGCCACAGTCTTATCGCTTTCTTCCAAGGTGAGCATCACGTTGGTTTTCACCCAAGACATGCCCTTGGCCATGGGATTGGGCTCCTTGCCCTGGTCCCCATAGCGGGCCAGCATGGCGTGGGTCTCGTCCCCCAGTTTCCCGTGGGCAGAGCGGCATTTTTCCAGTGAGCCCCGCAGATGTTCGTCCTTTACTTTGGGAAGCACCTCGTCGATGGAACTCACCCCCATTTTGATTCCTGCGTTGCATTCTCGCAGCAGTTTGATTGTATCTTCTTCGATCATGTTAGATCCCCCTTTACGAAACGGTTTCACAGCCTAGTTTGTCCAAAAAAGCTGTGACCATTCCGGAAAAAGAAAAAGCCCTCCGAAAAATCCGGAAGGCTTTCTGAATGGTTAAGATTTTAAGATTTTAAAACAAGAGCCTGTTTGGGAACCATCTCCTGGCCAATGTTCAGAATGTGGTCGCCGATTCGCTCAAAGTCGGTGAGCATTTCGGAATACAAGGTGCAAGCCTCGTCGGAACAAGTTCCTTCCCGCAGGCGAACCATCTGGTTTTGCCGGTATTCCAAAGTCATGTCGTCGATCTTCTGCTCGAAGCCTTCGATCTCCTTCAGCGCTTCTTCGGGCAGACGGCTCATGTCTCCCAGGGCTCGAATGGCGTCCAGGCTTGTCTCACGCATTGCGCGGATCTCCGCCTTGGCTTTTTGAGAGAAGCCGATGTGCTTCTGCTCCAAAAGCTGGGTGTATTCGCAGATGTTTACCGCGTGGTCACCGATCCGTTCCAGGTTGCTGGAGATCTTAAAGAAAGCGCTGACCTGCTCGGAGTCCTGGGGGTTTGTTTCAAATACAATGATGTGGGAGATATACCGGGAGATTTCCTGGTTCAAATAGTCGATATATTCTTCCGTTTCCTCCACCTGTTCCAGCTGTGCGGGAGTGCCATCCAAAACAGCCTGGTAACTGGCATCCACATTTTTCAAGACCATTTCCGCCATGCGTGCCAGTTCGCGTTGTACGCCGTTGACCACAATCGCGGAAGTACCCACGTGATGCTCAGCCGAAAGCTGATCCACAGGCTTGATATAAAGCAGCTGATGAACGCCGCTTTCCGCAGCTTCAGTGGCCTTTTCAGGCAGGATGCGGGTGGCCAGTTTTGCCAAATATCCGCCAAAGGGCAGCAGAAGCAGAGTGGTGACAACGTTAAACAGGGTGTGCATGTTGGCAATCTGGGCAGAGGGATTGCTCGGTGTCCAGCTGGATACCAAGTCGGTAAGGGGGGTAAAAACGCACACCAGGGTGAACAAGATGGTGCCGATGATGTTGAACATCAGATGGATGATAGTGGTGCGCTTGGCGTTGCGGCTGGTGCCGATGGAAGCCAGCACAGCGGTGATGCAGGTGCCGATGTTCTGACCGAACAGCACAAATACCGCGTTGGACAACCCGATCACACCGCTGGAAGCCAGGGCCTGCAAAATACCCACGGAAGCCGAGGAGGACTGGATGATGGCGGTAAATACTGCGCCGGCCAAAATCCCCAGCAGAGGATTGCTGAACTGAGTGAGCAGGCTCACGAAAGCCTCCGATTCACGCAGCGGGGCCATAGAGGAGCTCATCATGTCCATGCCAATGAACAGAATGCCCAAACCGGCGATAATCTGTCCGTAATATCGGACACTCGCCTTCTTGATGAACACCACCAATACCACGCCGATGAAGGCAAACAAGGGCGCAATAGCGCCTACGTCCAGAGCAATGAGCTGGCCGGTGATGGTGGTGCCGATGTTGGCGCCCATAATCACCCATACAGCCTGCCTTAAGGTCATCATGCGGGAGTTGACAAAGCCCACCACCATAACAGTAGTGGCGGAGGAGGATTGAACCACCGCCGTGATGCCGGCGCCCACAACTACGCCCAAAATGGGGTTGGATGTCAGGCGTTCCAAAATGCGTTTCATTCGGTTGCCTGCCGCTGCTTCCAAGCCGGAACCCATCATCTGCATACCGTACAGGAAGAGTCCCAAGCCGCCCAGCAGCATGAGTAAATTCGTGATCGTCATACCTCAATTTCCCCTTCTTTCTCATGTTTTTGCCGAAAAAGCCCATAGTGGCGTAAAAAGAAAAGCACGACCGGCACCTGCTGCCAAAGGGCAGCGGCGCTAGGCCGTGCTAATGTTACTCTTTTTTACAGTCCCATTGAGGAAACCCGCCTGCGGCGGTGCCTTTTCCGGCTTGTTCCATGACCATTCTCCTTGAATTCTTCACACTTTTTTAAAATTCTACAAATCCATTATACGGGGGACTTGGAAAAATCACAAGTTCTTTTCTGGAATTTTACAAAGATTTAACGAAAAAATTTTTACAGGCCGGTTTTTAGGACATTATAAGGGAAATAGCAAAGAAAGGCAAAGTCACAGATTGGTGAGCAGAACATATTCCAGAAGGAGCAAGGCCAGCAGGACCACATTGCTCACAGTGAACCAAATAAAGTATGTCCGCCGTTTTTCAGGATATTCCCGCACCACTTGTTTGTAGGAGATCAAGCTGGCCATGGAAGCGATCAAAGTTCCCAGGCCGCCGATGTTGCATCCGATGAGCAGCGCGGCCCATTGCTGGGTGAATCCGGAAAGCAGCAAGGCAGCTGGCACATTGCTGATGACTTGGCAGGCAAGTACGGAGACTCCAACCACCCGGCCTTCCAGGGCGGATACCAGGAAATCTTGAAACTGGGAAATGGCGGACAAATTGCCGATAAACACAAAAAACGCCACAAAAGTTCCCAGCAGGGAGTAATCCACAGCCCGCAGCAATTTCCGATCCTTGACCAGCAGAAACAGAAATACGATTCCGGCAATGGCCAGCGCAGGCACCAGGTTGAAGATTCCCAGAAGGCACAGTGCGAACCCAGCGGTGCACCAGCCCAAGTTGACTTTGTTGCCCAGTTCCGCTTTCATGGGCAGCCGTTGGATGGGCTGATTTTTCCGTAAAAAGAGCATGACCACCAGGCAGATGCCGGACAGCACCACATAGGGGAGCATGACCCCGCAAAGCTGGAAAAAGCTCATGCCGGAACGGGAATAAAGATACAGGTTCTGAGGATTGCCCATGGGCGTCAGCATGCTGCCCAGGTTGGCCGCCAAGGTTTGCATGGCTGCCATAGGGACCACCAGTTCTTCCTTCTGAGCCAGCTTTAAAACGGCAATGCCAAAGGGCACGAAGGTGATCAGGGACACGTCATTGGTGATGACCATACTGCACACAAAAGGCAAAAATACCAGTACAGCCAGCATGGCCCGGCTGGCGGCGATCCGTTTTAATAAGGCGCTTCCCACAAATTCAAAAAGCCCTTCTTTTTGAAAGCCCTTCATCACCGCCATCAAACTGAACAGCAGCGCCAGGGTGTCCCAATCGATGTAAGAAATATAGGCAGGGCTGGGGGGAACAAAAAATGCCGAAACCACTGCCAGTACAATAGCTGCCGAAAGTACGATCTCTTGTTTTGCGAAGGCTCCCACGCGTTTTGCCAGTTGGCGTATCACAGTTCACCGCCTCCCAGCAAAGAAAGCTTGCGGAACAGGTCCGCGAACAGCTCGTCCCGATGAATATAGTACACATATTTTATGGGATGTCTTGTCCTGTCAAAGCTGTAGTGGTGGTCATATTGAAAGCTGGGGCTGGGTTCCAGCCTGTCTTCCATAAAGCCTCCCATCAGCCAGGCCACGGCGGTCACATCCCAAATGGGACGGCTCCAACAGGGCCCAGCCCCAGCTGCCTGTTGGGATTCCTCCACCAAAGTGACAAGGTAGTCACCCAAAGGATTCTTGCCCCAGACATATTGGCGCAGTTCGGAATCACTGACCCGAAAAGCGGACACAACACCCATACAGGGCAGCTGGACAATGGCCATGCCGCTGCCAAACAGGACCCGGTCGGCAGCCACATCTTGTTGGGCGTTAAATTCCCGGTTGTCCGGCCAGTCCCAGGAGTGGCCTCCCAGCCAAACCAAGACCATCCTGTCCCGGATGGCAGGTTCCAGCAGAAAGGCAGAGGCTACGTTGGTCAAAGCGCCGATGGCCACCACGTAAAGGGGATTTTCCGGGGAGTAGTTCATGGCTCGCTTGGCCAAATCCTGAGCAGCAGGGGAAAGGATAGGCGTTGTTTCATTGGGAAGGTAGTTGCCAGACCCTTTGAATACCCGGTCTTTATATTGGGAACAGTGGGCCAGTTCCAACAGCTTGAGGATTTCCTCATAGCTTTTTTCCATGCCGTCTTCCGGTCCCGTAGAGTTTTCATTGAAAAACGGAGCGGCATAGATGGCCTGCACCCGCAATTTTTCCTGGGAAGCAAGCAGATAAGAAAGGGCAAATTGGTCGTCCACTTCGTTGGCGGTATCGGTATCCAGCACCACGTCCACCGGGCCGGTGGGAACTTCCAGCCGATGGAGCAGGGACGCCGATAATCGTGTATCGCTGGGCATAAAAAGATCTCCTCTCAAAACTCGAGCTAATTTGTCTCCGAACATTGTACCACGGGCAGGGGCTTGCGTCTACCTTTCCCATGGGGGAGAACAAAAAAAGACCAGGGCCAGTCCGCTGAAAAGCGTCTGACCCTGGTCGACAGGTTATTGCAGATTAAGTCTTACCAAAGCTGTTTGCCAGCATCCTCTTTGGTAGCAAAGGGGCCGGGAACCACCACAGCGCCACGATGCTCGCCGAAGTAGTCACGGTCAAAGGTGATGGGAGTGCCATCGGGATTCTCATAGGCTTCTTCGGGCTCAAAAGCCTTGCCCAGAGTATCGGTGTTCACCATCTCATCCTTAAAGCCTTCCAGGAAGTCGTACACGTTGGTGGAAAGCACGGGCTTGCCGTCCTTCATGACAACGTCCACTTCCACATGATGCTCGTTGTCCACCAGACCGCCTTCCTCGTGCTTCCAAGCCTTGGCACCGTTGAAGTACACGTTGCCCTTGGACCACACAGGCAGATGGGAATCATGTGCACGAGCCAGTTTCATCATGTTGGGAGTATCGGTGTCCATGTCGAACTGGGCGATCCACTCGTCATAGGTGGGATACTCGTCCCAAACATGGGTGCCAACAGCCCGGTTTTCCTCGTCGTGGCCATCGTCGCTGTCGTGGGGAGTGATGATGGGATCACCAGGCCACTTCTGCACGAAGATGTTGTTGTAGAAACGGTCGTCGCCGTGGAGGAAGGTCATAAAGCCCATAACCTCGGTGCGATGGGGAATATGATAGGGAGTGTAGCGAGGATAAGTACCGCCGCCCACGCAAGTGAGAGCGCCGCAGATCAGGTTATGTACCATAGCCACGCCCTGAGTGGCAAACCGCAGGGTAGCGTCGGAAAGCAGAATGTTGTTGTCGATCAGAGTGGGACCGTGGCTTACTTCCACGAAAATATCCTGGCTCATCATGCCGCCCTTCAGGCGCTTTGCAAAGTCAGGTTTCTGGTTGTTGTACAGCAGGTTCTGGGTGATCCGGGTGCCCTGAGCTTCCCAGTCGCACCAGATACCCATGGTGCAGTCGTGGATGTGATTGCGGCGGAAGATCACGTCGATGGCGGCGTGCAGCTTGATGCCGGCGATCTCAGCGCCACCCAGCTCCTGCATGTTGTTGATATGATGGATATGGTTGTCCTCGATGATGGAGAACACAGCGCCCATACGGCCGATGATGCCGCCCTGCTCGCAGTTGTGGATGTTGCAGCGGCGCACGATGTGGCTGCCCACATTTTCTTTCAGCCAGCCGTGATACTGACCGCGGCACACAGCGTCCCGTTCCATCTGGGTGGGGCTCTTCACGTGCTTGAAGGTGAAGTAGTGGTCGTTATCCGGGTCAAGATACTTGCCCAGAGAGATACCGGCGCACTTGCTGTTGCTGATCTCGCAGTCCTCAATGATCCAGCCCTTGGACCAGTGGGGGCCAATCATGCCGTCCTGATAGGCGGCAGGAGGAGCCCAAGTGGTAGCGGCCTTGTTGATGTTGAAGCCGCTGACAGTGATATAGCCCACGCCAGTCTTGGAGGGCATGAAGCACTCCCGGCGCACGTTGATTTCCACGTTTTCCTCGTTGGGGTTCTTGCCCTGGAAGTTGGCGTAGATCACAGTGGTGTCGCCATCCTGCTCGGCATACCACTTGTAAACGCTGGCTTCCGGCTCCCAAGAGCACTCGTACACTTCACCCTTGATGCAGTCTTCCAGGCTGCCGGCCTCGTACATGGCTTTGTCGTTCAAGTACACGCAGCCGGTGTGCTTGCTGCGGCCAGCGAAGTACCAGTCGCCGTACACATAGGTGGTGTAGGGGTTATAGCTGCCAAACAGGCCGTTGGCGATACGGCAGACCCACACATTGCCCTCATAGGCCTCCCAGGTCTTGATGACCTCGGCACCGGTGATCACAGCGCCCAGAGGCTCGGTGCTCCGGTAGGTGATCCGGGCATCCTCGGTGCCAGCATTCTGAGGGTCTACATACTCCCGATAGATACCGGGGGCAACTAAAACCTCGTCGCCGGGACGGGCAACCTTGGCGGCGTCGTTGATGTGTTTAAAGGGTCTTTCCTGAGTGCCGTTTCCGTCACGGAAAGCGTTGGCAGCAACATAAATTTTCATCGCGAAACTCCTCCATTTATCCAAAATATTTAAGCGAAGATAGCTGCTTATTATTATAATATAACAGCCAAAAGTCCCTGTCAAGGCGGTAAAAGGGAAAAGTTCCCAGGGGTGTTTTTGCCTTGAAACTTCTAGGTTTTTCCCTTGTGACAGCGGTGGCGCAGTGGTATAATCGAACTGTTCCTAAAGCGGCTGGGCTGGGAAAAAACGGCCCTTCCGAAGGGAGAAAAACGGGGAAGGAGAGTCAGGATGATTCGGTTTGGCATTATGGGGGCGGGAAGCATCGCCCGGAAATTTGTGGATGCTGTGGCCCAAGTGGAAGACGCCCAGGTGGTGGCGGTGGCCAGTAAAAGCCAGGAGCGGGCCAACGTGTTTGCTCAGGAAAAGGGCATTGCCCATGCCTATGGCAACTATGAGGAAATGCTTTCCCGAGGGGACATCGACGCGGTGTACATAGCCACCACCATGAATTTCCATTACGAAAATATCAAGCAATGTCTCCACTGGGGCAAGCATGTGCTCTGTGAAAAATGTATGGTGCTCAATTCCAAGCAGGCGGAAGAAGTGTTTTCCTTGGCAAAAGAAAAGGGCCTGTTTGTCATGGAGTGCATGTGGGTGCGTTTCCTGCCGAAAATTGAGAAAGTAAAAGAGTGGATCGATAAGGGACGCATTGGAACGCTGAAATTGGCCCAAGGAAACCTGGGATTTCGTGCTGTGGTGGACCCCGATTCCCGGATGTACAGTCCGGCACTGGGAGGAGGAGCCATGTACGACCTGGGAGTGTACCTTGTGGAAGTCCTGGGATACTTTGCTCAGGAGGAACTTTCGGATGTGCAGTCCACGGTGATCCGGGCCTTTACCGGGGTGGACGAAACCGTCAATTTCAATTTGCGCTACGGGGAGTACCTTGTGAACTGCCAGTGTTCCATTGCCGCTGCATTGCCGGAAAATGCCTACCTTTACGGGGAGAATGGCTACATTGTCATGGAAAAATTCCACGTGGGAGACCGTGTGAAGCTTTACGGTAAGGACGGGAAGCTGGAAGAGGAATACGTTCAGGAGGACGTGAACGGATTTGTGTATCAGATCCGGGAGGCGGTCCGGTGCATCCAAAGGGGCTTGCTGGAAAGCGAAATTGCCTCCCACAAAATGACTTTGGAATGTTGTTCTGTGTTTGACAAATGCCTGGCACAGTGAGAGAAAAAATACGATTTTCCAAAGGGCTGGATCGTTGTCCAGCCCTTTTTTGCAGCCTGGAAGGGAGCATGATATGCAGGATTCAAAAATAATTCCTGCATATTTTAACGAACTTTTCTGAAATTCCAAATAAAATATGGTTTGAAACGCCGTATTTGAATGAAAAGAAAATAAATCATGCAAATTTTCTTGACAAAGCTTTTGCCCCAGGTGTATAATGCCGACTGTGGAAAGCGCAAAGCGTTTTCCGAATGATGCATGTACCGAAGCTGGAATGAAATGGGGCAAAGGAGCCTTGAAAGGGATTCACCTTTCAAGGCTCCTTTTTTGTTGTTCGGTGGTTTTGCTGGTAGGCGGCCATGCCGCTTTACTATAGATAAATCTCAAGAAAAGAAGTGGTTTGTCATGGAATTCAGCGCAGTAAACACGATCTGGGTGCTGGTGGGCGCCGCCTTGGTGTTCTTCATGCAGGCAGGCTTCTCCATGTGCGAAGCTGGCTTTACCCGGGCAAAAAACACCGGCAACATCCTGATGAAAAACCTGATGGATTTTTGCATCGGTACTCCGGCCTTCTGGCTGGTGGGATTCGGCATTATGTTTGGCAGTGGCACCGCCCTGTTTGGTACCATTGACCCCCTGATCATGGGGGACTACAGCCACATTTTGCCGGCGGGCGTGCCTCTTTGGGCATATGCCATTTTCCAAACGGTATTTTGTGCTACATCGGCTACCATCGTTTCGGGAGCCATGGCGGAGCGCACCAAGTTCAGTGCCTATTGCATTTACTCCGCCGCAATTTCCCTGATCATCTATCCCGTTTCGGGCCATTGGATCTGGGGCGGCGGCTGGCTTGCACAGCTGGGCTTCCACGATTTCGCTGGTTCCACGGCGGTACATATGGTGGGCGGCGTTTGCGCTTTGATTGGCGCCAAGATCCTTGGGCCCCGTATTGGCAAGTATGACAAGGACGGCAAGCCTCGTGCGATTCTGGGCCACAATCTGACGGCCGCGGCTTTGGGTGTATTTATTCTTTGGTTCTGCTGGTTTGGGTTTAACGGCGCTTCCACTGTGGGGATGGACAGCGACGAACTGATTGAGCGTGCGGGCCTTGTGTTCTTCAACACCAACCTGGCAGCTGCAGTTGCTTGCTGCACAGCGTTGATCTTTACTTGGGTACGTTATAAGAAGCCTGATGTGTCCATGGTGTACAACGCGGCTTTGGCTGGCCTGGTGGGCATCACCGCTGGCTGCGACGCCGTTTCTCCCGTGGGAGCTTTCTTCATCGGCCTGATCTGCGGCCTGGTGATGGTTCTCTCCATTGAGTTCTTCGACAAGGTGGCAAAGATCGACGACCCTGTGGGCGCCATCTCCGTGCACTGTGTCTGCGGTGCTCTGGGCACCATCTTGACCGGTTTGTTTGCCACCGGCAGCTCCACCGAGCCTGGCGTGTTCTATGGCGGCGGATTCCATCTGTTTGGCATCCAGCTCCTGGGCGTAGTTTCTGTGGCTGCTTATGTGGCAGTGATCATCACCATCGTGTTCCAGCTCATCAAGCACACCATCGGCTTGCGTGCTGATCCCGAAGACGAATTGATCGGTTTGGATATTTCCGAGCATGGCCTGCTCACCGCGTATGCTGGATATGCCATGCTGCCCGATACCACCACTCTGGACCAGGATGCTTCTGCTCCTGCTCCCGTGCAGGTGACCGGCAACGTTCCGGCTGCTGAGGCAGTTCCCGTGAAGAAGATGCCTACCTTCTCCGATGATACTCCCAAGTTTACCAAGGTGGAGATCATCTGCAAGGAGTCCCGTTTTGAGTCTTTGAAGAAGGCTATGATGGATATTGGCATCACCGGCATGACCGTGTCCCACGTGCTGGGCTGCGGATTGCAGAAGGGCAAGCCGGAATATTACCGTGGCGTCCAGGTGGAAGCCACCCTGCTGCCCAAGGTGCAGGTTGACGTGGTCGTGAGCAAGGTGCCTGTCCGCACGGTGATCGAGACTGCAAAGAAAGTGCTGTATACAGGCCATATTGGCGACGGCAAGATCTTTGTGTATGACGTTGAGAACGTGGTGAAGGTCCGTACCGGCGAGGAAGGTTACGAAGCCTTGCAGGATGTGGAATAACGTTACCAGAAAGAACTTTTCCATAGATTTCACGGTTTTTTCTCAATAGTATGTTGAAAGCATCTGCTCTCCCTTTCGGTGGGGAGGGCAGATGCTTTTTCGTCTCTTTTTCAGATGGGAAAAGAGTGGGTTCTGTGGTATGATATTATATAGAAAGAGAATGTATTACCGGAGATGCACATGGAGCCAGATCGTTTTTCCAGCGGATGTTTGGCAAAGGAGATGGAAGCCATGAAAAAACTTTATATCGTAACTGGAGCAAACGGATTTTTAGGGAATCATCTTGTGCGGAAACTGACAGCGGACCCGGAACAGGAGGTGCGGGCGTTGGTCTTGCCGGGCGACCCTGTAAAAGCCTTGGCGGGGCTTTCCTGCCAGGTCTACTTTGGGGACGTGACCCAAAAGGAGTCTTTGAGGGAGATTTTCCAAACCTCCGGGGACGAGGAAGTCTGCGTCATCCACTGTGCAGCTGTGGTTTCCATCAAGTCAAAGCGTGACCCGAAACTCTGGCAGGTGAATGTGGAGGGGACCAAAAACGTGGGGGAAATGGCGCTGAAAACCGGTGCTAAGATGGTTTGCGTCAACAGTGTCCACGCCATACCGGAACAGCCCGCCGGACAGGTCATAACCGAGGTCAGCCGGTTCGACCCGAACCTGGTGAAGGGCTACTATGCCAAAACCAAGGCGGCAGCTGCCCAGTGTGTGTTGGATATGGTGAAAAACCAGGGTTTGAACGCCTGCATAGTCCATCCTTCCGGAATGTTGGGTCCCGGCGATTTTGGCAACAGCCATTTGACCCAACTGGTGATTGATTTTTCCAAAGGCCGTCTCACTGCCTGTGTGAAAGGCGGGTACGATTTTGTAGATGTCCGGGATGTGGCGGACGGGGTCCTGAGCGCTTGCCAGCGGGGGAAGCCCGGGGAATGTTATATCCTTTCCAACAAGCGGATGAAAGTGCGCCAACTTCTGGATGAAATCAGTTATGCTCGGCATGCCAAAAAGATCCGGATGGTGCTGCCCATGTGGGTGGCAAAGCTCACCGCCCCCTTGTCCGAGATCTATTATGCCCTGTTGAAACAGCCCCCTCTGTATACCCGGTATTCCCTGTACACCCTGAGCGCCAATTCCCTGTTCTCCCATGAAAAAGCAAGC
>ENA-UOJL01001895-UOJL01001895.1-human-gut-metagenome-genome-assembly--contig:-P47-NODE-1895-length-19442-cov-6.361170_pt1 | contig 19442 bp, 17 predicted proteins | sample MGYA00242347_ERZ723894 | MGnify/ENA metagenome assembly ERZ723894
CCGGGTTTCCAAAGGGATAATATCCCTTTGGCAGGGTTCAGGGACAGCGTCCCTGATGGGGTATCGGGGCAAAGCCCCGCAAGGACAGCGTGGGGAGAAAAATAGAATTATAACTCCGCCTGATGTTAAAACAGCAGTAGAATATATTTCACGCTGTCCGAACATAAACCAGGGAGCACAGCGGAGCGTCTGCGACCGGATGGTTTGCTTATAACTGTGATAATTTCAGAAATTGGGTAATATAAATAATCATACTAAATATATCTAAGGAGGATATTATCATGGCATTTAAAAAAATCGACATTTCAGAGCTGAGCTTCAATCCGTTCGGCAAAATAGGAAAGGAATGGATGCTTCTGACCGGCGGAAGCATGGAAAATTTCAATACTATGACTGCTTCGTGGGGACAGCTTGGCGTTCTCTGGAATAAAAATGTTTTAACTTGCTACATCCGTCCGAATCGCTATACTTATGAGTATATCGAAAAAGGCGATAGCTTTACAGCGTCGTTTTTCGGAGAAGAGTACCGCAAGGCGCTTTCATTCTGCGGCTCTCATTCCGGAAGAGACTGCGACAAGATCAGGGAAACAGGTCTTACGCCTGTTGAAACAGACGGCTGCGTAAGTTTTGGCGAGGCGGAACTGGTTTTAGTCTGCCGCAAGCTTTACAGCTATGATATGGAGGAAAGCGGATTTCTTACCGACGATGGCATTCCTGAGCAGGCATACGGTAAAGAACCATATCACAGAGCCTATATTTCTGAGATAACCGCAGTTTATGTAAAAGAATGATAAATCTAAAAAAATCCCATCCGTATGGATGGGATTTTCAGTAAACGGACGATATTATGTATCGATCTGTGAGCAGATATATGAAACAACTTCGTTCTTGGGAATATCAAGAGCATATGCAAGCTCCTCGTAAAGCATATTTTCAGCTTCCTGAAGAAAATGTTCATCGGAGGAATGAAGACGCTTATGGTTTTCCTCAAGTATTTTTTTATGGATATACAGCGATTTTATCAGCTTGACAAGCTCACGGCGGCTGCCGTTTTCTATAATTTTTCTGTAAGCTTCCTTTCTTTGGCTCTCGTCGTCTATCCAGACAAACTTTTCGTCGGGCATGAGCTTAATAAGCTCCTCGGCTTCTTTTCTGGAAAAAACGCTCCGCATTTTCTGCGTAAGCGAGCTGTTTGACGTAGGAACGTAAAACGTATTTTTCCGGTCGTTTACAGGATGGAGAATATAATATTCGATGTTTTCTCCGCTGAAATCCCTCTTTTCGATCGCCGTAATAATGCATACTCCGTAAGAAGCATAAACAACTGCGTCGTTTAAATTGAACATTCTTAGCCTCCTTTACAAACAAAAAACGCTTCAAAGACAACCGGATTTACGTCGTCTTAGAGCGGCTACACGTTGAAAATATTTATAATATAATTATAACATATTATCAAGAAAAATGTAATAGACATTGTTCACAAAAAATTATTCCGCTGTTTTGTGCAAAACACGCAGGCAATTTCAGTCTCTCAGTTTGCCGGATAAATTTGTACATAATGACAAAAAACAGGAAAAATAATTGTAAAATACGGCAGTTTCTATTGACATAAAGTGGACTATTTGTTATAATGACTTTATACAAACATTTATAAAGGAGACTTTGCGGTTTTATACTCCCCCTGTTGCGAAACGCAATAAAGATGACAGACATAAATTTCGTATGTCAAGACGGAGGAGGAAAGCATACTGACGTATGGTGACGACGACAACGCAGACAGACGGAATTTATGCCTGTCAGATTATTGTGGTTTGCAACAGAGGGGAGTATATGCCGTTATAATATTATGAACAGTAAAAGAGACCGATATAAAAGATGTATCACTTTCGGCGCTGCATTACTGCTTATGGCTGTTCTTACCGGATTTTTTGCATATGTCTGGTACAAATACTACAGCGACGCAATAATTCTTCCCTATTACAGGCGTGGAAACTGGGTGCTTATAGGAATATACTGTCTGCTTGTAGCCTTGTTTTTCAAGGCTTACGGCGGATTCAAGCTCGGATATCTTAAAAAAACGGATATGCTTTTTTCACAGCTCATTTCGATGTTCTGCGTAAATACGGTGACGTTTTTTATGATAAGCCTCATCGGACGTCATTTTATGGACGCAGTTCCCCTGATATTGCTTACTTTCGTCGATTTCGGCTTTATTGCCGTCTGGACTGTTATTACAGGAAAGCTCTATTTCATCATATATCCGCCGAGAAAGCTGATAATTCTTTACGGAAGCCGTCAGGCGGCGGCGCTTGTAATGAAAATGAGCCAGAGAGTAGATAAATATATGATCTGCGAATCCGTAAGCATTACGGAAGACAGCGAAAAAATAAAAGAGCAGATTCTTAAATACGAGGGAGTCATCATATGCGATATACCGGCGGAAATGCGGAACGATTATATTAAATTCTGCTTTGAAAAGTCGATAAGAGCGTATATTGCTCCGAAAATCTCCGATATTATTATAAGAGGTGCGGACGATATACGGCTTTTCGATACTCCGCTTCTGCTCTGCCGCAACTACGGCCTTGATTTTGAAGATCGGTTCATCAAGAGGACTTTCGATATAATTTTCTCGCTTATAGCCGTTATTCCGGCTCTTCCGTTTATGGCGGCTTCGGCGATAGCAGTTAAGCTGTATGACGGCGGTCCGGTGATATATAAGCAGAAAAGACTTACCGCAGAGGGCAGGGAATTCTACGTTTATAAGTTCAGAAGCATGATCGTCGACGCTGAAAAGGACGGCAAGCCTAAGCTCGCTTCCGATGAGGACAGCCGAATTACTCCCGTCGGAAAGGTTCTGAGAAAATTCCGGCTGGACGAGCTTCCGCAGCTCTTCAATATCCTGAAGGGCGATATGTCGGTAGTCGGGCCAAGACCTGAACGTCCGGAGCTTACGGAAGAATATAAAAAGCAGATGCCCGAATTTGAGTACAGACTTAAAGTCAAGGCAGGTTTAACAGGCTATGCGCAGGTTACGGGAGTTTACGATACAACTCCGTATGATAAGCTGAAAATGGATCTTATGTATATCGAAAATTATTCGATAATACTGGATATCCAGATAATTTTAATGACACTGAAAACAATGCTTTTTCCGGGAAAGACCAATGCGGAGACCGAAGAGAGCATTTTAGGCTCAAGAAAAGAGGAAAATGATAAATGAAAGTTACAGCAGTAATAATGGCAGGCGGACGTGGAGAACGCTTCTGGCCGAAAAGCCGGAATAACCGTCCAAAACAGTTCCTGTCGCTTACCTCGGACGGCGAAACCATGATCCAGAAAACCGTTAAGAGATTAAGTCCGCTCGTTGAAGCCGAAGACATATTTATTGTTACCAACGCAGCGTACACAGAGCTTGTAAAAGAACAGCTCCCTGACGTTCCGGCAGAAAATATACTCGCCGAACCATGCGCAAGAAATACGGCTCCCTGTATAGCCTTTGCGGCGGCTGTTATCGGAAGAAAATACGACGACGCCGTTATGCTCGTTCTGCCGTCCGATCACCTTATCGGATACGAGAATATCTATATAAAAACGCTTAAAAAAGCTGTTTCGGTTGCCGAAAACGGAAAAAATCTTGTTACTATCGGAATCACTCCCACATATCCCGAAACAGGCTACGGCTACATTAATTTCGGAAAAGAATGCGGCGACGCTTACGAGGTTGAGAAGTTCGTTGAAAAGCCCGATCTTCCAACGGCGAAAAAATATCTTGCCTCCGGAAAATATCTCTGGAACAGCGGTATGTTCGTTTGGAAAATATCGTCCATTATGGCTGATCTGAAGGCTTTTATGCCGGAGATCTACGAGGGCGCTTTAAGAATAGGCGAAAGCTTCGGCAGCGATGACTTCGAGGAGACTCTCGTTAAGGAGTTCGCAGCTTTCACAAGCGAATCTATCGACTTTGGAATAATGGAAAAGGCTTCGGATATTTATACTCTCCCCGGAAGCTTCGGCTGGGACGACGTGGGAAGCTGGCTCGCCGTCGAGCGCATCAACGAAACCGACGACAACAAGAATTTCACCGAGGGCGACGTTATAACCGTTGACGCAGAGCGTACGACTATATGCGGCGGAAAGCGTCTTATTGCGGCTATCGGAACAAGCGATATCATAATCGTCGATACGGACGACGTTCTGCTGGTCTGCTCGAAAAATAATACTCAGGATGTTAAAAAGGTCATTTCTCAGCTTAAAGAGCAGGGAAGAAACGAATTAGTATAAAGGAGATTTTTACAATGAAAAATGCACTTATTACAGGAATTACAGGACAGGACGGCTCTTATCTTGCAGAGCTTCTTCTCGAAAAAGGCTACAACGTTTACGGTATCTGGAGAAGAAAGGCTACGGTCGATTACGGCAATATCGCTCACCTCAAGGACAAGGTAAAGCTCATTTACGCCGATATGACCGATCCGGTTTCGCTCATTTCCGCTATGAAAATTTCACAGGCTGACGAGGTTTATAACCTTGCCGCTCAGTCCTTCGTTGCTACAAGCTGGGATACTCCTCTCGGAACGGCGGATATTGACGCTATCGGAGTTACAAATATGCTCGAGGCTATCAGAATAGTCAAGCCGGAGGCTCGCTTCTATCAGGCTTCAACTTCTGAAATGTTCGGTCTTGTTCAGGCAATTCCACAGTGCGAGACAACTCCTTTCTACCCGAGAAGTCCTTACGGCGTTGCAAAGCTTTACGGTCACTGGATAACAAAGAACTATCGTGAGAGCTACGGTATGTACGCTTGTTCCGGTATCCTCTTCAACCACGAATCCGAAAGAAGAGGAATCGAGTTCGTTACAAGAAAGATCACAGACGCTGTCGCAAGAATCAAGCTCGGCGTTCAGGACTGCGTAGAGCTTGGAAACATGGACTCAAAGCGTGACTGGGGACATTCTAAGGACTACGTTCGAGCAATGTGGCTCATGCTCCAGCAGGACGCTCCGGACGATTACGTTATCGCTACAAACGAAACAAGAACGGTTCGTGAATTCGTTGAAACAGCTTTCGGTCACGTTGGAATCGAAGTTCAGTGGCAGGGCGAGGGCGTTGACGAGATCGGCGTTGATAAGGCAACAGGCAAGACTATCGTTAAGGTAAACAAGAAGTTCTTCCGTCCGGCAGAGGTAGATATTCTTCTCGGAAATCCTGAAAAGGCAGAGAAGGTTCTTGGCTGGAAGAGAGAGATCTCATTCTCCGAGCTTGTAGAGAGAATGGTAAAGAACGATATGGAACTCGTTCAGAACGAGATCAAGGTCAAGGAAATTATAGGATAACACCTGATAACAGGATTCCAAAGGGTGATTCAACCCTTTGGCAGGGTGCAGGGACAGCGTCCCTGACGGGGTAACGGGGCAGAGCCCCGAAAGGACAGCGTGAGGAAAAATAAATGAAATTAAAATTTTCCTGCCGCTAAAAGCTGTGCCCGAACATATTTCACGCTGTCCGTAAAGTAAGGGAGCAGAGCGCAGCGCATGCGAACGTACGGTTTATTAAGACTCTCATCAGTGATTCCTTAAGCGTACGTATTATTCTGCTCATAGTAAATTTATGGCGTGTTCGCTCTGCGCTCACAAGAACAGCAGAAATGAAACCGGTAGTTTTGCGGACAGCGTGAAATATGCTTTGCTATAATTTTTAGCAGTGGGGAATTTTAATTTAATTTATTCCATTCACGCTGTCTTTTCGGGGCTCTGCCCCGTTACCCCGTCAGGGACGCTGTCCCTGAACCCTGCCAAAGGGTTGTTCAACCCTTTGGAAACCCATAATTATATTAAACCATGAGCGATGTGTTTTGAAATCTTTTGTGGGAAGTAACTTCGTGATTGGATGCAGCGTCACGCTGCCTTCTGGAATCCCCTTATTATATTGTAACCCACGAGCGATGTGTTCTGATATCTTTTATCGGAAGTAACTCCGTGATCGGGTGCAGCGTCACGCTGCTTAAATTTGAGTGAATTTTGAGGTACGAGGAAGTATGAAAATAACATTTGACGCAATTCCGCTTATTGCCGACAAAATAACCGGAATAGGCTGGTGCGAAGCCGGACAGACTATGAAGCTCGCCGAGCTTCATCCGGAGCATGAATTTGAATACAGCTTCTTTTCGGGAAAGGACCGCAGAGCTGTAAAAAGCATCCGGCAGTTTTCCGGCAGAAAAATCAAACTTAATGTATCATATTTTCCGAAAAAAATTTACAGAGCCGCTTCGGCTCTTCTTCCCGTTCCCTATAGTCTCTTTTTTGGAAAAAATTCCGATATAACGCATTTTTTCAACTATATAGTCCCTCCCGGAGTAAAGGGAAAAACCGTTGTTACCGTTCATGATATGGTTTATAAGGCTTTTCCCGAAACAGTCAGAGTAAGAACCAAGCTTATGCTTAATATCGGTCTGAAAAGGTCGATGAAGCGAGCCGATATTATCGTTACGGATTCAGAGTTTTCAAGATCGGAGATAGTTAAATATTTTCCACAGCATAAAAATAAAATAAGAGTTGTTCCGTGCGGAGTGGATTTGCAGAAATTTTATCCGTGCAACGACGAAAAACGTATCGCCGAAGTAAAAAAATCTCTCGGAATATCCGGAGATTATTTTCTTTATCTCGGAACGATAGAGCCGAGAAAAAATCTCGAAAGGCTTATAAAAGCTTATGCGCTGTTCGTGAAAAAAGTCGGAAAGGACGCTCCGCTGCTCGTTCTTGCAGGAGGCAAGGGCTGGCTTTACAGCGGAATTTTTGAAAAAGTAAAATCGCTCGGACTTGAAAAGAAAGTCGTTTTCACCAAATATGTTCCCTCCGAGGACATGAATCCGCTTATGTGCGGAGCTATGGCATTTGTTTTTCCGTCGCTTTACGAGGGATTCGGTATGCCGCCGCTTGAGGCTATGGCTTGCGGAGTTCCGGTTCTTTCTTCCGGAGAAGCCTCGCTGCCTGAAGTGACGGGCGACTGCGCTCTGATATGCGACGCCTACTCTGCAAAAAGTATTGCCGGAGGTCTTTATCGGCTTTATTCTGACGAAAAGCTGCGGAAACAGCTCAGTTACAAAGGTCTTGAAAGAGCGAAGCAATTCAGTTGGGAGGAATCGGCGCAGGCGCTTTATAATGTGTATGAGGAGCTGATGTGATGAGCCACAGACTCAGAGTTCTTGAGGTAAATAAGGCTTATTATCCGCATATCGGCGGAATAGAAACTCTTGTGAAGCAGTATTCGCAGGAGCTGGGGACTGTCTGTAATGCGGACGTTAAAACTCTTGTCTGCCGTGACGGACGAGGAAAAACAACCCGTGAGAAGCTGGATGGAGTAAAGCTCACCCGTGCAGGAAGTCTCGGAACTTATTTTTCGTGTCCCCTTTCGTTTTCGTTTATCCGTCTTTTCAGAAAAATGGCGGAAGAAGCCGATGTGGTTCATATCCACGTTCCTTTTCCGCTTGCGGACGCCGCTCTTCTTCTTTCGGGATTTAAGGGAAGAGTTGTCGTTTCGTGGCACAGCGACGTTGTGAAGCAGAAAAAGCTGATGACGTTTTACAAGCCGTTCATGATGAAGCTTCTTAAACGTGCGGACTGCATTATAACCGCTACAAAAGGTCATATAGACGGTTCAGACTATCTTCCCGGTTTCAGAAGAAAATGCAGGATCGTTCCGTACGGCATAACTCCCGAGGATTATCTCTCGGTCAAAAGAAGTCCGTTTCTTACAGACAGGCTTAACGATAAGAAAAATATCAAGGTCTTTTTCACGGGCAGGCTCGTTTACTATAAGGGAGTCGATATTCTGCTGAAAGCTTTCACTATGACCGAAAACTGCGAGCTTTTTATTGCCGGAACAGGCGAAATGGAGCAGGAACTGAAAGATTTTGCTAAACGTAATAATATCGGAAAAAAAGTGCATTTTCTCGGATTTCTTCCCGATAATGAACTGAAACAGGCTTATGCGGACTGCGATATTTTCGTACTTCCGTCGGTCGCAAAGAGCGAAGCGTTTGGGATAGTTCAGCTTGAAGCGATGGTTTACGGCAAGCCTGTCATAAATACCAAGCTGCCGTCGGGAGTTCCTTATGTCAGCGTTCACGGAAAAACCGGACTGACCGTTCCGCCGTCTGACGCAAAGGCTCTTGCGGAAGCGATAAATACTCTTGCCGCTGATGAAAAAATGCGTGAGAGCTTTGGAAAAGCGGCTGCTGAAAGGGTTATGACGGAGTTCAGCGAGAAAAACGTTATCAGAAAATTATACGGAATTTTATCAGAAAATCTCTGAAACTGAAAGGAGAACCGTAAATGAAAGCTCTTATTATAGGCGGAGCAGGCTTCGTCGGCGGTTATCTTATAAAGGAACTTGCCGATTCCGGCTGGGATGTTCATGCGACCTGCCTTGAAAATGAAAAAATCAGCGAAAAATGCTCGGTTCATACGCTGAATATTCTTGAAAGAGACGCTGTAAAGCTTCTTCTGGATGAGATAGATCCAGATGTTGTTTATCATCTTGCGGCACAGAGTTCTGTTTCCGTTTCATGGAAAAAACCTCAGCTTACCGCCGAAATAAACGTTATCGGAACTATAAACGTTCTTGAAGCTGTCAGGGATTTTCAGAAAAAAAATATACGCCTTATTCTTATAGGTTCGGGCGAGGAATACGGCTTTATAAGAGACGGGGCTTGTCCGCTTTCCGAGGAGGAAAAGCTTAATCCCGGCAATATTTATGCCGCAACAAAGGCTTGTCAGGGAATGCTCGGCGAAATTTATGCAAGAGCGTATAAAATGGATATCATCATGGTTCGTGCATTCAATCATTCAGGTCCTCGGCAGGCTCCGATGTTTGTTATTTCCGATTTTTGCCGTCAGATAGCTGTTATCGAAAAGGGAGAATCGCCTGCGGAGATGATGGTCGGAAATTTGTCGGCAAAGCGTGATTTCACCGATGTCCGTGACGTTGTAAGAGCATACAGGCTTCTTGCGGAAAAGGGCGTAAGCGGAAGAGTTTACAATGTCGGCAGGGGAAAAGCGGTTGAGATACAGTTTATTCTCGATACTGCTCTTGGATTTTCAAAGCTTCCTATAAAGGTCAGAAAAGATCCGGCAAGAATGAGGGCTTCGGATATTCCGCTTATCGAGCCGGATGTTTCACGTATTGCGGAGGATACAGACTGGAAAGCCGAGATCTCAATGGAGCAGACTATTGAAGATACGCTGAATTACTGGAGAGAAAATCTGTAAACAGAAAATTTCAGAGTCTGTGTTCATAGACGATGTGTGAAGATTTTCAAGCATAATTTTGCTGCTTACAAGGAAAAAATTCGCAGGCATACTGTCGTATGGCAAAAATTTTTGACGCAGCAAGCAACGAAATTTGCTGAAAAGACGTGCTCAGCGACTATGAACACATACTCTCAGAGGTGATGAAAATGGCTGATGCAAGACTTACAAACGAATTAATGAGAACCTTTGACGGTCATGAAAAAATCGGTACATTCAAAGCCGGCGAAAAACTGACCGAATTCGGTGAAAGACAAAACGAAGCCAACGAGGCTCTTGCGGCTAACGTGAACAGTCTTATAAAAAGAGTCTGCGCTTTAGAGGATAAACAGGAGAAAAATAACGAAATAATGCGGAAAATAGCCTCTGAGCTTAATGCGTTCAAAAAAGAGCTGGATAGAGTTCGCCTTAACGAAAAGCTGAATTCTTCCGCTATCGAACGCTTTAACAACGCTTTAAGACTTTCCGGCGGCGCAGAAGACGCTTCTGAATAAAAGATGACGAAAATGTTATGTGAAATTTTTCGTTAAACTCTTGACAAAGTCTGGATTTTGTTATATTATATTAGTGTGGAAAAAAATTCCGCAAATTCTGATTGAATCAACGGAGATTTAAACGTCTCCGTTTTATTATTTGATGTGAAAGAAGGTGTTACATTATGAGCATTGCCGATAAGCTTCTTGAAGAGCTTGATTGCCGTGTAGCCTTTACTATACCGATTTTCGGCGGAATTCCTGTTCCGGAATCATGCGTTATGACATGGGGCATCATGGCGGTTATCGTTCTGGCTTCAATACTGCTGGTAAGAAAGCTTAAAACCGTTCCGACCGGAGCGCAGTGTCTGCTTGAGATCGGAATAAACTGGATGAATAATTTCTTCCTTGAAATTCTCGGACCAAAGGGCAAAAAATATCTGCCTATCCTCGAAACGCTTCTTATTTATATAGGAATTTCCAATATGATAGGAATTTTCGGGCTTCGTCCGCCGACGAAAGATCTCGGCGTAACAGCAACTCTTGCAATTTTTGCCATACTGCTTATCCAGATAAGCAGCGTTAAGGAGCGTGGCGGAAAGGGCTGGCTGCATAGCTTTGTAGAGCCTATGCCGCTTCTTCTTCCTATCAATATCCTTGAACTTTTTATCAAGCCGCTTTCTCTTTGTATGCGACTTTTCGGAAACGTTCTCGGAGCTTTTGTCGTTATGGAGCTTGTAAAGCTTGTTATACCGGTAGGCATACCGCTGGTTTTAAGCTTCTATTTCGATATTTTTGACGGCGCAATTCAGGCATATGTTTTCGTTTTCCTTACTTCGCTCTTCATGGCGGAGGCTATGGAATCGGAAGATTAATCTCAGGAGGTAAAATATCATGGGTTCAATCGCACTCGGAGCAGCTATAGCTGTTTTAACAGGCGCAGGAGCAGGAATCGGAATCGGTCTTGCAACATCGAAAGCCGCTGAAGCGATAGCACGTCAGCCGGAGGCAAAGGGCGATATCAACAAGGCTCTTCTTCTCGGATGCGCACTTGCAGAAGCAACTGCTATCTACGGTTTCGTTATCGCTATTCTTATTATCTTTTTCCTTAAATAAATTCAGGAGGTAAAATATCATGGGTTCAATCGCACTCGGAGCAGCTATAGCCGTTTTAACAGGCGCAGGAGCAGGAATCGGAATCGGTCTTGCAACATCGAAGGCCGCTGAAGCGATAGCACGTCAGCCGGAGGCAAAGGGCGATATAAACAAGGCTCTTCTTCTCGGATGCGCACTCGCAGAAGCAACTGCTATCTACGGTTTCGTTATCGCTATTCTTATTATCTTTTTCCTGAAGTAATACATCAAAGACTTGCCATGCGGCTTTGCCAATGACGCCAACATTAGGCGATTTTGTATCCTGACCTGTTGCAAAAGAGTATTCAATCTATGGCTTTAGCCATAATTATTTCAAATACCATTGGTATTTGAAATAATTAATACTGGGTTTCCAAAGGGTTGTATAACCCTTTGGCAGGGGTACGGGGACAGCGCCCCCGCTTAAATTGACGTTATTGTACGGTATTGCTTAAAATAAAAACGGAAGGATGCAATATTATGCTGGATATTAATATCTGGAATTTTATATGGTCGGCAGTTAATATAATCATTCTTTTTATACTGCTGAAAATATTCCTTTTCAAGCCTATAAACAAAATCATGGACGAGCGTACACGTTCGATTCAGGAAGACATTGATTCCGCTAAAAAATCAAAGGAAGAGGCAGAATCCCTGAAACAGGAGTATGCCGAGAATATAAGTGAAGCTAAGGCTGAGGCTCAGAAGATCATCATGAAGGCTCATGAGGACGCTGAAGCCGAAAAGGCTGTTATTCTGCAAAAATCTCAGGAAGAGGCAGATCAGCTTGTAAGCGACGCAAATAAGGCTATCGAAAGCAAGCGCAAAAGAGTTCTCGCTCAGGCGCAGACTCAGATCGCCGATCTTGCTATCGAAGCGGCTTCCAAGATAATCGGTGAAAATGTCGATGACGAAAAGAACCGCCGTCTTGTCGACGAGTTCCTTTCCGAAGAGGAGGGCGGCAAGTAAATGACAGATTTCGATAAAGAACTTCTGAAAGACCTTATCCGCCTTGACATTTCTCAGGACGATGTTTCGGAAACACGGAAAATACTTGAATCCTGCGGAGACGTTGCGGAAACTCTTGCAAATCCTCTTGTTACTTATGACGAGAAGAAATCGATCATCACAAAGCTTTTTCCCGAAAGCCTGCACAAATTCATTATGAATACGGTAAAAGGCGGAGCTGTTGAAAGAATCGGCGAGATACTTGATGAATATACCGATTTTCTGCTCGAACAGCAGGGAAGCATAAGAGCTGTTGTGCGCTATGTTACTCCGCTTACGGAGTCACAGCAGGCAGATCTGCGCAGCTTTATCATGAATAAATTCATGAAAGAGGATGTGGCTATCGAATATCGTCACGATCCTGATATTATCGGCGGTTTTATCCTTAATGCAGGAGATATCGAATACGATAAAAGCTATCGCACAAGCCTTCGTCTGATGAAGGAAAGTCTTCACAGCAAGGCTGCGGAGTACACTGAAAATGCCGGAGAAGATAAAATCGTTTCGGGAAGCATGAGCGATATTATTTCCGTTCTCAAAACGGAAGTAAAAGATTTCGACGTTAAAACCGGAGCTACCGAAACCGGATTTATTACACGTCTCGGCGACGGAATCGCAAGAGTTCAGGGCATGAATTCGGTAATGTACGGCGAGCTTGTCGAGTTTGAAACAGGCATCCGTGGAATAGTTCAGAGTCTTGAAGAGAAAACTGCCGGAGTCGTTCTTCTCGGGGACGATTACGGTCTTACGGAAGGCTCTTCTGTTGTAAGAACCGGAAAACGTGCCGGAATCGGCGTAAGCGACGAGCTTCTCGGACGTGTTGTCGACGCTCTTGGTTCGCCTATCGACGGTCTTGGAGGCATCAGCGCCGAGGACTATTTTCCCATCGAGCGTGAAGCTCCCGGAGTTATCGAGCGTAAATCCGTAACCGTTCCTCTTCAGACAGGAATCCTTGCGATAGATTCCATGTTCCCTATCGGCAGAGGTCAGAGAGAGCTTATTATCGGCGACAGACAGACCGGAAAAACCTCTATCGCTGTCGATACCATTATAAATCAGAAGGGTCAGGACGTTATCTGTATCTATGTTGCTATAGGACAGAAATCGTCAACTGTTGCTCAGGTCGTGAATACGCTGAAAAAGTACGGAGCTATGGATTATTCCGTCGTTGTTTCGGCTTCTGCCAGCGATCCTGCGCCTTTTCAGTATATTGCGCCTTATTCGGGAACGGCTATAGCTGAATATTTCATGTCCAAGGGTAAGGACGTTCTTATAGTATACGACGATCTTTCAAAACACGCCGTTGCATACCGTGCAATGTCGCTGCTTCTTCACAGACCTCCCGGACGTGAAGCTTACCCCGGAGACGTTTTCTATCTCCATTCAAGACTTCTCGAACGTTCCAGCCGTCTTGATGACGAACACGGCGGCGGTTCTATTACGGCTCTTCCCGTTATCGAGACTCTTGCCGGCGATATTTCGGCTTATATTCCTACAAACGTTATCTCTATAACGGACGGACAGATATTCCTTGAAAGCGAGCTTTTCAACGCCGGTTTAAGACCTGCGGTAAACTACGGTCTTTCAGTATCCCGTGTCGGCGGCGCAGCTCAGACAAAGGCAATGAAAAAAGCCGCGGGAAATCTTCGTATCGACCTTGCCCAATTCAAGGAAATGGAGATCTTCACTCAGTTTTCTTCCGAGCTGGATCAGGCTACGACAGATATGCTCAATCACGGTCATATGCTGACGGAACTTTTGAAACAGCCGCTTTATAATCCACGTCCGCATTATGAACAGGTCATCCTGCTTTATGCGGCTCAGCACGGTCTTTTCGACCATATTCCGGTAAAGGAACTGAAAGAATACTGCTCGGAGCTTATGAATTATATCCGCACGTACGGTCAGGATATAATCGCTGAAATAGAGGAAAATAAGGTTCTGACCGATGATCTTGCCGAAAGAATCGAACGCATTGTAACTGCATTCGAGGAATAAGGGGTGAATTTTTATGCCGAATATGAGAGAAATCCGTGAGCGTATTGCGAGTATTCAGCAGATCCTGAAAATCACGAACGCCATGTATCTTATGTCCTCATCCAAGCTGAAAAAAGCCCGAAAGGCTCTCGATTCGACCGAGCCGTATTTCTATAAGCTTCAGGAAACCATAAACAGCGTTCTTGAGCATACTCCCCACACACGCCAGACGTATTTCGACAGACGTGACGATATTCCCGTTGAAAAGCGAAAAAAAGGATATATCGTCATTACGGCTGATAAAGGGCTTTGCGGAAGCTATAACCACAATGTTCTTAAATTCACGGAACAGGAGCTTGAAAAAGCTCCCGATCTGTCAAACTGCTATCTGTTCGTCCTCGGACAGGTCGGCAGACAGTATTTCACAAAGCGTATCCACAATAGTCAGAAAGCTTTCGTTGACGGAGAATTTCTCTATACTACGCAGAATCCTACCGTATACAGGGCAATGGAAATAGCTCAGCTCGTTCTCGGAAAGTTCGAGAAGAAAGAGCTTGACGAGGTTTATCTTATCTACACCGATATGGTAAATTCCAGCGTTCAGGAGAATAAAATGGTTCAGCTTCTTCCTTTCAGCCGCAGGCATTTCGGAAAATCAGCCGACGGAACAATGAAAAAGCTCCCGAAAGCTTCGTTTATTCCGTCTCCGGAAGAGGTTATGGCTGACCTTATCCCGAACTATGCAAAGGGAATTATCTACGGCGCAATGGTCGAGTCGTTCTGCTGTGAACAGCAATCGAGAATGACCGCTATGGATGCCGCTACAACAAGCGCAAAGGACATGATAAAGGAGTTGTCGCTGCTCTATAACCGTGCAAGACAGGCGGCAATAACGCAGGAAATAACCGAAGTAGTAAGCGGCGCAGGAAGTCTTGAAGAATAGCAGCGTGACACTGCATTGCTCGTGGGTTACTCATAATAATAGGTTTCCAAGCAGCGTGACGCTGCATCCAATCACGAAGTTACTTCCGATAAAAGATATAGGAACACATCGCTCGTGGTTTACTATAATTATAGGTTTCCAAAGGGGATGTACTCCCCTTTGGTCAGGTCAAGGGCAGACAGCCCTTGTGGGGTATCGGGGCAAAGCCCCGTAAATTAAAACAAAAACATCTCCGGAAAGGAGCATTAAATCATAAATGGAAAAAGGCAGAATAACTCAGGTCATCGGGCCTGTTATAGACGTTGTATTCAGTTCCGGAAAGCTTCCTATGATAAAAGACGCCCTCACCGTTGAGCTTGACGGAAAAAAGCGTTATATGGAGGTCGCTCAGCATATGGGCAACCGCACTGTACGCTGTATCATGCTCGCAACCAGCGAGGGACTCAGCAAGAATATGGAGGTTACGGCAACCGGAAGCTGTATTAAGGTTCCGGTCGGAGAAAAAACTCTTGGACGTATGTTCAACGTTATCGGCGAGCCTATCGACAAAAAAGGCGAGGTCGAAACGGACGAAAAATGGGAGATACACCGTAAAGCTCCTACTTTTCAGGAGCAAAGCCCTGTTGTTGAAGTTCTTGAAACGGGAATCAAAGTCATCGACCTCATAGCTCCGTATGCAAAAGGCGGTAAGATCGGTCTTTTCGGCGGTGCAGGAGTTGGAAAGACGGTTCTTATTCAGGAGCTTATCAGAAATATCGCTACCGAACACGGCGGATATTCGATCTTTACGGGAGTCGGAGAGCGTTCACGAGAGGGCAACGACCTCTGGAACGAAATGCAGGAATCGGGGGTTATCAACAAAACCGCTCTCGTTTTCGGACAGATGAACGAACCTCCGGGTTCACGTATGAGAGTCGCTCAGACCGGTCTTACAATGGCGGAATATTTCCGTGACCGTGAGCAGAAGGACGTTCTTCTCTTTATCGACAATATTTTCAGATACGTTCAGGCAGGCTCGGAGGTTTCGGCTCTTCTCGGACGTATGCCTTCAGCCGTTGGATATCAGCCGACTCTCGCAACCGAAATGGGCGAGCTTCAGGAGCGTATTACTTCAACGAAAAACGGCTCTATTACGTCGGTTCAGGCGGTTTACGTTCCTGCCGACGATCTTACCGACCCAGCGCCGGCAATCACTTTCGCTCACCTTGACGCAACTACGGTTCTTTCAAGAAAGATCGTTGAACAGGGAATTTATCCTGCGGTAGATCCTCTTGAATCAAATTCACGAATCCTCGAGCCGGAAATAGTCGGTCAGGAGCATTACGATGTCGCAAGAAAAACTCAGGAGCTTCTCCAGAAGTATAAGGAGCTTCAGGATATCATCGGCATTCTCGGTATGGAGGAGCTTGACGAGGACGATAAGCTTGCCGTTTACCGTGCAAGAAAGGTTCAGAAGTTCCTTTCACAGCCGTTTAACGTTGCCGAGAATTTTACGGGACTTAAAGGCAAATACGTTCCGCTTAAAGATACTATCGAGGGCTTCCGTGCTATCATCGAAGGCGATATGGATAAGTATCCCGAAGCAGCTTTCCTAATGGCGGGAACTATCGACGACGTTATCATGAAATCAAAACAGCTCGGCGATGATTAACGGAGGGCTATTGTATGGCTAAAACCTTTCACCTTGAAATAATCGCTACAGACCGCATCTTCTTTCAGGGAGAATGCGAGCATCTCGTTATAAGGGCTATCGACGGTCTTATCGGAATCATGGCAGGTCATGAACCGCTGGTAACTTCTCTGCCGACAGGCGAAATGAAGTACATGGTTGACGGCGAATGGCATTATGCCGCTATTTCCGGCGGATTTATACAGGTTATGCCGGATTCGGCTGTTATTCTTGCGGATTCATGCGAGCTTCCGGAAGAGATCGACATAAAACGTGCTGAGGAAGCAAAAGAGCGTGCCGCCGAAATGCTCCGTCAGAAACAGAGCATAAAGGAGTATTACCAGACTCAGGCTGCCCTGAACCGTGCTATAAACCGACTTAAAATTTCTCAGAAGCATTTCAAGTGAACTTATTAAGGCAGCACCGCACAAAGTCCGCTTGATAATGAAATAAAAAGTTCTAAAATTACAGCATGGTCAAAATAATATTTCAATAATAAAGCCATAGCACTTCCAATCGTAAAAATGAAAGTGCTATGGCTTGAATTTTTTATGAGCGCCGCAAAACGCAAGCAGTTTCATAGGATAATTTGCACGTTTTTTCGGCGGATTTTGCCGCTTACTGCGTCAAAAAATCAGTATCCCAGCGGATTTTTTCCTTGTAATCGGCAAAATTACGCTCGAAAAATCCGCACATATTTCCTACAAATACAGGTTCTTATAATTAATCAGTGATAGCGTCATTGATTGGGAGAGAATCAACAATTTCAAGTTTAAGCATCTGGATAGCAAGAGCGTCCTGATTTGTTACGCCGTCGCCGACATTAGCGCAGTCGGCATTCTGCAAACCTTCTTCAGTAATATGTGTAGGATCAGAACCTTCCAGACCATACTTATCGGGGTTGGAAAGCGACTGCATGATAAGAACGGCGTCGGACATATCTACCTCCCCGTCACAGTTTGTGTCGCCGTATTCTACTGTCGGAACAGGAGGAGTTACCGATTCTCTGCCTTCTACGATAGAATAGAAAGCAGGCTTTGCCTTATAATCAGCGTCGAAAAGAAGCGGCTGCTGTTTAGCTCTCCAGCTCTGGTCGTCAGTTACACCCCAGACAATGAGCGCTGAAATGCTGTCCTTGTATTCGTAGATGGCGTCCACGATACCTTTATAGTATTCAGCCTGAACATCGAGATACTGATCGCCGGAATTTTCCGGAATAGTAGCGTCAAGCTCTGTTATCTGGATATCAAGACCAAGCTCGGAATATGTCTGAAGAGCTTTTTTGTAAGCGCTTACAGACGGGAAAGCGGCGTCAAGGCTCTGTCTTACATCGAGGTGAGACTGCATACCGATACCGTCGATAAGACCTTTTTCCTTCAATTCCGTTGCCATATTGACAATAGCGTTCATTTTGCCGGACATATACTCGTTATAATCGTTATAGTAAAGCTTACAGCCCTTTGGAGCATATTTTCTTGCATAGGTGAATGCAGGCTCAATAAAGGAGTTATCGCCGAAAATCTGTACCCATGCCGACTTTGCAGAGCCGCTGCTGCCTTGTTCGCCGGGCTGACGGGGATTACCGTCTTCCATCCATGCTTCGTTTACAACGTCGCAGGCATAGAAGTCGATATCCGGATAAAGCTCGGTAAGAACCTCGAAATAATTCTTTATATAGTTCTCCATACGCTGGAGCATTTTTTCTTTTGAGACCCATTCGCCGTCGGAAGCATAATTCTCTTTAAAGAACCAGTCCGGCGTCTGACTGTGCCATACAAGAGTATGAACACGAACAGGGATATTATTTTTCTGGCAGTAGTTGAGGAAAGGCTTTGCAGCGGAGAATGAAACCTGCGGATTTGTATCGTCGCCTGTTTCTTCCGCATAAGCAACGCAGGCGTCATGATTAAGAACAGAGTCCGGCTTCATTTCATTTCCGGCAGTAAGGCTTCCGCTGAAATGCTTTTCAACAAGCTTCATAAAAGGCTTAGAACTGAGGTTTGACGGAGTTATAGCAGTTCCGACCTTGAAATCGTTCGCAAAAACGTCTTTAAGCGAAACTATGTCGTTTTCTATATCCACGTTTGGAACCTCAACAATGCTGAAATCGTCGATAAGGATATCGTCCGTTCCGCCCTCAAAGTAAACGTAAACTCCTGTCATTTCATCAGTAAAGCTCACTTTAAGGTTTTCAATTGTCTGCCAGCCGTTGCCGTTGAGTGTTACAAGATTCTGGTATGTTTCCTTGCCGTCGCTTGTATACTGGAAACTGAGCATGGAGTTTGTATAATACTTTCCCTTGACCTTTGCGCTGATATAGTATTCGGTATATGGTTTGCATATGGTATCAAGACGGAATGACGGTCCATTCCAGCTGCTGGAACGTCCGCTTGCAAGAAGCGAAGTCGAGCCGCTTACAGCGTCCTCTGTTGTTGTTGAAATAACAGTCGTATCCCTGTCGCCTCTGTTGGCAAAAGCTGAAACGTCGCCGTCCTCGAAGTCCGAAGAATAAACAACGTTTCCCGAATCCGCCTTTTGAGATGACGATACAGAAACATCTGTCGGAACAACTGCATATGCGGCTGCCGGAAATGCCGAGCACATCATAGAAGCGCACATAGCGGCTGCAATAAATTTACTGAACTTTTTTTTCATAATAAAATCCTCCTGAAAAATGCATTGTACGAGGGAACAATAATCTATAACAGTTTTATTTTAACATATTATTCAAACATTGTCAACAGAAATTTGTTATAAAATCCGGACAACAGCATTTACTTTTTCTGTTAGTTATTAATGGGAAAATGCTGTTTCTCGTACAATGACAGCAAATTAAGTGGGGACTCTGTCCCCGTACCCCTGCCAAAGGGTTATTCAACCCTTTGGAAACCCAGTATTAATTATTTCAAATACCAATGGTATTTGAAATA
>ENA-UOJL01001896-UOJL01001896.1-human-gut-metagenome-genome-assembly--contig:-P47-NODE-1896-length-19437-cov-34.593437_pt1 | contig 19437 bp, 17 predicted proteins | sample MGYA00242347_ERZ723894 | MGnify/ENA metagenome assembly ERZ723894
ACACCGCCATCTTCTTCGGTCTGTCCGGCACCGGCAAGACCACCCTGTCCACCGATCCCAAGCGTCTGCTGATCGGCGATGACGAGCACGGCTGGGACGACAACGGCGTGTTCAACTTCGAGGGCGGCTGCTACGCAAAGGTCATCAACCTGGATAAGGACTCCGAGCCCGATATCTACAACGCCATCAAGCGCAACGCTCTGCTGGAGAACGTCACTCTGGATGCCGAGGGCCACATCGACTTCGCTGACAAGTCTGTCACCGAGAACACCCGTGTGTCCTACCCCATCAACCACATCCAGAACATCGTCCGCCCCATCTCTTCTGCACCTGCTGCAAAGAATGTCATCTTCCTGTCTGCTGACGCATTCGGCGTTCTGCCTCCCGTCTCTATCCTGAGCCCCGAGCAGACCCAGTACTACTTCCTGTCCGGCTTCACCGCAAAGCTGGCTGGCACCGAGCGCGGTATCACCGAGCCCACTCCCACCTTCTCCGCTTGCTTCGGCCAGGCTTTCCTGGAGCTGCACCCCACCAAGTACGCTGAGGAGCTGGTCAAGAAGATGAAGATGAGCGGCGCTAAGGCTTACCTGGTCAACACCGGCTGGAACGGCACCGGCAAGCGCATCTCCATCAAGGACACCCGTGGTATCATCGATGCTATCCTGAACGGCGATATCAACAACGTGCCCACCAAGAAGATCCCCTACTTCGACTTCGAGGTTCCCACCGTCCTGAACGGTGTTGACACCGGCATCCTGGATCCCCGCGATACCTACGCTGACGCTTCCCAGTGGGAGGAGAAGGCCAAGGATCTGGCTGGCCGCTTCATCAAGAACTTCAAGAAGTACGAGGGTAACGAGCATGGCAAGGCTCTGGTCTCTGCCGGCCCCCAGCTGTAAGCTCTGATCCCAGCATTTTTCTTCTGAACTCCATATAAAATATCCCCCGCTGCCTGTCCATTGACCGAACAGGCGGTGGGGGATTTGTGTTTTGGGGCAGGTAAACAAAGCGTCGATTGCCTTTTGGTGCGTGGTATGCTATCCTTTTTCCAAAGGATGTGAGCACAATGGATGCGAAAACGTTCGGGGCATTTCTCGCCCGGATGCGCAAGTCACAGGGATTAACACAGGCAGAGCTGGCCCAGCAGCTGCATGTAACAGATAAGGCTGTCAGCCGATGGGAACGCGGGGTCGGCCTGCCGGACATCAACACGCTGGAACCACTGGCCGACGCGCTGGGGCTGACCCTTGCCGACCTGATGCACTGCCGTGACCCGCAGGAAGCAGATATTGCACCGGAAGTCCCGCTGGAAGATTTCTTTACCCTGCTGCGCCGTCAACAATCCATTGACTGGCGCTCGGTACGGGCAGTTTTGTTTTGGCTTAGTGCCGCACTGGCCATCTGGGGCATCCTCGCCTGCCCGGGCCGGATGGCCGTCCACTGGCGTACCCTGAGCAATGGGAACCTGCAGGCAGATGGCTGGCTTCCCTCCTGGGTGTTTTTCCCATTGTTCGTCGGGATAGAATTTCTCTCGCTGGAGCTCTGGAACAACTTTGAGCAGACCGGCTACTACCGACACTGGGGTGAGATAGGTGCCTCCGTCACCCGCTCCATGAACTTCTGCTCCCCTGCTGTCCGGCTCTGGAAGTTTGTGCTCGATCTGATGTTCTTCTTCGGGTTCGGCTTCGCGATCCCCTGCGCTGAGATGATGGCGATTCTGATCAACTGAAAAAAAGAAAGCCCTCCCGTCGCTCAAGCGAAAGGAGGGCTTTCTATAATCTTATCAGAAGTTTCCCCGTTCTTCTATTCCTCTGATTATAAGATCATTTACTTTTCGTTCTTTGCCCGGCGTTCTTTCAGATCGCTTTCCATCTGCGCCAGGGTCTTTTTATCCAGATTGAACACCACGCCGTACGCAATGATCATCACGATATAGCTTCCCAGATACATGACCGGCACCAGATAGCGCATCCGGGTTGCCACTTCGATCGTCTGTGCAGCCTTCAGAGATGCATCATAGCCCAGTTTGGTTGCCAGAACAAGGCCCAGAGAAGGTCCGATGCCCTGTGCAAGCTTACGGAAGAAGGAGTGCAGTGCATAGGTAGTGCCTTCTTCTCGCACACCAAATTTCCACTCGTTATAATCGATCGCATCTGCCATCAGAGACCAGCTCAGGCAGCTTCCGATACCGCCGCCCAGCATTGCAATGATCTGACACAGGACATAAAGGCTGAGACCCCGGCCGTCCGGTGTGATGGGCAGAACCAGCATCAGGACGTATGCCAGCGCACAGACAACCGAACCAAAGGTCACGGCTTCTTTCTTGCCAAAGCGCTTGACGATACGGCTCACAAAAGGACTGAAGATGAAAACGCCAAAGTAGGAGATCATACCCACAATGCCGGAGATCTTTGCATTCTTGAAATAAGCCTGGAACAGGATCTGACCTGCAGTAGAGGCACCATACATACCAATAAACGTTGCGATAGGTGCCAGCGTTGCGCCCACAGCCGGGCGATTATGGATAAAGTTGTTGAATGCCTTTATGATGTTGAACTTAGGTGCATCCTCTTTCAGAGTGATCGTGGTGTCCACACGCACCTTTGTGTTCGTGACCATAAAGCGGAAGCAGATCAGACCGATCACACCCATGATCAGAGCAATGACAAACATCTGCTCACCACGCAGGTTGTTCTGGTTATCATAAATGATCACCGGAATCAGCATACCGGTCAGAAGCGCACCGCCCATAGAACCAATGGAGCGGAAAGTCGACAGCTGTGCACGCTGGATCGGGTCATCCGAGATCAGAGACAGCATCGAGCCATACGGCACATTTGCAACGGTGTAGAAAGCATCCCAGATCATATAGCCTGCCACAAACAGAATATTCTTGACCATACCGGGAGCCTGCGGGAACGGCAGATAGCAAAGTGCACCAGCCACGGTCAGTCCGATCGCACCGAACCAGATATAGGCAAGGAACTTGTTCCGGCGGTATTTGTGCGTATCCGCATCTACCATTGCTCCGATAATAGGATCGTTGATTGCGTCCCAGATCTGCACGATCAGCAGAAGGGATGCCATCAGGTAGTTGTCGATCCCCATAAACTGCGTCCAATAAATCGTCAGGTAGCCTTTGAGCGCAAAACTCATATTGCAGCCAAAGTCACCCGCTGCGTATGCAAGTTTATCACGCAATCCAAACCCTGCAGACGCATCCACTGTTGATTTCCCCATGAAAATACTCCTTTCTGAACTTTCCGGACATTTTGGCACACCGCCCGCAAGCCGTATGCTCATTTATAAATCCATGATACGGCATCTCTTTCCAAAATGTTAGAATTTTTTTACGATTCCGCCTGAAGAATTTACGATTTAAAAGTATTTCTTGTTGTATCCTTTAATTCATGCAGTGTTTTCGTAATTCTGTACAAACAATCTTTTCTTTTTTGTACACAAAATATTTTTTCTTAGCCGAATCTTTTCTTTGTTGAGAACGGCGTTGTGCGCCGAGCATAAAGCAAGGGCCATTGCACGCGAATCTGTGCAATGGCCCTTGCTTTCTATTGTTTCTTATTTCGCCGCCTCAAACTCGGCTTCGATCTCCTTCGAGGGGGCGGGGGTGACCAGACTGACCACCACGCAGACCAGCAGCGAGGTCAGGAAGGCGGGCAGCAGCTCATAGATGCTGAACACGCCGCCCAGCGGGCTGATGAGGTACTTCCAGACAAAGACCATCAGGCCGCCGGCGAGCATCCCGGCCAGCGCACCCTGCCAGTTGCAGCGCTTCCAGAACAGGGCGCAGAGCATCACGGCACCATACGCGCCGCCGAAACCGGCCCATGCAAAGCTGACGATGCCGAACACGCTGGAATTGGGGTCACGGGCCAGCACCACGCCCACCACGCTGACGCAGATGATGGTCAGGCGGGCAGCAAACAGGCTCTGGCGCTCGGTCAGCTTCATGTGGCCGAACTCCTGCAGGATGTTCTGGGAGACGCTGGACGCAGCAGCAAGCATCTGGCTGTCGGCGGTGGACATGGTGGCGGCAAGGATGCCCGCCAGGATCAGGCCCGCCAGAACGGCTGCCAGAATGCCGTGCTGTGCAATGAGGTTTGCAATGCGGACGATGACCGTCTCGCTGGAGGAGCCGCTCAGGTACTCCAGCGCGCCTGCCTTGGTCATGCCAAGGCCCACCATGCCGATGATGATGGAGGCGGTCATGGCAATGACGACCCACACGCTGGCAATGCGGCGGCTGAGTACCAGCTTCTTTTCATCCTCAATGGCCATGAAGCGGAGCAGGATGTGGGGCATTCCGAAGTAGCCCAGGCCCCACGCCATGGTGGAGACGATGTCCAGCAGGCTGTACGAGGTGGCCGTACCCTCGGCGGCGTTATGGCTGGCCATCATGGTCAGGTAGCCGGGCAGGCTCTTGGCGTTGGCCACAACGGCATCCCAGCCGCCTGCCGCGCCAATGCCGTACACCAGCACAGCCACAAGGGCCAGACTCATCACGATGGACTGGATGAGGTCGGTGGTGGTAACGGCGCGGAAGCCGCCCGTGATGGTATAGCCCACGATGACACAGGCCGAGACCACCATGGCCGCCATGTAATCCACGCCGAACAGGCTGTGGAACAGCTTACCGCAGGCGGCAAAGCCCGAAGCCGTGTAGGGCACAAAGAACACGATGATGATTACCGCGCCCAGTGCGTTGAGCAGATTGCGCTGGTCGTGGAAGCGCAGGGACAGGAACTGCGGCACGGTGATGGCTTCCAGATTGGCCGAATACCGCCGCAGCCGCCGGGCCACGATGAGCCAGTTCAGCCAGGTGCCCAGCGCCAGACCGATGGCGGTCCAGCCGGGCGAGGCGATGCCGGTGAGGTAGGCAAGGCCCGGCATTCCCATCAGCAGCCAGCTGGACATATCACTGGCTTCGGCGCTCATGGCCGTGACCAGCGGGCCCATTTTGCGGCCGCCGAGGTAGAAATCGGTGCTGTCGTTGTTGGACTTGCTGTATGCAAACCCAACCAACAGCATTGCCACCAGATAGATGATGATGGTGGCGATGATGCAGATGTTGGTCATATACTTTTTCCCCCTTGTCTTTCCAAATGAAAGTACGCTTCGATTTTACCACAGTAAAGCATCAAAGTGCAAGTCTTTTGGCAAAACTTTGTCCTGATTCGCCAAAAGTCCACGAGTGACGGACAAAAAGTTTTCAAATTGACAGGAAACATCCGGCCCCGGGATTTTTCTTGCAAAATCCCGGAAATCTGTTATACTACCAATCCAGGGGGTTAGTGTATATGAAAGAATCCAAAACCATACAGGCTGTACCGGGCTCCGGTGTGGTGTGGCAGGCCTTCCGGGCCGCCGCACCCCAGACCGTGCCGGTGTTTGCAGGATATCTCGTGTTGGGCATGGGCTACGGCATCTATGTGCAGAGCCTTGGCCTGCCCGTCTGGATGCCTATGCTCATGGGCACCGTGGTCTACGGCGGCTCGCTGGAATTTGTGCTGGCAAGCCTGCTGCTGGGGACCTTTTCCCCGCTGTCGGCTTTTCTGATGGCGCTGATGATCCAGGCGCGGCACCTGTTCTACGGTCTGGCCATGCTGGAGCGGTACAAGGGCTACGGCCTGCGCAGCTTTTACATGGTCTTTGCCATGAGCGACGAGACCTTTTCCATCACCTGCTCTGCAGAGCCGCCGCAGGGGATCGACCGGGGCTGGTTCATGTTCTTCATCACTCTGCTGGACCAGTTTTACTGGGTTGCCAGCGCCGGGCTGGGGGCCGTAGTGGGGTCGGTGCTCCCCTTCAGCACCAAAGGCGTGGATTTTGTGATGACCGCCATGTTCGTGGTTATCTTCCTCAATCAGTGGGAAAAGGAGAAGCAGCATTACAGCGGCATCATCGGGCTGGCCGTGCCGCTGGTCTGCCTGGTCCTCTTTGGTTCCGGCAGCTTCCTGCTGCCCTCCATGGCCTGCATTCTGGTGCTGCTGCTGGTTTTGCGCAAGCCCATTGAGCGGGCCGACGGCATCGTCCCCGGCCAAACGGAGAAGCAGAAGGAGGCAGCGCAATGACCACGTTCCAGATGGGCCTGACCATTGCGGTGTGCACGGCGGCGACCATGCTCACCCGCTTTCTGCCCTTTTTGATCTTTTCCTCCAAGGACCAGCAGCCGCCCGAGGTGGTACAGTATCTGGGCCGGGTGCTTCCCGCCGCCATCTTCGGAATGCTGATCCTCTACTGCCTGAAGAGCGTCACACCCTTTGCGGGCAGTCACGGCATCCCCGAGGCCATTGCCATTGCCGTGACCATCGCCCTGCACCGGTGGAAGCACCAGACACTGGTCTCCATCACCGGCGGTACGGTGTGTTACGTGCTGCTGGTGCAGCTGGTGTTCGCATAACAGAAACGGGAGGTGCCGGTGGGGCATCTCCCGTTTGTTTCAATGATAGAATGTATCAAAATTGATCTGCCGGTAGAACCGCTGCTGGAGCTGGTCAAAGTTCTCGCAGTTCTGGGCCAGCAGCCACATGACCTTGGTGACAACGGCCTCAATGGTCATATCGTGGGCCTCCAGGAAGCGGAAGCGGTTCTTGACCCGCTTGCCCACCTCGTAAATGCCCACATCGCTGCCCTCATAAGTGACCTGCGTGGTCAGGATCAGGATCTTGTGGGTCTTGTCGTAATCGCCCAGCTCCTCGGCAAAGGCATCCATGAGCCGCTGGGGAATGCCGCCCACGCCAAAGCTTTCCACAATGACGCAGTCATATTGTTGAAAGATGGCCGGGATAAGTTCCGGCCCAAGGCCGGGGGTCAGCTTGAGCAGAAACACTTTGGGGTTCAGCGCCCGGCCAAACTCCACCGGGCCGGTGGGCCAGGGCGAAGCCACATACCGCACCAGCCGGTCGCCCTGCACCAGCGCCAGCGCCGGGAAGTTGACCGACGCAAAGGCATCGTAGCTGATGGTCTTATTCTTCTTGGCGCGGGTGCCCGCAATGACGTGCCCGCCAAACACCACCATCACACCCCGGCTGCCCGGGTCAAGGGCACAGATCACGCTGTCCCGCAGGTTCTTCTTGGCATCGGTGATCTCGTTGGAAATAGGCTGCTGGGCACCCGTGAGGATGATGGGTTTGTCCGCATTCTGGACAAGGTAGGACAGCGCCGCCGCCGAGTAGGCCAGCGTATCGGTGCCGTGGCAGATGATAAAGCCATCGTAAAGCGCATAGTTTTCCTGCACGGCCTTGGCCATCATCAGCCAGTGCTCCGGGCCAAGGTCGGTGCTGTCGATGCTGCACAGGTTGAGCGTTTCCGGGCAGCAGAGCTGCTGCAATTCCGGCAGATGGGCCAGCAGCTCCTCGCTGGTCAGAACAGGCTTGAGCCCCTGTGCGGTGCGCACGCTGGCAATGGTGCCGCCGGTGGTGATAAAAAGCAGGCGCTGCTTGGACATAGGTTTTTCCCCTCCATGGTGTCGATTCTTGCGATGTTTTCAGTATAGCACAGTTCGTCGGAGATGAAAAGTGCGGGGAGTTGAGGTATAATAGTTATCATAAGATCAAGCTATCCTCTGTACAACCTACCATAAGGAGAAACTGCCATGTCTAACATTGTGATCATTGGTTCCGGCCCCGCAGGTGTCTCGGCGGCATTGTATGCCGCGCGCGCCGGGGTGCAGACCACCGTTCTGACCAAGGGCCCCGGCGCACTGGACCGGGCCGAGCTCATCCAGAACTACTACGGCTTTGCCGAACCCATCACCGGTGCCGAGCTGGAACGCCGGGGCATCGAGGGTGCCAAGGCAGTGGGGGTGGAGTTCGTCACCACCGAGGCCGTGGGCCTGACCTACACCGACAAGCTGACCGTGGAGACGCTGGCCGGGGATTTCCCTGCCGATGCTGTCATTCTGGCCACGGGGGCTTCCCGGGCAGCGCCCCGCATTCCGGGCCTTGCCGGGCTGGAGGGCCACGGCGTGAGCTACTGCGCCACCTGCGATGCCTTTTTCTACCGCGGCAGGGATGTGGCCGTGCTGGGCAGCGGAGAGTATGCCCTGCACGAGGTACAGGCCCTGCTGCCCGTGGCCCACAGCGTCACCCTGCTCACGGGCGGAGCCCCGCTGACGGCACAGTTCCCGCCGGAGGTGGCCGTGCGGACGGAAGCCGTGGAAGCCATCCTCGGTGAAGAGCGGGTCAACGGCGTGCAGCTGAAAGACGGCGGGACACTGGAAGTCTCCGGCGTGTTCGTGGCGCTGGGCGTGGCGGGCAGCACTGCCCTGGCCCGCAAGCTGGGGGCCGAGGTGAACGGCAGCCGGATCGTGGTGGATGACCACATGCAGACCTCCCTGCCCGGCCTGTACGCCGCCGGAGACTGCACCGGCGGGCTGCTGCAGGTCGCCAAGGCCGTGTACGAGGGTGCCGTGGCAGGCACCGAAGCCGCCAAAGCCCTGCGGAAATGACCCAGACAGAAAAAGGACGCTGTGCCCTGCGGCACAGCGTCCTTTTATTGCTTTGCTCAGCTCTTGCAGCCGGATTCCTCTTCGATGCCGGTGAAATCGCTGGCTTCCGCGATCTTGGTGGTATCGAACTTGCCGTTCTCATCCTTGGGGGCAACGGCAGGGCCTGCCTCCACAGGATTCACGGTCGTTCCCTCTGCCGCAGGTTTTTCCTCGGCAGTCTCCTCTGCCCGGGCAGCTTCCACCACCGGGGCTGCAGGAGCAGTCTCGGGCTCGGCAGGAGCCTTTTCAAAGGCAGGGGGCCATGCGTCACCGGGAGCGGTCTTCTTGGCCTCGCCCTCGGCGTAGGCCTCGGCAGTCTTTTCGGCCTCGGCGGCATCCTTTTCAGCTTCCTCGGGGAACTCCACGTTTTCGACGTGGAGCGGGTCCTTGTCGTTCAGAACTTTGTCCAGCACGACGATGGCGGCACCGGTAACAGCCACAGCGGCAGCGGCACCCAGAACACGGAACAGAGTTTTCATGGTGAAGTCCTCCCTGTATAAGATAGGATTTAAGAGAATGTTACGACATCGTTCTGCGGCTTTTCGGCGGGCTCCACCGAAATGGCGGTCAGCACCGGGCCTTTGCCGCGGTAGATGTTGTGGAACTTGTAATTGACTTTGGCGGTCACAGTGACCCAGGCGCGCTGCTCCAGTGCCTTGTAGCCATCATAGCTGCAGGGGAAGCCCACGAACTGGATATCCTGCACGCAGCAGGTCATTGCAAAACGGCCGGGCACAAAGCTGTTTTTGCCCGCGCGGTTGGTCTGGCAGACCTGCGCCAGAAACCGGACGGTCTTGCCCACGTACTTCTGGGGCTCGTCCTGGCAGTCCATATACCAGATGCCGAAATCGTCCTCGCCGATCTCAACGATCGGGGCGTTCAGATCAAAGGGCAGCGGGTCAGGGATGTCATCGTATGCCACGCTGCCGTCGGCGAACTCATAGGCGATATCGCACTTGCGGGAGGCCTGACGCACCAGCTTGTGCAGCTCCTGACGGGCGGCATCGTTGTTCACGGCCTCGGCGCGGTTGAACACGATCAGCTCACTGCGGGCGATCTTGTCCAGCAGCAGAGAGCGCATGGAGTTGTCGCGTGCGTAGGTCAGAGCCGTGGTGCCGTCAGCCGTAGCAATGCACTGGTAGACGATCCAGTTCTCGGGCAGGTTGTTGGCCAGATCCTGCAGCAGCCACATGCCGTTGTACTCAATGACCACACGGCCTGCGCCGGATTCTTTTTCGAGCCTGGCCAGATTCTGGGGGTTCAGCTCCGCCTTATCCTCGAGGACCTTCAGGGTCACGCCGGGGAAGGCGAACTTCTTCTCGTTATATTCTTCCTCGCCCTCTTCGCAGACCAGCAGCAGGGTCTTGTCGCCGGAGTCGAAATTAGGGTCTTCAAAGGTCTCCTGAATGAACTTGGTCTTGCCGCTTTCGAGGAAGCCCACAAACAGGTAAACCGGGATCTCGTTTGCCATAATCGGTTTTTCTCCTTACACAACTTGCAGCTCAGCAGCCAAACAGTGCGGCAATGGCCTTTTCGTCCAGCTTGGAGCCGATGACGACCAGCTTGCCGCCCACGTCGGCACCGCGCTGACGCACTTCCCACTCGCCGGGGACGTAATCGAACTCCAGCCAGCCGTCGGCACCGCCGTCCACGATGCCCTTGGAGCGCAGGATCATGCCGTACTTGCCGCCGTCCAGCTCGGTCAGTGCATGCTCGATGTCTGCCTTGCTGAACTTCTTGGCCGTCTCGACACCCCAGCTGGTGAACACCTCATCGGCATCGTGATCGTGGTGATGGTGGTGGTGATGGCCGCAGCAGCAGTGGCCGTCCTCATCATGGTGATGATGCTCATGCTCATCATGGTCATCGTCATCCTCATGGTCATGGTCGTGATGGTGGTGGCAGCAGTGCTCCTCGTGGTCATCATCCTCGTGATCGTGGTGATGCTCGTGCTCGTCCTCATCATCGTCGTCATCGTCATCGTGATCATGGTGGTGATGGCCGCAGCTGCACACACCGTTCTCATCGTAATGATGGTGATGATGCTCGTGCTCTTCTTCCTCGTCCTCCTCGGCGTGCTTCTCATTGGCCTTGGCAGCCATGGCGATCAGCTCTGCCTTGAAATCGTCCTTGGAGGACATGGCCTTCAGGATCTGCTCACCGGTCAGGGAATCCCATGCGGTGGTCACGATGGTAGCGGTGGGGTTCTTCTCGCGCAGCATGGCGACCGCAGCGGCGATCTTCTCCTCGCTGGCGGTCTGGGTGCGGCTGAGCAGGATGCAGCTTGCATGGCTGATCTGGTCGTCGTAGAACTCACCGAAGTTCTTCATATACATCTTGACCTTGTTCACATCGGCCACGGTGACAAAGCTGTTCAGCTGCACATCCAGATGCTCAGCCACGCCTTCCACAGCGCGGGTCACATCGGAGAGCTTGCCCACGCCGGAGGGCTCGATGACGATGCGGTCGGGGTGGTACTGCTCCACCACCTGCTGCAGAGCGGCGCGGAAATCGCCCACCAGAGAGCAGCAGATGCAGCCGGCGTTCAGCTCATTGATCTGGATGCCGGACTCCTTCAGGAAGCCGCCGTCGATGCCGATCTCACCAAACTCGTTCTCGATCAGGACCACCTTCTGGCCCGCAAAGGATTCCTTGATGAGCTTCTTGATCAGAGTCGTCTTGCCGGCACCCAGGAAGCCGGAGAAAATATCGATATTCGTCATAATGCTGTATGCCTCTTTCTTTTTCCAAAAGCCCGCAAGGGCCGTTCAGCAATCAGAGCCGCAGAGTGCTGGCTCAAAAATCTTACACTCCTATTATAACAAGGCTGTCAATGGGAAACCGCCTTTTTTGATGAGAAAATTGTAACTTTTTTTGCAGTTTGGCTGCGTTTTCAGAAAACGCTGCCTCCCGGACACAAAAAAGCCCCCGGAACGGGGGCAGAAAGCATAGAACCCATACAAAAACACAGCCCCGCTTTGGCGAAGGAGAAGCCAAAGCGAGGCTGTATTCAATGAAGGAGAAATGATGGGAATATCAGGTTACAGATTCAGCTCAAACTGTTCTGCCGTGATGGTTGCTTTACCATCGGCAGCAAAGGTGATGCCATCGGCAGACTGGGGGGTGTAGATCCATACGGTCATGGTCTGCTCACCGTCGTTGGCGAAAACTTCGATGCTATTCTTATCCAGCAGGATGCGGAGCTTGAGCGCACCATTCTGGCTGCGCACCTTGCAGCTGCGGCGGTGAACGATGTCGGCACGGGAACCGGCATAGCTGCGATCCAGCGTCAGCTCGGAGGTGTAGGGGTCGTAGGTCAGGCTGGTGTGATGGTCTGCATCGGCGGCCAGCTTCAGGGTGAAGGAGCGGTATTCGCCGGGCTGCACCGTGACGGTCAGGTCGGCCACACGGCCCTTGATGCCTTCCAGAGAAGTTTCGCTTTGCACCGTCACATTTTCGTGGAAAGTGCGCTTGCCGTGGACGGCATCCAGCTCCCGCACGGGGGTCTGAAGAATGCGTCCGTCCTTGATATGCAGCTCCCGGGGGCAGATGGTCTGCCCGAACCACTTGCAGCCCTGGGGCTTATCCTCGGTGTCCGACCAGGTCTGCAGCCATGCGGTCATGATCCGGCGGCCATCCGGGGCAAGGGTGGTCTGGGTGGCGTAGAAGTCGATGCCGCCGTCCATCAGCTGCACATTTTCCTTGGTGAAGGTGTGGGTGGCTTCGTCGTAGCTGCCGATGAAGGCAATCACGTTGTGACCGTTGTGGAACTCGCCCTTGGGCAGCATCTCCATGGGGCCGAGCATCAAGATCTGCTTGCCGTCCAGTGGAAAGAAGTCCGGGCACTCCCACATTTTGCCGTACTGATTGTTGCAGCGTTCCAGCACCGTGACAAAGTGCCAGTCGAAGCCGTCCTTACTCTGGAACAGTGCCGCTGCGCCGCTGCCGTCCTCGGCCAGGCAGACGGTGACGACAGAGTAGGTGCCATCGGCCTCACGCCAGATCTTGGGGTCCCGGAAATCAAACTTACTGAAGCCTTCCGGCAGATCCTTCTGGGTCAGCACCGGGTTGCAGGCAGGCTTTTCGTAGTTGAGACCGTCACCAATGGCAATGCTCTGGGTCTGGATATCCCGCATCTCCCCATTGGGCTGCTTTTCTGCCACCACGCTGGTGTACATCAGCAGCTGCCTGCCGTCATCCATCTCGGTGGCAGAGCCGGAGAAACAGCCGGGGCCATTGTCTGCCGGGGAATCCGGGGCGAGCGCACAGGGCAGATACTCCCAGTGCAGCAGGTCGGAGCTGACCGCGTGACCCCAGTGCATGGGTGCCCACCGCACATCGTAGGGGTTATACTGATAGAACTGGTGATACTGCCCCTTATAGTAGGAGAAGCCGTTGGGATCATTGAGCCAGCCCACATAGGGGGTCATGTGGTAGGCAGGGCGTTCCGCCGGGGAAATGGCTGCGCCGTGCTCGGCCTCGTAGGCACGGGCTTTTTGTAAAGTCAAATCGTTCATGGAATCCTCCAAAGGAAAGAATTCTTATGCGTAGTAAGCATCCAGATATTTCTGCATAATGCCCAGATAGTCGGACAGGCCGTAGGCTTCCAGCTTGCTCAGATAGTCGTTCCACTCTGCATCCTTAGTGCCGTTCATGATCCAGTTCGCCTTCTGCGTATTCATGTAGGTCTGCAGATCTGCCTGCAGGTTAGAGACCTGCTCGGTGTCCTCGTTGCTCATAAAGACATTGGGATAGACATAATCGTTGTTCATATCCGGGGTGTAGATATCCTTGATCCAGTCCAGACGGTACTGTGCATCGTCCGGGCAGGTAACGTATACACCATAGTAATCATCCAGAACCGCCAGAGGCCCGCCGACACACTGCGCCTCACGGACTTCCACGGGAGAAGCATCGCCCAGAGGAGCGTGCTTCAGCATGGGCTCGCCCTTATCGTTGGTGGACAGTTCAAAAATGTTAAAGCCTTCCGCATCGCCGTAAGTACCCCAGTTGTTCTGCGGAGACTGGAGGGGTGCGTACATCTGATCCAGCCATGCACAAACCAGTGCAGGATTAGTCGCCTTTGCGGTAACAACGCACTTGCCGCGGGCAAAGCCGCTGGTGAAAGAGCCGTTCTGCGGAGTGATATTCCGGGTATCGGCGGTCAGGGCAGGCAGCGGCTCCCAGTCGGTCAGGTTGTCAATGTTGGCAACATCCCAGCTGAAGCAGACACCATAGCGGCCAGCCTTGCCCTTGGAAACATAGGTGGACCACTCCTGCGTGAAGCACTCCGGGTCAATGAGCTTCTCGGCATACAGCTTGTGCAGCCAGTCCAGACCATCACGGTAGCCCTGCTGGGTGGCGGCACAGATAACTTTCCGGTCGTTGGTAACGGCGATATGGCGGTCTTTGTCTGCGTCGCCGTAGCCTTCGCCAAAGCCATTGATGAGGATGCTGGGGTCCTGATCGCCGTTGTTGACGATGCAGGACATGGGGATGATGTCGCCGTCAATGCCATACTCTGCCTTGATAGAAGCGGCGTTATCACGGAATGCCATCAGCACCTGCTCAAACTCGTCCACTGTGGTGGGCATCGACAGACCGAGGAAGTTCAGCCACTTGGTATTGATGAAGCTCATGTTGCCAATGGTCTGGATGGCGGTCTTTTCCGAGCCGAGCTGCTCGATCCAGGGCAGTGCCCAGATGTGGCCATCGCTGTCGGTGCACATGGTGCGGTACTCCGGGTACTGCTCAAAGACCTTCTGGAGATAAGGCATATTGTTGTCAATGTAGTCTTCCAGATTGAGGATGACACCCTGATCTGCGTAGCGCAGCAGATTGCTGTCGGTAAAATCAGCAGTAAAAACAAAATCCGTCAGGGTGTTGGGGTTGGACATATTCAGGGTGATCTTATCGTTCCACTGGTCGGACTGGATGGCGGTCCAGTCGATGTGCACATTGGTCTGCTCTTCCAGACGCTTGAAGATGGTGCGGTTGTTCGGCTCGGGTTCGCTGCCCACAGGGAAGCTGGTCATACCGGTAAAGGTGACCTTTTCGGACAGCGGAAATGTAACGGCACCGGTCACGTCCACAGCTGCGGCAGCAGAATCGCCGCTGCCGGTGGATTTGCCGCCACAGGCAGACAGAGCAGCGGCAGAGCCCGCCAGAGCGCAGACCTTGAGGAAGTTGCGGCGAGAGATCAGCTTTTTCATGGTATTTTCTCCTTTTTCATGTTTCTTTTTTCGTGTAACAGATGAGCGTACCGGCTCATAAAATTCTGGAATATCCTCAGCCTTTAATGGAACCAGCCATGATGCCGGCATCAAAATACTTCTGGAAGAAGGGATACATCACCAGCAGCGGCAGACTGGAAATAATAATGGTTGCATATTTGAGCAGCTCTGCCATCTTCGCACGTTCGGCAGTGCTCTGGATATCTGCGATCATGCCGGATTCCGGCTGGCTCTGGATCAGGATGGAACGCAGCACCAGCTGCAGCGGCTGCTTCGATGCGCTGTTCAGGTAGATCATGGCATCAAAGTAGCTGTTCCACATTGCCACGAACTGCCACAGGGCCAGAACTGCCACCACCGGCATACAGACGGGCAGCAGGATCTTGAAGAAGTAAAGCATCTCGCTGGCTCCATCCACATCCGCAGCTTCGCGCAGCTCACGCGGGATGCCTTGATAATAGGTACGGGCAATGATCATGTTCCACACGCTGAATGCTCCCGGCAGAATGACCGCCCACATGGAATCCAGCAGACCCAGATTGTTGATGAGCAGGTAGGTGGGGATCAGACCGCCGCTGAAAAACATCGTGATCACAAACAAGGTGTTGAAGATCTTTTTGCCTTTGAAGTCCGGCAGCGACATGGGATAAGCGGCAAGCATCGTCACAGCTACCGAGATGATGGTGAAGATGATCGAGTAAAGTACTGCGTTCCTGAAGCCGACCCAGATCTGCTTGTCCGAAACGACACGCTGGTAAGCATCCAGACTCCACTTGCTGAAATCAAAGGAGATGCCCTTGTTTTGCAGAGTGACCGGGTCCATAAAGGACGCGATGACGATGTAGATCATCGGAACGATGATCGCCAGCAGGAACAAGCCCAGAAGTGCGTAGCCGCAGTACAGGATGATCTTATCTTGTCTGGTGTAGAGGGCCATTTTTGATTTTTTCTGTTTTGCCATGGTAAACCCCTCCTTACAAGCCCTTGCCATCGTTCATTTTGGCAACGATCTTGTTCACTGCGATCAGCAGGATGACGTTGACAACGGTGTTGAACAGACCGACTGCCGTGGAAAAGCTGTAATCGCCGTCCAACAGGCCCTTTTTATAAACGTACGTTGCAATGATCTCGGCAGTGTTCAGGTTCAGGTCCGTTTGCAGGGCATAGGCTTTTTCAAAACCGATGCTCATGATGTTGCCTGCCTGCAGGATAAACTGAATAACGACCATATCCTTAATGGCGGGCCACTCCACCGTCATGATCTGCTGGATCAGGTTTGCGCCGTCGATCATCGCAGCTTCCTTCAGATCTTTGCTGGCGTTAGAAAGGGATGCGGTGTACATGATGGATGCCCAGCCGGCACCCTGCCAGATGCCGCTGATGATGTAGATGGGGCGGAACGCTTCCGGCAGCGTCATGAAGTTGATGCTGGTGTGAAGCAGGCCGTTCACCGGACCGGTGACACTCAGCAGCACCCGGACGATGCCGCACAGCACGATGACCGAGATGAAGTTGGGCATATACAGCACCAGCTGCACCTTCTGCTTGATCTTCTTGCTCTCGATACGGTTGAGCAGGAATGCCAGCAGGATAGGGATCGGGAAGCCCCACAGCAGACCGTAGACGCTCAGCTTCAGGGTGTTGATCAGATAGCGCTGGAAGTCCGGCGAGGACATGAAGCGGGTAAAGTTTTTGAAGCCTACCCACTCGCTGCCCCAGATGCCCTTGAAGGGATTGTACTTCTGGAACGCGATCAGCACACCGCCCATGGGAGCGTACTTGAACACCAGCGTCAGCACCACGGCAGGCAGCAGGAACAACAGGTAAAGCTGCCAATGCCGTTTGATGTAGACCCATGTGTTGTGCAGCTTGCGTTCTGCTGTCAGCACAGCCGTTTCCGGCGAGGCCGTCTTTGCTTTCATGAATCATTCTCCTCCTTTTTGATTTGCTTGCCGCTTGATTTGCATTTTACATTTGCACCTTTGAATTTTGCACTTTTTACTTTGATTGTGCAAATGTAAAACTCTGTAATTCATTTATACCACGCAAGCAAGCGAATGTCAACGATAATTCATAGTATATATCAAGAAATACTGTGGATTTGTACAGATGCACAAATTCGAAAGTGCGCAAATATGCAAAATGATGATTTGCATTTTTACGTTTGACTAATTTGTGCATTTGCACTATACTGGAGTCATAAAGAACAAGATCCGTCACCAGACTTTATCTATAAAAGAAGGAACATCCGCTCCTATATTATAAAGAAAGAGGATGACTTATGGCAACCAAGGTCACCATTCAGGATATTGCAAACGAACTGCAGCTTTCCCGCAACACAGTTTCAAAGGCCATCAACAACACCGGTGTGCTGGCAGATGCCACACGGGAGAAGATCCTGCGCAAAGCCGCCGAAATGGGCTATAAGCAGTTCGCCTATCTGCCGCTGTTTCAGGAAGACGCTGCAAAAGCAGCAGAGCCCTTCATTCTGCCGAGTGACAAACGGGAGATCGCCATGCTGACGACCCAGTTTCTGAGCAGCTCTCACTTTTCCTCCATGATGCTGGATCGTTTCCAGTCGGAAATCGATCATCTGCACAGCGGCATGACCATTCATCGCATTTCTCCCATAGAGCTGAAAGAGAAAAAACTTCCATCTTCTCTCAACATCCAGCGCACAGCCGGCATCATCTGCTTTGAAGTATTCGACTATGACTACGCACAGATGCTGTGCGATCTGGATGTTCCGCTGCTGTTTGTAGACACCCCTGTGATGGATATGCGTCCTCCTCTTAAAGCCGACCGCCTTTATATGGAAAACCGCATTGAGATCCAGAATGCAGTGGCCCACATGGTCCAGCGCGGCAAAAAACGCATCAGCTTTGCGGGGGATAAAAACCACTGTCAGTCCTTCTTTGAGCGTTATATGGCTTATAGGGATGCAGTGGAGCACTTTGGTCTGACAGAAGGCCTGAGCACCTGTGCGATGCCATCGGGACAGCAGAACTATCCGGTATCCCTGTACGAAACCATCCGTCGGTTCAAAACGATGCCGGATGCCTTTGTCTGCGCCAATGACTTTGTTGCCATGGATCTGGTCAAGGCATTGAATGAGCTGGGGTATTCGGTTCCCGATGATATCTGGGTCTGCGGCTTCGATGACAGTCAGGAGGCTTCCTACTTTGCCCCCCGTCTGACTTCGATCCATATCCATGGACAGATCATGGGCTACACCGCTGCCAATCTGCTTATGACCCGCATCGAAGAGCCATCGCTGAACTATCGCACCGTCTATACGGAAACCAACCTGATCCTGCGCGAATCCACAGGAGATTGAGCGAAAGGAGAACCCCCATGCGTGACCTGTGCAATACGGACAAGCCGCTGTTTGCTGTGCTGACGAAATTGACTTACAGTGCTTACCTGAACATCTTATGGCTCGTGTGCAGCCTGCCCATCGTTACCATAGGGGCTTCTACGACCGCATTGTTCTACGTCACACTCAAAATGGCGGAAGATCGGGACGATGGTCTGACCCGGATGTTTTTTAAGGCGTTCCGGGAAAATTTTAAGCCTGCCACAAAACTCTGGCTTATCCTGCTGGCAGTCGGCAGTTTCCTGGCTGCGGATGGCTTTGTGCTGCGCCGAATGTGGAGCGAAAACATTTTCTGGACGCTGCTCACTGCAGTGCTTATTGGTGCGGCAGTTCTGTACGGCATCGTTCTGCTGTATACCTTTCCTCTGCTGGCACGGTTTGAAAACACCACCTTCGGCATCCTGAAAACAGCGTTTCTCGTGGGTGTCCGGTATCTGTTTTGCACCCTGCTGATGGCGGCGATCTATGGCATCATGGGGTACGTCATAGTGTTTGTGTTCACGCCTGCATTCCTGCTGGGCATGGGCTTCTGCGCCATGCTCTGCTCCTTTCTGATGCTTCGGATCCTCTATCTGATCGGTGGAGACCCTGATGCAGTACACGAGGAATACGACCATGACAAAAACTGACCGGGATACGCTCCGCTCCCTCCATGGGCGCAAAAAGTGGGAGCACATCTGGGCATATTACAAGCTGCCCATTGCGATCGTGCTCATCGTCGTCTATATCCTCGGCTATGCAGCCTACCGTCATGTGACGAAAAAAGAGGATGTGCTTTACCTTGGTCTGGTAAATATCACTGCCGGGTCTGATCTGACGGAACAGCTTACCACCGGCTTTGCCGAGGCGCAGGGTCTGACCAAAAAGCAACAGGTCGATCTGCTGTCCGGCTTGCTGCTCAGCGAAGGCGAACGCGCAGAGGAGCAGTATGTATATGCTTCGGAGATGAAGCTGCTGGGTGCAGTCAGTGCCCAGCGGTTAGATGTTGTTCTGATGGACGAATATGCACGGGATCGACTGTTGGCAGATGATTATTTTCTCGATCTGCGGACACTGGATGCGTCTTTCCATGCACTGTCGGGTCTGAACGCCGGTGGGACCGTGCTGGATATTTCGGACACGCCGTTTGTCAGGCAGGCAGGTTTTTCTGGCAAGGTCTATCTTGGGGTAGTGCAGAATGCACCGCACCCGGAGCGTGCAGCCGCTTACATTCATTATCTGTTCCAGCGGTGATCGTTGGGTTTCACATCAAAAATAAGGAGAAGTATCATGGACATTTTAACGATTGGTGAAGTTTTGATCGACCTGACCCAGACCGGCAA
>ENA-UOJL01001899-UOJL01001899.1-human-gut-metagenome-genome-assembly--contig:-P47-NODE-1899-length-19403-cov-6.137017_pt1 | contig 19403 bp, 16 predicted proteins | sample MGYA00242347_ERZ723894 | MGnify/ENA metagenome assembly ERZ723894
GACTAAAATAGACCGCAGGCTTCTCAGAGAAAACGGTGTTGAAAATATTCCTCCGGATATATCCGACAGGGTAAGAAAAATGACCATTGAGGAATCAGCGCAGTATTTTATAGACGAATTCAGACTTGAATGTACAAATGAGTATATTATAAAACGTATTGAAGAGCTGGTTCGGACAGAATATGAAGAAAATATTCCGCTGAAGCCGTATGCAAAAGAAATCCTTGACTTTCTTGACGAAAAGGGTGTGCCATACGGGGTCGCTACGGCTACATATAAAGGACTTGCAGAAGCTGTTCTGAAACGCTGTGGAATCCGGGAACGGATTCAATTTCTGCTGACGGAGATCGAATATCCTCTGGGAAAAAATTTTCCTGATATCTTTCTTGGCGGAGCAAAAAGGCTTGGTTCAGAACCGGAGGAAGTTCTTGTTGTTGAGGATTCGCTTCACTGCATAGAAACGGCAGCAAAAGTGGGATTTGTAACGGCAGGCATTTACGATGAAGTTTCTTGGAATGAGCAGAGTCTCATTGCCGATATGGCAGATCATTATGTGAGATCGCTGAAAGAACTTGAAGTATTATTCAAATAAGGAATTTTTATATTATGAAGAAAGTTATGGTTGGAATGAGCGGCGGAGTTGACAGCTCGGTTGCCGCAATGCTTCTCAGGGAGCAGGGTTACGAAGTTATGGGAGCAACCTTAAAGCTCTTTTCGGATGAAAATATATCAGAGGCGCAGAAGGAAGGCAAGACCTGCTGCGCTCTTTCAGACGTTATGGATGCACGAAGCGTGGCATATCGTCTTGGATTTGAGCATATTGTTTTTAACTTCAAGGATAATTTCCGTGAATATGTTATGAAGCATTTTGCGGACAGCTATTTATGCGGAAGAACGCCAAATCCGTGTATCGAGTGCAACAGACACATTAAATTTGATAAAATGCTCCGCAGAGCGCTGGAGCTTGAATTTGACTATATCGCTACCGGACACTATGCAGTGAATGAATACGATGAAGCTTCGGGACGCTGGCTTTTAAAACGTTCTAAAGACCGCAGCAAGGATCAGACATATGTGCTTTACTCGCTTACTCAGGAACAGCTTGCACATACTCTTTTTCCGCTTGGCAGTCTGGAAAAAACTCAGGTACGCAGTCTTGCGGAAAAAGCAGGCCTTGTAAATTCGTCAAAGCCGGACAGTCAGGATATATGCTTTGTTCCGGACGGCGATTATGCAGGATTTATCGAGCGTTTTACCGGAGCAGAGATAACTTCCGGAAATTTTACCGATACATCCGGAAAAGTTCTCGGCGAACATAAGGGAATAATCAACTATACTGTCGGACAGCGCAAAGGATTGGGAATCTCTTTGGGAAAACCTGCTTATGTAGTAAAAAAAGACATTGAATCAAATACGGTCGTACTCGGGGATGAAAAGGATCTGTACACAAAAACGCTTATTGCCGACGACTTCAATCTGATTTCTGTATCCGAGCTGAAAGAGCCGATGAGAGTTACCGCAAAAACACGCTATAGCCAGCATGAACAGCCTGCCGTTGTTTCGTATCTCGGAAACGGAGAGTATATGGTAGAGTTTGATGAACCTCAGCGAGCCGTTACAAGCGGTCAGGCGGTAGTTTTATACGACGGAGACTGCGTTGTCGGCGGAGGAACGATAAAGTAATGGAATATAAATTTGAAAAGCTGACCGATAAAATTTTTGTCTGTGCAAGCTCAGATCACCGATTCGGAACAGACGCTTTCCTTCTTGCCGATTTTTCGGGATACCGCAGTAAGGATAAGGTCTGCGATCTTGGAACGGGATGCGGTATAATTCCGCTTATAATGCAGAAAAAGCTTCCTCCGCAGGTAACTTATGCTGTTGATATTCAGGAGGAAGCCATAAATCAGCTTCGTCTCGGTATGGAGAAAAGCGATACCTCCGGCATCATTCCGATATGCGCCGATCTTAAAGAACTGTGGGATGAAGCTCCGCTCGGCAAACTTGATCTTGTAACCTGCAATCCGCCGTATAAGGCCGCAAACGCAGGCTTTGAGAGTGCGATAACCGCCCAGAAGATCGCCCGTCATGAGATAATGTGCAATATCGACGACGTCTGCGGCGCAGCGGAGAAGCTTCTTAAATTCGGCGGACGGCTTTGCGTCTGCAATCGACCCGAAAGGCTCAGCGACGTTATTTTTGCCATGAAAAATCATAATATCGAACCTAAGCGTCTGCGGTTTGTTTCAAAGAATCCCGACGAAGCTCCATGGCTCTTTCTCATTGAGGGGAAAAAGGGTTCAAAGCCGTTTATGAAAGTTGAACAGCAGCTTTATATCCGCAGTGAAAACGGCTTTTCGGAAGAGCTTCAGAAAATTTACGCTATCGGAAAGGAGCAGATATGAGCGGAATTTTTTATGTTATAGGAACTCCGATCGGCAATCTTGAGGACATAACGCTCAGACAGCTTAAAACGCTTGAAAGCGTGGATTTCATATGCGCCGAAGATACGAGAGTTACTCTTAAACTTCTTAACAGGTACGAGATAAAAAAACAGCTTGTAAGCTTTCATGAGCATAGCTCTAAGGCGGACGGACAGCGTATTATTGAGCGTTTGCTTGCCGGAGAAAGCTGCGGTATCGTTACGGATGCCGGAATGCCCTGTATTTCTGATCCGGGAGAGGTTCTTGTAAAGATGTGCGCAGAAAACGGCATTGAGGTAAAAGTTGTTCCCGGACCGAGTGCGGTCGTATCGGCAGTGGCTGTTTCAGGGCTGAACACAAAAAGATTCACGTTTGAGGGATTTCTTCCCGTTGCAAAAAAGGAACGGACTGAACGTCTTGAAAAACTGAGAAATGAAACAGCAGTTATGGTGTTTTACGAAGCTCCGCATAAGCTGAGAAATACTCTTGGCGATCTGACGGCTTTTTTCGGAGGAGAGAGAAAAATCTCGCTTTGCCGTGAGCTTACGAAAATTCATGAAGAGGTGCTTCGCATGAGTCTCGGAGAAGCCATTGAATACTACAGCGAGCGTGAGCCGAAAGGCGAATATGTGCTTGTCCTTGAAGGAAAAGACGAGGAAAATGGCGAAAAGCTTACGGTAGAAGAGGCAATAATGCAGGTTCAGAAGCTTGTCGATATGGGTGAACGTCCGGTTGACGCTTGCAAAGCCGTTGCCAAAGAAAGCGGATTCAAAAAAGGCAAGCTTTATTCAGCTTTTTGCTCCGATAAATAAAATAATAAATGATCTCTCTTTTAAAGTTTTATGGTAAGTATATGAAATATTCGTGAAAAGCTTGCATTCTTTGAAACTATATGGTATAATTGTTGTGGATTTTGTATATATCTGTAAAATAGAAACAACTTCTGATAACTTCACTGCAATTATTTTCAATATTAGCAGAGAAAGAGAGGATTAATATGATCTGTGATCTGCATTGTCATACCAAGCTTTCCGACGGTTCGCTCGGAATAGAAGATATAATTGCTCAGGCTAAACGTACAGGCATCGAGTGGCTTTCGATAACTGATCATGATACAATGGCTTCGTTTTCACGCTCCGATGTTCTCGGAGAGAGAGAAGGAGTGAAAATTCTTCACGGAACAGAGCTGTCTGCCTGGGATAAAAAGAGGAACAGAAAGGTTCATATTTTATGCTATGATCCGAAAAAACCGGACAGACTTGAGGGACTGTGCCTTAAATCCTGCGAGATAAGAAAAGCCTGTTCAAAGGAAATGATAAATAAGGTTATGGAGAAATATCCTATAACTATCGAAAGCATTCTGAAGCATACAACAGCTTCGAAAAGTATTTTCAAACAGCATATAATGCGTGCTTTGATAGATTACGGATACGCTCTTGAAATGTACGGCGATCTGGACAGAGAGCTTTTTAATCCTCAGATCGGTTCCTGCTACGTTGAACGTGAATATCCGGATGTGAATTTTGTTATTGATCTTATTCATCTTGCAAAGGGCGTTGCTGTTATGGCTCATCCGGCACAGTATGACAGCATTGAGCTTCTTGAAGAACTTGCCAAAGACGGCAAGATTGACGGAGTGGAGACAGGTCATTATTCCGCAGATGAAAACTGCCGCAAAGAGCTTTCTGCTATTGCTTCAAGATATGAACTTATAGAAACGGGCGGTTCTGATTTCCACGGACTTTATAACTGCGTACCAACTCATCTTGGAAGCGACTCAACGACAAAAGAAAATCTTGAAAGAATTCTGAAATTTACATCTAAAAAGTAGGAGAGAATGAGTAATTTTTTTGAATTTACCGGAATAAAGATCATCCCGGCTCTTATTTCATTTATTGCTGCGATTTTGTTCTTGATTCCGTTTTCACATGGAATAATCAACATCGGAAACTGTGCAGGCGCTTTTGTTTCCGCAGCTTTAACCGCTTGTTTCGTATTTTTCAGACCGTTCTGCGAATTGGTAAAGCAGATGTGGAGCAAGCCGGTAGGAAAAATATTTATTTCTGTTTTTTCTTCTATTGCCGGAATATGTCTGATTTTTGCAGTAACAGTGAGCATTTTTATGCTGAAAGCAATGAACGATCATCCTGAAAACGGAAATACAACGCTGATTGTTCTCGGCTGTCAAGTGAAGGACGGCAGACCGAGTCTTATGCTTAAAAAAAGACTGGATGCCGCATACGGCTTTCTTTCGGAACATGAAGAGACGGCTGTGATCGTTTCAGGCGGAAAGGGCAGCGATGAACTGATAAGCGAGGCTCTTTGTATGAAGAATTATCTTGTTTCAAAGGGAATTTCTGCCGATAGGATCTATATGGAGGAAAAATCTTCCGACACAAAAGAAAATCTGAGATTTTCCAAAGATTTGATAGAACGTGAAGGACTCTGCACTGATATAACTATTGTTACAGACGGTTATCATCAGCTCAGAGCAGAAATTCTTGCAAAAAAAATTGGCATGAACGCTAAAAATATTTCTGCCGCTACATCATGGTGGCTTGTTCCGACATATTGGGTCAGAGAATGGTTTGGCATTGCTTATTATGGAATTTCAGATTAGGATAAATATTATTAAGCGGATAATAATTATATATGAGCAGTTCTTAGAGCCTGTCCGAACAGAGAATGATCTCTGTTCGGACAGGCTTTTTACGGCAGCAGCATTTACTTTTTCTAAGAAGACGCTGTCTCCTTGACAATGCCAACAACTTAAGAGATTTTGTACCTTGAACTTCTGTCAAGGAGTATTCAATTTTTGGCGATAGCCATAATTATTTCAAATACCATCGGTATTTGAAATAATTAATACTGGGTTTCCAAAGGGTTGTATAACCCTTTGGCAGGGGTACGGGGACAGCGTCCCCGATTAAGTTATTGGCATTGGTCCCCTTGAACTCCTGCCAAAGGAATATCCGCCTAACAGGCGTCCGTCCCCTCTGTCGGCAAGCCGACATCTCCCCACATTGCGGGGAGTCACCCTTCGGAAACCCGGTATTAATTATTTTCATTACCTCGTAAATAGGTAATGAAAATAATTAGAGCAGAATGCCCGGACGGAAATAACTCCGTTCAGCAATAAATTTAAAGGAGCAATGTTCCCTTGATAAATTATGATAAATTATGCTGTTAATTTTGTAAACCATGAGCGATGTGTTCTGATATCTTTTATCGGAAGTAATATCATGGTCAAGTGCAGCGTCACGCTGCTCACTTGATAAACATAATCAAAAATAAATGCTGTTGCCATGATGCATGATAATGAATCCCAGCTTCTGCTATGAATATTCGTTCAACTTCAGAAAATGATAATACTGTATAATAAAGTCATAATGGAGGAATTTTATGAGAAATCTGGAGATCAAAAAAATTATCGGCAGGGAAATTCTCGATTCCAGAGGAAATCCGACTGTTGAAGCGGAAGTTTATCTTGCAGACGGAACTTCTGCAAAAGGTACTGCCCCAAGCGGCGCTTCGACCGGTGAATATGAAGCTCTTGAGCTTCGTGACGGCGACAAAAACCGCTATCTCGGCAAAGGAGTTCAAAAAGCTGTATCCAACATAAACAAAGATATCAACAACGTTCTCGCAGGTATAAACGCATCTGATATTTACGCCGTTGACAAAGCCATGATAGAAGCGGACGGCTCGGATGACAAATCAAATTTCGGTGCAAATGCCATTCTTGCCGCTTCTATATCTGTTTCAAGAGCGGCGGCAGTATCACTTGGAATGCCGCTTTACAGATTTCTCGGCGGCATTCAGGGAACTGTTCTTCCCGTTCCCATGATGAATATTCTCAACGGCGGCGCTCACGCTTCAAATAACGTTGATACGCAGGAATTCATGATAATGCCTGTCGGAGCGCCTACGTTCAAAGAAGCGCTGAGATGGTGCGCTGAAGTTTTCCACTGTCTTGCAAAAATTCTCCGGAAAAGAGGATTGGCTGCATCTGTTGGAGATGAGGGCGGATTTGCTCCCGATCTTTCAAGCGATGAGGAAACGATCGAAACTATTCTTGATGCAATCGCATCTGCCGGTTACAAACCATGCAAAGACTTTATGATCGCTATTGACGCAGCTTCGTCCGAATGGAAGGACAGAGACAAAGGCATCGGTTTCTATAAACAGCCGAAATCCGGAAAAACATTCACTTCTGATGAACTTATTTCACATTGGGAAGCTCTTGCTTCAAAATATCCGATAATTTCTATTGAAGACGGTCTTGACGAAGAGGATTGGAGCGGCTGGCAGAAAATGACCGATAAACTGGGCAAAAAAATCCAGCTTGTCGGTGACGATCTTTTTGTAACAAATACAAAGAGACTTTCTAAGGGAATCACTCTTGGAGCCGGAAATTCTATCCTTATAAAGCTTAATCAGATAGGTTCTGTTTCAGAAACTATCGAGGCAGTCAAGCTTGCTCATAAATCCGGATATACTGCAATATCTTCCCACCGCTCAGGAGAAACTGCCGATACGACGATTGCCGATCTGGCAGTTGCGCTTAACACCTGCCAGATAAAAACCGGAGCCCCAAGCAGATCAGAGCGTGTGGCAAAGTATAATCAGCTTCTGAGGATTGAAGAAGAGCTTGGAAATGCGGCTGTATATCCGGGAATTGCCGCTTTTAATGTAAAAAGGAGCTGATAACAGCTCCTTTCAGTCTGTCGAAAAAGTAATTTTTGACTAATAATGGGATTCCAAAGGGACAATGTCCCTTTGGCAGAGTCCAGAGGCAGCGCCTCTGGTGGGGTGTGGGGCAAAGCCCTGCATACAGCCTTCGGGCGCTCCGCAAAGAGTGAATTTCAAAACAGTCCAGTGGACTGTTTTGAAAGAGGGAACGCCCTGTAAGAGAGGGCGTCCCTTAGTTTTTCTACAAGCTGATAGCAGCTCCTTTACATAATATTTTACTTTGTACCGAATATTCTGTCGCCTGCGTCGCCGACTCCGGGAACGATAAACTTTTCTTCATTCAGTTTTTCGTCCATAACTCCTGTGTAGATATCAACATCGGGGTGAGCATTTTTGACTGCCTCAACGCCCTCCGGAGAGCATATAATACACATGAACTTTATGTTTTTAACCCCAAGCCCTTTAAGTTCGTCAATTGCTGCAACCGCCGAGTTTCCGGTAGCAAGCATCGGATCGACGATAATTGCGTCTCTTTCTGCAATATCGTCGGGCATTTTAGAATAATACTTTACCGGAGCTTTGGTTTCCGGATCACGGAAGAGTCCGATATGACCTATTTTAGCCGCAGGGACAAGAGTTGTTACACCCTCTATCATACCGAGTCCTGCACGGAGAATAGGTATAAACGCAAGCTTTCTTCCTGAAATTATCTTCGTTTTCGCAACTGCAAGAGGAGTTTCAAGTTCGATTTCTTTAAGCGGAAGATCTCTTGTAGCCTCATAGCATATGAACATTGCTATCTCGGAAACAAGCTCACGAAATTCCTTTGTACCTGTATTTTTATCCCTCAGCAATGAAATTTTATGCTGAACAAGCGGATGATCAATAATATGTAAATTTCCCATTTTAATATCCTTTCACTGTTTATTTTCTATTGCGGTGATCAAATCAATTCTTCTCTGATGTCTGCCGCCCTCAAAGCCTGTTGTAAGGAATATCTCAGCCAGCTCGCAGGCAAGTCCACATCCAAGAGTTCTTGCTCCAAGACACATTACATTGGCATCATTATGAAGACGGGTGAAACGAGCCGAAAATGAATCAGAACAAAGCGCCGCTCTTATTCCCTTTATCTTATTCGCAGCCATAGACATTCCGATTCCTGTTCCGCAAATAAGGATTCCCTTTTCACATTCGCCTGAAACAACAAGTCCGCAAACTGCTTCTGCCATATCAGGATAGTCGCAGGGAGCACCGTCTGTACCCATATCCCTCAATTCAAAGCCTTTTTCCTCCAAAGCGGCAATTACTGCCTTTTTCATTTCAACTCCGGCATGGTCGCAACCAATTGCTATCATGTTATCCTCTCCTATCAGATTTTATTTTCCAGATCTTTTTCTGCCTTGACCTTCTGGAGATATGAAACCTCAAGATCATCGGGTTCAATAAAGCTTTTTGAAGCTGCCGCAAGACATATTCCGTATGCATTCTGAAGCCGTCCCTGCGGAGGAGCTATCGTAAACATCGGCGAACGGTAATCGGTAAAGAAATCCGCCGCTCCGTCGCCGCAAAGCAAAACCTCTTCACCACGCAGCGCAAGAAATTCCGCAAGCTCGTCTCTTGAAACAAGACCTTCGTCACAAATTTTTTCAAGAGCGTATCCATCGCTCTTATATGAGCAAGTATAAACAAGCTCGCCCCTTGCTTTCATAACGGCGCAGATCGTACCTTTAAACGCTATATTGCAGCAGGCAAGCCCTTCGAGCGTTGAAACTCCGCAGCATTTTATATCAAGTCCGAATGCAAGAGCCTTGACCGCTGCAACTCCGATTCTGAGTCCCGTATACGATCCCGGACCGTTTGCAGCCGCAATTGCTCCGATATCTGAAAGCTTTTTTCCGGTCTGAGAAACTACCTCCTTGACCATAGGCATTATTACCTGAGAATGCGTTTTCTGAGTATATAACGACGCCTGAGCAAGAATAACTTCCGTTTCAGTATCAAATAAAGCTGCCGAAGCCGTTTTTCCGGAGGTATCAATTCCAAGAATCAGCAAATCTTCCACCGTCCTCTATAATAATTTCACGTTCCTGCTCGCCGAGAGTGTTTATTGTAATATAAATCGTATCCTCCGGAAGAAACTGTGCTATATTCTCCGACCATTCGATTGCCGCAGCATTCTCATCAAAGGGATAATCGTAAAATCCTGTCGATTCAAGATCGTCCTCTGATTCTATCCTGTACATATCGAAATGATAGAGCGTAATGTTTTCCCCGCGATATTCGTTCACAAGTGCAAAAGTCGGGGAAGTGACGTTATCGCCGAGTCCCATTCCGACTGCGATACCTCTTGTAAACGTTGTTTTTCCTGCTCCAAGACCGCCTTTGTACGCTATCATATCTCCTGCTTTTATAAAAGCTCCCAGCTTCTCGGCAGTTTTTATGGTTTCTTCCGGAGAATGAGTAATTATTCTGATCATAGAAACTCCCTATCAGAAAAGTCCGGTTATATTTCCGTTATCATCGCAGTCGATATTAAACGCTGCCGGACTTTTCGGAAGTCCCGGCATAGTGAGGATATCTCCGGTATAGATGACAACAAATCCTGCTCCGGATGAAAGCTTTGCGTCACGAACTGTTATTTTGAAATTCTTTGGCTTTCCGAGAAGAGCCGGATTATCAGAAAGAGAATACTGAGTTTTCGCAATGCAGACAGGAAGATCACGGAATCCTATTCCTTCTATCTCCTTGATTGCCTTTTCAGCCTGAGGAGTATAATTTACGCCGTCGGCACGGTAGATCTCCTTAGCAATGGTATCTATTTTATCTTTGATTGAAATTTCTGTTGAATAAAGCGGCTTGAAATCCGAGCCGTTTTCAGCGCAGAACTGTATGGTTTCGCAAACCTTTTCAGCAAGATCAATTCCGCCCTCGCCGCCTTTTGCAAACACTTCGCACATTGAAACCTCTACGCCCATTTCAGCGCAGAAATCCTGAACAAACTTAATTTCCTCGTCAGTATCCGTATTGAATTTATTTATTGCAACGATAACCGGAACATGATATTTATGCATATTTTCAATGTGAGCTTTAAGATTTACGATTCCCTTTTCAAGCGCCCACATATTTTCTTTTGCAAGATCGTTTTTCTGAACTCCGCCGTTGTATTTAAGAGCCTTTATTGTCGCAACAAGAACAACGCAGGATGGAGAAAGTCCGCCGTATCTGCATTTGATATCAAAGAATTTTTCCGCTCCGAGATCAGAACCGAATCCGGCTTCTGTAATACAGTAATCGCCGAGCTTGAGCGCAAGCTTCGTCGCTCTTATGGAATTGCAGCCGTGAGCAATATTGGCAAAAGGACCGCCATGGATAAGAGCCGGATTATTTTCAAGAGTCTGAACAAGATTTGGCTTCAAAGCGTCTTTGAGCAAAGCGGTCATAGCTCCGCAAGCTCCTATCTGACGGGCAAAAATCGGTTCGCCGTTCGTATTATAAGCAACAAGAATATTGCCCAGACGTTCCTTAAGATCGGCAATATCGGTTGCAAGGCAGAGAACTGCCATTATCTCGGATGCGACAGTGATATTGAAGCCGTCCTCACGGGGAACGCCGTTCATTTTTCCGCCCATACCGATAACAATATTTCTTAAAGCACGATCATTCATATCCATGCAGCGTTTGAACATGATCCTTCTCTGATCGATAGAAAGCTCGTTGCCCTGCTGCAAATGATTGTCTATCATAGCGCAGAGAAGATTGTTTGCGGCAGTAATTGCGTGCATATCGCCTGTGAAATGGAGATTGATATCCTCCATAGGAACTACCTGAGCATATCCGCCGCCTGCAGCTCCGCCTTTCATTCCAAAAACCGGGCCGAGCGACGGTTCACGAAGAGCAAGAACAGCTTTTTTGCCGATTTTTTTCATAGCCTCAGCGAGACCAACGCTTACCGTTGTTTTGCCCTCTCCTGCCGGAGTAGGATTTATAGCCGTAACAAGAATAAGCTTTCCGTCATTTTTCAAAGCAAGCTTTGAATAGACGCTCTCCGAAAGCTTTGCCTTATAATGACCGTACGGTTCAAGATCATCTTCGCTTATTCCAAGGTCTGCTGCGATTTCATTTATCTTTTTCATTTTTGCGCTCTGGGCAATTTCAATATCAGTTAGCATAACAGATTCCTCCGTTCAAAAGTATGTAAATATATTATAACATTATTCATTATAAAATGCAAGAAAAATTTACTATATCCTTCAGATATAATCATTTACTTTTTATTATACCTGTAAAGCGGATATTTCTCCCTTGATTCCTTGTTGAAAGGAGTTATTTCCGTCCGGGATTCTGCCCTAATTGTTTCAAATATCTATGGTATTTGAAATAATTATGGCTATCGCCAAAAATTGAATACTCCTTGACTTTATCATGATAATTCAAGAGCTATTCTGTCTGCAATTTCGCTGAAAACAGGTGCAGCGGCGTCATTTCCGTAGCCTCCGTCCTCAACCAGCACAGTTACGGCATATTTCGGAGCATATGCCGGAAAGAATCCTGTTATCCATGCATGACAAAGTTCATCCCCGTTCTCATCATAGCGTCCTGTCTGAGCAGTTGAGGTTTTCGCTCCGACAGACGTATATTTCGTCCTTGCATTTGATTCATCGTTGTCCCTTATCGCCGAAATCATCATCTGACGAAGAGCGTATGACGTTTCAGCTTCGATCACTCTTGTAAGCTGAGGATTTTTCTCATTAGCGATTTCCTCGCCGTCAAGAGTAACTCCCTTTATCAGGCGAAGCGAAGGCATTTCCCCATAGTTTGCAATTGCGCAGGTGAGCTGAGTTATCTGCAATGGAGTTGCCGTAAGCTTACCCTGACCGAAAGAAAAGTTTGCAAGCTCCGCAGGTATCATAAGATCGCTGACCGTTGGAAGAACTCCGGCAGAACCTGTTATTCCGGCACAGAGCTGAATCTCTCTTCCAAATCCGAGACTATATGCCAGACCTCGGAAACTATTGACATCCAAACTGCGGCTGAGACTGATAAAATAGGTGTTGCAGGATCTTGTTATCGCCTGAGTCATGTTCTGAAGCTCATGACCGTCGTATTTGTGGCAGTTAAAATTCTGTCCGTCAACGGAAATACTTCCCTCACAATCGTAAATATATCCGTCAAGCTCTTCATTTATGGCTTCGCAGGCTGTTACAAGCTTGAAAATAGAACCAACACCGTATGAATACAGTGCCCTGTTTATAAGCGGACTTCGTTCGTCTGCAAGCGCTTTTTCAAGCGAATCAGAGGAATAATCCGGAAAACTTGCCATAGCAAGAATATCTCCGGTTTTTATATCTGCTGCAACAATAGCTCCCTTTTCAATATCAGAACCGCATTCCTCGCAGATACGCTGTATATCGCTGTCAATAGTTGTAACAACACCTCCTTTTGCCGCATCGCTGCACACAATCACCTTTCCATCGCCAATAAGAACTCTTCCGAAGCCGTCTATGGAATACGTCACCTTATTTTCGCCGTAATCACCTCTAAGAATCCGATCATATGCATATTCAATACCGGAAACTCCCGAATCTTCTGAAATATATCCTACAACGTGCTGTGCAAGCTGATTTTCAGAATATCTTTCAGGTATCTCAAATACGGTCAGTCCCTCCGATTCCGGAGTTTCTTTCCGACATTCAAAAGAAAAAGGGACTCCGGAATCAAATTTTTCATAAAAATCATTCTTATCAATAGCATATTTTGCTGTTTCTTCCCTGTCAACCGCTGAAGGCACTGCCACTGCCTGATATTTCACTCCGGCATTGACAAGCGGTTTCATATTACAATCGTAAATCGTACCCTGACTTACTCCGGCGGTAACATCAAGTTCCGAACGCTGCTCCGCTGCACGGACATATTGCTGCTGAACCGCAAGTTTATAGTAATTGCAGGCGATCACAACAAAAAAAAGAAAAAAAACTCCCACAAGAATAATTATTCCACGTTCTGCTCTTTTCTGAACCAAAAAAATCACCTCACAGGTATTGTTTGCCTGAAAGGTGATTTATATTCTTTATTATTCAAGAATCAGCGTAAAAGGTCCGTCATTGAGAAGCTCGACCTTCATATCCGCTCCGAATACTCCTGTTTCAGTATGCTGTCCTTTACTGCGACAATACTCAACAAAATACTCAAAAAGCTTATTTGCAGCATCCGGCTTCTCCGCCTGCATAAAATTAGGACGATTTCCCTTACGGCAGTCAGCATACAGCGTAAACTGCGGAACGGCGAGAAGCGCTCCTCCGACGTCGCCGAGGGAGAGATTTATCTTATCATCTTCATCAGGAAAAATCCGAAGATTTATTATTTTATCAGCAAGCCTACGGCAGTCATCTTCAGTATCGCCCTGACCTGCTCCGAAAAGCAGAAGATATCCCTTATCTATTTTTCCGGTTATATTCCCGTCAACCTTAACGCTTGCCGAAGTAACTCTCTGTAAAACAATTTTCATTGCGGCATCCTACTTTCTGACAATATCAACTCCAAAAGGCTTCAGTTCAATTTTATCCTTGCCGACTGAATCAATAATGCTGAACATTGATTTCGGCAGAGTTATCACTGCGTTTTCCTCGGAATTATTGAAAAAGAAAATAAAATCGTCAAGACCATTTGTGCGTGTCGTCACCTCTACGCCCTTTGGCAGTCCTTTAAGACGAGGCATTCCGGTCTGTCTCATGATATTTCCGACAAAGCTTTCATAGAAGTCCATTTTGCAGACTGTTCCAACATAGTATACAACGCCGCTGCAATATCTGTTCATTGTAACTGCCGGACAGCAGCGGTAGAAACTGTCGTTGTATTCAGCATACGCCCTTGCCGTCGTAAGACGCAGAACATCGCACCACTGACGGCAGACAAATTTATTTCCTGCAAAATCAACAATAGTCTGCTCTGCATTTCCGATAGGATCATACTCTGTTACTTCCGCTCCGATAAGCTCTTTATAAACAGTCGGAAGAACGTCCATTATGCAGTTATTGTTTGAATCCTTAACTCCGCTGCGGTTAGTAAGAACCAGCGTTCCGCCGTTTATTGCATAGCGATAAATGTTTTCCGCAGAAGATTTTTTGTACACATACATAGACGGAGCAATTACAACCTTATATCCCGATAAATCTGCATCAGGAGAAACTATATCCACGTTTGCGCCGTATTTCATGAATGCGGCATGGAAATATTTCATCTGCTCGAGGTAATAATATCCCTCCGTTTGCGGCTGTATATTCAATGCCCAATCGTTATCAGGCGAATAAAGTATCGCCGCATCCGACACTATTTCCGTTGTATCTATAACGCTTAGTTTGGCGGCAGTTTTGCAAAGCTCCGAAAACTCAAAAAAGCGTCTGCCCGGAACATTGCTGTGATCGATAAGACCGTGCCAGAACATTTCTGCGCCTTTAACAGCAGTCCTCCAGCGGAAATGAACGACTGTATCCGCTCCATGCGCCATTGCCTGCAAAGCGTATCCCATTATCTGTCCGGGACGTGGAGCTGCCGCCATTGGCGCCCAGCTTCCCGTAGGTCCGCTGAGCTGATCCATTACCCAGTAATTTCTGCCTTTGATTCCTCTCATGAAATCAAGATGGAACGCATGAGAATAAAATTCATCCGGATCATCGGGAATTCTTACAGGAGGATAATTGTCGTATGAAACAAAATCAAGCTCGTCAAAAAGCCTGTAAAAATCGGGCGTATTTTTGCAGAACCATGTATTTGTCGTGAGCTTGGCTCTGGGAATTTCCCTTTTGATTATCATGGCTATTTCTTTTACAAAGCTAACCGTGCTGTCTGAGCAAAAACGGTGATATTCAAGGCAAAGCGCAGGATTCTGCCATGCCTCAGGATACGCTGTAGGCGGCATTATCTGTGATATATCGCTATACTCTCCGCTCCACACGCTTGTTCCGAATTCAGCGTTTATGTTTTCAAGCGTATCATGCTTGTCGATAAGCCAGTCTCTGAACTTTTCTTTGCAGGCATCGCAGGCGCACGGATATGCTTCAAGCTCGTTATCTATCTGCCAGGCTACAATTGAAGAATTCGTGCCGAATCTTCTTACAAGACGTTCGGTTATCCTTTTCGCATAAGTCATAAAAACCGGAGAATTTATACAGCGATGACCTCTTATTCCAGTCTGGATCCTGTTTCCGTCAAAACCTGTCTGAATAATTTCGGGATGCGCCTCATAAAGCCATAAAGGAGGACAATTTGTCGGGATACACATAACAACGTCAAGACCGAATCTTGCAAATATCCTTACCGCCTCATCAAGCCATGCAAAATCAAATTCTCCGTCTCTGGGTTCAATTTTTGACCATGCGAATTCTGCAATACGGACGGTTTTAACTCCGGTTTTCGCCATTAATTCAGCGTCCTTTTCCCATAATGATACGTCCCATTGTTCCGGATAATAGTCAACTCCGATATTCATAAATCCGATCACCCCTTCACTTTATATTATAAACATTAAGCTCGCAGTTCATTGCAAACCACGATGAAAACTCCTGTACAGTCATATCACGGAAATAGGTTTCAATAATTCTGCAAATTCCTCCATGACATACAATAAGAACATTTTTCCCCTTATATTTCACAATCACATCATCGATAACCGAATATACTCTGTGTGCAAGCTGTAAAAGGGATTCGCCGTTTTTTCCCATTTTTACGGCAAAATTCACTTTATTTTCATCAAAGCCCTCGGAAAAACGTGATTTACTCTCATATTCGCCGTAATCCCATTCACGAAGTCTTTCGTCGGTTATAATTTCAAGGCCGGTTCTTTCCGATATTATTTCAGCAGTTTTTACGGCTCGTTTCATTGGAGAAACGATCATAACATCAATATTATCAAGTCCGGCAATTTTTTCGGCAAGCTCGTTTGCCTGCATGATTCCTGTTTCATTCAGTTCTATATCTGTCGTTCCAAGGATAACATCATTTTTATTCCAATCAGTCTGACCGTGTCTTGCGGTGTATATTTTCATAACTTCAAAACCTACTTTTCTGCTGCTTTTTTTATTTCTGCCCGTGCATTATCAAGCATTAGCTGACTTGGATTATCTCCACCCATAATTCTTGCGATCTCCGATACTCTGCCGTCGAAATCAAGCTGAGTTACATTCGTTTCGGTTCTGTCACCTGCTATTTTCTTTTCGATCATAAGATGATTATCTGCCATAACGGCTATCTGAGAAAGATGCGTCACGCAAATTACCTGACGGACTTTGCCTATTTCACGTAGCTTTATCCCTATTTTCTGAGCTGCCTTTCCGCTTACTCCGGTATCTATTTCATCGAAGATCATCGTCGGAATGCTGTCTCTTCCGGCAATAACGCTTTTAAGAGCAAGCATAATTCTTGAAAGCTCTCCTCCGGAAGCTATTTTAGAAATGGGTTTTGGAGCTTCTCCCTTATTGGCGGAAATCAGAAATTCGACTGTATCCATGCCGTTTACAGTAAGCTTCCCCTTATCATGCTTAACCGCTATGATTACGCCTGACATATTCAGAAACTCCAGCTCTCCCATTACCTGAGCAGCAAATTTTTTTGCAGTTTCCTCACGGTATTCATAAAGAGCCTTCGCCTGTTCAGTCACGGTATGAAGAAGACTCTCTTTCTGAGCGTTCAGCTTCTCTATCTCTTCCTGCGAGCTTTCAAGCTGCATCACTTCACGGCAGGCGTCATCGTAAAGCTTTATAAGACCGCTGCAATCCTCGGCATATTTTCTTTTCATCTTATTGATATTATTAAGACGAGTTCCGAGATATTCAAGCCGCTGTCCGTCCAGTTCGATTTTATCAGCAAGATTTTCAAGCTCTGCGGCAATATCTGAAAGCTCAATTTCGGCTGCGGAAAGTCTTTCATAAAGAGTATTCAACCTTGCATCATCATCGGTAAATCCTGCAAGCTCGGTTTCAGCCGAAACTATCATCTCAGCTGCCGCATCTTCTCCGTTTATCGCCTGTACAGCATTTTTTATGGCGATGATCGTTTTTTCCGAATTTTTAGCCGTCTCATACTCTTTTTCAAGAGTTTCATCCTCATCTTCCTCAAGCTCAAGCTCTCCGATGTCATCTATTATCTCATTAAGGTAGCGGCTGCGCTCAATACGGGATTTCTCCTGTTTTTTCAGTTCGCCGAGAGTTCTTGCAGTCTGCTGAAGTTCCCGGAAGGTTTTTCTGTAAGCCTCCAGAAGCGTGTTGTCTCCGCCGAAATCATCAAGGATGTGAAGATGCTTTTCACTGTCGAGAAGTACCTGATTATCGTGCTGTCCATGAATATTTATAAGCATACTTCCGATCTCTTTCAATAACGATGCGGAGGCTGTCCGGTGATTGATTCGTGAAACGCTGCCGCCGTCTGCGCTTATTTCACGTGTCACAGTGATTTCATCGTTTTCATGAGAAACCCCCAATTCGTCAAGCTTAGCGGTTACTGTCGGAGAAAGTTCGGTAAATAACGCTGTTATAACGGCTTTATCACAGCCTGTACGGACTATATCTTTAGTACATCTTTGTCCGAGAACAGCGTTTATTCCATTTATAAGAATAGATTTACCTGCGCCCGTTTCACCGGTAAAAATATTGAGCCTGTCTGTAAGCGGTATCGTTGCTTCACGTATAACCGCAAGATTGCGTATATAAATTTCTTTAAGCATCTTTCAGTTCTCACCTCCCGTGAAAAAGTTCGCTGCGGAATTTTTTCGACAATTTCTTTGCATCCGCTTCACTTCTGACAAGAATAAAAATAGTATCATCGCCGGCTATAGTTCCGACAACGCCCTGATGCTTCACCGAATCTATCGCTGCGCACGTTCCCTGAGCCATGCCTGCACGGCATTTCAATACTATTGTATTCATCGCATAATCTACCGAAAGTACGGCTTCTTCAAAAAAAGTTTTTTCCTCGACGGCTGAAACAGGCAGAGTATACCTGTATTCGCCGTTTTCATCACGCTGTTTCACAAGAGAGAGCTGCTGAATATCTCTTGAAAGCGTAGCCTGAGTAGTTTTTATTCCTTTTTTTCCGAGCAGCTCAATAAGAAGCTCCTGCGTTGCAACAGGTCTTTCGGAAATTATCTCAAGTATTGCTTCATGTCTGGGATTTTTCATTTTTTTCACCGTTTACAATTATTTTATAGGTCTGCAAAGCTTCCGGCTGATCGACTCATGGAAAGAATTGCCTATAAGATTCACAAATTTAATGTTATAACGTCCCCTGCTTATCTCAATAGATTCATCACAATGAAGATTAAAATGAACTTCTCCGTCAACGTTAATCACCATGCTTTCGCCGTTCTGGGTTTTATCAATAAGACTGAGTCGGCGTCCGGCAGAAAACAGCGTTGCTCTTGAAAAAAGCGAATGCGGACAGATAAGCGTCATTTCTATACATTCAAGATCGGGCTCGATGATCGGTCCGCCTGATGAAAGAGCATACGCTGTTGAGCCTGACGGAGTACTGAAAAGAACTCCGTCCGCACGGTATTTCCCAACGAGATACCCTTCGGAATAAACCTCAAAATCGCAGATTCTGAGACTTCCCGACCTTGCCGAAACTTCATTGAGAGCCGTATGAACAACATCCCCGTTCTCCTCATGAAGAACGATATCAAGAGTCATCCGCTCCGAGATCTCGTATTCGCCTGTTGTGAGAAGCTTCAGCTTATCGAGCTGATCCGCTTCAAGACCTGCCATAAAGCCAAGAGTTCCGGTGTTTATGCCGAGAAGTTTTGTATCGGTTCCCATAAGAAGCTTTGCACAGCGAAGAATCGTTCCGTCGCCTCCGATAGCTATCACAAAATCGGCAGTTCGTGCTGATGCTTTTATATCTTCAAACTGCACAAAAGACTTATCGGAAAAATCATCTCTGAAATTTCCGCTTACGCAAACCTCTATTCCGGCAGCATGGAGTACATCGCAGACTTCACGGGCGCAGGGAAGCGCATTTTTTTTCTGAAAATTCGGATAAAGAGCCGCTTTCATATAAGTTCTCCTTAAAGTTTATCGAACGAGCTTTCAACAAGCTCCTTGAAATCACGGATGAAATATTCTCCCCTTGCTTTTCGCAGCAAAACGAGATATTCTATATTTCCGCTTCCGCCTTTTACAGGGGAAAATGTATATTTTTCGGGAAGAAGTCCCTTTCCTGCCGCAAACGAATCAATATCGGAAAGAACAATAATATTAATTTTTTTATCCTTAAGGATACTGCCCTTGCCGAAATCTCTTT
>ENA-UOJL01001901-UOJL01001901.1-human-gut-metagenome-genome-assembly--contig:-P47-NODE-1901-length-19383-cov-4.054946_pt1 | contig 19383 bp, 17 predicted proteins | sample MGYA00242347_ERZ723894 | MGnify/ENA metagenome assembly ERZ723894
CTGCTCCTGCATGGGGCAGTCGCATTTTGCTTCGCAAAACAAGGAGGATTTTATGATTTTTGAAACAGCTTCACCTGAAAGCACCGGCATACCTTCTTATTCTGTTAAAAATTTTCTGACAAGGCTTGAGAAGCATCAGCTTCCTCTTCACAGTGCAATTATTATGCGTCATGGAAAAATATGTGCTGAAACTTATTATGCACCATATAATAAAGATTCTCTTCACCGCATGTTTTCAATTACCAAAAGTTTTGTTTCTATGGCAATAGGATGTCTTGCAGAAGAGGGCAAACTTAAACTTGATGATAAAATTGTTGACTATTTTCCGGAAAAGCAGCCAGAAAGCGGAACTTACAAATACACAGCAATGCTCACTATCCGTGACATGCTGAAGATGAAAACATGTCATACAAAGACTACTTATAAAAATCCAGGTGTTACAGACTGGGTCGGCTCATTTTTTACAACTAAACCAACTCATGTTCCCGGAACTGTTTTTTCATATGATACTTCTTCAACACATGTACTTGGTGCACTTGTTGAGAAATTATCGGGAATGACTATTCTTGATTACCTGAGAAGCAAGGGGCTTGACGAACTTGGCTTTTCTAAAGATGCCCATATTCTTACAGACCCTCAAGGCATTGAGATGGGCGGTTCAGGAATGTGTGCATCTTCAAGGGATATTCTTCTTATGATGATGCTTATAAAAGGTGATGGTGCTTTAAACGGCAGGCAGTATTTTCCAAAAGACTATGTCAAAGCTGCAAAAAGCCTCCAGAGCGATACATATGGAAAACAGGGCACGTTTGAAGAAATGCAGGGTTACGGATACCAGATATGGCTCACCAGAAACGGTGGTTATGTTTTATTTGGAATGGGAGGACAACTCGCATTATATGTTCCTGATAAAGATATTTTTATGATTACAACTGCCGATGCACAGGGGCGTCAGGGCGGTGTACAGCTTATCTATGATGCATTCTGGGATGAGATTTATTCTGCAATTGACAGTGATTCTCTTCCCGAAAATAAAAAAGCACATGATGAACTTATAAAATACTGCGAAAGCCGCACTGTAATGAATATTACCGGCAGCAGCACAAGCAGCCTTGAGTGTGATATAACAGATAAAATTTATATATGTGACGAAAATGCATGCGGTGTTAAGAGCATACAGTTAAACATCGATAAAACAACTCACACAGGCCATCTTTCTATAAAAAACAACGACGGCATCCAGGTTATTGATTTCGGAATGTGTACAAATGAATATGGCATTTTCCCTGGATATGACCTTGAATATGCTGCATCAGCCGCATGGCGTATGGAAGATTATCTTCTTATAAAAATACAGATTATTGACAGTGCTGTCGGTAATATTTATATCTGACTGTCTTTTAAGGATTCATACCTAACTGTTATGATGCGTAAAACAGTTGAAGATTTGTTTAACGAATATGATGGTATTTTCAGCGGAAGAACAATGTAAACTGTAAAAACGGGCTGCACACTTTCTAAGTGTGTCAGCCCGTTCATAATACATATTCAAGCATCTGCTTTATTCTTATATCATACGTGTGTAATTCTTTTACCTTTTTATGTCCGTTTTCGGCAATCTGCTTTCTTTCGTCCTCATGCTCAAGATAATAAAGAGCTTTTGCCTGCATATCGGAAAGGCTGTCATAAAATACAATATCTTTTCCATTCTCAAAAAATGATAAAAATTCCGGCTGGAAATTAGTCAGAAGAAATCCCCCCGCACCAAGCACGTCCCACACACGCAGCGGAATTCCGCTTCTAATATTTCTTATCGTAAAATTCATATTGATTTTACTTGCAGCAAAAACTTTCGGCATATCATTAAAATAACTGACCGTTCCACGAATAATTACATTTCTTAGCCTGTCCTTTGCCGGGTCATCTGTATACAGGTCAACCTTTGCAGCCTTTGCAAGCAGATTAAGACACTCTATTCTTTCTGTCTGTGCCATTTTATAGCCCAGGAATGTATTGGTAAATATAAGTTTTATATCGGAAAAGCTGTTTTCATCCTGCCTGAAATCCACACACTCAGAAAGTTCTGCAAGAATATCGGGCGTCAGTATTCTGTCAAAAATATTATCGCCGAAAATATCAAGCTGTGCCCGAAACGCCGAGTCAAAATATCCTCTTAAATAAGGTGGAAGGCTTTCATAAATATCATCATACGAATTCTTGTCATACAATCCTCCGACAAATGAAATATCGGAGCTGAATTTTTCCTTCTCGTCCGGTTTGGTATTTTCAAGCAGATGCTCAAGTCTTTCCGAATCAACTGCAAGCGGGAGATAATATACGTGATTAAGCTCCATTGCCTTAAATTGCATATAATTAAACTTGTCAAATATAAATATGTAATTGCACGGATTGTATACAGAATCGTGATACATCGTAAGCATCGGACTGTCTACAGTCCATGAAATATACTTTTTCCCTGCCTTCATGCAGGCACCCGAAACTTCCTGAAAATAATTTACTGAAAATACAATGTGATAACCAGCAAATTTTTCAGCAAGCATATTTTCTATTTCTTCCTGTTTTTCACGCACAAAATCGACAGCATTAAATACGTGCACTTCATGCCCTGCACGTTCTAATGCTGCCTTTATGTCTTCCTGATTAAATACTTTCCATTTGTACAATAAGAATCTCACTTTTTAAAGCTCCGTTTTCTATGGGTGATTTACAATATTTACAGGAGTTTCGCCTGCACATACTTTTTTGAAATTACTCCATATTGTACCATATATTTTGTCAAATGTCTGTACTGTAAGACCACCTATATGAGGAGCTAACACTATTTTTTCTGCAAGTTCGCCGTCATTTTTCATTGCCTTAACTACAATATTGTCTTCTTTTACAGGCTCCGGAGCAAGAACATCAAGTCCTGCCGCAGCAATCTGACCGCTTTTTAAAGCTTCCAGAAGTGCCTCATTTTTTACAACTTCACCTCTCGCTGTATTTATAAGTATTGAACCTTTTTTCATCATTGCAAAACGCTCTTCGTTCATATACTCAAATGTTTCCTTATTTGACGGAATGTGAAGACTTACAATGTCACAGTTTTTTAAAATATCATCCGCACTCATATATGTTACGTTATATTCTTTTTCTTGTGAAGGCGATAACGGATATCTCTTGTTATAGCTTACACGACATCCGAATGCATTCAGAAGCTTTGCTGTCTCAATGCCAATATCGCCCATTCCTATTATTCCCACATGCATACTTCCAAGCTCGGAAATTCCCTCCATGCTCCAAGATGCTTTTGCTTCAATCTGTCTTCCCTCAAGCACGCGGTTATGTCCTGTAACGGCATGTCTTAAAACCATGAGCATAAGCATTACTGCCTGTTCCGCAACAGCGGTCTTGTTGGCACCTCTGTTATTACATACATAAATATGCTTTTCGTCTGCCGCTGCAAGGTTTATTCCCTCGTAACCTACGCCCTCGGAATGAATAATTTTAAGATTCGGCATCGCTTCTATAAGTTCTTTTGGAACAGGCGTAATGGCATCAGCCAGTATCGCATCGGCATCACCACCCATTTCAAGAAGCTTTGTCGTATCTTTTTCATATCCTGCAAAAACATACTCCCAGTCTTTTGAAAGATTACTGAAATCTGTAAATCTCTCCACTCTGTCACGGAGTGTCATAAACATAATTTTCATATTTTTTTAAGTTCACCGCTATCAATTATTTTTTTGATAATTCCGACCATTTTTTCATTCTGGTCCATTCTGCCAACTGTAATTCTACTATACTCGAAATTACCTCTTATAATCAAGCCATATTTTTTACATTCTTCTGCAAATTCAGCAGCATTGTATCCTGTATTCACATAAAGGAAATTTGTCTCGGAAGGATATACGTAAAATCCCATTTTTGTAAATTCATCAGTAAGATATTTTCTGCCCTCAAGCATTGCTGCTTTTGTCTTTTTGATATATTCTTCATCGTCAAGTGCAGCCATTGCTCCTGCAAGTGCAACCCTGCTTCCTGTAAATACACTTGTGCATTTCTGGAGAATCGCATGCATTTCCTTATTACACATTGCATATCCTAATCTGACGCCTGCAAGACCATATAATTTTGAAAATGTTCTCGCAACAACAACATTTGTATCATCGCTGATTTCAGAAACCATACTCTTTACATCAGGATTGCTTGAAAGCTCGATATAAGCTTCATCAACAACAATGATTATATCTTTCGGAACTTTATGTATAAACTCTTTTAATTCTTCACTGTCAACAACCGTACCTGTAGGATTGTTCGGATTACATATGCAAATCATCTTTGTCTTATCAGTGATTGCGTTATACATTGCTTTTAAATCAAATTTCAAGTCTTCTGTGAGAGGAAGGACTACAGGTGTCCCGTCATTTCGGATTACTGCTCCCGCATATGCACCAAATGTAGGCTCACAGAATATTACTTCATCGCCTTTTTTGATAAATACTTCTCCCAGAAGCGATAAAATTCCACTCGCACCGACTGCAATAACAACATTATCGCCGCTGTCATCAAATCCGTTCATAACACCGATTTTCTTTCTTATCTCAATACAGAATGGGTCAGGATAAATATGTACTATTCAGACTTACTTTGCCATTGCCTCAATTGCTTTCGGCGAAGGTGAGATCTGGTTTTCATTAGAAGCAAGTTTTAAAATATCTTCAGGTGCGATTCCATATTTTTTTTCAACACTTTCTGCTGTATCTCCCGGTATGTATGCAGGTATATTCTTAATTCCGTCTTTTACTAAATCTTCTAAGCTCATAATAATCCTCCTTGTTTTATAAGGAAAATACGTCTGCCCTTGCAGGAGCAGAGGATTTACCCTCTTTGTTATAAAAGGCTGCCGCACTTATGTGTGGCAGCCCTCATGTCATGCCTTTAGTTACTATTAATTATTATCTTTTATTCTGCTGCCTTGATGAACTTGAGAAGAATCTGACCGGATGAATCAAATGAGTAACCTGTGTATTTTGGATTTAAGAGGCAGATTGTCTTATTTGTTGCAAGCGGTGCAACATATGCCTTGTCTGTTACAAGAAGCTTTTCTGCATCATGCATTATAGTATTTCTCTTTGTCTCATCAAGTTCTGCTGTCGCATCCTCACAAAGCTTGTCATAATCAGCGTCTTTAATTCCTGCATCATTAAGTCCGGATGTTGATGTCCACATAAGCAGATAATCCATTGCATCATCATAATCGGCTGTCCAGTTATGTCTTGTCATATCAAAGTTTCCTGATTTTCTCTCTGATACACATACCTGTGATTCCATACCGTTAAGTTCAACATTAATGTTAAGTGCTGACTTTAACTGTGCCTGTATTGCCTGTGCAATAAGTTTATCCTGTTCATTATTAGGATAGTTGTATGTAACAGTAGGGAAACCTGCTCCGTCAGGATAACCTGCCTCGGCAAGAAGTGATTTTGCCTTTGCAATGTCCTCTGTTACCATCTCTCCTGATTCATCACTGAATTTCTTACCTGTTCCGAGATTAGAAAGCATGTATTTTGCAATAAACTGTGTTGATGCCTCGTAGTCATCACCGACTGTCTTACAGATTTCTGCTCTGCTAAGTGCCATAGATATTGCTCTTCTTACCTTATCGTTGTTAAATGGTGCCTTTGTCACGTTGAAAAGTATAAATCTTGTTGTGATATTAGGCTGTAATACCAAATCGCTCTTGCCCTGGTACTCTGACATTACATAAGCCGGAAGATTTGTTGCAAAATCAACTTCGTTTGTCTTATAAGCTGAAACTGCTGCTGTCGCATCATCTATAAACTTAACTGTAATATCTTCAAGATATACCTTATCAGCATCATAATAGTTAGGATTCTTCTTTAACTTATAATACTGGCCCTGTACATATTCGGTCATGTAAAATGCACCATTTGCAAGGTTTGTCTTAGGGTCTGTATACCATGTCTCATTTTCATTTGTTGCAATTCCTGCCTTTGAAGGATAACAGCACTGCATTGCAATGAGCTTTAAGAAATATGAACAAGGTTTTACAAGTTTGAATTCAATTGTGTAATCATCAGGTGCTGTAACACCGACATTATCTACAGATGCAGTTCCTGCATATGCTTCTGTGGCTCCCACAATCGGACTTAACATATCCGCATATATTGATTTTGATGTCTTTCCATCAAGTGAACGCTTGATTGTGTTTACAAAATCGGCTGATGTTACTGCTGAACCGTCACTCCATTTTGCGTCTTTTCTAAGATGGAATGTCCAAGTAAGTCCATCCGAACTTTCCTCGTATGACTCAGCCATCGCCTTGCTTACCTTACCATCTGAATCGTATGTTACAAGCGGTTCGAGGCAAAGTCTTGAATACTGGATAAACATACCGAGTGCAACACCCGCAGGGTCTAAGTCACCTTCGGTATTACCTCCCTGAATTGTAATAGATTTTGTTGAAGCTGATGTGCTTCCTGCACCGCCGCAGCCTGTAAACATTGTCATTGTGGTTACGACTGCCAGCACTACTACTGCCATTTTCTTAAAAAAACCTTTTCTCATATTAATTCCTCCTTTTTTGTTCGGGGTATCTATTAACAGCCTTATGGCGTGTTAATCAATTTGTTTTATGCCGGCACAAGTGTGTGCACAATATTTTGACACTGCAATTATAAATAATCAAAACAGGCAACCTTTCTGTCTCCAACATTTACCATGATTGGCGGTCCTGCGAGACATTCTTCTCTGCATCTCGGACACCTTGATGCAAAAGGACAGCCTGTCGGCATATCAAGAGGGCTTGGTATTTCGCCCTTTAACATGATTCTCTTACTTTCCCTTGCCAGCTTAGGGTCAGGAATAGGAGCGGCTGACATAAGTGCTTCCGTGTATGGATGAAGCGGGTGATTATACACTTCATCGGCATCTCCGAATTCTACGAGATGTCCCAGATACATAACTCCTATTTTATGGCTTATATGTTTTACCATTCCCAGATCATGGGCGATAAACAAATATGAAATTCCCTGTTCGTCCTGAATCTTTTCAAGAAGATTAATTATCTGTGCCTGAATTGAAACATCCAGTGCTGATATAGGTTCATCGCAGACTATAAAATCAGGATTTAATGCAAGAGTTCTTGCAATTCCAACTCTCTGTCTCTGACCTCCCGAAAACTCATGCGGATATCTTCTGATATGGTCGGGCTTTAATCCAACGAGTTCAAGAAGTTCATAAACCTTTTCTTTTCTCTCAGCCTTTGTATACATGTTATGGATTACCATAGGTTCTTCGATAATGTCACCGATTGTAAATCTCGGATTAAGACTCGCATATGGGTCCTGAAATATCATCTGCATGCTTTTTCTTAAATTGTGCATTTTTTTGTTACTGAGTTTCGTTATATTCTGTCCGCGGTAAAATATTTCTCCGCCTGTAGGCTCATATATTTTCATAATTGTTCTGCCGAGTGTTGATTTGCCGCAGCCGCTCTCACCGACAAGACCTACTGTTTCGCCTTCCATAACATCGAGTGAAATTCCGTCAACAGCCTTAACATATTGGCTCATATGGATATAACCTCTTTTTGCGAGGAAATATTTTTCAAGCTCTTTTACACGAATAATCGGTGTATTTTCCTTTACATTTTCTGTCATAAGCCCTGCCTCCGTTTCTTTGTCCCTGATTTAAGCTTTTTGATTTTTAAGTATTATAATCTCTGCCAATCATCCATTCACTGCTGCTGACTGTTCCTGAACAATTTTGTCTGCACTGTCTTTGCAATATTCCCAGCAACTGCAATACTGGTCTTCTGAAAACTGAGTCCTGCATGGCATATAATCCTTACAGATTTTCATTGCCTTACTGCATCTTGGCATAAACGCACAACCCGAATTAAGCTTTAACAAATCAGGCGGTGTTCCCGGAATCGGGATAAGTGACTGACGTTCACCGTTTGTATGAGTTCCTATACTTCTTAAAAGTCCCATTGTGTATGGGTGCTTAGGATTATAAAAAATCTCATCTGTTGTTCCGTGTTCAACAATCTGTCCGCCGTACATAATGTTAATTTTCTGACAAAGTGTTGCAACTACGCCGAGATCATGTGTTATCATAATAATCGCTGTTCCCGTTTCCTCGGCTATCTGTTGTAAAAGTTCCAATATCTGGCTCTGAACTGTAACATCCAGTGCCGTTGTAGGTTCATCTGCAATAATCAGCTTAGGATTGCATGAAAGTGCAATCGCTATGATAATTCGTTGTCTCATACCACCTGAAAACTGGAACGGATACTGGTCGATTCTCTTTTCCGGACTTGGTATTCCAACTTTTTTCATAAGCTCTATAGCTCTTTCTCTCGCTTCCTTTTTACTGCACTTTGTATGTCTTAAAATCTGTTCCTCAATCTGTGTTCCGACTTTCAAAATCGAATTTAAGAATGTCATCGGGTCCTGAAAAATCATTCCTATATCATTGCCCCTTATTTCCTGCATTCTTTTTTCATATGCTTTTTTATTGTTTTTGTATTTTTCGCTTATTGGAGAAATCTCCTCACCATCAAATATAATGCTGCCGGATACAATTCTTCCGTTGTCTGCCAAGAGTCCCATTAAGGAAAGCATTCCGACACTTTTTCCGGAACCGGATTCACCGACAATTCCTAATATTTCTCCTTTTTCAAGACTGTAATTGACATTTCTTACTGCCTTTACAATTCCCTGTCCTGTTTTAAATTCTGTTGTCAGATTTTTTATTTCCAAGAGTTTCATAGGCGTGCCTCCTTATCTCTTTCCCTTAGGATTTAATGCTGAGTTCAAACCTTCACCGATGAAGTTAAGGCTGAAGATTGTTACACAAATAGCCGCTACAGGAAACAGCATCTGATATGGGAAAATCTCAAGATATGTTCTTGCATCCTGTGCCAGTGTACCGAGACTTGCCATCGGTGCCGAAATACCTACACCTACGAAGCTAAGAAAAGCTTCCATAAATATTGCCTGAGGTATCATAAGTGTTACTGTTACAATAATTGTTCCGAGTGAATTGACAATCAGGTGTTTAAATAAAATCCTTCTGCTATTCGCTCCCAGAACAAATGCGGCAAGTGCAAATTCCTGTTCTTTTAATGTAATAATCTGTGACCTTACCATTCTTGCCATTGAAATCCAGCCTGCCACGCAGACACCAATAATAATGCTTCGCACATTTGAACCGAATATCAGCATTATGAGGATTATGTAGAGAAGTTCAGGTATTGAATAAAGAATATCCGTAAGTCTCATCATCCACATATCAACACGTCCTCCGACGTATCCTGCGATACCGCCGTAAATAACACCGATTATCGTATTAATCACTGCTGTAACAATACCAACCATAAGACTGATTCTTGCACCATAAAGAACTCTTGTAAAAAGGTCTCTTCCGAATCTGTCTGTTCCAAACCAGTGTGCTGCACTGGGACGCTGGTTCATTATTGCTGTATCCATTCCGTCATATGAATATGGGGAAATCATCGGTCCGAATATTGCCATAAGTGCAATTATTAAAAATATTACAAGTGCAATCATTGCTCTTTTATTTTTTACGAACCTCTCACAGACATCTTTAAAAAAGCTCTTGCTTTCAATGGCGATAAATTCATCATTCTTTTCGTCTGGGTCTATCGGTTCAAAATATTCTGATTTATTTAACATGGCACTTACCTCCTACTTTGAAAGTTTTATTCTAGGATCAACAACAGCTGATATAATATCAACCAGAAGATTGCATACAATAATCATCGCACCGATAAAAATTGTCATTCCCATAATAATCGTATAATCTCTGTTGGAAATCGCATTTACAAACTCACGTCCGATACCTGGAATAGCAAATACATTTTCAATTACAAAACTACCTGTAAGAAGGAATGCTATCATTGGACCTGCGATTGTAATTACAGGTAAAATCGCATTTTTCAAAATATGCTTAAAAGTAATAGTGCTCTTTTTAAGACCTTTCGCCTTTGCCATTACCACATAGTCCTGATTCATTGCTTCGCTGTAGCTTGACTGTACAAGTCTTGAAATCTGTGAAATCGGATATGCCGACATTGCAAGAACAGGAAGTATATAATGTCTCGGTGTTGTAAGTCCCGTTGCCGGAAGCACTTTCAGGTAAACACCAAATACAAGCATTAAAAGAATCGCAAATACAAAGTTTGGAATACTTACACCAAGTGTAGTTCCGGTAAGAAGAATACCTCTCACCCATTCTTTTTTCGTTGCTGCCATCCATATTCCCATTGCAACTCCTACAATAAGTGAAAATACAAATGCACTTAATCCGAGTGAAACCGTATTCGGAAGTCCCTGTGCAATAATTGTATTTACTGAAACACCTGTCTTTTTGTAAGACACTCCCAAATCTCCATGTAAGAGATTCTTCATATACAGTAAATACTGCTGGTCAAGCGGCTTATCCAATCCATATTTTGAATTGAGCTGTGCAAGTGCCGTAGCTGAAATATTGTCTGATGAAAACGGATTGCCGGGCATCAGTCTTGTCAGAAAAAATGTTATTGTAATAAGAACAAACAGGGTAACTATTCCTAACCCCAGTCTTTTTAAAATATACTTCAGCATAATTTTCTCCTCCTTTTTTCTTTTCTGAATTAGTATAAAAAAAGGCCCTGTTGTTTTTTCATTCAACAGCGCCTTTGCTATATTCCTCTTTTTCTTTTTTATTCAATTGTAAAATTCCATTTATGTATATAGTTGATACAAGTATAAGTGAACAGAAATCTGAAACACTTGAACTGTATAAAACTCCATTCAGTCCCAAAAATCTTGGAAGAATCAACAATGCCGGAATTAAAAATAATCCGTTCCTGCTGATTGAAATAAATGTTGCAACCTTTGGTTTTCCTATTGCCGAAAAGTACATCGAAGCCAATGTCTGAAATCCCAAGAATAGCATAAACATCTTTGATTTTCTCATTGCCATTGCTCCATATTCGGCAAGCTGGGCATCGCCGCTTGAAAATATTGCAAATAATGTTTTCGGTACAATCATCATCAGAAGCCATACCACCGTGCATATCACAAATGCAATTGCCTGACCAATCAATGCTGCATTTCTTGTCCTTTTGTACTGTTTTGCTCCATAATTGTAACTTATTATTGTAGATATTGCATTGTTCATTCCCAGTACAACCATAAGTGCAATGCTCTCAACAGTATTTACTACTGACAGTGCTGAGATTGCTAAATCTCCTCCGCCGGCTCCCATCTCATTATTACCATATATCATAAGTGAATTATTGGTTATGAGATTATTTACAAGACCAAAGCCCTGAAAAACTGCCGGTGCTGCACCAAGACCTGCAATTTCAAGCATCTTTTTAAATCTGACACTTTTTAATCCTGCCCATCTTAGTACACTTTTTTTCCTTGTAAAATACAAGGCACTTACCGTGGCTCCCACAACCTGGCTTAAAGCTGTCGCGGCTGCGGCTCCCTGTAATCCCGCATTGAATACTATGATAAAGAGTGCATCCAGACCAATATTTAGGAGTGCTCCTATCATTGAAACAACCATCGAATACCTGACATTTCCTTCTGCTCTTATTGCTCCTGCAAGTCCGAGATTCATAATCTGGAAAAACTGCCCAATTGCTATAATTCTTAAATAATCAACCGCCGGATTATGAAGTGCTGAACTTTCCCTCGCTCCACATAAAGATATAAGCTGACTGGCGAATATGAAGAAAAATAATGTAACAATAAATGCAAGTATGGCTCCCATTGAAACAATATTCGTAAAAGCTTCGTCTGCTTTGTCTTTTTCTTTTCTTCCAAGTGATAAGGAAATAAGTGCCCCGCCTCCTATAGTAAGAAGAACGGTAATTGCTGAGGTTACATTGTTTAACGGAAACATAAGTCCGATTGCTCCCAATGCATTTCTTCCAACAAACTGACCTACAAATAATCTGTCAACCACATTATATAATGCAGTTGTTATATTGCCGCATATTGCCGGAATCGACATAGAAACAATTAAGGGAAATAATTTTTTTGTACCGAGTGCATTAACCCTTTCACCCGCTTCCATGTCATCACCTCACTTTTTTGTTTTATGCTTTTGTTTTGCATGAGCTTATATTACACACGTATAATCATTTTGTCAATATGTATTTTTATACTTCATTCACAACTTTAGTGTTTTTTGATTTTTATTTAATATAATTAGGTTATTTTTCGTTTTTGCCATATTATATTAAGCTATAGATGATTTTAATTGTCTTTAAAACTTTCTTTAACGCGTTAAAATAGTGCCTTGACTTTTATACACGTATAATTTAAACTCTTTTATATAAAGCAGATGGACGGCTTTTAACAGCTTCTGCTGCTGATATAAAATAATATAAAATAAGAAAGGACTGACTGCTATGAAAGTACAGGTATTAGTAAGTAAACCAAAAAGTTTGGACATAACTCTTAATGAAATGATGGAAAAATGGCATATGCTTGAATTAATTCCCGGTCTTGAATGTCATTTTTATACTTATGACAAATCTCTTACATCTGAAGAAATAAGCAATATTATTGATTCAGATACCGAGGCCGTAATCGGCGTTTATTTAAGGAAAGACCTTATCACTGAGGATTTCTTTATTAAACATGCAAAGCTTAAATATATGGCCGGAATGGCTCACGGATATGAGGAATTTGATGTTGAACTTACACACAAATACGGTGTTACGATAACCAATACAGCCTATGGTGCTTCTACAATCGCAGAATTTGCATTTGCTCTTCTTCTTGATATATGCCATAAGGTTGAACTTCACAGCAGCTATGTTAAGACACATGACTGGGTAAATGATTCATCTCCACGTTACATGTTCGGATTGAGTGACCAGATAGAACTTAACGGTATGACTTTCGGCATCATCGGTCTTGGAAAAATAGGTTATCATGCTGCACTTATTGCAAAAGGCTTTGGTATGAATGTTATTTCTTTCAACAGACATTTAAAAACCGGTGCCGAATATGATTTTATAGAGCAGGTAAGTCTTGATCAAGTTTTGTCACGCTCGGATGTAATATCGCTTCACACACCTCTTACCGATGCAACTAAAAATATTATTAATAAAGAAAGCATTGCTAAAATGAAAGACGGCGTTATATTAATAAACACATCCCGAGGTGGTCTTATAAATGAGGATGACCTCGTTAATGCCTTAAATTCAGGCAAAATTTATGCCGCCGCTCTTGATGTCATAAGTGAGGAGCCCCCACGCCATGACCTTGGAATCCTTCACTGTGAAAACGCTACGATAACAGACCATATCGCATACCTGCCAAAGACATCAAGACTGCGTTCAGTTTCGGTTGCCATATCTAATTTCAAGGCATATCTCGACGGCTGTCCTACAAGTGTAATCAATAAATAGTACAATATTCTCATTTTACAATGCATCATTGACACCATATATCAGCAGTGGTATACTAATACTAAATTAGTATAAGAATTGGAGAGTATCATGTCAAAAGGTGAAGAAACAAAAAACAGAATTCTTTTTGTGGCAAGAGATTTATTTTATGAATATGGATTCCATAAAACAACTGCCCGCATGATTTCTGAAAAAGCCAATACTAATCTTGGACTTTGGACTTATAATATACAGCAGTATCCGTGACAGGTTTGATGAACTTATCGCAGAATATTTTCCTGATATGGACGAGCTTACGCTGTTCCTATTCTCTATTACACTTGAACTTTATCTTTGTATTACAAATGAAAAATATGGCAATTTTTTTCATGAATTTATCGGTGGTGAACCAAAAAACAGACGTTTTATCCAGGAACATATCTCCGATGTATTCTGCCGCTATTCTTCAGAATATGCACAGACACCGGAATATACAATGCTTGCAACAATAAGTATATCGGCCATCAAACCTGCCGTTGTAGATTACGTTCTCAATCACAAAGGTGAGATTAAGACAGATACCTATTTAAGATATTATCTTGAGCAGCAGCTTCACTTCCTTGGTCATAACAAAAGTGAAGCTGACTCATATATTGAAAAAGTTCATAAGTTTTATATAAGTGTTGCACCACGTTTTACACCGGTTATGACACCACTTGTTTAAAAACAAAAATGAAAGGACCTTTACACAGATGTTCATGTTACTTAAAAAGTTATCCACATCACGCATTATTGCTCTTGGATTTGCTCTTGCAATACTTACAGGCTCAATACTTCTTATGCTGCCATGCAGTGTACGACCGGGCGTGCATCTTGAATATATAGACTCGCTTTACACATCAACAAGTGCTGTCTGCGTAACCGGACTTGTAAGTGTTGATGCCAAAGATACATTTACTCCTCTTGGACAGTTTTTCCTTGCTATGCTCATTCAGATTGGCGGTCTTGGCGTTACTGCCATCGGTGCCGGAATTATCATTGCCATGGGAAAAAAAGTTAATATGAAAGGACGAAGCCTTATCCGTGATGCTATTAATGTTGATTCAGGAAAAGGCATGATTATATTTATCCGCGATATTTTTATGACAACAGTTTTTTTTGAGCTGGTTGGTGCCATGTTAAGTTATATTGTATTTTCTAAGGATTATCCGCCCGTTGAGGCTCTCGGAATAAGCCTGTTCCACTCAATTGCGGCATTTAACAATTCCGGATTTGATATTCTTGGCAATTACCGGAGTCTTACAGGATATTATGATAATTTTACACTTAATATTATAACTTGTGTGCTCATATTCTTTGGGGGTATCGGTTTTCTTGTAATCCGTGAATTAAGAATTAAACATTTTCACTGGAAAAAGCTATCTATGCATTCGCGTGTTGTAATTTCAATGAGTCTGTTCCTTATTGTTTCAGGTACACTTCTCATTAAGGCAACTGAAAATATTTCATGGCTTGGTGCTTTTTTCCTTAGTTTTTCAACAAGAACAGCCGGTTTTTCAACATATCCACTCGGTAACTTTTCATCAGCCGGACTTCTCGTTGTAATTATACTTATGTTTATAGGTGCATCTCCAGGTTCAACCGGCGGCGGTATAAAGACGAGCACATTTTTTGTTTTATTGCAGGGAATCAAATCTGCAGCTACAAACAAATCTGAAAAGGCTTTTCACTATGCTGTTCCAAAAAATGCTTTCAGCAAAGCTGCAATTATAACAGCTATCGGAGCTGCCATAGTTCTTACCGGAACTTATATTATGCTTGTTTTACAACCCGAGCTTTCTTTTATAGATGTATTTTTTGAAGTAACAAGTGCATTCAGCACATCAGGATTATCAACAGGAATAACTCAGCAGTTAGGAATGGGGGCAAAGCTTCTTTCAATTATAATAATGTATGCCGGTCGCCTAGGTCCGCTAACGATTGTAACAGTATGGTATTTCAGCAAAGGTGAGCGTGTTTCTTACCCGGAAGGAAATATATCTGTCGGCTGAAACTGACACATCTTTGGCAGTCCATAACATGCGAATACGGCTCACAGCCTACATAAACTTAGATACAAGGAGATTTATAATTTTATGTTTAAGAAATCAAAAAGTAATACAACTTCATACGGAATTGTCGGAATCGGTAGATTTGGATATGCTCTTGCTATTGAGCTTGCAAAAGAAGGCAATGATATTCTCATAATTGACTGCGATGAAGAAAAAGTTGCAGAGCTTCGTGAATATACTGAAAATGCATTTGTCGTTAAAAATATAGATAAAAAATCACTTCAATCCACTGGTATACAGAATTGTGATGTTGCTGTCGTGTGTATCGGCGAACAGCTCGACACTTCAATACTTACAACTCTTAATCTTGTATCAATGGGAATTCCACATGTAATTTCAAAAGCCAAAAGTGCTGAACATGGTGAGATTCTCGAAAAACTCGGTGCTGAAGTTGTATATCCGGAACGCGATATGGCTATAAGACTTGCCAACCGTCTCATTACTTCAAGTGTAATCGATTTTGTACAGCTTAGTGAACAGATTAATGTTTCAAAGATGAAAATTCCTGCCAATGCTATCGGAAAAAGTGTAATTGATCTCAATCTGCGTTCACGTTTTAACCTGAATATTATTGCAATTGAAAAAAGCGGTGTTGTTTCCAACACCGTTGACCCTCATTATACTTTCCAGAAAGATGACGTATTATATATATGTGGCGGACGTGACAGTCTCACTCAGTTTTCTGACTGGCTTTACAAATAATATTATTTTCAATCTTTTGTGCTGTTTTACAAAAGCTTTCGAGTTCTTCTTCACTTATATTTTCGCAGAATACTTCGTCAGCCATAGCAAATATATCTATTACATCTTCGGCCTTTTTCCTTCCGTTATCTGTAAGTGATATAATAAATGAACGTCTGCACTCTGGATTGCTTTCACGAACAATCAGGCCGGCAGAAACAAGCCGGTCAATTGTTCTTGACATTGTTGTCACATCAAGGAAACATGCATCTGCAAGTTTCCTTTGATTCATCGGTCCAGACAGATATAACTCCCTTAAAATCCTCGGCTGTCCCTGCCCGACTGTGAGACCTATTTCTATAAAATACGGTCTTAAAAAATTTCTTCTTGAAAGCTCTATTTTAAATAATATATTTTTAATATCTTCATGTTTCATAAAGTAAAAACCTCTTTTTATATTTAATATCTTGCATCTTCAATACCCAATTGTCTATATCCACATTATTATATAACTTATTTTATTCAAGTTCAAACTGCCCTGTATACAATCTGTAATATCTTCCTTTTTGCTCCAACAGTTCCTCATGGCTTCCACGCTCAATAATTTCACCTTTTTCAAGAACCATAATTGCCTTGGAATTTCTTACTGTAGAAAGCCTGTGTGCTATTACAAAGACTGTCCTGCCCTCCATAATGGCATCCATGCCCTTTTCGATAAGTCTCTCTGTTCTCGTATCAATTGAACTTGTTGCCTCATCAAGAATAAGTACAGGCGGCTTTGACACAGCGGCTCTTCGTCCAAATGGTCTCATACCTGTTGACACTGAATTCTGAATATTTGTAACATCACTTGTAAGCCTTGTAACAAGTGATGATACCCTGAAATGGTCTATATTTGTAAATGAATATGACTGTAATTTCTCATATTCAGCCTTTCTTAAATTAGCACCAAGTCCCTGACCCGCAAGTGCAGAAAATCTTGAGCTCCCTATTCCAAAAAATAAAGCCGCAGCAGCACAGCAGACCATCTGTATACCTTTCTTATAGATATACATCTCGTCTGCATTAGCCACTCCGGTGTCTATTAAATCTGCCATTATAAGCGGAACCATAAGTTCAAGTACCACTTCAACAGCAATACAAAATAATGCCAGATAAGCATATTTTTTATATTGTTTCATGTAAGAAAAAATTCTTCTTAACATTAGTTGCACCTCCAATTGTTGTATATGCAACTATTGTATTGTCAATATTTTTAGATGTCAAGCTTCTTTTTTTATATTTTTTTAATCAGACCAGTCACCTTTCTTCCCTGTAATAATTTTCACCAAGTGATTCAGGAATATGATCTTTTCCTGTTTTTCTTATGCTTGTAATTATAATAACTATGCTTGTTACAATATATGGACACATATCATATATAAATGGGTTAAGCCCCGGAATTGCAATATAAAGCCTCATTATCATAAGTGCACCGAATATTATGCTGCAAAAAATTGATTTTAACGGATTCCATGCTGAAAAAATCACAAGAGCAACAGCAAGCCAGCCATATCCGCTTATGCAGCCATGAACCCATACTCCCGAATTTGTTACCATACACATATACATTCCGGCGAGTCCACACAAAGCACCTCCAATAACAGAGGCAATATAGCGGTATTTTGTCACTGAAACACCTGCCGCATCAGCTGCATATGGGTTCTCGCCCACTGCTGTCAGCTTTAATCCAATTTTTGTCTTTTTAATTATGAAAAAAGCCGTCAAAGCTGCTGCAAGTGAGAAATATACCATTCCATTGTATGAAAACAGTAATTCACCAATAACCGGAACAGAAGATAAACCCGGAATATGTATTCCCGAAAATACAGCTTTTGTTTCGTCTGTAACGCTGATATATCCGCCTGCTCCCTGACCCATAAGTTCACCAAAAAAGTTGCCAATGCCTGTTCCCATAATTGTTATGATAAGTCCGACAACATTCTGGTTTACTCTCAACGATATTGTCATAAATCCAAAAATTGCTGATGTTATCATACCGCTTAACGCTCCTGCAATAAATGATACTGCTGCCGCCCCAAAACCTGACATACCTAATTTTTCTGCAGCAACGGCACCAGCCAGCGAGGCAACGGCACCAATATACATTGTGCCTTCCACACCAAGATTAATATTTCCCGATTTTTCTGTAATTATTTCGCCAACTGTTGCAAGAACAAGCGGTGCACCGGCAAGAACTGCCGCAATAAGAAAATTAATAATCATATCTGCCTCCTTTATCATTTATCGCGGATGATTTCCTTCCTGACATAAATGAAAATGAAACTTTGTATTTTATGAAAAATTCACAGCCTAACATAAACAAAAGTATTATACCTATCATTATATTGGCAAATGATGACGGAATAAGATATACCGTCTGAAGATTTCCGGCACCACGGTTAAGAATTGCTATAAACGCCGACATTATAAGAATTCTTACCGGTTTCATATCTGCCATCCAAGCAACCATAATTGCTGTAAATCCGACTCCTCCGGCTGTTGATTCTGATAATGTTCCGTCTGCTCCTGCAACCTGAAGAAATCCTGCAAGTCCACATAACGCTGCCGACAAAAACATCGTCCGTATCATGACTTTTGATGCGTTAATGCCTGCATATCGTGCTGTCTCCATTGAATCGCCTATAACTTTAATCTCATATCCATGCTTTGTTTTCTGTATATAACAATAATAGAGAGCAAGCATGACAAGTGCAATTATCCAGCCAATATGTACTCCAAACACTCTTGGAAGCCTGCTATAAAAGTCAAGCATTCTTACCTTTGGAAAATTATTTGCAGCATCCTGCCAGCTCCTTGTATTCTGAAGCATGACTATCAGCTGTGTTGCAATATAATTAAACATAAGTGTAAGCAGTGTCTCATTTGTCTTAAATTTTGCCTTAAATACTGCGGGTATCATGCCATACAATCCTGCCATAATAATTGAAGCTGCTGCCATAAGCGATAATAAAACCCACTGCGGAATTGACCTGCCAAAAATAAATGACACAGCTGTAGCAGCTATGCCACCTATAAGTATCTGTCCCTCTCCACCTATATTCCAGAATTTCATTCTAAATGAAAGTGACAGACCTGTCGCTG
>ENA-UOJL01001905-UOJL01001905.1-human-gut-metagenome-genome-assembly--contig:-P47-NODE-1905-length-19361-cov-4.978556_pt1 | contig 19361 bp, 16 predicted proteins | sample MGYA00242347_ERZ723894 | MGnify/ENA metagenome assembly ERZ723894
CCGGGATTTTACCCCCTGGCCATCGCCGGGGGTTCGGGAGGGGGAACTTTTTTCCGGTCAGGGGGAAACCTACCTGAAATTTCTTCTGGAAAAAGCACTTCCCTATGGAGTTGAACGGATTTCCTTTTGTGAAAACTGGAAGCATCGGGGAATTTTAGGGTATTCCTTAGGAGGGCTTTTTGCCCTGTGGGCCCAGACCCAGGGCAAGGTATTCCAGGTAGCAGGGTCGCTGTCCGGTTCCCTGTGGTATCCGGGATGGATAGAATATATGGAAGCCCATCCCCCAAAGGCGGAGGAAAAAATCTATCTTTCCCTGGGGGACCGGGAAGAATACGGTGGGCCGCCTTTGCTGCGCACTGTGGGGGAATGTACCCGCCGCGCACATCGATTTTATGAAACGCAGGGAATTTCCACTATTTTGGAATGGAACAAGGGCGGTCACGGGAAATCCGTGGAGGCCCGATGGAAAAAAGGTCTGGCATGGACTGCTTCCTGGCTGGTCCAGCCCAGCGCCCAGAAAGGGAGGGACAAAGCATGAGACAACAATCGTTTTTTGAGCAGGACCCTCAGGACACTCCTCTGGCCACTCGGATGCGTCCCCGGACCTTGGAAGAATTCGTGGGGCAGGAACACCTTCTGGGCCCAGGGAAGGTGTTGCGCCAACTCATCGATCAAGACAAGGTTTCCTCCATGATCTTTTGGGGACCTCCCGGAGTGGGCAAAACCACGTTGGCCCGGATCATTGCCGGAAAAACAAAGTCCAACTTCATCAATTTCAGCGCCGTGACCAGCGGCATTAAAGAAATCAAGGCGGTGATGGGGGAAGCGGAACAAAACCGGCTGATGGGCGAGCGGACCATCCTGTTTGTGGACGAAATTCACCGCTTCAACAAAGCCCAACAGGACGCGTTCCTCCCCTTTGTGGAAAAGGGCAGCATTGTGCTCATTGGGGCCACCACAGAGAACCCCTCTTTTGAGGTGAACTCCGCGCTGCTTTCCCGGTGCAAGGTGTTCGTCCTGCAGGCGTTGACCACAGAAAACCTGGTGGAACTTTTGAAAAACGCCCTAAACGATCCCCGTGGGTTCGGAGGCCAGGACATCCGTTTGGAAGATGGCATGCTGGAGACCATTGGCAATTTTGCCAACGGAGACGCCCGCACCGCTTTGGGGACTTTGGAAATGGTGGTTTTAAACGGCCGCCGGGAACAGGACGTCACCTACGTGACCCCGGACATTCTGGAACAGTGCGTCAACAAGAAATCTCTTCTGTATGACAAAAACGGAGAGGAACATTACAATCTCATCTCTGCCCTGCACAAATCCATGCGGAACAGCGATCCGGATGCGGCTATCTATTGGTTGGCCCGCATGTTGGAAGCCGGTGAAGACCCCCTCTATGTGGCCCGGCGTCTCATTCGTTTTGCCAGTGAGGACGTGGGCATGGCAGACTCCCGGGCCTTGGAGATCGCCACGGCTGCGTATCAAGCCTGCCACTTTACCGGGATGCCGGAGTGCACAGTGACTTTGACCCATGCGGTGGTATATCTGTCGGTGGCGCCCAAATCCAACGCTCTGTATGTGGCCTACGAATCCGCCAAGAAAGACGCTCAAAAAATGCTGGCGGAACCGGTCCCCTTGGTGATCCGCAACGCCCCCACCCGGTTGATGAAGGAACTCCACTATGGGGAAGGATATCAATACGCCCACGATACGGCGGACAAGCTGACCACCATGCAATGTTTGCCCGATTCCCTGGCAGGCCAAAAATATTACCATCCCACCCAGCAGGGGAGCGAACACCGGGTAGCGGAAAGGCTTCGGCAAATTGAAGAATGGAAACGGGAAGCCCTGTCAAAAGCTTCCAAAGAGCCCGATAAAACTTCCTGAACGCAAAAAAACGCTTAAAACCTTTTCACTTGGAAATCCTCCCCAAAGTTGGGATACGATGGAAACCAATCGATTTTTTAACAAAGAGCTTTCTCCCTGATTGACAGAAACACTTTCCCACATTATAATCAGCGTATAGGTGCTTTTTCGCGCCAATCACCCTTGGCCGGATGGTTTTCGCAACGCCCCTTTGCCAATGCGGTTTTATGGCAGATCATGGGTAGCGGAGTAAAAAACATCCGGCTGTCGCCGCTTGAGCGGTAATTTATTTAGGAAGGTGAGTAAATGGAAAAGTTCTTCAAGTTAAAGGAAAACGGCACCACGTTTGGTACGGAAGTGATGGCCGGTCTGACGACCTTCTTCGCCATGGCTTACATCATCGTGGTCAACCCCAACACTCTTAGCGGCCGTGCTGCCGGTCTGGAGCAGGAGCTCATGCCTTGGGGTGCCGTGTTCCTGGCCACCATCATTGCTTCCATCATTGGTACCCTGGTGATGGGCCTTGTGGCCAACGTTCCCTACGCACAGGCTCCCGGCATGGGTCTGAACGCGTTCTTTGTGTACACCGTATGCCTGGGTCTGGGATTCACCTGGCAGCAAACTCTGTCCATGGTGTTCATCTGCGGTTTGATCAACATCATCATCACCGTTACCAAGATCCGTAAGTTCATCATCAAGTCCATTCCCCGCAGCCTGCAGAACGCTATTGGCGGCGGTATCGGCATCTTTGTTGCCTACATCGGCTTCCTGAACGTGAGCTTCGTAACCTTTGATTCCGGCGTACCTGCCATGGCCACCCTGAACAACCCCACCTTGTGGCTGTTCGTCATCGGCTTGGTGCTCACCATCGTTTTGCTGGTGTGCAACGTGAAGGGCGCCATCTTGATCGGCATCATTGTCACCGCCATTTTGGGCATTCCCATGGGCGTCACCTCCCTGGGCAGCTCCATCAGCTTCACCGAAGCTTGCCAGCAGCTGCCCACCACCTTCGGTGCTATCTTCACCAGCGCTGGTTTGCCTTCCCTGTTCACCGACGCTGCTAAGATCCCGCTGGTGTTGATCACCATCTTCGCTTTCAGCATTTCCGACACCTTCGACACCATCGGCACCTTTATCGGAACCGGCCGCCGCACCGGCATCTTCTCCGAAGAGGACGAGAAGGCCATGGAGACCCAGGCTGGCTTCCATTCCAAGATGGACAAGGCTCTGTTTGCTGACGCTACCGCCACTTCCATCGGCGCTATCTTCGGCACTTCCAACACCACCACCTTCGTGGAGAGCGCTGCTGGCATCGGCGCTGGCGGCCGTACTGGTCTTACCAGCGTTGTGGTTGCCATCTGCTTTGCTCTCAGCGCCTTCCTGGCCACCTTCGTCAGCGCTATCCCCTCCGCTGCCACTGCTCCCGCTCTGGTACTGGTGGGCGTGATGATGACCTCCTCTTTCAAGGAGATCAAGTGGGACGATCTGAGCGAAGCCATTCCTGCGTTCTTTGCGGGCATCTTCATGGCTCTGTGCTACAGCATTTCCTACGGCATTGCCGCCGGCTTCATCACCTACTGCATCGTGAAGGTCTGCAAGGGCAAGGCCAAGGAGATCCATCCCATTCTGTGGGTGGTCACCGCTCTGTTCATCTTGAACTTCATCCTGTTGGCTATCATCTAAATTTCATGGTCCTGCATGGCCCCGCCTTTTAAAAAGGCGGGGCTTTTTGTTTCCTTTTTGGCCCGCAACAGGTAAAAGGAAACGCCGCCGGGAAAATTTCCCAGCGGCGGGAGAGAGAGGTAAAATCTATGAAAAAAGCAAGAGGGGAAGGAATCGTTTGGCACCGCTTCTCTTCTGCTGTGATTGTAGTATACCCAGTTTTTTTGAATTTCATTTGAACAACTTCTGAGATTTTCTTTAAGTCTCTCTTAACAAAGTGGGAACAAGCCCGGACTTGCGCCCTTTCTCCCCCAGTGCTATAATGGCCCGCAAAGGAATATGCCAGGGAAAGGAAGGAATCGTTATGGAATTGGAACAACTGGCTTTGGGTGCCAGCGCCATTGTAAAAGAAGCTGGGGAACTGATCAAGTCCATTCCCCGTCCTAAAATTTTCACAAAAGAAGGTCACGCCAATTTTGTCACAGAAGCGGACATGGCGTCCCAAAAATATTTGATCGCCCACTTGACGTCTCTGCTCCCGGAAGCCCACTTTTTTGCCGAGGAACAGGAGGACAACAAACTGGCCCCTGGCTGGAACTGGATCATCGATCCCATTGACGGCACCACCAATTTTATCCGGAACTGTCACGCTTCCACCATCTCCGTTGGACTGGTCAAAGACGGGGAAGGCATGCTGGGATTGGTTCTGGACCCCTACCGGGACGAGCTGTTTACAGGGATACGGGGCAAGGGGGCTTTCTGCAATCAGGAACCCATGCAAGTGTCCCACGTCCCTGTGGAAAATGCCTTGATCGCTTTCGGCACCTCTCCCTATTATGAGGAATTAAATGACGCCACATTTGGAATGGCAAAAGAACTTTGCCTGCGCTGCGGTGACCTACGCCGGAGCGGTTCTGCGGCTTTGGACCTTTGTCACTTGGCCCAGGGATGCTTTGACGGCTTTTTCGAGCTTCGTCTGTCCCCCTGGGATTACGCAGCCAGCTCGGTGATCCTGCAAGAAGCAGGGGCCTGCATTGGCACAGTGCCCGGCCGGCAATTCACCTATGAACGCCCTCAAACCGTACTGGCAGGCACAAAAGAAGTATACGCCCTTTTGCAGGAAACGGCCAAAAAGTATTGTTCTCAAGGATAAAGGAACACTGCCGCTCTCGCGAGCACGATGGCCAAAAACAAAACGCCCCTGGAGGCTTTCCCACTTCCAGGGGTGTTTTCATTTTTTGACGCTGGACCGCTTGGTCATCGCTTCAACTGACGGCTTTCCTGAAGAGTACAGCCTTCCCGACTGTACCGGGCTTTTTCGTACAGCAGATGGAGCTGAACATCCTGCAAACCCACCTCTTCTTCAATCTCTTGGGGCGCCGCCCAACGGGCAGGTTGTTCCTTTGCCACGCGAAGAACCTCCCGCCGGTATTTTCTCCGCACTTGGGCGTTGGGAGAACGATCCCAGATGGAAGGCCGCTTCCGCATCGCTTTCGGAACTGTGTCTTCCTTGTCCTCCGGACCCCGCAAATATTGCACCACGTCCCGATGGTCCACAAAGGTAGTCCGGAAGTTTCGCAAAATCAAGTAGGCTCCATAAAGCAGGCAAAGTACCACAGCCGCTCCCATTACCGCCATGAAGAAATAGGACACAAATGGGGGAATATGAAAGCTGGCATTATCCCCCATTTCTTGCAGTTCCGGCGGGAGACTGGGCATACCCATCTCCATGGAGTCCATTTCCACCGGGGCCATCGCCTGCTTTTCCTGGGATTCTATCCGAAAATAGCTGTCATCCGAAATCAAAGCAGGCAACAGCAATCCTCCTGCCAACACCAACATGCCCAGCACCGCCAGGCCACTGGTACGCACAATCCGCTTGACCGGCACTCCGGCCATATTCCGGTTTAGGGACAAGTATTCCTGAATGTTGCCGAACCCATTTCTGGCCCCATCCAGCAGCAGATACACCACCGCCCAAATCAAGCAAAGTTTTTGCAGCTTGGCGCCTCCCCCCAAAGCGCTGTACAGGAAGGGCAGGACCGCCACCAACACCAAGGGAAGATGGGGTCTATCCAACATGGATTCCACCGGTTCCTCGGACAGACGGTTTTTCCCACGGAAAAAGCACACTACCGCCACCGGTACGGCTGCCACCAAATATCCCAGTAACAGCCACGTCAGCCCGCAGGCAACCAAACTCACCAGGGTAAATTGCCAAAGTTTCCGGCAAAACTCTCCCCCAAGATCCACTACCGCCAGGGGGATCACCACCAGAAGCCCCCGCCACATTGCCCCGGGAAGGACTTCTTCCCCCTGGGCTACTCGAAGCACCGTAGCGTAAAACAGGGCAATGATCAACCCGCAATGGAGCCAGCCCATACAGCGCAGCAAAATTTGACGCCAGCCTCCCAGCCTTTCCATCAGCTTCACAGGCCATCCCTCCTTTTTTCAAGTCTCCCAGTACAGCCGGTGGACTACACCGAACTGGGGCAATTCCTGATAGGACTCCCGGTAGGGCACGATTTGCACCCATTCCCGTTTTCCCGCTCGCTGGGCAAACGCCCGGGCCAACTCTTCCCGCTGATTTCGGGACACAAGCACACACAACACGTCCCCGTCCTCCCCGGGGAAAAAGCTCTCTATGGGCTCCAAGCCATTGGCTGCCTTGGCGCAGGCAAATGTTTTCCGCAGGGAAAGGGCGCTTCCTGCACCGGAAACCTCCGGCAACGCCATGGGCTTTCCAGTGAGGGCATCTATCCCATTGGACCAGGCCCCCACCTGCACCCCAGCTTCCAACAATCGGACACACAACGTACAGGCAATACGCACCCCTTCTTCATTGAGCAGATCCGCCTGCTGCACGCCCAATCCTTCCAAGTCCACAAGGACCACCACCTTCTGGGACAAGGTGGACTCATGGATGTTCACCAACAATTCCCCCATTTTGGCGGAAGCTTTCCAGTTGATGTACTTCATGGGGTCGCCTTTGGCATAATCCCGGAGCCCGGCAAACTCAAAGGGGTCGTCATACACCTTTTTCCGGCTCAGCACACTTCCCATGATTTGGGAAAAGGGAATTTGAATCCTTTGGGTGGGCACCGGCCGAGGCAACACGTAGAAATCCGTATCCTGGGGAGCGGAACCAACATACTTCTTGGTCAACAGCAAACTGCGCACGTCCATGCCCGCTTCGTCGATACGGTAATACCCCCGGCGGGCACACTGGAATTCCAAGGTACGGGTAATTTTCTGCCGCACCCCCAGCGTAAACACATCCCGGCGGTAAGAACGGTCACTGACCGCCGTATTGGCTTCCCCCAGAAACCGCAGTCCTTTGTCCATATGGAAATCAATCTCCACCACGGGAAGAGGCAGCAGCTTGTCGTTGACAATCACTTCTGTCAGGACGGCAGTATCGTCCTCCGTGGCGTATTCCTCTCGAAAAGCGATCTTCGCTTCCAATCCCTTGCCCCACAGCCGGTCATACAAAAAGCCCTGGAGGAAAAACAGAGCCGCCAGCAGGAGCAGAATCAACACCGCTGCCATATCACTTGGACCAATCTTCCGTAGGCAGAGACACGGACTGAAGCAGGGCCTGCGCAGCGTCTTTCTGGGCCTGGGAAGAACCGGTCATACCGCTGACAGCCAACCGGTGGGCCAACACCGGCACACCCACTTCTTTGATGTCTTCCGGTGTGACAAACTCCCGGCCCTCCACCAGTGCTTTTGCCTGCGAAGCGCGCAGCAGAGCCAGGGTACCACGGGGACTGACTCCCAGTTCTACGCCCCGCATCTCTCGGGACGCCCTTGCCAAATCCACGATGTAATCCAGCAGCACGGGATGAATATACAACTTCCGAGCGGCTGCCTGCAATTCCAAAATCTGCTCTTTCCCACAGACAGGTTCCAGGGTCTCCAAGGGTTCGCTGTCCCGGAATCGTTCCAGGATGTTCCGCTCCTGATCCTTGGTGGGCATATCCATGGAGATCCGCATAAGGAACCGGTCTAGCTGGGCTTCCGGCAGAGGATATGTGCCCAGGGTTTCCACCGGGTTCTGGGTGGCGATGACAAAAAAGGGCGGGGGCAATTTCCGGGTCTCCCCATCCACTGTGACCTGACCTTCCGCCATGCACTCCAACAAGCTGGACTGGGTCCTAGGCGTGGCACGGTTGATTTCATCCGCCAGCAGGATGTTGCAGAACACCGGCCCGGGGCTGAACTGAAACTCTCCGGTTTTCCGGTCAAAATAATTCAGGCCCGTCACATCAGAGGGCAACAGGTCCGGGGTGAACTGGACGCGGCCAAACACCCCGTCCACCGATTTTGCCAGGGACCGGGCCAGCACAGTTTTTCCCATGCCGGGCACGTCCTCAATGAGCACATGGCCCCCCGCCACCAAGGCGGTGAGCAGCAAGCTGGTGGCCCGTTCCTCCCCCACCAGCACTTTTTGAATGTTAGCCTTGACAGAAGATAGGATATTTTCCATAGGATTTTCCCTTTCATCATTAAAATTATTCTCTATTATAGCAAAGTTTTTTTCCAGATACAAGAACTCTCCCAAACTAGATGGACGGCTTTCTGCTTGACAAGGCTGTGAATTTATTTGATAATAAAAAGGTATTCTTTTCCGGGAGGCGTCAGCTATGAGACAATGTATGGATTCGGAAAACCTGCACCGGCGTTTGAAAAAAATCATCGGCCAGGTCCAGGCCATCGACCGGATGATCGACGAAGACGTGCCCTGTGAGGACATTTTGGCCCAGATAAATGCCGCAAAATCCGCGCTCCATAAAGCGGGTCAAGTGGTACTGGAAGGCCACATCAAGCATTGCGTCCGGGACGGCATTGAGCACGGTGACGCGGATCAAACCATTGCCAACTTCACCAAAGCCGTGGAACGCTTTGCGAATATGAACTGATGGTTCAGCCAGCCTGCGGGCTGGCTTTTTTGCTGCTTTTTTCGCTGAGTACAGTTCCTGTTTTTTCTTGACAACCCATACCCCTATGTGTATCATATACATAGTCTCCATCGATTTCCTCGGAAAGAAGGATTTCCCATGAAAGCTCTGCAACGATTTCTGGACTGGGGCGGGGTCAAGAAGGACATCACCTTGCTGGTCCTCTCCGGCGTGGCCCTGCTGGCCAGCATTTTCCGCCTGTTGCCCCTGCCCTTTGACCCTGCGTGGATTGCAATTATTCTTTGCGGTATCCCCATCATTCTGGAAGCCATCATCGGGCTGGTGACGGAATTTGACATCAAAGCCGATGTTCTGGTTTCCATTGCCCTGATCGCCTCCGTGGTCATCGGCGAGGATTTTGCCGCGGGAGAAGTGGCCTTCATCATGCAGCTGGGCGGTTTGCTGGAGGACCTGACCGTGGTCAAAGCCAGGGCGGGCATTGAAAAGCTGGTCAAACTCACTCCCCGCACTGCCCGGGTACTGCGGGAAGGCAAAGAATTCCTGCTTCCTGCGGAACAGGTGGCGGTGGGCGACCGGCTGCGGGTACTCCCCGGAGAGACCATCCCTGTGGACGGCAAAATTCTCACAGGCCAGACCTCCATTGACCAATCGGTGATGACCGGGGAATCCATGCCGGTGGATAAAGGTCCTGGGGAGGAAGTTTCCAGCGGCACGGTAAATCAGTTTGGAGCTTTTGAAATGGAAGCCTCCAAAGTGGGGGAAGACAGCTCCATCCAACGGATGATTCGGCTGGTACAATCCGCGGACGCGGGGAAAGCCAAGATCGTAGGGCTGGCGGACCGATGGGCAACCTGGATCGTGGTCGTTGCCCTGACAAGCGCTGCCATCACTTGGTTGGTCACTGGGGAAATCATCCGGGCCGTGACCATTCTGGTGGTATTTTGCCCCTGCGCTTTGGTACTGGCCACCCCTACGGCCATTATGGCAGCCATCGGCAACGCTACCCGGCACGGGTTTCTGGTCCGGGAAGGAGATGCGTTGGAACGGCTGTCCAAAGTCACACGCATTGCGTTTGACAAAACCGGTACCCTGACATTTGGAAAACCCCATGTGGTGGCCATCGGCTCTTTGGACCCATCTTTTTCCCAATCCCAGCTGTACGCCTGGGCCGCAGGGGCGGAACTGCGGTCGGAGCATCCGTTGGGGAAGGCCATCGTCCGCAGTTTTCAGGAAGAACGGCAGGCCCGGCCCCCGGAGCCGGAAGCCTTCCAGATGCTCCCCGGTCGGGGCGTAAAAGCCGTGATCCAGGGAAAAGAAATTTTGGCGGGTAATCCGGAACTGCTACAGGAAGAGGGAATCCAGTTTTCCCCCACAAGCCGGAAAACAGTGGAAAAGTACCTTTCACAGGGTTGCACCGTGGTGTATTTGGCCTGGGAAGGCCGTTTGGCCGGATTCATTGCTTTGGCGGACACCCTTCGTCCCGACGCGCCCAGCACCATTGCCCAGGTGAAGGAAACCGGGGTCATTCCTGTTTTGCTTACGGGCGACCATCAGGAAGCCGCTCATTCTATCGCGGAAAAGCTGGCCATAACTGAGGTGAAAGCCAACTGCCTTCCCCAGGATAAATTGGGGTACATTGGAGAATATGAGCAACGGAAAGAACCTGTTTGCATGATCGGCGATGGGATCAACGACGCGCCTGCTTTAAAAAAAGCTCAAGTAGGCATTGCCATGGGCGGTATTGGAAGCGATATTGCGGTGGACGCGGCGGACATTGCCCTGGTCAACGACGACATTCGGGAAATTCCCCACCTGCTTCGGCTTTCCAAGCGAATGATGACGGTCATCAAGTGGAACCTGACCTTCTCCATGGCGCTAAACTTTGTAGCAATTATCCTGGCCATGACCGGCATTTTAAATCCCGTGGTGGGAGCTTTGGTACACAACGCCGGCTCTGTATTTGTGATTATCCATTCCGCGTTTTTACTGCGGTGGCGTAAACGGCAATAACTTCAAAAGAAAAAGGGAATCGGTGAAAATCACCGGTTCCCTTTTTGCAACCGTTAGTTTTATCGGTCTATTTACAGAATGTCGATGTACTCCCCATTGAGGGCCTTGTTCATGCTTCTCACAGCGCAGAACTTGCCGCACATGGAACAGCTATCCTCCTGCTCCGGCGCACGGCTTTCCCGAATGGCTTTTGCCGTCTCAGGATCGATGGAGCACTCCCACTGCTTTTCCCAGTCGAAGGTCCGCCGAGCGTCTGCCATGGCGTCGTCAATATCCCGGGCATGGGGGATCTTCTTGGCAATATCCGCCGCATGGGCCGCAATGCGGGAGGCGATGATCCCCTGCTTTACATCCTCCACATTGGGCAGGGCCAGATGTTCCGCAGGCGTCACATAGCACAGGAAGGCAGCTCCGGCAGAGGCGGCAATGGCCCCGCCAATGGCGGAAGTGATATGGTCATAGCCGGGTGCAATATCGGTCACGATGGGCCCCAGCACATAGAAAGGCGCTCCCATGCAGATGGTCTGCTGCAATTTCATGTTGGCCTCGATTTGATCCATGGGCATATGGCCGGGGCCTTCCACCATGACCTGCACATCTTTTGCCCAGGCCCGCTTGGTCAGCTCTCCCAACCGCACAAGTTCTTCGATCTGGCACACGTCGCTTCCGTCGGCCAAGCAGCCGGGGCGGCACGCGTCGCCCAGAGAAATCGTCACGTCATATTCCCGGCAGATGTCCAAAATCTCGTCAAAATATTCGTAGAACGGATTTTCTTCCCCGGTCATGCTCATCCAGGCAAACACCAGGGAGCCGCCACGGGACACAATGTTCATCTTCCGCTTATGCTTCTTGATCTGCTCGATGGTTTTCCGGGTAATGCCGCAATGGAGGGTCACAAAATCCACACCGTCTTCCGCGTGAAGCCTTACCACGTCGATGAAATCCTTGGCCGTCAGTGTGGCCAGGTCCCGCTGGTAATGGATCACGCTGTCATACACCGGCACAGTGCCGATCATAGCAGGGCACTCACTGGTGAGCTTCTGACGGAAGGGCTGGGTATTGCCGTGGGAAGACAGGTCCATAATGGCCTCTGCCCCCATGTTCACCGCCGCCATAACTTTCTCCATTTCCACGTTGTAATCTTTGCAATCTCTGGAAACGCCCAGGTTCACATTGATCTTCGTGCGCAGCATGGACCCCACGCCGTTGGGATCGATACAGGTGTGCAGCCGGTTGGCACAGATCACCACCTGGCCTTTGGCCACCAGGTCCCGGATCTCCTCTTCCGTGCGGTATTCCTTTTTCGCAACGGCTTTCATTTCGGGGGTGATGATCCCCTTTCTTGCAGCGTCCATCTGGGTTGTGTAATTTCTCATTCTACTCATTTCCTTTCAAACAGATAATGTATTCTCTTCCGCAAAACGGCTGTGAAGATCAAAAAGATGATTCATGGGGCCGGAACCTTTTCCCAGGTCCAGCATAGCGGCCAGCGCGCCGGAAATGTACTCCTTTGCCCGCAGGACAGAATCTTCCAAAGAAAAACCCTTGGCCAGGTTGGCGGCAATAGCGCTGGACAGGGTACAACCTGTTCCGTGGGTGTTGGGATTTTGAATCCGCTTCCCTTCAAACCAGCGCCACCGCCCTTCCTGGTAAAAAAGGTCGTTGGCATCGTTGATGCTGTGGCCTCCCTTGAGGAGCACGGCACATCCATACCGGTCCCCAATCTCCTTGGCAGCTTGTTCCATATCCTCTTTGCTCTGGATGGTCCTGCCGGCAAGCACTTCCCCTTCGGGAATGTTTGGGGTGACTATGGCTGCCAAAGGCAGCAGCTCTTTCCCCAATACCGACACGGCGTCAGTTTTCATCAGGGCGGAACCACTGGTGGCAACCATCACCGGGTCCACCACAATGTTTTTCGCCTGATATTCCTTCAGCCGCTGGGCGATCACTTTGATGAGCGCCGCTGAGGATACCATGCCGATCTTCACCGCGTCCGGATAAATATCCTGAAACACCGCGTCGATCTGCTGGCCTAAAAATTCCGGGGTGGCTTCCAAAATTCCCCGAACGCCGGTCGTGTTCTGGGCCGTAAGTGCTGTGACTGCGCTCATGGCGTAAACACCATTCATCGTCATCGTTTTGATATCTGCTTGAATGCCGGCGCCTCCGCAGGAATCGCTCCCCGCGATTGATAATGCTGTTTTCATGGTCTTACTCCCTTCCGGTTTCTTCGCATTACTTTTCTTGAGCGACAGAAAGTGGTGCCCCCAGCCTGCCGCTTATACTTCTTTACAGACCTGCGTACCGCCAGAAATTTTCCGCGGCACGGTAATCCTGAATATAACAATCCGCCATGGCTTTCAGGTCCTCCTGGCGGTCCTCATGGGAGTCATACACTCCCACAACGGGAAATCCATCCTGTTTGGCGGTACATAGCGCATGGAACGCGTCCTCGAAAACCAGAGTTTCCCTTTTTTCCGTCCCCAAATGCTCCAGCGCTTCCCGGTAAATGGTGGGTTCTTCTTTCCCATGGCCTGGGGTACAGGTAAAGACCCTGGAAAAATACTTTGCCACTCCCAGACGTTGAAGCGCTCCTTGCGCCAGAGTCTTATTGGTAACTGTGGCAACGCACAATTTCACTCCGCCACGGTCCAATTTCTGGAGAAATTCTTTTACTCCTGGCTTTAAGGGCACAGTCTCCAGATAGTAGCGCTGGATCATCCGGTTAATCCCATCCACAATTTCTTCCACGGAAAGAGTCACACCGTAATGCTCCCGATAGTATTGGGCGGACTGTTCCAAGGTAAAGGTTTTGAAGGTCTCTTTCAAATCCTCCACCGGCTCTTTTCCCAAAGAGCGGAGGTAATCCTCCCCGATGGTGTCCCACAACGACATGGAGTCCAGAAGGGTGCCGTCCAAATCAAAAATGGCTCCCTGGATCATGCCCGCACCGTCTCTTCGGTCAAGGATTTCAGCTCTGAGGTGGCTTCCCGGATATTGGCTGCTCCAAAAATGGCGCTGATCACCGCGATCCCGCAGATACCGCTGCCTTTCAGCTCTTGCACATTTCCTCTTCCGATGCCCCCGATGGCCACCACCGGGATCTTCACCGCCTGGCAGATGGCTTTTAGTGTGTCATAGCTTACCGCCTGGGCGTCCGCCTTGGAATCGGTGTGGAACACGGCGCCCACACCCAGGTAGTCGGCGCCACGCTGTTCTGCCAGTATCGCTTGTTCCACTGTTTGAGCGGACACGCCCAAAATTTTATCTTCGCCTAAAAGTGCCCGCACGTTGCCCGCTTCCATATCGTTTTGGCCCACGTGTACGCCGTCCGCGTCCACTTTCCGGGCAAGCTCCACGTCGTCGTCAATGACAAAGGGCACCTGATACCGGCGGCACAACTCTTTGATTTCCAAAGCTTCTTTCAGAAACGCTTCTTCGTCCAGCTCCTTCTCCCGCAGCTGCACAAAGGTTGCGCCTCCTTGCAGCGCTTCCTCCACCTGCTCATACAGGGTCCTGCCATGGAGCCAAGAACGGTCCGTAACAGCGTAGAGCAGCAGGTCTTGTTTATCGCACTTCATATTTTGCTCCTTTATTCAATGTTTCAGCGTCCATATTGTAGATCGCGTCGATGATCCTGTTCCGATAGGTGGAGTTTCCCTCCCCCGGCTGCAGGTTGGCAAACCCGATCTCCCCTGCCAGACCCATAGCACTCACGGCGGCAGCCACCGCTTCTGTCTTGTTGTCCGGGTTTGCCACGGCGTATGCGGTAGCCAGGCCGGACAGTTGACAGCCTGTCCCGGTAATTTTACTCATTTCCGGACGGCCGTTGCGGATCACATAGGCTTTTTCCCCATCGGCCACCAGATCGATGGCGCCGGTAATGGCCACCACCGCTCCGGTTTTGGCGGCAAAACTTTTGGCAAACGCCACCATGGAATCCAGATTTTCATCTGTGACCGTATCGGCGGCATCCGCGTCCACGCCTTTGGTGGTGCCGCTGCCCAAAGCCAAGGTTTTGATCTCCGAAATATTTCCACGGATCACGTCCAGCTTCAATTTTTCCATGAGGGAAACCGCTGTACTGGTGCGCAGGGAACTGGCGCCGGCGCCTACCGGGTCCAGCAGCACCACGTGACCAAGTTCGTTGGCCTTCTCCCCGGCCCGGAACATTCCCTCGATGCTCCGCTTATTCAGCGTGCCGATGTTGATATTCAGGCCTCCGCAGATGGAGGTGATCTCCGCCACATCTTCTGGCTCATCCGACATAATCGGGCTTCCGCCGCAAGCCAGCAGCACATTGGCCACGTCGTTCACCGTGACGTAATTGGTGATGTTGTGCACCAATGGCGCGGTTTTTCTCACGTTTTCCAGACAATCCCCGAACATGATAACCTCTTTTCTCCGAATTCATTTCGGCGTGTGTTGATTCAACTACTCAGCGGAAATTCCAGCGAATAAAAAAAGGAAGCTACTGATTGGGTAGCTTCCTTTGAAATACGCGATAATTCAGGCATCCCTACGTTGGCATTATCCAAATCAGGTTCATGGGTCGAAGGTCACACCTTCCTCTCAGCCTGTCATACAAGCTCCCCGCTGTTTCATTGTGGTTGTATTATACCTCATTGCTTTAAAAGATGCAAGGTGTTTTCCCTAAAGTAAAAAAGAGGGTCAATCCTCTAAAGCAATAGCCGATTCCGCTGCCAACAGCAGCAACCGTTTGAATTCCGCCCGCTCTGTTTCCGTCATCTGCTGAGTCATATGTTGGAAACTCTTTTCGATCTGCTCTTTGATAAAGGGATACACATCCCAGGATTTATCCGTTGGGCTGATGTCATACGTCCGCTTGTCCTTAGGATTTGTGGTACGCACAAGGAACCCGGTCTCTTCCAGCTTTGTAACGGTCTTAGCAATGACGCTTTTGTCCAAAGAAAGCCGTTTGGTGATTTCATCCTGCGTCAACACCTGGAAATCACATACAATCAAAATGACAAGCGCCTGCGCTGCTGTCAGGTTATAGGGAGCACAACTGTTATTCAGCCAGATGTGGGATTTTCGATACAAAATGGAAATGGACTTAAATGGGCTATCCATAATATAAGGCATGGATTCCGCCTCCCTTCTAGGTAGGATTATAGCTCATTCTGGTGGCAATTGCAACTAGTTATTGACGGAACACTCATTCCGTGGTATGCTAATCTAGTGGCAGTTGCCACTATTTTAGTATTACACGAAGGAGCTTCATCTACATGGAAAAAACCGAAAAAATATGGAACCGGAGATTTATTCTCCTTTTCATCACAAACCTGCTTGTTTTAGCAGCGTTCTACGCTTCCATTCCCATCATTCCCATTTACTGCCAGGAAATTGGGATCACCGGGTCAAAAATTGGCATTGTTTTGACCGCTATGTCCGTTGCCACCATTTTATTTCTTCCTGTTGCCGGCTATCTATTGTACAACTTCAACCGGTAACATGTGTAACTTTTCTTCTTGGCCTTATTTTGCCTGTCCTTCCCCGCCTTCGTCCTTTTCCCCATTTTTGGCATCCTGATCGTCATCCGCCTTTATATGGGCGCGGTTTATTCCGTATGTGGCTCCGCTACTATGACTTTGGCAGGAGATGTGCTCCCTGTGGCGAAGATCACAGAGGGAATCAGCCGATTTGCCTTTACTGTGTCCATCGGCATGGCAGTTGGTCCCTATGTGGGAATTCAGGTACAGAACCACATGAGCAGCACGGCTTCCTTTCTCACTATTTTTGGAATCACGGTAGCAGCGCTTATCTGCGTGTCCTGCTGCAGGATTCGGTATCCCAAAGTACAGCGGAAAAAGTTTTCCGTACGGGATTCCATTTACAATCCTGCGCTTCCCTTTATGTTTAACATGATGTTTTTGATGATCCCCTACGGCGCGGTCATCGCCTACTCCTCCATTCTGGCCCAGGAAAAAGGGTTGATCTCCTTTCTTCCCTATTTCTACATCTGCTTGGTCGTCGGCATGTTAGTCTCCAAGTTATCCACCCAGAAAATGATCGACGCAGGCCATCACCGTGTTTTGGTCTATGTGAGTTTGGCTATTTTGATCCTCACCATTGCCAGCTACCTGTTTTTGAATACCGGTATCCATCTGCTCCTTGCCGGTTTCTTTTTCGGGCTGGGATACGGAATCTTGCAGCCCCTTTTCCAGTCTTTTGTTACAGGTACCACCCCTGCTCCCAAGAGGGGCGTGGCAAACGCCACTTACATGCTTTCCTACGACGTAGGAATCGGGATTGGGTCTCTTTTGATGGGATGCCTGCAGGAGTCCATCGGGTTGCCCGCTGGATTCGCCCTGACAGCCATCGCTTACCTGATTGGCGGGGTGATCTACGCCACATATGTGGACCGGTACTACCGCAAACTGCGCACCAACCTTTCTTGACACAAACTTCGCTTTTCAATTTTAACCTTTTTTCTGTTTTTAATGGAAAACAGGCCAAATGACAACGAGCGTGTCTCCCCTGGGAAACACACTCGTTGTTTTTCAGTTTGTTCTATTGTTGTTAGACGCGAGTTGTCAGAAATTCAACCACAGCGTTTTTCACTTCCGGGTCCTCCCCGAACAGGCCATTGTTGTTGCACAGCAGCAAAGATTTTACTCCCTTCTGGCTGTACGCCTGGAACATGCGCACACTCTGTCCCATGGGCACTTGGATACCGCAATCGTAAATGCCGTGAACCAAGCACAAAGGAGCGCTCTTTTCCGTCACGTGGGAGATGGGGCTTGCATCCCAGGCAGCGCGGATCAGCTCCTGATATTTGGGGTCTGGATCGTACAGGTGCGCTTTGATATCCGCCATACCCTTGCCTTCCCCCAGGTATCCCAACAGGCTTGCCAGGGGAGCAAAGGGACCGTCGGACTGGTTTACCTTATAGGGCTGGGCGGGCCATACCTGAGCGGAATCCTCTCCAAAATGGAAGAAATCTGTAAAAGCATAGTAGGCCGCTGCCCCTTTCACGGAGCAATCCTGTTCTAGACATCCGCCGATCTTTCCCTCTTGGGAAGGGGCACCGTTGCAAGCCGCCAACATGGCGGTGAGATGCCCTCCCATGGAACCGCCAATCAATCCGAACCGGGCAGGGTCCAACCCCAGTTCCTGACTGTGGGCTTTCAAATAACGGATGCACGCTCGGACATCTTCTCCGGAAGTAGGCCACCGGTTGGGAGGACACAGGCGGTAATCCACCGAAGCTACCACATAGCCCCGTTCCAGGAACATCTGGGTATTGGATTCAAACTGGTGATGGTTGCCCCCAAACCCATGAATGTTCACGATACAGGGAAGATTCTTCCGTTCTCCCTGGGGATAGAGCAGATCCACGTACAAATCGAAGGTATTGCGCATCTGAATATTGGGTTCTCCCCGGACGCCCTTTCCCACAGGCACTGTGGCCACGTACAGATTCCGCACATCCGCCTTGGGACCATGGGGTTCCGGCAAGGGGATCTCTCCACTCTGGTCACCGAACACATAGCGATCCGGCAGATGGGCTGTCCCCTCAAAGGCAAACTCTGCATCCTGGACTTTTGCTGTCGCTTCCAACCCATCCGTTTTCACTTGCAGGGTAAAGGATTCCGTCTGGTACACCATGACGCCCTCGGCCTGGGGATACGCCTGCACACAGGGGTACTGTGTAAACTTACCTTCTTTTTCCAAATACACCGCCCGACGGAACACATGCAGTCTTTCATTCTCGCCTTGAAACACAGTGGCAACCGGCTTGATGACAGGAAGGGTCAACGCGGAGGGACAACTTTTACCGGTATACACATGGATGGTGGGCATCTCCGCGGGGAAACCCTCCGGCTGCTGGAAACCGGAACCACCGCAGGAAATGCTGAGCCGCAGCCGGCATCCTGCGGGGATCACCCAGGAAGTGGCTTCCAAATGGAAGGAAAGCTTCAAAGGCGTTTCTTGGGAAAGTTCCACCCGATCTTCCCGGTATCCCCGGTGATAGGGCAAACCGAGAGAAGCATAAACAGGATTGGGATGTACCTTCCCATGGGAACCTCGAATCATGCCCTCTGTGAGGAAACGGCTGGTCCCATCAGGTCGAACCAGTTCCAGGCAGGCAATAAAGTTCCCGTCCGTATGGGTGGAGGTCACCCACAGGTCCAGCACCGGAACACCGGTGATTTCCAGATCCTTGGGCAGCACCTGGGAAGTGAAGGTCAGGGACTTTTCATCCTCGGAGGTCATGTCCCGGGAAACATTCCGGTTCATACGGCCCATTTTGTCATAGATGGACACATCCTCCCGTACCGTATAGGCCAAGCTTCCTGATTGTGCAGGAGATTCCTCCAAGGTGTTTTCCGGGCTCAGGTACAGCTTGGGGAAAGTGGTACCCTCCACAGGGAAATCGGCGGAGTAGTGCCATTCTTTGCCGGGAGTGTCCCCCATGGTGTAGTAATACACCGGAGGCTCGGACAGGCTGCCCGAATCTTTTCCCTTGAGAAGCGCGTCAAAATAGCGGAGATGCTCCCCCGCCCAATCATAAGCAGCATTGGGATAATCGGAAGTGCCGGAGTAGATGCCATAGTGGGGCCAGGGTCCCAAAAGCAGTTTTCCTCCCCAATACTTCCAGGTGAGGATCTTGTTGGTACATCCGGGATCGAACCAAGCGCCTATGCTCCACACAGGAACCCGCCCAAAACGCACATCGTCCATCCGCTCCCAGGCAGGAACGTCCAAGTTGGGCCGATACCCCAAATAGGGGTGAACATCGTCCCGGTACATATTGGGAATGTGCTGCCCCAGGAACGGCAAGTTCCGCTGATGACATTTCCGGGCGTCCTGGGCCATGGGATAGTGTGGCTCCGTGTCCTCATCCACCGGTTCTCCCAGGGGGATTTCCGGCTG
>ENA-UOJL01001914-UOJL01001914.1-human-gut-metagenome-genome-assembly--contig:-P47-NODE-1914-length-19259-cov-13.802177_pt1 | contig 19259 bp, 21 predicted proteins | sample MGYA00242347_ERZ723894 | MGnify/ENA metagenome assembly ERZ723894
CAAACACTTACTTTATTTATCCAAATTTTGCCGTTTTTTTGCGAGTTCTTGTTATCTTTGTTGAGCTAAACCCATTGCCGATGAACCGTCTGAACCGTATTTTTCACAACAAACAGATCAAACTGTTTTGGTTCCTGCGGAGTTTCGCGCGTTACCTTACGCCGAAACGGTTGTTGCAGTCCCGTCTGGACCGGGTACTCGCCGAGGCGGAACGCCGCCCCGACTGGGAGTACATCTGCCGGCGGGCGGATTATTACAACAAACTGTCGCCTGCGCCTGCGACCCCCCCCCGCGAAGGGCTGCGTCCGTTAGGCGACCACAAGTTCCGCCGGGGCGTCAAGACGGCCTATTTCTTCGATACCTACGAGTTCACCCGCTGGTTCAGCGACCGCCTGCTGTGGAATACCGTTCCCGGGGACGTGACGACGGTTCCCGACGTGCCGTCGATCGTCAAGAGCAGGCCGATCTGCGGCGACAACGCCAATTCGGTGCTGCTGAACCTCGACAAGGTCCGCCATTTCATCTTCCTGCGGGACGACATTCCGTTCCGGAAGAAGTCGGACAAGGCGATTTTCCGGCTGGCGATCACGCGGCGTCCCCACCGCGAACGTTTCATGCGCATGTATTTCGGTTCGGAGTGCTGCGATGCCGGCATCTCGACGCCCCGTCCCGAATATCCCCCGGAGTGGACCAAACCCCATATTTCGATGTACGACCACCTGAACTACAAGTTCATTCTGGCGATCGAGGGCTACGACGTGGCGACGAACCTCAAGTGGATCATGTCGTCGAACTCGCTGGCCGTGATGCCCCGTCCGACCTACGAGACGTGGTTCATGGAGGGCACGCTCATCCCCGGTTACCACTACGTCGAGATCCGGCCCGACTATTCCGACCTCGAAGAGCGGATGCGCTACTACATCGAGCATCCGGCCGAGGCCGAGGCGATCATCGCGCATGCGCACGAATACGTCGCGCAGTTCTGCGACCGCCGGCGCGAAAAGATCATTTCACTGCTGGTCTTGCAGAATTATTTCCGGCGCACCGGGCAGCGCTGATTCCCGGCATTTCAGTTTCCTTTCGGATTCGGGCCGTAATTTCGCCCGTCTGAAAGACGGGTTTCGGAGGGCGGTGGCGGGCCGCGGGTTTCAAGACCGGATTTTCGCCCCTCCCCCTGTCCCGAGAAAAAGGAGTGTATTATGAAGATACTCATTGTTGAAGACGAACCCTCCCTGCGGGAGATCATGGTCCGGACGCTGACCCGGGAGCAGTACATTGTCGAGCAGGCCGCCGATTACGCCGCGGCGCTCGACAAGATCGCCGCATACGACTACGACTGCATCCTGCTGGACATCATGCTGCCCGGCAGCAGCGGCCTGCGGCTGCTCGAAGAGCTGAAGAGGCGTCGCAGCCCGGCTGCGGTGATCATCATTTCGGCCCGCGATTCCCTCGACGACAAGATCGAGGGGTTGGAACTCGGCGCCGACGACTACCTTCCCAAGCCGTTCCACCTGGCGGAATTGAGCGCCCGCATCCGCAGCGTCCTGCGCCGTCACCAGCGCGGCGGTTACGAGAGCCTCGACGCGGGCAACGTGCGCCTGTGGCCCGACAGCCGCCGGGTCGAGGTGGCGGGCCGCGAGGTGGAGCTGCTGCGCAAGGAGTACGACATCCTCCACTACTTCATGTCCCGCCCCAACCACACGGTCGACAAGACCGCGCTGGCCGAAGGGGTCTGGGGCGACCATATCGACCAGGCCGACAATTTCGATTTCGTCTATGCGCAGATGAAGAACCTGCGCCGCAAGCTCCACGATGCGGGCGCCGACATCGAGATCCGCGCAGTCTACGGCTTCGGCTATAAACTCGTACAGCCGTGAAACTGGTTTACCGCATCCTGCTGCACCTTTCGTGGGCGCTGTCGCTGCTTCTGGCGGCATGGGCCGTGTTGTTTTACTTCACGCTGATCGACGAGATCAACGACGAGGTGGACGACGCGCTCGAAGCTCGTGCCGAAGTGATCGTCAAGCGGGTTCTGGCCGGACGGGAGCTTCCCGTTCCGGCGGACGAGGGCAACAACGGCTATTTCCTGCACGAAGTGTCGCCCCAATATGCCGCCGCACAGCACCACGAACGCTATTCCGACGAGGAGATTTTCATTCCCGAACGCGACGACAAGGAGCCGGCCCGCGTGCTGCGCAAGGTGTTCCGCGACGGCGCGGGGCAATGGCGCGAACTGACGGTGATGACTCCGACCATCGAGAAGGACGACCTCCGGGAGTCGATCCTCCGGTGGATGGTCTGCCTCTACCTCTTCCTGCTGCTGATGATCCTGCTGGTCACGGTCATCGTGCTCTACCGCACGATGCGGCCGCTCTACGCCCTGCTGCGGTGGCTCGACGGTTACACCGTGGGGGCGCGGAATGCGCCGCTGGCCGTCGAGACCTCCGTCACGGAGTTCCGGAAACTCAACGATGCCGCGCGCCGCTATGCCGAGCGGGCCGAGTCGTCGTTCGAGCGGCAGAAACAGTTTATCGGCAACGCCTCGCACGAGATGCAGACTCCGCTGGCGGTCTGCCGCAACCGGTTGGAAATGCTGGTCGACGATGCGCATGCGCTCACCGGGGAGCAGTTGGGCGAGATCGCCAAGGTGCAGCGGACGCTGGACTACCTCGTGCGGCTCAACCGTTCGCTGCTGCTGCTGTCGAAGATCGACAACGGCCAGTTCCCCGAGGCCGAAGAGGTCGACGTGAACGCACTGGTGCGCCGCACGGCCGAGGACATGGAGGAGATTTACGCCTACCGCAGCATGCGCTTTGCGCTCGTGGACGAGGGGCCGCTCACGGCGCGGATGAATCCGTCGCTGGCCGGGAGCGTGGTCGCCAACCTGCTGAAAAACGCATTCGTTCACGGCGACGAGGGCGGCGAGGTGACGGTGCGCGTCGCTCCGCGTCGCTTCACGGTCTGCAACAGCGGTGCGGGCGGTCCGCTCGACGCCGGGCGTATCTTCGACCGGTTCTATCAGGGAACGAAGAAGGAGGGTTCTACGGGGCTGGGCCTTGCCGTGGTCGACGCAGTCTGCCGTCTCTACGGATTGAAGGTGTCCTATTCTTATAAGGAGGGGCGGCATTGCTTCGCGGTCGATTTCCCGGCGTGAAAAAAAATGCAGGAAATCCGCTTTTTTCAGATTCGTTTCAGTTTCGGGCCGCAACTTTGCAGTACGAAATTCAATTAAAACACTACGATTATGAAAAAGTTCACGATTCTTCTTGCTTCGCTGGCCGTCATGGCCTCTTCGGTTCCCGCTTTCGCCGGTAAAGACCGGATCATCACCGTCGGCGAACTTCCCGCCGTTGCGCAACAGTTCGTCCAGACCCACTTCAAGGCTGTCGAGGTCTCCTACGCCAAAGTCGACGAGGAGCTGTTCGACAAGGATTACAAGGTGGTCTTCGTCAACGGCTCGAAGGTCGAGTTCGCCAAGGACGGAGCGTGGAAGGAGGTCGACTGCAAGTACGGCGAGGTTCCCGCAGCCATCGTTCCGCAGCAGATCCGCGACTATGTCGCCAAGAACTTCGCAGGCCGCAAGATCGTCTCGATCGACCGCGACAAGCGCGACTGGGAGGTGAAGCTCGACAACGGTCTCGACCTGAAATTCGACCTTCAGTTCCGCCTGATCGAGATCGACGACTGATCCGCATTCCGCTGAAAACCATCCGACGGCGCCCGAATACGTATTCGGACGCCGTCTATTTTGTTTTATAATGTCTCGCTATTTCGATATAAAATAATTTGATGGCTATTTTGACACAAATCACGAAAAACTATTGTATATTTGTATCACAAACGATGATAAACCGCAAACTTAAAACAATACAGTTATGTTAAGCAAGAAATTACACGAAGCGATGAACGCGCAGATCAATGCCGAGCTTTGGTCGGCCTATCTCTATCTTTCGATGTCGATGGACGCCGAGGCCAAGGGGCTGAAGGGTGTCGCCAACTGGTTCTACGTACAGTTCCAGGAGGAGCAGGACCATGCGCGGATCTTTATGAACTACATCCTCTCGCGCGACGCCGAGGTGAAGCTGCTCCCGATCGAGGAGGTGCGCACTGCTTGGACTTCGCCGCTGGAGATGTTCCAGGACACGCTGGCCCATGAGAAGGAGGTTACGGCCATGATCAACAATCTGGCCGCCATCGCCGCCGAGGACAAGGATTACGCTTCGTCGAACATGCTCGTCTGGTTCGTCGACGAGCAGGTCGAGGAGGAGGAGTCGGCACGCGAGATGATCACCGCCTGCGAGGCCGTCGAAGGCAACAAGTTCGGGCTGTACATGCTCGACAAGGAGCTGGCCGCCCGCACCTACACGCAGGCTTCGCCGCTGGCGACCGCCAACGCATAAACGAAAGTTTTTGTCATAGTTATTTATAGTGGGTCCGGCCTCCGAAAGGGGGCCGGATTTTTTGGTTAGTCGGATTATTTGACTATCTTCGCAATAGAAAATAGAAACAAAGGTTAAGACAAACCTTTATACCTACAGTAAACCGTTACCTGTTGTAGAAATACGGCAGTTTTTATGATGGTGTAATATTTGTCTGAAACTTGAGCCTTGTCCCTGCCCGTTCGGGTGGGGGACAGGCTTGGGCGTAAGGGCAACTCACCATGCAAGGCTCGCGAGGCCGACCAATAGGGGTTGTACCTGCGTCCTTGCTTTTTTATAGGGACTGCCCTGCGGGCGGCGGCGTGAGAACGGACCAGGTACATGACTGGAAATAACCGTCACCCGGCAAAAATGCACCGGAACAATACGGCTGTCGTCTTTTTCAGCCGCCATATTTGGAGTTTCCCGACATTTTTCCGAAATTTAACCGATCGGACCGCGCCGGACATCCGGCACAGCGGAAACCGCTCCGGCAGACTATGCCTAAACCTTAAAAACAGAGATAACCGATGAAGAAAATCCTCTTATGCTGGCTGGCCGCGGCGACGGCGCTGACGGCCGGCGCGCAGAGCAACGAATGGCAGGACGCCGGCGTGAATGCCGTGAACCGAATGCCGATGCATGGCTCCTGGTTCGCGTACGAATCGCCGGAAGCCGCACAAACGGGCGACAAGACCCTCTCGGAGCGGTTCGTCACGCTGAACGGAAACTGGAAATTCAACTGGGTGCGCGACGCCGACCAGCGACCGACGGACTTTTTCCGCGTCGGCTACAACGACAAAGGCTGGAACGACATGCCCGTGCCGGGACTCTGGGAGCTGAACGGATACGGCGATCCGGTCTACCTCAACGTCGGTTACGCCTGGCGGGGCTGGTTCAAAAACGATCCGCCGCACGTTCCCGTCGAGCAGAACCACGTGGGTTCCTACCGCCGTACGGTCGACATCCCCGCGGCATGGGCCGGCAGGCAGATCGTCGCGCATTTCGGCTCGGTGACGTCGAACATCTACCTCTGGATCAACGGCCGCTATGTGGGTTACAGCGAGGACAGCAAGCTGGAGGCCGAGTTCGACCTGACGCCCTACGTGAAACCCGGCCGGAATCTCATCGCGTTCCAGGTCTTCCGCTGGTGCGACGGCACATACCTCGAAGATCAGGACTTCTTCCGCCTTTCGGGCGTGGGCCGCGACTGCTACCTCTACGCGCGCGACAAACGGCAAATTACGGACATTCAGGTCGACGCCGCGCCTTCGGCCGACTACACCGCGGGAACGGTAGCCGTCAAAGCCTTCTTCCCCAGGCAGGCGCGGGGATGCAGCGTCGAACTGGCGCTCACCGACGCCCAAGGGCGCAGCGTCGCGTCGCAGCAGCTGCGCGTCACGAAGGACGAGGAGCGCTGCACGCTCGACGCCGGGAAAGTCGCCCTGTGGAGCGCCGAGACGCCCGTGCTGTACGGACTGACGGCGACGCTCCGCGCGCCGGCGGGCGAAGTGATCGAGGTCATTCCGCTCCGGATCGGATTCCGCGACGTGAAGATCGAGGGCGGGCAGCTGCTCGTCAACGGCCGGCCGGTGCTGATCAAGGGCGCCAACCGGCATGAGATGGACCCCGACTACGGCTATTACGTCTCCGAGGGGCGCATGCTGGAGGACATCCGCATCATGAAGGAGAACAACATCAACGCCGTGCGCACGTGCCACTACCCCGACGACGCCCGCTGGTACTCGCTCTGCGACCAATACGGACTCTACGTCGTGGCCGAGGCCAATATCGAGTCGCACGGCATGGGTTACGGCGAAAAGACGCTGGCCAAGAATCCGCTCTACGCCAAGGCGCATCTGGAGCGCAACGAACGCAACGTGCAGCGCAGCATCAACCATCCGTCGGTCATCATCTGGTCGCTGGGCAACGAAGCGGGCGACGGGCCGAACTTCGACGCCTGCTACGACTGGATCAAGGCTTACGACCCCTCGCGGCCGATTCACCACGAACGGGCCGTCTATTCGCCCGGCAGCCGCAACACGGACATTATCTGCCCGATGTACTGGAGCTACGAGCGGTGTGAGAAATACCTCGCCGAGAATCCCGCCAAACCGCTGATCCAGTGCGAATACGCCCACGCCATGGGCAACTCGATGGGCGGATTCAGGGAGTACTGGGAGCTGATCCGCCGCGAACCGAAATATCAGGGCGGATTCATCTGGGATTTCGTGGACCAGTCGCTGCACAAAAAGGGGCGCAACGGCGTGACGGTCTACGGCTACGGAGGCGACTGGAACCCCTACGACCCCTCGGACCAGAACTTCTGCGACAACGGCCTGATCGGTCCCGACCGTATTCCGAACCCCCACATGGAGGAGGTGCGCTACTACTACCAGTCGATCTGGACCTCGTGGGCCGGCGATGCGGGGAATACGGTGGAGGTCCTCAACGAAAATTTCTTCCGCGGCCTCGAAAACTACGACCTCCATTGGGAGGTGCTCTGCGACGGGACGCCCCTCCGCCGGGGCGTTGTCGACGGACTGAAAGCCGCACCGCAGCAGCGCGTGCGCATCGCGCTCCCCTACGATCCGGCCACGCTGCCCGCGGCGGGCGAACTGCTGCTCGACGTGGCCTACAAACTCAAGACGGCCGAAGGCATCCTGCCCGCGGGCCACACCGCGGCGCGCGCCCAACTGCCGATCCGCGAATACGTCTTCACGGCTCCCGCGGCGAAATCCGCAGCCGAAGGTGAATCGCTCTTCGTTGCGGACAACCACAAAGACTTCCTGATCGTCGCGGGCAACGGCCTGCGGCTCGACTTCAGCCGCCGCACGGGCTTCATCACCCGTTACGAAGTCCGCGGGCTCGACTTCCTGGCCGACGGTTCCACGCTGCGCCCCAACTTCTGGCGCGCGCCGACCGACAACGACTTCGGCGCCGGACTGCAACACAAAATGGCCGTCTGGAAACAGCCGGAGATGAAACTCAAGACGCTGACCCATGCCGAGGCCGACGGCATCGTCACGGTGAAGGCCGGCTATGAAATGCCCGGGGTGCAGGCCACGCTGGAGATCGAATACGCCGTCGACAACACGGGCGCCGTCACGATCGCACAGTCGCTGCACGCCACGCCGGGGGCCGAGGTTCCCGACATGTTCCGCTTCGGCATGCGCTTCGAGATGCCCGAGGCGTTCGACCGTCTGCAATACTACGGCCGCGGGCCGGGCGAGAACTACGCCGACCGCAAATCGTCGGCCTTCGTGGGACTTTACCGCCAGAGCGTCGACGAGCAGTTCCACCCCTACATCCGCCCGCAGGAGACCGGCACGAAGAGCGACCTGCGCTGGTGGCACCTCGCGGACATCGGCGGACGGGGTCTTACGGTGACCTCCGACGCCCCGTTCTCCGCCTCGGCGCTTCACTACCCGCAGGAGTCGCTCGACGAAGGCCCCGCAAAACGACAGGGACACTCGCCCGAGGTCGAAAAGCAGAAGAACGTTTCGGTATGCCTCGACAAGGTGCAGTACGGACTGGCGTGCGTCAACTCGTGGGGCGCGCTGCCGCTGCCCGAATACCGGATTCCCTACGCCGACTACACGTTCCGCCTGAAGATCGCGCCTGCGACCCGCCTATAAGCCGCGCCACACGCCCGAAGGCCGGAGTCCCCCGCGGGTTCCGGGGATTTTAATATCATCGCTGTAACTTAACAAGTTACGGCGATGATTATTTATAGGTAATGATTTAGTAACGCAGGTTCCTCATTTCTACGTTCAATCTTCATCAAGTCAAAGACTCTACGACAAATATACGCAATTTTTTGTAAATAATCAAATGACTATTTGTTGACTTTCTGTCTGTTGCGGACTGGAGCGGTCAGTACCGGACATCGGGTGCGGAATGTTTCGGGTGCTATTAACTTGCAGGACTCATGTTCAATACACTTAAATTTGTTTTTTATGAACTGTATCCTGATTGAAACGAGCGCCTATGCCGATCTTCAGGCGCATATCCAGCGGTTGTTGGAACGAGTATCCGCCTTGCAAGCTCTCACGGAAAAATCCCCGACGGTCCGCTGGCTGACTGCGGATGATGTTTGCAAGGCTTTGAGTATTACCAAACGTGCGTTGCAATATTATCGGTCTTGCGGTATCATACCCTACACAGCCATCGGAAACAAAGTCGTATTCCGGGAAGAGGATGTCCGCCGTCTTCTGGAAAAGAACCTGATAAAAGCTGAATAGAACCATGTCCGAAGATATTATTACCCGCGACAGCAGCGAGTTCAAAGAACTGCGCCGCAATATCATCCGTGCGATCCAAGCCGTAGATATTTTGATCGATACACATCGTCCGGCAATCGGAAATGAGGTCTACCTCACCAGCGAGGAAGTTTGCAGTCTTTTCGGTCTGAGCAAGCGTTCCTTGCAGAATTACCGCGATAACTGCCAGATACCTTATACTTCCATCGGCGGCAAGATTCTTTATCCCCAGTCAGCGATCTATAAACTGTTGGAGAGCCACTACGTCAGAGCTCTCAGATGACGAACGGGCGGGAGGTCATACCTCCTGCCCGTTCTTGCCTTCGTATTCGATAAAATTGCTGGGATGCACGACGCATATCCGCCCGTTCTGCATTCCGAAATCGATCCTGATCGGATATTTGTACAACGGCAGATAATATTTGTGTCCGAATGATCTTCGAATGGCCTCTGCAGCAAGGAGTATTCCCGAATGTGCCGTTATCGGCCGTTCGTATTCCGGATATTCCCGCATGATCTCCAGACGGCATTTATTGATGTCGTCCAGCGTAAATACTTCTCCCCGGATGATGCGCAGCAGGCGCAAGGTAAGTTCGTATTCGCGGGATAGATTTCGACGTTGGTTGCTGTTTGCAGCCTCTTCCAACTCTTTCTTCAGCCGTTCGGCTTTTTCTTCGAATGTGGCCATATTTTAATAGTCTATTTTGTAACGATTCTGTTATCTGCAAGGGTTGGGTAAAAATCCGAAGACTTTGTCGTCATTCATCCTGGGGCAGAAAGTCCCGGACGTATTTCCTGGCCGTATAAATGTCGCGTTCGATTGTAAATCCGAACGGCAGACGAAGGGATGCCAGCTCGGAGAGCATCAGATAGCCCCACTCCCATTCGTATATGCAGCAATAACCGAATAGCCGCCAGTCGTCGCCTTCGCGTTCGGCTTCGGTGATGAGCCATGTTCCCGCACCGCAGGGGTTGAAATATTTGACGAGGACTTCGGCCTCCAATCCTTTCCCATCCTGCGAGCCGATGGGATGACTCTCGAATTTCGAGATGATCTCTTTTGTGAGCAATTTCATAGGAAATGATATTTAGACTGTCCGGAACGCCCGGACAGCAAGAGATACATAGTCACGGCAGGCGACAAAGACAAGGCTTCGGGCCTTGGCGTGTCGCCTGCCGTGGCTATCTTGCTGGCTGGGCGGACAGTCCCGTATTATCTTGGTAGACTTGTTCACAGCAGGATAAATTCATATCTTTGTTATGCACCATTCCTAAATGCAGAACAGACGATGAACAGAATCATATTGATCGGAAACGGATTCGACTTGGCACATGGGCTGCCGACGAGTTATGCGGATTTTATTCGGGGCTACTATATTATTCAGAAACTAAAATTGCTGGAGGGGGAAAGCGAACTGAATGACGGTCTATGTTCTGCTGAAATATCCGATTCCGAGGATCTGCGAGCGATGCAACAGTTTCGTTGGCTTTTGAAGGACGGCATGTTCAAATTTACCCGAGGATGCGGAGAAAATACTCTTACAAAAAACTATGATAGATTCTTCGATAAGATATCTAAATATGAGAGTAAATTCTTTGAAGCGATAAACAAGGCTATCGAAACAAAAAACTGGGTAGATATAGAGAGTGAGTATTATTCATGGCTCAAAAAGCTTTATAAGCGAGATAAATGTGAATATACGAGCCCTGTTCTGCTCGATAAAGATCTGGAGATGATTAAAGCCTACTTAATTACTTATTTGAAAATCGTACAGCAGAAACATTTCCAGCCGGAACTAAAAAAAGAATGCATATATCAAACAATCTGTGAACCGTTCCATATCAATGACATTGCTTATGGGAACAGAAAGGAGTTCGACGAGTTTTTAACGGCCAGATTCGAATATTTAACCACGGAAAGTTTCGCACTGAACTGCGCGATGCTTCCATTGACCGTAATCCGGCCCATGACTGGAACCGGCGCCTGTTTCTTCTCTTTGTTCCTTTTAAGGTAGAACAGAACCTTGAATGTGCTGCGCATAAACTCTGCTGTTTTAAGGGGTGCAAATATAATCTTGGCAGAGTCTGAGAACAAGATGAATAAAAGCGTAAGAAATTGCAAATCACTTTTATACGAAGAACGAGGCAAAATAAACGAGGTAACGATTTGGAAATCGAAACCTCGTTTATCATTACCTTATTTGCTGCTTTTTTTTAATAGCCTCCCAGAAAGAAAATGCATAATGTTCTGATTATCTCTTACATTGCTTTTTCTATCGGAAACCTATTTATTTTACCGGAATCCAACAAGATTCCGGCCTTTTTATCGGCCGCAGGACTTGCCGGGGAGACAAAAAATGCGCATCTTTGTCGTCCGTTAAACGATCCCGAACATGTTATACACCGAAGATACGCGCATCGAAGCGCTGGCCGTACACGTCGTCGGCAACAAATCGAAGGACGAACCCCTGACGGTCTCGCCCGAACTCTCGGCACAGGTCACCGACGAAGGGCTGATGCGCACGCTCACGGCCTATTTCCTCGGCGGCTTCAAGAGCGAGGAGTGCTACAACCTCCACCACGAGACCGACCTCGGGTGCAACGAGGTCTGGAACTTCGCATGCAGAATCTTCGACGATCCGGAGGCGCTCCTCGAACATTCGGTGAGTCTGGCCAAGCACCTCTACGAGAGCGGCATGCACCCGCAGATCAAGGGCGGCGAATTTTACACGGCCTACTTTTCGGACTGCAATTTCGGCGGCGAACGCTGCGACGCGCTGGGGCTGTTCAAGTCCGAGACGCGCGACACGTTCCTCGACGTCGAACAGCAGGCCGGAGGGGTGCACATCGCGGCCCGCGAAGGCATCGACATCAAACGGCTGGACAAGGGAGCCGTCATTTTCAACACGGAACGCGAGGAGGGGTTTGCGGTCTTCGTCGTCGACAACACCAACCGCACCGAAGCACGCTACTGGATCGACGACTTCCTGCGCGTGCACCAGCGGCAGGACAACTACCACAATACGCACAACACGCTGGCGATGTGCAAGAAATACGTCACGAAACACCTCTCGAAGGAGTTCGAGGTGTCGAAGGCCGACCAGGCCGAGCTGCTCAACGAGACGATGAAGTATTTCCAGGAGCAGGAAAGCTTTTCGATGGACGATTTTTCGGAGAAGGTGATCCGCCAGCCGGAGGTCGTGGAGAGCTTCACGCGCTTCCGCCAGGAGTACGAACAGGACCGCGACATCCGCATCGAGGACGAATTCGGCATCTCGGATTCAGCCGTCAAGAAGCAGGCACGGTCGTACAAGAGCGTCATCAAGCTCGACCGCAATTTCCACATCTACGTCCACGGCAACCGCAACCTGCTGGAGCAGGGCGAGGACGAGAAGGGCAAGTTCTACAAAGTCTATTACGAAGAAGAGGAGTAGGACTACCCGAGCATGCCGCCCAGCACCAGACCGAACAGCACGAGGAACAACGCCCAGTGGCACAGCCGGAGGTAATGACGCCCTCCGGCTTTTTCACACAGCAGCGACACCAGCCAGAAGACGCACCAGCCGCCGAACACCAGCAGCAGCAGGAGTTCGAGCGCGAAATTGCGCGGCAGGACGCCCGTCCCCAGCAGCAAGAGAAAAGCCGCGCAGAGGAACAGGTCCACTGAAATCATCTGAACGCCGCAGCGGCCCATCAGCCACGCCTCGTAAGCTCCGGAAGGGGCCGTTGCCGCATCGGGGCGCGCCGCCGAGTAGAAGCGGTTGCCTGAAAACACGTGTACGAAGAATGCGGCGGCGAGCAACGCTCCGGCCGCCAGAAACCATCCGTTCATCATCATCCCATTTTACGGTAAATACACTCCGGCATGTGCCGGATCAGCCACGCAGGCAGCCGCCAGCGGCGTGTGACGACCGCCACGCTACGGCGGCGGCGGATGGCCCGCACGATCCCCTCCACGACCCGGTCGACGGGCATCACCCAGAACAGCCCCTCGCCCTTGGCCATCTCCGTCGCGACGAATCCCGGACGGATGTCGGTCACCGGGAGGGGCAGTCCGGACTTCGCAGCCCGCTGCCGCAGGCCCTCGGCATAGTTGATCTGATAGGCTTTCGAGGCGTTGTAGGCCGGAGCCGCACCGCCGCCGCGCAGGCCCCCGACCGACGTGATGACGACCAGATGGCCGCCGCCCCGCTCCTCGAAACGGCCGTAGGCCCAGTCGACCGCCGCGGTCCAGCCCACGACGTTGGTGCGGATGGCCGGCTCTTCCAGCGCATAGTCCAGTCCGGGATTCAGGTCGCCGGTTCCGGCGCTGACCACGCACAAATCCATGCCGCCCAGCTCTCCGGCGAGGCGTTCCAGCGCCGCACAGGCGGCGGCAGGGTCCATGATGTCGGCCGCGGCGTAACAAAAGCTGCCCGGACGGCTGGCCGCCAGCTCCTCCAGCAGCGCCTCGCGCCGCCCGGTCACGCCGACCCGGTATCCTTCGGCCGCAAGGCGTTCGGCCAACGCCCGGCCGATGCCGGAAGTGGCCCCGATGACAATCGCTCGTTTCATGGAAACAAAGTTAACGGGTGCGCCCCAAAAAAACGTTGACGCAGATCAAGAAATCAGCGGACACGGCGGCGGATGCGGCTCAACGTCTCGGGACGCACGCCCAGATAGGAGGCCAGTTCCCGCAGGGGAACGAGCTGCAACACGTCGGGACAACGCTCCGTCAGGGCCTCGTAGCGTTGCTGCGGCGAGGCGGCATAGCGGTCCAGCAGGCGTTCGTAAACCTCGGCCAGCATGTGTTCGGCCAGCCTGCGGCCCAGCCGCTCGCAGGCGGCATCGGTGCGGTAGAAGGTTTCGAGCCGTTCGCCGGGAACAAGCAGGGCCTCGGCGCCGCACATCGCCCCGATCGTCACCTGCGACGGCGCATCGACGCACATCGAGATATAGTCGCCGACGAACTCTCCGGCAAAGGCGTAACCCACGACATGCTCCTCTCCCGCGGCGTCGGCGTGCACGTAACGGAAAGCGCCCTGCACAACCAGTCCGCAGCGGTGGCTGCGGAGTCCCTGCCCGGAGAGGCGTTCGCCGCGGGCGAAACGCCGTACGACGCCCTCGCGGCGGATAAAGGCGGCGAGTTCCGAAAATTCGGCCTCCGTTATGTAGCGGTTGAAATTCACGGCCGTAAAGATAATCCATCAATTTGGGAGAACCAAACGAAGGCATCAAACATGCTCTGCCTCGCGGCCTTCGCGCTGCTCTGGATCGCCGGTCCCGGGCGGTATGCCGCCGACAGCCGGATCGCCCGGCGGCTCTGACCCCGGCCCCCTGAAAGCCATTCGCACGCCGTCGGCACGCCACCTCGCAGACAAACGCCGCTCCGCTGGCCCGGATTTTGCCGCCCGGAAAGAAAAACCACACCGTCATGGCTCCGAAAACCAAAACTCCCGACCGGCTCACCGTCGAAGAACGCCGCGAACTCCCCGCATCGGCGTTCGGAATCCCCGAAACGCGCGAATTCCCGCTCGTCGACGCAGCGCACATCCGCGCGGCGGAAGCCTATTTCCGTTACGCGCCCGACGACAGGAAAGCCGCCCTGGCGCGCCGCATTCTCGCCCGCGCCCGCGAAATGGGCGTCGACGTCCGCAGCCGTGTGATCCGCGGCTGGGCCGGGGAGGCGTAGGAACCGAAAAAATCGCTATCTTTGTCTGCACGGGCCGCCGAAAGACCCGTGCGGATAGATATGGAAACAATCACCGAATTTCTCATCGACTGGGGCTACTGGGGCCTCTTCCTCTCGGCGCTGATCGCCGGAAGCGTCCTGCCTTTCAGCTCCGAGGCGGTGATGGTGGTGCTCGCAGGCATGGGGCTTGATCCCGTGGGATGCGTCGTCGCGGCCGCGCTGGGCAACACGCTCGGCGGCATGACCTGCTACTGGATCGGAACGCTGGGCAAGACCGAATGGATCACCCGGCTGGGTGTCTCGACGCGCCAACTGGCCCGGGCGCGGAAATTCCTCTCGGGACGCGGGGCGCTGATGGCCTTCTTCGCCTTCCTGCCCACCATCGGCGAGGCCATCGCCATCGTGCTGGGACTGATGCGCAGCAACGTGTGGCTGACCGGCGGCGCGATGCTCGCGGGCAAGACCCTGCGTTACATTGTCGTACTGGCGACCTTCCGGGGCGCCCTATCCCTTTTCTGATATGGAAATTCGCAAAACCGAAACCCCTTCGCGGGAACTGTTGCTGCTGGCCGACGAGGTCGAAGCCTCGGTGGCCGACTACATCGGCCGCGGAACGTGCTACGCCGCCTGCGACGACGGCCGGATCGTCGGACAGTACGTGCTGATCCACACGCGGCCCTTCACGGCCGAGGTCGTGAATATCGCCGTCGTACCCGACCGCCAGCGGCAGGGCATCGCCACGGCCCTTTTGGCCCACGCCGTCGACACGGCCCGCCGGGCGGGGTTCCGCCTGCTCGAAATCGGCACGGGCAATTCGGGATTCGGGCAGATCGCCCTCTACGAACGCTGCGGATTCGTCCGCTGCGGCATCGACGTAGACTATTTCCGCAAGCACAGCCCTACGCCGATCTTCGAAAACGGCGTGGAGTGCCGCCACATGGTGCGCCTGCGCATGGAGTTCATGTAACCATGTCCGTTTCGTGGAACCCCTGGCACGGATGCCGGAAAATCAGCGAAGGCTGCCGCAACTGCTATGTCTACCGGCAGGACAGCCGCCACGATAAAGACAGCCGCGAAGTGCGGCAGACGGCGATGTTCGACCGTCCGGTGCGCCGTAGCCGCGACGGACGGTTCAAGGTCCCCGCCGGCGAGATGGTCTACACCTGCTTCACATCGGATTTTCTGCTGGAGGAGGCCGACGCCTGGCGTGCCGAGGCCTGGGAGATGATGCGCATCCGCCACGACTTGCGGTTCCTCTTCTTCACCAAGCGCATTGACCGGCTGGCCGCCGTACTGCCGCCCGACTGGGGCGACGGATATGAGAATGTCGTCATCGGCTGCACGGTCGAAAATCAGGCGATGGCCGATTACCGGCTGCTGCTGTTCCTCGCGACGCCGGTCCGCCACCGGCTCATCGTCTGCGCCCCGCTGCTGGGACCGCTCGACATCGCACGCTATCTCTCGCCCGCCGTCGAGGAGGTCTCGGCGGGCGGCGAATCGGGCAACGAGGCCCGGCCGTGCGACTACGCCTGGGTGCTCGGGCTGCGTGAACAGTGCGTGGCGGCAGACATCTCCTTCTGCTTCCACCAGACCGGGGCGCGGTTCGTAAAAGACGGGCGCATGTACCGCATCCACCGCCGTTACCAGCACTCGCAGGCCCGCAAAGCGGGAATCGACTATCGGCTCAAACGCTAAAAAGACGTGCGGAAGGAACCCGGTCCGGCGAACAAACAGTGACGCCTCATTTTGCTTTGTCCGGAAATTCCATGAAGAATCTCCCAAAAGCCGGACCGGGTTACAGTCCGATGCAGCTATCAAATGCCTATTGACTATCAATAGTTTACGGTCTAAAAGATAGGAACCTCAAAAATTTACTTGTTTTTCGCAAAAAATCGACGATTTAACGATTTTTTTCATCGGTTTCTTCCAAACAGAGGGAAAAGAGGCAAAAACAGCCCTTTCGGGTCCCGACGACCCTCGCTGCAAAGATAGGGCATGTCGGGGTTTATTTCGCCAAAATGTGCGGTAAAATCGAGGTAGGATTCATGGATATTTTCAAGTCTCTATGATGCGATAGCTTGTGCTTGGGCAGAGGGTGTTTTGCTCGGCCTTAACAATACCCGAGACTCATATAAATTTTGCAGCTAAAAGACAAATGTCTGGGGCAATTTAGTGGCGTAGCTATTTTCTTCCTTGTGGTAGTGTTTCAGAGAGTGTATCTGGAATGGAGCCTTCAGATCTTTAAGATATGCAAATAGTGATTCTTGTTTTCAGTACAACACGCCGCGGCGTGTTGATCTTATTTTTGTGTTATAGTCTTCACTCGGGGAATAAATCTCGATCCAGGTCGATCCGCGGCACCGGCCTCAGGTAGGACTTCTTATCTATGGCCGTTTTACCCATCAGCAACAGGACGGACTCCTCGCAGGGCATGGCTCCCCGCATGCGTGTAACCCGTCGAAAATCTTTCTGCAGACGCTCGATCCAGTTCGTCGTGTAGATCATCGACTGAATCCTTGCCTCGTAGTTCAGATAGGTGAAGTAGGCTTTGTAAGCCGGATCCTCCGCACGTCGTCGAAAACTGCGGTAATCCTGCTCCCATTTCTCACAGAGTGCCAGCCATTGTTTCCAGGCCCTCTCTACCGTATAGCTGCTATTCCCCGTACGGAAGACCTGCCGCAGATCCTCGGCCAGCTCTCCCTTGTCTCCGTTACGCACGCAGTTCAGCAGATTGCGTTTCAGGTGCGTCGTACAGCGTTGCAGCGGGGTTCCGGGAAAGACCGCACTGATGACATCCTCCAGGCCCTTCAGCCCGTCGGCACACACCAGGCCGATCTTCCGAACGCCTCGTTCATGCAGCCCTGTGAGCATCTCGCCCCAGCCCAGGGCGCTCTCCGTGGGCTTGTTGAAGATCCCCAGCACTTCACGCCGCTTGTCTTCACGCACGGCAAGTACTACATAAAAAGCTTCTGTTTCTAAGTTCTGCTTGCGGTGGATCTTCATGTGTACGCAATCGATGAAGACGATCGGGTAATAAGTCTCCAGAGCGCGCGAGCCATTGCGAGACATCTTCACGAAGGTATTCCAGTATCCGCGAAATGCTCGCCTTGCTGTAGTGCTCGCCATAGATATTCTGGAATACCTCGCCAACCTGTTTCTGCTTAAGTCCTTTCGTATACAGCGTTCCGGCAAGGCGTTCGCATTCATCTTCCTGATGGCGCAGGATCGCCAGAATCCGGGGATGAAAATTCCCGTAGCGATCTCGAGGTATCCGGAACGTCAGCGTACGGCCATGACTGTAACTATGTCCCGGGCGAAAGCCGTTGCATTTATTCCCTGATGCGGAGTTTTCCCGGAGATATTCCCGGCGCTCCGAAAGCATCATACTCTCCAACAAGATATCCAACAGATCCTGAAGGCCATTTTCCCGCTCCGAATGTTTGCATATTAATTCGGACAGTTGTTCCTTTGTCAAAGTCCATAAATCTACTCTTTTTTTCGTTTTTTGTTGGTTTGCCATTACCCCCCCCCAGACACACGCTTAGAAACAGTATCATATATAGGCATGGCAGTTATTTTAATAGCTTCTTTAGTGATTCTATAAATTTACTTACATCTATATTATCAATAATGTCGTCGCAGAGTCCAGATATAAATACGGCCTCCTTTGTCCCAATATTACTTAACTCAAGAATTAGTCTTTTATAGAAATTTTTGTTATTGTCAGAACTTCCAGCTAATGTGCCTTTATTATATTGAGAAATGATCTCATCAAGGGAATGTACAATAAAATATTTATCATTAAGTATGCGCTTTAGTTTTGGATTCTTGTTCTCTTTAATAACACTATATAAAAATTTCTCTATACTTGGTATTGGTAAAAACAAATGAGGTAATTTCATTTGTTCCCTGGTTAAGTTTTTTGCAATATCTCCGTCTAAAATAGATACAATTGTTGTGTTAGTCCCAAGAACTTTTTTAGAATATAGCTCTCTATGTAATGTAAGTACATTTTCCCAACCACCAACAGGAACGCAATGAATGAGTTTGGTTGTTCTTAAGGAATATTTTGAGAGTACTTTATTTACAACGATCTGAGCTAATTCATCTTCGACCAACAATAAAAAATCTGGCGAAACATTACTATATAAATCACGAATAAGATAGCTGGGATAACAATTTGTCTCTGCGGAAATAACCCCTTCGCTATTATTTATTCTGAATAAGTCAATTGGAGGTATAGTTCTTATTACCTCAGGGGAATGCGTAGATAAATAAATGACTAAATTAGGATGTTCTTTTACTAAATCTTTTAAGAAATCCACTAATCTTAAAACGGCAATAGGGTGAAGAGCTAATTCTAACTCATCTATAAGAACAAGGATTTTTTGATCTGCAGGAAGGGAACGTCTTACAATAGAATTATATAAAAAATGAAGAAGAGAAACCAATAAACATTCTCCAGAACTCATTCTATATTGACTCACTAAACATCCATCAACATTTATAAAATAAGGTCTATTTTTAATAGCTAATTTTTGTGCTACAAATTTATTTTTAATTCTTTTTAGTGATGTATAATGAGTCAGATCGCCATGTAGTATATAACTCATTTGTCTCTTGACATAATTATCAGCATCAACAATCTCTTGTTCTGTTATTTGTCCCGAAGCAATTTTTTGTTCAATATTGGTAGAATCTTCAAATCTGGTGCCATAAAACAAACTGCCTTCATATAATCCATTAAATTTAAGATAAGAGCCCTCATTTATCCATTTGCCAGATCTATTTACCCATTTAGCTTTTTCCCCTCTTATTTCAAATTCAACAAAAGAGTCTTCTTTAATATCGCTATTCATTAGTGTCCCGTTAAAATTGGGACGAAGTTAATATTAATCAAATAGTCCC
>ENA-UOJL01001926-UOJL01001926.1-human-gut-metagenome-genome-assembly--contig:-P47-NODE-1926-length-19177-cov-5.950999_pt1 | contig 19177 bp, 20 predicted proteins | sample MGYA00242347_ERZ723894 | MGnify/ENA metagenome assembly ERZ723894
GGGTGACTCCCAAGGCCAGTGCCGCCAGTTTTTTTCCAAAGTGTTTTGGCATGCTGCGGGCTTCCTCCTTCCCGAACCGAGCCTCCGGAAGAAAAACCCTTTCCGAGAGGACCGCTTACAAAAATCATTGGGCATATTATAGCATATTGTTGGAAAAAAATCATCCATAAAGTATGGCGGGACCAACTGCTCGTTGACAAACCCAGGGGCGGGGGATAGAATCATGGAAGAAAGGGGGAGGACCATGCCCAGATTTTTTGTGGAGGAAACGCCCGTTGGGCAGTATTTTATCGGCGGAGAGGACGGCCGGCACATTGCCAAATCCCTGCGGATGCGGCCGGGAGAAGCCTTGACTCTGTGCGACGGCAAGGGCACCGACTACGCCTGCACGGTGATCTCCTGCGACGGGGAAGGAGCCCTGGTCCAGGTGGAGGAAAGCTGTCCCAGCCGGGGGGAGCCGAACACGAAAGTCACCGTGTGCCAGTGCTTGGCAAAAGGGGACAAGCTGGAAACCGTCACCCAGAAATCCGTGGAGCTGGGCGCCTGGGAGATCTGGCCGGTGGAAAGCTCCCGGTGCGTGGTGCGGCTGGATGGGAAATCCGCCCCGAAGAAAACCGCCCGGCTTCAAAAGATCGCCCGGGAAGCCGCCATGCAAAGCGGCCGGGGAGCCATCCCCCAAGTGTTGGAACCGGCGCCCCTGAAAAAAGCCTTGGAGACTGCCGCCAAAGAGGGGGAGATCCTGTTTTTCTACGAGCGGGGGGAGGAATCCTTGAAAGCTGCCCTGAAAAACGCCGGAGAAAGGCTGTTTGTGTTTGTGGGTCCGGAAGGGGGATTCTCCCCGGAGGAAGCGGCCTTGGCTCAGTCCCTGGGCGGAAAACTTCTCACCCTGGGGCCCCGGATTCTCCGCACGGAAACCGCACCTTTGGCGGCCCTGTCCTGCATCTTTTATGAGCGGGGAGACATGGAGCTGGAAGGGAGGGAACTGCCGTGAAAAACGCGTTGGTGACCGGAGCTTCCGGAGGCATTGGCAGGGCGGTTGCCCTGGAGCTTGCCCGCCGTGGCTGGGGGGTGGCCTTGCAGTACCGGCGGAACCAACAGGCCGCCCAGGAGCTGGAAGAGGAGATTCTCAAGCTGGGGGGCAACGCCAAAATATACCGGGCGGACTTGACTGAGGAAGCCCAGGTGGAGGCGCTGTTTTCCGCCGCGGAGAAGGATTTCGGCTTTTTGGAAGGCTTGGTGAACAACGCCGGCTCGGCCTGGAAAGGGCTGTTTACCGACATGACCCTTCAGGATTGGCAGGGCGTGATGGACGCGGACTTGACCAGCGTGTTTTTGTGCTGCCGCCGGGCTCTGCCCGCCATGATCCGGCAAAAGCGGGGGAGCATTGTGAACGTGAGCTCCATGTGGGGCCAGGTGGGCGCCTCCTGCGAAGCGGCCTATTCGGCGGCGAAAGCGGGCGTCATCGGCCTGACAAAAGCCTTGGCCAAGGAGGAAGGGCCTTCCGGGGTGCGGGTCAACTGCCTGGCCCCCGGGGTGATCGACACCCCCATGAACGGGGATCTTTCCCCGGAGGACCTGGACGCTTTGCGGGAAGAGACGCCCTTGGAGCGGATCGGTACCCCGGAGGAGACGGCAAAAGCGGCGGCGTTCTTGCTGGAGCAGGAGTTTCTCACCGGTCAGGTGTTGGGGCTCAACGGCGGATTGGTGATCTGAGAGAGGACGGGAAAGGGCATGATTCCTTTGGAAACGGCAGGGGAGGGTTTGACAAATCCTCCCTTTTCTTATAAAATAAAGAGGTTAAGCTCCCCGGTGGAAAAAGGCCGGAAATCCGGGCGTTAAACCGGGGGAAAGCGGCAGAAATTACAAGAAATTTGACAGGAGATCGTGATATGAGCTTTCAGATTCTGGGTACAGGCAGTTTCGCTCCGGAAAGAGTTGTCACAAACGATGACCTCTCCAAGATGGTGGAGACATCGGACGAGTGGATCACAAAGCGGGTGGGCGTGAAAGAACGCCGCGTGTGCACCACCGAAAGCAACACGGACATGGGCGTGGCCGCGGCCCTGGCGGCCTTGGAGAATGCCGGGGTGCGCCCGGAGGAGCTGGATATGATCATCGGGGCCACCATCAGCGCGGACACCATCTCCCCCGGCTTGGCTGGCATGGTGCAGAACCGCATCGGCGCCCATTGCCCCTGTTTTGACATGAACGTGGCTTGCCCCGGGTTCCTGTTCGCCCTGGACGTGGCCGCTGGGTTCTTTGCCCGGGGAGTGGTGAAGAAGGTGCTGGTGGTCAGCTCGGAGCGCATGAGCGGCCTGATCGACTGGACCGACCGGAGCACCTGCGTCATCTTCGGCGACGGTGCCGGAGCCGCCGTGCTGGGCGAGGGGGACAATTACCTTTCCTCCACCTTGAGCACCAAGGGCGGGGACGATGTGATCTCCATTCCCACCAAGTGGGACAATTCCCCCTTCTATGAGAACGAGCTGAAGAAAAACTGCGTGTTCATGGCAGGCCAGGAGACTTATAAATTTGCTGTCACTTCCATGGTGCGGGACGTGCGGATGGTGATGGAGCAGGCCGGGATCACCGGGGAACAGGTGAAAGCCGTCATTCCCCACCAGGCCAACTACCGGATCATCAACGAGGCCCGGCGGCGTATTCCGGAGATCGCCCCGGAGAAGTTTCTGGTGAACATCGACCGTTACGGCAACACCTCTTCTGCCAGCGAGCCCATCCTGCTGGACGAGGCCAACCGGCAGGGACTGCTCCAGCGGGGAGATTATGTGGTGCTCACCGCCTTTGGCGGCGGATTGTCCACCGCGGCCTGCGTCATTCGTTGGTGAGAAAAGTACATGGCGGGACATGCCCGCCTTGATGATATAGAAGCAAGAAAAAGTTTTAGAAAGGATTGAAGCCCTATGATTAAAACGCCCATCTGCGACCTTTTGGGCATCCAATACCCCATTTTCCAGGGCGGTATGGCCTGGATCTCCGACGGCAAGCTGGCAGCAGCCGTGTCTAACGGCGGCGGCCTGGGCATCATTTCCGCCATGAACGCCAACGCCGAGTACCTGAAAAAGCAGATCGACCTGGCCCGCAGCCTGACCGATAAGCCCTTCGGCGTGAACATCATGCTCATGTCCCCCTTCGCCGAAGAGGTGGCCAAGCTGGTGGCGGAAGAAAAAGTGCCCGTGGTCACCACCGGCGCAGGCAACCCCTCCCGGTACATGCCCATGTGGCTGGAAGCCGGCATCAAGGTGGTGCCTGTGGTAGCCAGCGTTGCCATGGCCCGTCTGGTGACCAAGGCAGGCGCCGCCGCCATCATTGCGGAAGGCGGGGAGTCCGGCGGCCATGTGGGCGACCTGACCACCATGGTGCTGGTGCCCCAGGTGGTGGACGCCACCAATCTGCCCGTGCTGGCAGCCGGCGGCATCGGCGACGGCCGGGGGATCGCCGCGGCCTTTATGCTGGGCGCTGTGGGCGTTCAGGTGGGCACCCGGTTCCTGGTAGCCGAGGAGTGCGGGGTTCATCCCAACTATAAGAAAAAAGTGCTGAAAGCAAACGATATTGCCACCATGGTCACCGGCAAGCGGCTGGGCCATCCTGTGCGGCAGATCAAGAACCAGTTCGCCAAGGAGTACGCCAAGGCCGAGTACAGCACTATGAGCGACGAGGAGCTGGAACAGCTGGGCCGGGGCGCTTTGTACCGGGCCGCTGTGGAAGGCGACGAAAAGACCGGCGACTTCCTGGCTGGCCAGATCTCCGGCATGATCCATAAAGAGCAGCCCGCGGCGGAGATCATCCAGGAGATGTTCACCCAGGCGGAAGAGGTGCTGAAAGGAGCGGACAAATGGGTAAAATAGCCTTTGTTTTCGCGGGACAGGGCGCCCAGTACAGCGGTATGGGCCAGTCCTTGTGTGAGGCAAGCCCCGCCGCCAAGGCTGTGTTTGACACGGCGGACAAGCTGCGTCCCGGCACCAGTGAGCAGTGCTTTACCGGCACCGCGGAAGAACTTTCCATCACCAAGAACACCCAGCCCTGCCTGTACTGCGTGGACCTGGCGGCTGCCAAGGCCCTGGAAGAAGCAGGGGTGAAACCGGACTATGTGGCGGGCTTCTCCCTGGGAGAGATCGCCGCTTTGAGCTATGCCGGTGTGTTTTCAGAGGAGCAAGGATTTTCCTTTGTGTGCAAGCGCGCGGAAGCCATGCAGAAGGCCGGGGAGGAAAATCCCGGAGCCATGGCTGCGGTGCTGAAGCTGAAGAACGAGCAGGTGGAAGAGCTCTGCGCCGGATTTGAGAAAGTCTGGCCCGTGAACTACAACTGCCCCGGACAGCTGGTGTGCGCTGGGGAAAAATCTCAGATTGAGGAATTCTGCCAGAAAGTGGCGGAGATTGGCGGAAAGGCAGTGCCCCTGGCCGTCAGCGGCGGGTTCCATTCCCCCTTTATGGAAAGCGCTTCTCAGGCGCTGAAAGAGGTGCTGGAGCCCATGGAGCTTTCCGCGCCCCAGGTGCCGGTGTACGCGAACTACACCGCCCAACCCTATGACCAGACCGCCAAAGAGCTTTTGACCCAGCAGGTGAAAAATCCCGTGCGCTGGCAGGAGACGGTGGAGACCCTCCACAGCTTGGGCGTGGACACCTTCATCGAGTGCGGCCCTGGCAAAACCCTTTGCGGGTTGATCCGCAAGACGGTCAAGGGCGTGAAAGTGATGAACGTCCAGGACGGGGAAAGCCTGCAAGCCGCGGTGGAAGCCGTGAAAGGCTGAGAAAGGCTGAGCCTGAAAATCTGGCAAACAGGGAACTACCCCCACAGGGGAATCCGGCGGGAACGCAGGAGCTCTTGGGGGATGACATAGATAAAACCAAAAGAAAAACCAAAGAAGGAAGCCGTTCCCAAGGGAAGGGGACGGATAGGAGGTCAGACATATGAAGCTGGAAGGAAAGATCGCGCTGGTGACCGGCGCTTCCCAGGGTCTGGGCAAGGCTATCGCCTTGAAGCTGGCTGCAAACGGCGCGGACGTGGCCGTCATCTATGTGGGGCCGGAAGGACCTGCCTTGGAGACCAAGGCGGAGATCGAGGCACTGGGCCGGAGAGCGGAGCTCTATGTGTGCGACGTGCGGGATGAAAAGGCCGTGGAGGACACGGTGGCCGCGGTGAAAAAGGACCTGGGCAAGGTGGACATTCTGGTGAACAACGCCGGCGTCACCCGGGACGGCCTGATGGTCACCATGAAAGACGCGGATTACGACATGGTTCTGGACATCAACCTGAAGGGCGCGTTCCACATGATCCGGGCATGCTACCGGGATTTCATGCGGAAAAAGTACGGCAAGATCATCAACATCAGCTCCATCGCGGGCTTGGTGGGCAATGTGGGCCAGGTGAACTACGCCGCTTCCAAGGCTGGGCTGATCGGCCTTTCCAAGAGCGTTGCCAAAGAGCTGGGCAGCCGCGGCGTGTGCTGCAACTGCATCGCTCCCGGATTTATCGAGACAGCCATGACCAAGGACATCAAAGAGGACAACCCCCTGCTGGTGCAGGTCCCCATGAAGAAGATGGGCACCCCCAAGGACGTGGCCAATGTGGCGTTGTTCCTGGCTTCTCCCGAGTCTGACTACATCACCGGGGAAACCATTCGCGTGGACGGAGGACTGGCCATATGAGAAGAGTGGTAATCACCGGCATGGGCTGCGTCACCCCCATCGGCAACGACGTGCCCACCTTTTGGGAAAGCTTGAAAAACGGCAAGTGCGGCATCGGCCCCATCACCCACTTTGACACCACCGATTACAAGGTGAAAGTGGCTGGCGAGGTGAAGGACTTTGACCCCTTGCAGTATTTGGAAAAATCCGACCTGCGGAAATACGACGTGTTCTGCTGGTACGCCATGGCCGCGGCCACCCAGGCCGTGGAAGAAAGCGGCATCAAGGATACCCTGCCCCCCGAACGGATCGGCACCTACTTCGGTTCCGGCATCGGCGGCATGAGCACCTTTGCCGAAGAGCAGAAAGTCCTCATGGAGAAGGGCCCCCGCCGGGTGTCCCCCTTCTTCGTCCCCGGCATGATCATCAATATGGCCGGCGGTTTGATCGCCATCAAATACAATTTCCAGGGCGCTTCCATTCCCATCGTCACCGCCTGCGCCACCGGCAACAACGCCATCGGCGAGGCTTACCGGGCCATCAAGCACGGCTATCTGGACGCTGTGCTCACCGGCGGCGCGGAAGCAGCCATTATCCCCATCGGCGTGGCGGGCTTCTCCAATATGAAGGCCCTCTCCACCACCGAGGACCCGGCTGCCGCCTGCGTGCCCTTTGACGCCCGCCGCAACGGCTTCGTTATGGGCGAGGGTTCCGGTGCCCTGGTGCTGGAAGAGTACGAGCACGCCAAGGCACGGGGCGCCAAGATCTACGGTGAACTGTGCGGCTACGGCGTCACCTGCGACGCCCACCACATCACCGCGCCCCATCCGGAAGGACTGGGCGGCGCCGCGGCGCTGACCATGGCCTTGGAAGAGGCCGGCGGCTGTGAGGACCCCTCCAAGCTCTACATAAATGCTCACGGTACCAGCACGCCTTTGAACGATTCCTGCGAGACAAAGGCCATCAAGAAGGCTTTGGGCGACGAGGCTGCCCACAAGTGCATGGTATCTTCTACCAAGTCCATGACAGGCCATATGCTGGGCGCGGCGGGAGCTGTGGAAGCCATCGCCAGCGTGCTGGCGGTGAAGGAAGGCATTGTGCCTCCCACCATCGGCTATCAGGAGCCCGACCCGGAGTGCGACCTGGATTACGTGCCCAATCAGGCCCGTGAGGCCCAGATCGATTTGGCGCTTTCCGCGTCCCTGGGCTTTGGCGGACATAACGCCTATCTTGCTTTCCGGAGGGTTTGACAATGGATGTGAAAAAGATCGAAAGTCTGGCAAAGCTGATGAAGGAAACCGGTCTGACGGCGTTGGAGCTGTCGGAAGGGGAAACCGTGCTGAAGCTGGAGCGCAAACAGGAAGTGATCGCCGCGGCCCCTGTGGCGGCGGTAAGCGCGCCGGTAGCTGGGCCGGAAATGCTGGGAGTCGTCTCCCAGGAAGAGCCTGCCCAGGCACAGAAGGAGGGCACCATGGTGCTTTCTCCCACGGTGGGCGTGTTCTATGCTTCTCCCTCCCCGGATGCCCGTCCCTTTGTGGAAGTGGGCGACCAGGTAAAGAAGGGCGATACCTTGTGCATCATTGAAGCCATGAAGCTGATGAACGAGATCCCCGCCGAAGTGGACGGCACCATTGCGGAGATCTGCGTGGGCAACGGCCAGGTGGTAGAGTATAACCAGCCCCTGTTCCGGATCATCTAACCAGCGTGACGCTGGATCCAAGTCGTGCTTTGGGGCGGCGGCTTAACGCCGCGCCTGTGTAGGACGATGGCGCGCGTCCGCGCCGTTAACCTTCGCGGACTGCGGGCCAATCGTTTCCTGCGCTGTGAGTAAGCGCAGCGCAGGGCTTCGCGACTTGCCTCTGGTGCAACCAGAAAACTTTTACGTTTGCAACTTAAAATAAGGGGGAATCCCAATGAATAAAGAAGAAATCAAGAAGATCCTCCCCCACCGGGAGCCCATGCTGCTGGTGGATGAGGTGGAATTGATCGACGGCGTGGCCCACGGCAAGTGCCATATCAAGGGCGACGAGTATTTTCTGCAGGGGCATTTCCCCGGCAATCCTGTGGTGCCCGGTGTGATCCAGTGCGAAATGCTGGCCCAGTCCGCCTGCGTGCTGCTGGCCCATGGCGCTGCGGAGGGTTCCACCCCCATGTTTACCAGTCTGGACAAGGTGAAGTTCCGGGGCCAGGTCAAGCCCGGCGATACCTTGGAGACCCAGTGTGAGATCACCCGCCAGCGGGGGAATTTCTACTTTGCCAAGGGCAAGGGCCTGGTCAACGGCAAAGTTTGTATCAGCGCGGAGTTCTCCTTCGCCCTGGTGAAATCCGAATAAGGCGGCCCAGAGGAGCGCCGTCTTTTACGGAAAGGAATGAAGCAATGTGTTCACGAAAATTCTGATCGCCAACCGGGGAGAGATCGCCATCCGGATCATTCGTGCCTGTAAGGAAATGGGCATCTCCACCGTGGCGGTGTATTCCGAGGCTGACCGGGAATCCCTCCATGTGGCCCTGGCTGACGAAGCCATCTGCATTGGCAGTGCCCGGGCGGAGGACAGCTACTTAAACGCCCAGCGCATCGTCAGCGCGGCAGTGGCCACCCATGCCCAGGCCATCCATCCGGGCTACGGTTTCCTGGCGGAAAACGCCCAGTTCGCCGCTCTGTGCAAGCAGTATGGGGTGGTGTTTATCGGCCCGTCGGCGGAAGTCATTTCCAAGATGGGGGATAAGGACGCCGCCCGGCGGCTGATGAAGGAAAACAATGTCCCCACCACCCCCGGCACCGACATTTTGAAGGACGCCCAGGAGGCTGTGGAAGCCGCGGAGAAGATCGGCTACCCGGTGCTGATCAAGGCCAGCGCCGGCGGCGGCGGCAAGGGCATCCGGCTGGTGGAGCGTGCCGAGGATATGGAACGGGCGTTCCAGACCGCTTCCAGTGAGGCGGAAAAAGCCTTTGGCGACGGCCGCATGTACATGGAAAAATACCTGGACCCTGTAAAGCACATCGAGGTGCAGCTCTTGGCCGACGAGGAAGGGAATATCGTTTGCCTGGGCGAGCGGGAGTGTTCCATCCAGCGGAATAACCAGAAGCTCATTGAGGAATCCCCCTCACCGGCGGTGACTCCGGAGATCCGGGAAAAGCTGATGGAAACCGCTGCCCGTGCCGCCAAAGCGTCCCACTATGTGAACGCCGGCACGGTGGAGTTCCTCATGGACAAGGACAAGAACTTCTACTTTATGGAAATGAATACCCGGTTGCAGGTGGAGCATCCTGTGTCCGAGCTGGTGACCGGCGTGGACATTGTGAAATGGCAGATCCGCATTGCCGCCGGAGTGCCTTTGGACTTTACCCAGAAGGATATCCATGTGCAGGGCGCGGCCATCGAGTGCCGGATCAACGCTCTGGGCCCGGGCAAGGTGGACTTTTTCCACATCCCCGGCGGACCTTGGGTGCGGTTTGACACCTTCCTGTACCAGGGGTACGACATTCCGCCCTATTACGATTCCATGCTGGGCAAGATGATCGTGTATTCTTCCACTCGGGAGGAAGCCATCCGAAAGATGCAGTCCGCCCTGTGCGAGCTGGTAGTGGGAGGCACGAAAAACAATATCGAGGACCAGATCGAGATCATCCGGGACGAGCGCTTTAAGAAAGGCGACTACTACACGGATTTTATGAAGCATTTTCACAAGGCGGGGAATTGAGCCGCTGAAAGAAGGGTGATGGCAAGGTATGAATTTGATGGGCCTGTTCCGCTCGCCGCAGAACGAGCTGGAAAAGGGCGGCAAGCCGGTGCCGGAAGAGGATGCCGGTATTCGCACCACCTGTCCCCATTGCGGGGTGCAGCTGCCCTTGAACGATTTGCAGGATAACCTTCACGTGTGCACGGCCTGCGGATATCATTTCCGCATCGGCCCCCGGGACCGGATCGTGTACCTGGCGGACGAAGAGAGTTTTTCCGAGCTGTACGGGGATATGAAAAGCCGTGATGTGCTGGATTTCCCCGGCTATGACCAGAAACTCCGCAACGCCAAGCTGGCCTCCCGTGAAAAGGAAGGCGTGGTGTGCGGCACCGCCAGCGTGGGCGGGGAAGCCTGCGCCCTGTTCGTCATGGACCCCAATTTCATGATGGGCAGCATGGGTACCATAGTGGGTGAGAAGATCACCCGCCTGTTCGAGTACGCCACGGAGCACAGCCTGCCGGTGGTGGGCTTTACCGTGTCCGGCGGCGCCCGGATGCAGGAAGGCATCCTGTCCCTGATGCAGATGGCCAAAACCAGCGCGGCAGTGCGCAAGCACTCGGACGCCGGGAATTTCTACCTGACGGTGCTCACCGACCCCACCACAGGAGGGGTCACCGCCAGCTTTGCCATGGACGGGGACATCATCATGGCGGAACCGGGAGCCACCATCGGCTTTGCCGGAGCCAGAGTCATTGAGCAGACCATCCGGAAAAAGCTGCCCCAGGGCTTCCAGAAAGCGGAGTTCCTGCTGGAGCACGGCTTTGTGGATCTGATCGTTCCCCGCACGGAGCAGAAAGAAACCATTGGGAAGCTTTTAAAACTTCACCGGAAGGGGGCCAAAGCATGAGCGCTTACGAAAAGGTACTGCTTGCCCGGGCCAAGGACCGCCCCACCGGGCTTTCCTATATTGAGAACATCTTTGAAGATTTCATAGAGCTCCACGGAGACCGTCGGTTCGCCGACGACCCGGCCATTGTGGGAGGCATCGCCACGTTAAACGGCAGACCCGTCACCGTCATTGCCATGGATAAGGGCAAGGATATGCGGGAGCGGGTGAAGCGGAATTTTGGCTCTTCCAATCCGGAAGGTTACCGGAAAGCCTTGCGGCTTATGGAGCAGGCGGAAAAATTCCACCGCCCCGTGGTGTGCTTTGTGGATACCGCCGGCGCGTTCTGCGGCATGGGCGCCGAAGAGCGTGGCCAAGGCCAGGCCATCGCCGAAAACTTGGTGGCCATGGCGGGACTGAAAACCCCCATCGTGTCCGTGCTCATCGGCGAAGGAGGCAGCGGCGGGGCTTTGGCTCTGGCTGTGGCCGACCGGGTGTGGATCTTGGAGAACGCGGTGTATTCCGTCATTTCCCCGGAAGGGTGTGCCAGCATCCTGTGGAAGGATTCCAAAAAGGTGAAGGACGCCGCTGATTGCTTGCGGCTCACCGCCCAGGACATGATGGAGCTGGGCGTGGTGGAGCAGGTCATCCCCGAGGAAAAGGATTTCTCCCTGACCTACAGCCACATCCAGGAAGAGCTGGAAACTACCTTGTCCCAGTTGGAAGCGTTGCCGGTGGAAGAGCTGCTTTCCCAGCGCTACCAGCGGTTCCGGAAATTTTAAAAGAACGGCCCATAGGCAGGCGGCCAGAATGTTCCGCCGTTTGCCGGAAGCCGGTGAAAAGGCCCGCCCAGGGGATGCCCCCGGCGAGCCTTTTCCTGCCTTTGGAAGGAAGGAGACACTATGGAAAAAAAGCACACCCCGGGCCGGAGACCCCACGCTCCCAGCCCACAAAAAAGCCTGTCGGAAGGGGCGTCCTCCCATACCCCCTGCCCCGTTTACCGGAAATGCGGGGGCTGCCAGCTGCAAAATCTCAGCTATCCCCGGCAGCTTGCCTGGAAGCAGGACCGGTGCCAGAAGCTTTTGGGGAAATTCGGGAAAGTTTCCCCCATCTTGGGGATGGAGCGCCCGTACCATTACCGGAATAAGGTCCAGGCTGCTTTTGCCTGGGACAAGCGCCACGGGAAATTGATCTCCGGGGTGTACCAGTCCAGCACCCACCGGATCGTGCCCATCGACTCCTGCCAGACCGAGGACGAAACAGCCGACCGGATCATCGTTTCCGTGCGGAAGCTGCTGAAAGACTTTAAGCTCACTGCCTACGATGAGAACACGGGCCGGGGATTTCTCCGCCACGTGCTGGTGAAACGTGGCTTTTCCACCGGGGAAGTGATGGTGGTCCTGGTCACAGGTACCCCGGTGTTCACCGCCAAGAAGCATTTTGTGAAAGCTTTGCTGGACCTCCACCCGGAGATCACCACCATTTTGCAGAACGTGAATAACCGATATACTTCCATGGTGCTGGGGGACCGGGAAAAAGTGCTTTACGGGCCGGGGACCATCACCGACGTGCTGTGCGGCTGCAAGTTCCGGATCTCCGCCAAGTCCTTTTACCAAATAAACCCCACCCAGACGGAAGTGCTCTACAATAAGGCCATGGAGTTTGCAGGGCTTTCCGGCAAGGAAAAAGTTCTGGACGCTTACTGCGGCATTGGAACCATCGGCCTGGTGGCCTCCCAGCGGGGCGCGGGCCAGGTGCTGGGGGTGGAAGTAAACCCCGACGCCGTGAAGGACGCCATCCAGAACGCCAAGGAAAACGGGGTGAAAAACGCCTATTTCACCTGTGGGGACGCGGGAGAATTTCTGGAAGAAGCCGCCCTGCAAGGGGAGCGTTGGGACGTGGTGTTCATGGACCCGCCCCGGGCGGGAGCCAGCCGGGAATTTCTCACAGCCCTGTGTGCCTGCGGGCCAAAGCGGGTGGTGTACATCTCCTGCGACCCGGAGACCCTGGCCCGGGATTTGGGCATTTTAAAGGCCAATCACTATCAGATTGAGGCCATCCAGCCGGTGGATATGTTCCCCCACACCCAGCATATCGAGTGCGTGGTGCGGCTGAGCAGAAAGGAGAAATGACACCATGTCCCGAAAAGCGGACCTGACCACCGGGCCCATCACAGCTACCATGCTGCGGTTTGCCCTGCCCATGATCCTGGGCAACCTGTTGCAGCAATTCTATAATGTGGCGGACACCTTTATTGTAGGTCAGTTCCTGGGCGCGGGGGCTTTGGCGGCGGTGGGGTCCTCCTACACCCTGATGACCTTTCTCACCTCCATCCTGCTGGGAATGTGCATGGGCAGCGGGGCGGTGTTCTCCATTCGGTACGGAGAGAGGGATATCCCCCGGCTGAAAAACAGCATGGTCCAGTCCTTTGTGATGATTGCCGGGTTTACCCTGGTGCTCAACCTTCTGGTGTTTCTGCTCATCGACCCCATGATGGCCCTGCTCTCCGTTCCCGCCGACGTGTACCCCTTGATGCGCGCTTATCTGTGGGTGATCTTTTTCGGCATTGGAGGCACCTTTTTCTACAACTACTTTGCGTCCCTTCTGCGGGCGGTGGGAAATTCCGCCGCGCCCCTGCTGTTTTTGGGAATTTCCGCGGTGCTGAACATTGTGTTGGACGTGGCTTTTGTGGTGGGCATCCCCTGGGGCGTGGCCGGGGCCGCCTTTGCCACCTGCCTTTCCCAGTGGGTTTCCGGTCTGGGACTGCTTTTCTACACCTGGAAGAAAATGCCCCAGCTGCGGCCGGGCCGGGAGGATTTTCGGTGGGGGAAGGCCAGTGTGGCGGAGATCACCCGGTTTTCCCTTTTGACCTGCGTCCAGCAGTCGGTGATGAATTTCGGCATCCTCATGGTCCAGGGGCTTGTGAATTCTTTCGGCACCGTGGTCATGGCTGCCTTTGCCGCCGCGGTGAAGATCGATTCCTTTGCCTATATGCCGGTGCAGGATTTCGGCAACGCCTTTTCCACCTTTATCGCTCAAAACTACGGCGCCAAAAAGACGGAGCGCATCCGCAAGGGGCTGAAAAGCGCTGTAATCTGCGCTGTCACCTTTTCTCTGGTGGTGTCGGCGTTGGTGTTTGTGTTTGCCCGGCCTTTGCTGCTGCTGTTCGTCAAGCCCCAGGAAACGGAGATTTTGGCGGTGGGCGTCCAGTATCTGCGGATCGAGGGGGCGTTCTACTGGGGGATCGGCGGACTGTTTTTGCTGTACGGATTGTACCGGGCCATTGAGCGCCCGGGCATGTCTTTGGTGCTCACAGTGATCTCCCTGGGCACCCGGGTGGTCCTGGCCTATGTTTTGGCTGCGGTGCCCGCCATTGGCGTAGTGGGAATCTGGTGGAGCGTGCCCATCGGATGGATGCTGGCCGACGCCGTAGGACTTGCCTATTATTGGAAAATCCAGGGAGGGCTGCTAAAGGCCAAACCTGGCGTGGAAGAACTGTAGGAACAGATTGTTTCCTTCTTGTACTTTTAAGGAAAATGTGGCACAATAGGGAGAATGAATACCGAGAGGGAATATTGAGGTGACCTGGGATGGAACATAAACGGGGTATGTTTTCGGGGAAAATAGGATTTGTGCTTGCGGCTGCGGGTTCCGCGGTGGGATTGGGAAATATCTGGCGGTTCCCATACCTGGCGGCAAAATACGGCGGCGGCATCTTCTTGCTGGTGTATTTGATCCTGGTGGTCTCGCTGGGATTTGCCCTGATGGTGGCGGAAGTGGCCCTTGGGCGGAAAACCAAGCTCAGCGCGGTGGGCGCCTTCCAAAAACTGGACAAGCGGTTTTCCTTTTTGGGATACTTGGCGTCCGTGGTGCCCATCATCATTTTCCCCTATTACTGCGTGATCGGCGGATGGGTGATGAAATACCTGGCGGTGTACGTCACAGGCCAGGGCATGGCCGCTGCCAATGACACGTATTTTTCCAATTACATTGCCCAGCCGGTGGAACCGCTGGTGTGGCTGGCAGTGTATGTGGGAATCACCGCGTTGATCGTGTTTTTCGGCGTGCAGAAGGGCGTGGAAAAAGCCAGCAAGGTGATGATGCCGGTGCTGGCGGTGCTGTCCGTAGGCGTGGCAGTGTATTCCGTGACCAGGCCCGGCGCCTTGGAGGGCGTGGCCTATTATCTCACTCCTGATTTCAGCCGGTTTTCTCCCATGACCGTGCTGGCCGCTATGGGGCAGATGTTCTATTCCATGTCCCTGGCCATGGGCATTATGGTGACCTATGGCTCCTACATGAAAAAAGAGGACGATTTGGAAAAATCCGTGAAGCAGATCGAGCTGTTCGACACGGGCATGGCCTTTGTGGCGGGCTTGATGATTATCCCGGCGGTGTTCGCTTTCTCCGGCGGGGACGAAGCTGCCCTGAACAAGGGCGCCGGGCTCATGTTCGTCACCCTGCCCAAAGTGTTTGCCGATGCCGGAACCTTGGGGCTGGTGTTCGGGGGACTGTTCTTCCTGTTGGTGCTGTTTGCGGCCCTGACTTCTTCCGTGTCCTTGATGGAGACCGTGGTGTCCATCTTCCAGGACAAGTTCCATTGGAGCCGGAAAAAGACTTGCGGCCTGGTGCTGGTGGGCTGCCTGATCTTGGCCGCACCCTCCTCTTTGGGATATGGAACGCTGAGCTGGATCGCTCCTCTGGGGCTGTCCATTCTGGATTTCTTCGATTTCATCACCAACAGCGTGATGATGCCCATTGTGGCCTTCTGCACCTGCGTGTTCGTAGGTTATGTGGTGGGCACTAAAGTGGTGGTGAACGAGGTAAAGCGTTCTTCCCCCTTCAAGCGTGAAAAATTGTTTGTGGTAGTGGTCAAGTATGTGGCGCCGGTGTGCATCGTGCTTATTCTGGTGTCCTCCATCCTGGACACTCTTGGTGTGATAAAGATTTGATAGATTTGAAAGAAAGGGGACGTCCATGAAAACGGAACGAGCCTATCCCGCTGTGGTGATCGATGCCCGGGGGACAAAAAAAGCCCAGGGGGGCCACCCTTGGGTGTTTGACAATGAAATCACCGAAGTGAAAGGGACCCCGGAGGATGGGGCACTTTGCGATGTGCTCAGCCCCAAGGGGCGGTACCTGGGTACGGGATATTTCAATTCCCATTCCAAGATCCGGGTGCGGATGATCTCTCAAAACGCCAACGATACCTTTGAGGAAGCCTTTTTCCAGCGGCGGGTCCGCTATGCCTGGGAGTATCGGAAAACCGTGATGGGGCCGGAAGGTACTGGGAATTGCCGGGTGATCTTCGGGGAGGCCGACGGTTTCCCAGGACTCACCGTGGACAAGTTCGGGGATATTCTGGTGACCCAGACCCTGTGCCTGGGTACGGAGCTGCGGAAAGACTGGATCTTTCCCGCCCTGGCCCAAGCCATGGAGGAGGACGGGGAACCCATCCGGGGCATCTATGAGCGCAACGACGTGAAGATCCGGGAGTTGGAAGGCATGGCCCAGAACAAGGGCTGGTACACCCTGCCCGGGAAGGATCTGCCTGAAAGCACCCAAACGGAAATCGTGGAAAATGGGGTCCGGTATAAGGTGGATTTTGAAAACGGTCAAAAGACCGGATTTTTCCTGGATCAGAAATATAACCGCCAGGCGGCAGCCCGGATCGCCCCTGGCAAAACGGTGCTGGACTGCTTTACCCATACCGGGTCCTTTGGTCTGAATTGTGCCAAAGCCGGGGCAAAGCGCGTCCATTCTGTGGACATTTCGGAAACGGCCATCGCCTGCGCCAAGGAAAACGCCGCCTTGAACGGCCTTTCCGTGGAGTATGAAGTGGCAAACGTGTTTGATTTGCTGCCCACTTTGACCCCTGGGGAGTACGATTACATCATCCTGGACCCGCCGGCCTTTACCAAGTCGGGAAAAACGGTGAAAAGCGCCCAGCGGGGGTACAAGGAGATCAACTACCGGGCCATGAAAGCATTGCCCCGGGGCGGGTACTTGGCCACTTGTTCCTGTTCCCATTTTATGACCGACGCCTTGTTCCGGCAGATGCTCCAAAGCGCCGCTTCCGACGCCCAGGTGGAATTGCGCCTGGTGGAAGCCCGCGCCCAGGGTCCCGACCACCCGGTGCTGTGGAACGTGCCGGAAACGGATTATCTGAAGTTTTATATTTTCCAGATAGTTTGAGGGGTTGCACCCCAGGCGTAACGCACCCTGGGCGGCGGGCAAAGACCTGCGCAGCCCCAGTGCGCGACGTGCCCACCGCAGGTGTGGAAAGAAAGGAGAACGACATGGGAGATCTGTTTATGGCGGCCATCGCAGTCCTTGCTTTTGTGGTGTTGGTGGCGCTGTTGTGGTCCAACCAGAAACGGGAGAAAGAGAATTACCTCACCGAAGGCATGTGCCTGGGGATCGCCCTGGGCGCAGGGCTCCGCAGCCTTTTGGACATGGACCTGGGTGTGGCCATCTCCATAGGAATGTTGCTGGGCGCCCTGATCGGCCAGCAGGTGCCCAAAAAGAAGGAAACAAACCCGGAGGGCCAGGACCAAACTACAGAGCAGGAGTCCCAGAACGGGGACGATGGCTCGCCTGCCACCCTCGGGGATGAGAACGCCCAGGCACTGGGCAAGGAGGACGACCATGAGAAACATTGACCATTTTTCTTACCAGTTGGGCGCAGCGGACTGTTTTTGCGAGATGGTCCGGGCGGGAGTGAAAAAGCTGGCCCTGGCCCATCCCTGCGACACCAAAGAGGCGCGGGACGAATACCTGCCCTATTTTGAAGAGCTGTGTCAAAAGTACGGGGTAAAGCTGTATGTGGAGGATGTGCCCCTGCTCACCGATCTGTTCCCCATCTCCATGAACAAGGGAAAGTATAACGCCATTTTTTACCAGGAGGACGGGGTGCTGGAGGAATACTTGGGCTTGAAAGCCGAGAAGAAGCAGGCCCAGGACACGGGGACCTATACCCCGGAAAAGCGCCGGGACATTGCCTGGCGGTATGGAAAACTCCTTTCCTATACCGACGAAGGGATTGAACGGCTGCTGGCGGGGAACGGGGAAAAGGAATAAGGTTCCCAAACGATCTTGATAGAAAAGAGGCAAGCGTCTATGGCAATGCGATATAACCGTCAACTGCCCCTGCCGGAGGAGTTGAAAGGGGAGTATCCCCTTTCCCTGAAGCTGCGGGCCATCAAGGAAGAGCGTGACCGGGAGATCCGGAAGGTGTTTGAAGGGGAATCCCACCAGTTTTTGGTGGTGGTAGGACCCTGCTCCGCCGACCGGGAGGATTCCGTTTTGGAATACGTCACCCGTCTGGCCAAATTGCAGGAGCGGGTCAAAGGACAGCTGCTGCTTATCCCCCGGGTGTATACCAACAAACCCCGGACCACCGGCGCCGGGTATAAGGGGATGCTCCATCAGCCCTCCCCGGATAAAGCCCCCGACCTGCTGGGAGGCATCATCGCCATCCGGCGGCTTCACCTGCGGGTGATGGAGGAATCCGGTCTGACCTCCGCCGACGAGATGCTCTATCCCGAAAACCGCAGCTATCTGGACGACGTGCTCTCTTACGAAGCAGTGGGCGCCCGGTCGGTGGAGAACCAGCAGCACCGGCTCACCGCCAGCGGCATGGACATCCCTGTGGGCATGAAAAATCCCACCAGCGGGGATTTGTCCGTGATGCTCAACTCCATCCAGGCGGCCCAGAGCAGCCATACCTTCCTGTACCGCAGCTGGGACGTGACCACGGACGGCAATCCCCTGGCCCATGCCATTCTCCGGGGCGGGGTGGACAAGTACGGCACCTGCGTGCCCAACTACCATTACGAGGATCTGATGCGCCTGTGGGAGCTGTATCAAAAGCGGGAATTGAAATTCCCGGCAGTGGTGGTGGACGCCAACCATTCCAACTCGGACAAGAAATTCCGGGAGCAGCCCCGGATCGTCAGCGAGGTGCTTCACAGCCGGAACTACAGCCCGGAGCTGAAAAAGCTGGTCAAGGGCGTGATGATCGAAAGCTATCTGGAAGAGGGCAGCCAGCCCATTGAAGGGGAGCGGGTGTATGGGAAATCCATCACAGATCCCTGCCTGGGATGGAAGGATACGGAGCGGCTGCTGCTGGAAATGGCGGAGAAAGTGTAAGAAAAACCGAGAAAAGAGGGGACTCCTGTGAAAGAGCGGGTGTATAACAAGCTGGTGCGGGACAACATTCCGGACATCATCCGGCAGAAGGGGGAAACCCCGGTGATCCGCACCCTGGAGGACGGGGAATTCCTTGCGTGCCTGGAGAAAAAGCTCTTAGAAGAGGTGGAGGAATTCCTGGCAGAGGAAAATCTCAACGAGCTGGGGGACATTCTGGAGGTGCTGGAGGCCATTGCCCACCTGCAAGGCTGGACCGATGGCCAGATCCGCCATACCAAGGAGGAAAAAGCCCAGCGCAACGGGGCGTTCCGGGAGCGGGTGTTCCTGGAAAAAGTGCTGGAGGAGGAATGATCCCATGGACGAGAGGGACCGCGCTCGGGACAAGCTGGCCCGGGCCATCAAAGAAGAGATGGAACACACCTCCCTGGATAAGATTACCGTCACCCAGATCGTGGAGCGGGCAGGGGTGACCCGCCAGACCTTTTACCGGAATTTCACGGACAAATACGACCTGGTAAACTGGCATTTCGAGCAGCTGGCCCAGCGTTCCTTCAAACAGATGGGAGTGAGCCTGACCCTGCGGGAAGGGCTCATCCAGAAGTTTGAGTTTTTAAAAGGGGAGCGGACCTTTTTCACACAGGCGTTCCGTTCCAACGACTGCAATTCGGTGGTGGCCTACGATTACCAGTGCATTCTGGAATTTTACGGGAACATCCTGCGGAAAAAGCTGGGATGCCGGGAACTTCCGGCGGACGTGGCCTTTTTGCTGCAAATGTATTGTTCCGGGTCCATCCGCATAACGGAGGATTGTGTCACC
>ENA-UOJL01001928-UOJL01001928.1-human-gut-metagenome-genome-assembly--contig:-P47-NODE-1928-length-19133-cov-5.134920_pt1 | contig 19133 bp, 16 predicted proteins | sample MGYA00242347_ERZ723894 | MGnify/ENA metagenome assembly ERZ723894
CCAAGAACGGCGGCTGCGGTGAGTGCCAGACTTCCTGCCAGTCCGCTTGCAAGACCAGCTGCGGCGTGGCCAATCAGAAGTGCGAAAATACTGAGGAATAAAAAAAGACGCCGCCTGAAAGGCGGCTCTTTTTCTGTCAGAGAGGACTCTTATGGTACATCAATATCAACTCAACGGATACAACATTGTGCTGGACACTTGCTCCGGCAGCATCCACGTGGTGGACGAAGTGGCGTACGACATCATCGCCCTGTTTGAAGACCACACTCCGGATGCCATTGTGCAGGCAATGTTGGAAAAATACGGGGACGCTGTCACGGAACAGGACATCCGGGACTGCATTGCCGACGTTCAAACCCTGAAAGACAACGGCAAGCTGTTCACGCCTGACACCTTTGCCGATTTGGCAGGCACCTTCAAGGAACGTTCCGGCGATGTGGTCAAGGCCCTGTGCCTCCACGTGGCTCACACCTGCAACCTGAACTGTGATTACTGCTTTGCCAGCCAGGGAAAATATCACGGGGACCGGGCGCTCATGAGCTTTGAAGTGGGCAAGCAGGCCCTGGACTTCCTTATGGATCATTCCGGCACCCGGCGGAATCTGGAAGTGGACTTCTTCGGCGGCGAGCCTTTGATGAACTGGGACGTGGTCAAGCGCCTGGTGGAATACGCCCGGAGCGTGGAGAAGGAGCGGGGCAAAAACTTCCGTTTCACCTTGACCACCAACGGCATGCTGATCGACGATGACGTGATCGACTTTGTCAACCGGGAAATGAGCAATGTGGTCCTTTCCCTGGACGGCCGGAAAGAGATCAACGACCGGACCCGGGTGGACTATGCCGGCAATGGCAGTTACGACCGGATCGTGCCCAAGTTTCAGAAGCTGGTGGCAGCCCGTGGGGGCAAAAACTACTACATGCGGGGCACTTTCACCCACGCAAACCCGGACTTCACCAAGGATCTGTTCCACATGGCCGACGACCTGGGCTTTACGGAATTGAGCATGGAGCCTGTGGTCTGCGCTCCGGACGATCCGGCTGCCCTGACCCCCGAGGATCTGGAGATCGTCAAGGAACAGTATGAGATTCTGGCAAAAGACATGCTCCGCCGACAAAAAGAGGGCAAGCCCATCACCTTCTATCATTATATGTTGGACCTGACCGGCGGCCCCTGCATTTACAAGCGGATCTCCGGCTGCGGTTCCGGCACAGAATATATGGCGGTCACTCCCTGGGGCGACCTGTACCCCTGCCATCAGTTTGTGGGAGAAGAATCCTATAAACTGGGAGACATTTGGAACGGCGTCACCAACACCGCCCTGCGGGAACAGTTCCGCTCCTGCAACGCCTATGCCCGTCCCGACTGCAAGGACTGCTGGGCCAAGCTTTACTGCTCCGGCGGCTGCGCTGCCAACGCCTTCCATGCCACCGGCTCTATCAAGGGCATTTACGAGCCTGGATGTGAGCTGTTCCGGAAACGGATCGAATGCGCCATCATGATGAAAGCCGCTCAGGAAACCGTCTAATGAACACCCCTGTCGTCGACTTTGTAAGGCAATATAAGGATAAAGGCATTGCCCGGCTGCACATGCCCGGACACAAGGGAACTCTTTTTTTAGGCTGCGAAGATCTGGACATTACAGAGGTAAAGGGCGCCGACGCCTTGTTTGAGGCGGAGGGCATCTTGGCGGAAAGCGAAAAAAACGCCACGGCTCTCTTCGGTTCCCGCCGCACCTGTTATTCCACCGAAGGGTCCAGCCACGCCATTCGAGCCATGCTGTATTTGGCCCTCACCAACCGGCCCAAAACTGCTTCCCCCACCATTGTGGCTGCCCGGAACGTACACCGGGCTTTTGTATCCGCCGCCGCTTTGCTGGATTTGGATGTGGTGTGGCTTTGGCCGGAAGAAAGCCGCTCCCTGTGCGGCTGTCCCATTTCCCCGGAACAGCTGGAAAGGACTTTGCGCTCCCTTTCGTCCCCTCCCGCCGCTGTCTATCTCACCTCCCCCGACTATCTGGGAGGAATGGCGGATATACCCGCCCTGGCAGACGTGTGTCACCGCCATGGGACCTTGCTGGCGGTAGACAACGCCCACGGCGCGTATCTGCACTTTTTGCGTCCCTCCCAACACCCCTTGGACCTTGGGGCGGACCTGTGCTGTGATTCCGCTCACAAGACGCTGCCGGTCCTCACCGGTGGGGCGTATCTCCACATAGGGAAAAACGCGCCGGAAGCCTTGGCAGAAAATGCCAAAACCGCTCTGGCCCTGTTTGGCTCCACCAGTCCCTCCTACCTGACCCTTTGTTCTTTGGACTTGTGCAATGGGTATTTGGCCGAGGGATACCCGGAAAAACTGGCGGAAACCATAGGCAGGCTGGAAGCTTTGAAAAGCAGGCTGAGCGCCGCTGGCTGGCAGGTGGAACCCAGCGATCCCCTACGGTTAACCATCCGGGCACCCCAAGGCCGGACAGGCGCAGACCTGGCGGAACAGCTGCGTCAAGGCGCTGTGGAGTGCGAATATGCCGATGGAGATTTTCTGGTGCTCATGGTCACTCCGGAAAACACCCCGGAGGAACTGGAACGGGTAGAACGGGTTTTGGGGAAAAATGGATTTCCTCCAGCAGAACCCGTCCATCTTCCCCTGGCCAAGGGCCGCAGGGTATGTTCTATCCGGCAGGCGCTTTTTGCGCCCCATGAAATGATACCGGCGGAGGAATCCCTGGGCCGCGTCTGCGGTATTCCCACAGTGGGCTGTCCTCCCGCCATCCCCATTGCCGTGGCGGGAGAAGAAATCACCCCTCAGGCTTTGAAGCTGTTTGGGCGTTACGGCGTAAAACAAGTGGATGTGCTGAAAAACGGAGTTTTGACTTCATAATAAATACCCCCGCATGTAGTTTTTACATGCGGGGGTATTTTTTTAGAAAATTCCTCAATAGTTTTCCAGCAGCTCCACGATGCATTTCAGATCGTCACGGGCGTCCATATAGGCGTATTCCCCTTTAGCATTGCCGTACTTGCCGCGCTGGACACACTGGATTCCCATTTCCTCGCAGGCAAGGATCTTCTGGTCCATGCCTTTGATATGGAACGCAATATGGTGCATGCCTTCCCCATGCTCGTCCAGGAAATCCTGCCAGGTGCTCTTCACTCCATTGGGCTGGATCAGCTCGATCTGCACATTGGGTCCCACGTCGAAAAACGCCAGCAGGCTATTGGCTTCCGGAGCAGGTTCCCCATTTACTGTGGTCCCTGTGATCTCATACTTGCCTGCCTCAGACACGGGGGGCTCGGGCAATCCCAGAAATTCCGCGAATTTCTTTTTGCTCTTTTCAATGTCGCGCACAATAAAGCCCACCTGGGTCAAAATGTTGGTGTCCAAAATTCCTGCCATGTTACATTACCTCTCTCCAAAAGATTTTTCCCGGTTTTCAGGGCATTTTCCCGGCGCTGTCCGGGGTTGGGCCATTCCAAACCGGTTTTTTTACAACTCTCCAATACATATATACTGTTTTAGCGGGCGGTTGTCAATAAAAAAGTGTGGATTTTCTCCATTCTTTTCCATTTAAAACTTCCTTTTCTCCTTGACCCGGGGTCCATTCCCCGGTACAATACCCTTGTAATCGGCATTTTTCCGCCTCTTAAGGTTTTTTAAGATCTTTTCAGACTTCTTAAGGTCCCTACCGGGTAGGATCTTAAGATTTACCTGTTAGAATAGGCACTGTCAGCTGGAGAGAACATCACCCAGCAACAGAATAACAGGTAAGGATGTGTTTACTTATGACAACGAAAAACAGGAAAAATGCCAAAGTACGTTTCGGAGCTCTCGCCATGGCGTTGCTCCTGTCCATGTCCCTCCTGACTGGATGCGGCAACCAAAAGACCAACAGCGCGAAAGTCCCCAAGACTACACAAAGTCAAAGTCAATCTACCGACAGCAAAAAGGACGCCTCCAAAAAGTCCGAGTCCAGCAAGAGCGACTCCGACAAGAAGGATGCTTCCAGCAAGAAGAGCAGCTCTGGTAAAAAGAGCGCTTCCAAGAAGAGCGGTTCTTCCAAGAAAAGCTCCTCTAAGAAGAGCGGTTCCTCGAAAAAGAGCTCTAAGAAGAGCTCCTCCAAGAAGAGCGCCACTAAGAAGGGTTCCTCCAAAAAGAGCACCACCAAGAAGAGCGATTCTTCCAAGAAAACCTCTTCCGAAAGCAGCTCCAACACCAAAAAGGACGCAAGCCAGGCTGCGAATGGCAAAGCAACTTCCTCCAGCAAAGGCCAGTAAAATTCCCCTTTTCTTAGCACTCTCCTTTGCGAACGCCTTTCGCGCCTGTGCCACCTGCACCGACGTGAAAGGCGTCTTTTATTCCCACCCAGCGCTCATATCCCCATTTCCTTGAAAGGAGAGATACGCTATGGAAAAGCAAACCATTATGATTGTAGAAGATGAAGCGGAAATTCGGGAGGGCATCCGTATTTTGCTCTCCGGTGAAAATTACTCCATCCTGGAGGCCCGCAACGGCAGCGAAGCCCTGGAGATGATGAACGACCAAATCGACCTGGTCATCCTGGACATTATGATGCCAGGCATCTCCGGCCTGCGGGTGTGCGAAGAGATCCGCAAAACATCCACCATTCCCATCCTGTTCCTGACCGCCAAAGCCCAGGAATCGGATAAACTGATCGGCCTGACGGCGGGGGGCGACGACTATCTGGTAAAGCCCTTCTCCTTTGCCGAACTCAGCGCCCGGGTGAAAGCCCTTCTGCGCAGGTACTGTGTCTATCAGGGAAAGGGCCAGCTGGGCACCACCTATGAGAACAACACGCTGACCTGCTGCGGAGTCACATTGGCTTTGGACCACAACCAAGTCTGGGTGGGTGAGGAAGAAAAGGATTTGACCGAGATCGAATACCAGATCCTGCGGCTGCTCATGGGAAAACCCCAGCAGGTTTTTTCCGCCCAAAGGATCTATGAAAGCATTTGGCAGGAACCCTATTTCCCCATTTCCAACGGCACCGTCATGGTGCACATTCGGAAACTTCGCCTAAAGCTGGAAACCGACCCCCAAAATCCCCTCTATATCAAGACGGTCTGGGGCAAAGGTTACCGGTTTGGATGGGAGGGTGAATATGCTGGGAAAAAATAAGCGCCACAGCATCTCCGCCCAGTTTTTCCTGCTACTGGTCCTTTCGGGGACCTTTTGCACCCTGCTGTTTTTGGGACTCCGTCTGGGCGTGGACAGTTTGCTCACCCACTATTTCATTGATTCCGACTTTGAAGAGCGTATTGCCGAAAAGCGGATCACCGATTTTCAGGAATATGTGACGGAAAATTCCCTGACCGTAAACGACACCCAGGAACTGTTGGACTGGACCCGGGGAAAACCCTTGATCTTATTGGAGATCTACCGGTCCAACGTACTGGTGTTCACCTCTTACGCCCCAGGGAACGAAGCACTGGAAAACAATTCCGAAGAAGTGCCCTATTACGACTGGATGTCCTACTATGTGGTGGACTTTGCCGATGGGAGTGCGGAAGTCCTGCTCTACTGTGACGACGTATTTCGGCTGTTCACGTACGCCACCATTGGGGAGGTGGTCCTGTGCACCCTGCTGTTCCTGCTGATTTTCCTGGTGGGAAACCAGCGGATCGTGCGCTATATCCGGCAGCTGCGCACAGAGATCCAGGCCATGGAGGCAGGGGACTTGAACAGCGGGATCACCATTTCGGGAAACAACGACCTGACCGCCCTGGCAGAAAGTCTGGACGCCATGCGGATCACCCTGCGCACCCAGCAGGAACAGACCGCCTGGACCTACGCCGCCAACCAAACCTTGATTTCGGAGATGTCCCACGATTTGCGGACACCTCTTACTGCCCTGCTCATTTATACGGAGATCCTCCGGTATGGCAAATATCAGGGAGAGGAACAACTGGCCAGCTATTTGAACAAGATCGACGCCAAGGCGCAGCAGATCAAGCAGCTTTCCGAAAACATTCTGGAATATTCCCTGGCAGCCAGGGGACATTCCATCGAACTGGAAGTGCCTACTCTGGCACGGGAAGTATTTACCCCCTATTTGGAAGAGGCGGTTTTCCATTTGAACCGGTGTGGCTTTACCTGCGAAACGGATTTTCAGTTACACAAAAGCCCTGTAGCGGTCCACAGCCCCTTCCTCCGCAGAATTATCGACAACCTGGTTTCCAACATTTCCAAATACGCCAAGCCCGACGAACCTGTGAAGATCAAAGCGTGGGAACAGGAAGCTCAGGTGCTTTTATCCTTTGAAAATACAGTGGATCAGGACGCGGGCCAAACGGAAAGCACCTGCATTGGGCTTTCCAGCGTTCGGACCATGATGGAAAAAATGCGCGGCACCAGCACCGTGGAGCAGACCGGTTCCCTTTTCCGGGTCACCCTTCATTTTCCGTCCGCACCCAGAGAAAACCGGGATTCCCCGGGAACCTGAGGGGGAACTCTGTCTTTCCAAGCGGTGATTGCCACACAACTTGAGAAAGAAGGGCCTCCCATGAAAAATGTATTGGAATACTTGGAACATACGGCTGCACGCCTGCCCCACAAAACCGGTGCGGAAGACAAAAACGGGTCTGTCACCTTTGCCCAGCTGCTGGAACTTTCCCAGCGGACTGGGTCCGCACTGGCGGGAAAGCTTTTCCCGGGGCAGCCTGTGGCCGTTTTTATGGAAAAAGGCATCCCAGCCCTGACAAGCTTTTTTGGGGCCGTGTATGGCGGTGGGTTTTATGTTTTGATAAACCCCGCTCTGCCCCCTTCCCGCATCCAAAAGATCCAAGAGGTCCTGGAAACGGACTACGTGATCACCGACAAAGCCCACGGAGATTTAGCGGAAAAATTCTTTCCCCACGCCGCCCGGCTGTTCATTGAAGAGATCTCCCAGGGAGAACTTTGCCGGGAACAACTGGACTTGGTACGCACACGCATGAACAGCACCGACCCTCTTTACGCCATGTTCACTTCCGGTTCCACAGGCACTCCCAAGGGCGTTTTGGTCAGCCATCAGGCCGTTTTGGACTTCATGGAGGATTTTACCGGCCTTTTCCCCCTGGATGAGACCCAGATCCTGGGAAATCAGGCTCCTTTCGATTTTGACGTGTCCGTCAAGGACATCTATTCTTCCCTGAAAACAGGAGCCACCCTTTCCATCATCCCCAGGGAGCTTTTTTCCCGGCCGCAGCAGTTGTTGGACTGGCTTTGCGACCACAAAGTCACCACTCTGATTTGGGCAGTGTCCGCCCTGTGTTTGGTCAGCACCTTCCACGGCCTGGAATACCGCCAGCCTGTGGACGTGAAACAGGTGTTTTTCAGCGGGGAGGAAATGCCCTTAAAACACTTGGAAACCTGGCGGAAGCATCTGCCCCACGCCCAATTTGTCAACCTGTACGGTCCCACGGAGATCACCTGCAACTGCACATACCACGTTCTCCGTCCGGAACAGGACTACCGGGAGGGAATTCCCATTGGCCGGGCGTTCCCCAAGCGGAGAGTTTTCCTGCTGGACCAGGAGGACCGGGAGATTACCGTTCCAAACCAGCCGGGAGAGATCTGTGTCAGCGGCAGTTCTCTTTCCCTGGGATATTACCGCTCGCCGGAACAGACCGGCGCCGTATTTGTGGACAATCCCTTGAACAAAGGGTTTTCCGAACCCATCTACCGGACGGGGGACCTGGGAAAATACGGGGAAACCGGCCAACTGTACTTTTGCGGGCGAAAGGATTTTCAAGTGAAGTACATGGGGCATCGGATCGAGCTGGAAGAGATCCAGCGGGCGGTAGCCAGCCTGCCGGGTGTGGACCGGTGCTGCTGTGTGTTCCACAGGGAAAAGCAGCGGATCTACGGGTTTTACACCGGGGACCTTCCCAAAAAAGAACTTCACCGCCAACTGGGATCACTGTTGCCCGTGTACATGATCCCCGGAGCGTTTTACAACATTCCCCAGTTCCCCTTGACCAAAAACGGCAAGATCGACCGGGAACAGCTTTTGAAAAGGAGGGATTCTTATGACGGATGACCGTATTGTAAGCATTGCAAAGAACCGGCCCACACCGTTCTACCTGTTCGACATAGGCAAACTGCGGAGCCGTTTGCTGGAACTTCGCCGGGCTTTGCCCCCCAAAGTGGACCTTTGCTACGCTGTGAAAGCCAACCCCTTTCTGGTCAAAGAGATTTCCAGCATGGTGAACAAATTGGAGATCTGCTCCCCTGGGGAGCTGCGCATCTGCCAGCGGCTCCAGGCACCGGAAGGAAAATTCGTCCTTTCCGGGGTGTACAAGGAACAGCCTCTCATGGAGCAGATCGTGTCGGAGCATGGCGCTGCCTGCACCTACACGGTGGAATCCCTTTCCCAGTTTTCCATTCTCCGGAAAGCTGCCGCTGCCGCCAACCGGCGAATCCCCCTTTTGCTGCGGCTTACCAGCGGCAATCAATTTGGCCTGAACCCTCAGGAGATCGAAGAGATCCTCTCCCTCTACAGGGAGGACAAGTTTTTGGAGCTGCGGGGCATCCAATATTTTTCCGGCACCCAAAAGACTTCTCTGAAACGGCTCCGGCGGGAGATTCAGGAATTGGACGGCTTTTTGGTGGGCCTGCACGGGCGCCTGGGATTTCAAGCCCAGGAATTGGAATTTGGCCCCGGCTTCCCGGTGACCTACTTCGGGGAGGATTCCTGGAACGAGCAGGAATATTTCCGGGAGTTTTCCACCCTGCTGGAAAACATGTGGTTCCCAGGAAAGATCACCTTGGAATTGGGTCGGAGCATCGCCGCTTGCTGCGGCACCTATGTGACCCGAATTGTGGACATGAAATCAAACCGGGCCGGAAACTTCGCCATTGTGGACGGCGGCGTCCATCATCTGGTGTATTACGGACAGTCCATGGGCATGCGGCGGCCCCCGGTCAGGCGCCTTCCCGCCCGGGAAGAAACCGATCCCCAGCTTTGGAATATCTGCGGCGCGCTGTGCACCATCCACGACATTTTGGTCAAACAGCTCCCCTTGGATCTTCCCCAACCCGGAGACCTTCTGGTCTTTGAAAACGCGGGAGCCTACTGCATGACGGAAGGCATTTCCCTGTTTTTAAGCCGGGATCTGCCGGAAGTGATCCTGGTGGACGAAAACGGCGGCTATCGAACCGTGCGTCATACCACCCCAATCGATTTTCTCAACACACCCTCTTATTGAACTGGAAAGGAGCATCTCTCATGGAAAAATTGCTTGCTATCTTGGAAGAACTGCAACCCGATGTGGATTACGCCACCTGCACCAACCTGGTGGACGGATACCTGTTGGATTCTCTGACCATTCTGGCTCTTGTGGCGGAACTGGAAGACGAATTTGACATCACCATTCCCGCGGTGGAGATCACTCCCTCCAATTTCAATTCCGCCCAACAGATTTGGGATATGATCCTCCGCCTGAGAGAGGAGGCGTAGTAGGGTGGCCATCTCCTCTTATTACTCCCTGAGCTACCTGCTGGTGCTGCTGCCGGTCTCGGTGGGGTGCTATGGGGTTCTTCCCCAAAGAGTCCGAAGGCTTGCCCTGTTAGTTTTCAACTGTGTGTTTTTCTGGGCCATCAGCGGGAAATTGATCCTGTTCCTGCTGCTGTCCACCCTCTCCATTCATCACATTGGGCTGTGGCTTTCCACCATCCAGCAGGAAGGGGATTCCCAACTGGGGTCCTGTCCCAAAGAGGACCGGAAAGCCCTGAAGGCCCAGTTCCTGCGAAAACAGCGTTATGTTCTGGCATTTGGGGGAGTTTTGCACCTGGGAGTTCTGCTGGTGTTGAAATATTCCCCCTTTTTTGCCGCCAACTTCAACTCCCTGTTTCGTTTGCTGGGACTGCCTTTCGGACTGTCCGTACCCTCCTTTCTACTGCCCATCGGGATCTCTTTTTACACCCTGCAGGCCATGGGCTACTTGTTTGACGTGTACCGCAGGAAGATCCCGGCGGACCAAAACCTGCTGCGTCTGGCTCTGTTCATGAGCTTCTTCCCCCAGATCATGGAAGGCCCCATCTGCCGGTATTCCCAGACGGCGCAGCGCCTTTGGGAAGCACCGAAACTGAAATATTCCAACCTGCTTTTAGGCGGGCAGCGGATTTTGTTCGGCATGATGAAAAAAATGGTGGTGGCCGACCGGCTGAACCTGCTGGTGGAGAACGTATTCACCAATTACACCGTGTATGACGGCTTTGTGGTGGCCCTGGCCGGGATCGGTTACACCATCCAGCTTTACATGGATTTTTCCGGCACCATGGACATTGTCCTTGGCAGCGGCCAGCTTTTCGGCATTTCCCTGCCGGAGAATTTCCAGCGCCCCTTTTTCTCCAAAACCATTTCCGAGTTTTGGAAGCGGTGGCACATCACTTTGGGCGCCTGGTTCAAGGACTATCTTTTCTACCCCCTCTCCCTGTCCAAACCCCTGAAAAAACTGACCAGCTGGGGACGGAAACGGTTGGGGAACCATTTTGGCCCCCTGCTGGGAGGAAGCATTGTGCTGTTCTGGGTATGGGTCTGCAACGGCCTTTGGCATGGGGCCGGTTGGCAGTATCTGTTCTTCGGCATGTTCCACTTTGTTCTCATTGCCGGTGGCAACGCCATTGAACCGGCTGCCAGCGCTCTGGCCAAGAAAGCCCACATCAACCGCGGCGCTCTTCCCTACCGTTGTTTTCAGATTTTCCGCACCAGCTTGCTGGTCTGCGTGGGAGAACTTTTCTTCCGGGCCAACGGACTCCGGGCAGGGCTGACCATGTTCCAAAAAATCTTCACCGGCTTTTCCCTCTCTTCCCTCAAAAGCGGCGTTTTGTTCACCTATGGCATGGATGTGCAAGATTACTGCATCCTGTTGGTGACGCTGCTGATCATTTTCGCGGTGGGCCTTTTGCAGGAGAAAGGCGTCGCCATCCGGGAAAGGCTATCCAAATCCCATGTGGTCATCCGGTTCGCGGCCGCTTACGGGCTGATTCTGTTCATTGTCATTTTCGGCGCCTACGGCATTGGATATTTGCCGGTTGACCCCATCTACGCCGCCTTTTAGGAGGATAACGCTTATGAAAATTCTGAAACGGATGCTTTCCTGGGTGATTTTCCTTGCCGGGCTGGTTGTTCTTCTGGCGGTTTCCTCCTTTGTATTTGCACCCAAGGACAACACCCAGGAATTCGGCATGGAGGAAACCAAAGCCAATGGGATTCTGGGAGAACCGGAAAATTCCATCGATGTGCTGGTCATCGGGGACAGCGAGGCGTATTCCTCCATTTCCCCCTTGCAGATCTGGAACGACACCGGATACACCTCGTACATTTCCGCTTCCAGCAACCAGACCTTGGATTACTCCTACTTTTTGCTTCAACGTGCCTTGGAAAACCAGTCCCCCAAAATGGTCATTCTGGAAACCAACACCATCTTCCGGGAAGTGCCTCCCAGGACCGCTTTGATGACCTGGGTGAAAAAGCAGTTCGCCGTTTTTCGATACCACAACCGGTGGAAAAATCTCCACTGGCGGGACTTTACCGGTCAGGCTTCCTACTCCTGGTCGGACGAGAACAAAGGGTATGTGTTCAGCAGGCTGGTCAAGGCAAGCTCCATTAAAAATCACATGCGTCCCAGCCAGCTGCAGGAAAAGATCCCCTCCCTGAACACCATGTACGTTCAGAAAATCCAAGAGCTGTGCAAAAGCCGGGATATTCGTCTGGTGCTTATGAGCATGCCCAGCACCATCAACTGGAATTACCCCAAGCACAACAGTGTGGAACAACTGGCAAAGGAACTGGGTTGTCAATATGTGGACCTGAACCTGATGAACGACCGGCTTAAAATCGACTGGGAGAAAGACACCCGTGACAAAGGGGACCATTTGAACTATTTCGGCGCCCAAAAGGTGACTGGGTATCTTTCCCACTTCCTGCAAAACTCCGGCCTGCTCTCCGACCACCGGAAGGACCCGGAATTCCACATGTGGGACCAAGCCCTGCAAAAATATAGGACCCTGACCAGCACAGCCTCTTGATTTCTCCCAAAACTTCACAAAACTCTCATGGTGTAATGAAAAAAATCGTGCTATAATACCTCTATACTATTCGAATACGGAGGAGTCTGTAGTATGGCAAAAGAATTTATCTGCACCAGCACAAGCCCAGTGGTACAGACCAAAGCCGGAAAACTCCGGGGGTTTGTGGTGGATGGCACTTACACCTTTCAAGGGATCAAATATGCCGACGCCAAACGTTTCCACATGCCCACCCCTACCCAGTCCTGGGAAGGGATCAAGGACGCCCATTCCTATGGCTACGTCTGCCCCATGCTCACCCGGGAAACGGCCGCCGGAGAAGTGAAAGTTCCCCACCGCTATTGGCCCAAGGATGAAAACTGCCAATACCTGAACCTGTGGACCCAATCTCTGGACCCGGAAGCCAAGCGCCCGGTCATGGTGTGGTTCCATGGGGGCGGATTCGCTGCCGGTTCTTCCATCGAACAGGTGGCCTACGATGGGGAAAACCTGTCCCGCTTTGGGGACGTGGTAGTGGTCACCGTCAACCACCGTTTGAACATTCTGGGATATTTGGACCTGTCCCCCTATGGGGAAAAATACTGGAATTCGGGGAACGTGGGCAATGCCGACCTGGTGGCCTCCCTGCAGTGGGTCCAGGACAACATTGCTGCCTTTGGCGGCGACCCCAACAACGTGACCATTTTCGGCCAGTCTGGCGGCGGCGGAAAAGTTTCCTCCCTGATGCAGACCCCGGCGGCCAACGGTCTGTTCCACAAAGGCATCATCATGAGCGGCATTTACAATGGCACTCTGTGCCCCAACCGTGACAGCCGTCCTCTGATTCAGGCCATGCTCCAAGAGCTGGGCCTGACGGAAAAAGATGTGGAACAGCTGGAGACCCTGCCCTATGAGACCTTGGCGGAAGCTTACAACAAGGTGGCCCCTGCCATTCAAAAAGAGGGGGGCTATGTGGGCTGCGTGCCCCTTCCCAACGACTATTATGTGGGCGATCCCAGAGAAGTGGGATTCACCGCCCACGCCAAGACCATCCCCGTTATCGTGGGCACGGTCCTGGGGGAAATGTCCACCTTCGGCCCTGGCCTTCCGGACCGCCGTTCCAAGACAAAAGAGGAGCAGCTCACCTATCTCCGGAAATTCCTGGGAGACAAAACCGACGAACTGGTGGACCTGTTCCAGGAATGCTACCCCGACCGTCCTCTGACCGACATTGTGCTGCTGGACACCTTCACCCGCACGGTCAGCAAGGAATTCTGCCGGAAAAAGGCGGAACACGCCCAATCCCCCATTTACAACTACCTGTTTACTTTGGACTTCCCCATTGACGACGGCACCCCCGCCTGGCACTGCGCAGACATCCCCTTTGTGTTCCACAACACGGACAAGGTTCCTGTCTGCAACATCCCCGGCGTGTCCGACCATCTGGAGGAGATCATGTCCAGCATCTTTGTGAACTTCGCGTACAACGGAGTTCCTTCCGCTTCCGGACTGCCCCAGTGGACGCCCTGCGTTCCCGGCGATTTGTCCACCATGATTTTGGACCGGGAATGCCGCTTGGTACATAATTTTGACGACAAGCTGTACGAAGCCTATCTTCCCGTGGCGGTCAAACCTTGGGAGCTTTATGAAAAGGAAGTCACCATACTTCATTGATTGAAAATTCCCCCACAAGTTGGAAACTGTATAGCGGACACACGCATCCTTTTCGGGATGCGTGTGTTTTGCGTTGAGTTCCCCACATTGACAAGCCCTTCTTTCCATGCTATATTGAGCCAAATCCACAGGGGACCCGTGGGGTTCCCTGGAAAACAGCAAAGCAAAAGGTGATGGATTTTGAAAACACCAATTATCAATTTGGGAATCCTTGCCCACGCGGACGCGGGAAAAACCTCAGTCACCGAGCAGCTTCTTCTGCTCAGCGGCAGCATCCGCCAAGCGGGCAGTGTGGACGACGGCACCACCCACACGGACTGGCTGGAAGTGGAGCGCCGCCGGGGCATTTCTGTCCGGTCCGCCTCCACGCTGCTGGAACACGAAGGGGTGCGGATCAATCTCATCGACACCCCCGGGCATGTGGATTTCCTGGGGGAAGTGGAACGCTGTTTGGCGGTTTTGGATGGCGCGGTGCTGGTCCTCTCCGCGGTGGAAGGCGTTCAGGCCCAGACACGGCTCTTGTGGCGGGCATTGGAAAAATTGGAGATCCCCACCCTGCTGCTGGTCAACAAAGTGGACCGGATGGGCTGTGACCTTTCCCACGTTTTGGAACAGCTTCGTCAGGAATGTTCCCCCCGGCTGTTTGTGACCCAGACCGTTGAAAACGCCCAGTCGGAACGCTGCCAGGTATTGCCCAGTCAAACCTACTGGGAGGACGGGTTGGCCTGCGCAGCGGAATACGACGACGCCCTGGCGGAAGCTTATTTGGAGGAACGTCCCATCCCCCGGGAGCAGATCCTGCAAGGGTTGCGGCAAGGCGTGGCGGACCGTCAGGTGTTTCCCGTGCTGTTTGCTTCGGCGAAAACCGGTCAGGGGATGGGTCCCCTGCTGGAAGGGATCACCACCTATCTTCCCCTGGCGTCCGGCCAAGACGATGGCCCTCTTTCCGCAGTGGTCTATCAGGTGGATTACGACCCTGCCATGGGAAAAGCCGCTCACTTACGGCTGTTTTCCGGCACCCTGAAAAATCGGGACAGCGTTCCCATGCCCCAGGGGGGCGGCAGCCAGAAAATCACCCAGATTCGCCGCTTTTACGGACAAAAGGCGGTGGACATCGGGGAGATCCGCAGCGGAGAAGTGGGTGCGGTATACGGTCTGTCGGACATTCGGGCCGGAGACATCCTAGGGGAAGCCCCGCCCCGTCAGCCCTGCCATTTGGCGGTTCCTCTGCTTCAAGTACAGGCTTTCCCCACCTGTCAGGAAGAACTTCCGGCTTTGACCGCAGCGCTGCGGGAGCTGTCCCAGGAGGACCCTTTGCTGAATTTGGAATGGATTCCCGAAAGCCGGGAACTGCATTTGCGCATCACCGGAAAAATCCAGTTGGAAGTGCTTACGGAAACCATCCAGGAACGGTATCATCTGGGGGTATCCTTCTCCCAGCTCCACCGCGGAGGGCCTGGAAGTGTACACCGCTCCCAAGCCTTGCTGGGCTGTGGTCAAACTTCTGGTAGAACCCTTGCCCCGGGGCAGCGGGGTCCAATTTGAATCGGTGATCAAAGAAAAGGAGCTGCCCTACCGCTACCAGGAACACGTGCGGGCCAGTTTGCCCCAGGCATTGCAGCAGGGGCGCAAAGGCTGGGAGGTGACCGACGCCAAATTCACCTTGATCGGCGGGCAGCATCACCATGTTCACACCCACCCCTTGGACTTTTTTGTGGCCACACCGGTGGCAGTCCAGCGGGCGCTGGTAAACAGCGGCACCCAACTGCTGGAACCCATGGTCCGGGTGACCTTATCGGCCCAAGAGGAATTGTTGGGGAGGGTCATTCGGGATATGGTGGCTATGCGGGGAGAATTTGACACCCCGGTGATCCATCAGGGCTGGTTTACCCTGGAGGCCAACCTGCCGGTGGCTACGTCCCTGGAGTACCCCACCACGTTCCGGTCCATGACGTCCGGAAAAGGTGTTTACGCTTCGGAATTTCTGGGATACCAGGAATGTCCTCCCGGGGAAGGACAAGAAGCGCCCCGCCGGGGTGTGGACCCCTTGGACCATTCCAAGTGGATTCTTTATGCCCGCAGCGCCATGCAGTGAACTTTTTTCTCTTGTGAAAAAATGATAAAATTTCGCAATTTCTATTTGCTATCTTGCAGGTTCTGTGGTACAATAACCGCAGACACTCGGAACGGGGGCGTGGCCCCTTTCCGAGCATAGGAAACCCTGACGCCAAAAACAAGATTTGAGGCGGAAGGCTGGCTAAAATGAAATTGCTACCGGGGGTTCCCGGTCTTTTTGCCGTGCCTTCAGGGTGCGGCTTTTCTTTTTCCCCTTTTTTATAGGGAGTTTTGTATTTTTTGTTAGTCTGGGCCCTTGCCCTCGCTATATAAATACCCTGATGGGAAAGTTTTTCTGACCCAAAAGAAAGGATTGATCATTCATGTACAACCCCAAATCCCTCAAGGCTGAAGAATTCATCGACCATCAAGAGATCCTGGACACATTGGAATACGCCGACAAAAACAAGGACAATGTGGAAGTGATCGACGCCATCTTGGAAAAGGCCCGCCTTCGCAAGGGGCTTACCCACCGGGAAGCTTCCGTGCTGCTGGCTTGCGACATCCCCGAGAAGATCCAGGAACTGTACGCTCTGGCCGAGCAGATCAAGAAGGATTTCTACGGCAACCGCATTGTGATCTTTGCCCCTCTGTACCTGTCCAACTACTGTGTCAACGGCTGCCTGTACTGCCCCTACCACCAGAAAAATAAGCACATCGCCCGGAAAAAGCTCACCCAGGAAGAAGTGCGCCAGGAAGTCATCGCTTTGCAGGACATGGGCCACAAACGGTTGGCCATTGAAGCCGGCGAGGACCCGGTGAACAATCCCATTGAGTACATCCTGGAATGTATCAACACCATTTACTCCATCAAACACAAGAATGGCGCCATCCGCCGGGTGAACGTGAACATCGCCGCCACTACGGTGGAGAATTACCGGAAGCTGAAGGAAGCCGGCATTGGCACCTACATTCTGTTCCAGGAGACCTACCACAAGGAGAGCTACGAGCATCTTCATCCCACCGGACCCAAGCACAACTACTGCTATCACACCGAGGCCATGGACCGGGCTATGGAAGGCGGCATTGACGACGTGGGTCTGGGCGTGCTGTTCGGCCTGGAACTGTACCGCTACGAATTTGCCGGCCTGCTCATGCACGCGGAACATTTGGAAGCTGTCCACGGCGTTGGCCCCCACACCATCAGCGTGCCCCGAGTGAAGCACGCCGACGACATCGATCCTGACGAATTCGACAACGGCATTGACGACGAGACCTTTGCCAAGATCTGCGCCTGTATCCGTGTGGCTGTGCCCTACACCGGCATGATCATTTCCACCCGGGAAAACCAGACGGTACGTGAAAAAGTGCTTCATCTGGGCGTATCCCAGATCTCCGGCGGTTCCCGCACCAGCGTGGGCGGCTACACCGAGGAAGAGCGTCCCCACGACACCGAGCAGTTTGACGTCAGCGACAACCGGACTTTGGACGAAGTAGTCCGCTGGCTGATGGAAATGGACTACATTCCCTCTTTCTGCACTGCCTGCTATCGGGAAGGCCGTACCGGTGACCGGTTCATGAGCCTGTGCAAGAGCGGTCAGATCCAGAACTGCTGCCATCCCAACGCTTTGATGACCTTGAAGGAATACCTGATGGACTACGCCTCCCCCGAGACAAAAGCCATTGGTGAAAAGCTCATTGTGAAAGAGCTGGAAAACATTCCCAAGGAGAAGGTCAAGGAGATCGCCAAAGACCACTTGGAAAAGATCGAGCAAGGCATCCGAGATTTCCGCTTCGAAGGAGGTGGCAGTGCATTCCTTTCGGAAAGACCAGTAAAAAACTAAGGCATGGCCCACATGGGTCATGCCTTTTCGTATTTTTCTGCAAGGAGAGGTTACACCAACTGGCCGTAAATGGCGCCGCCTTTTTCCGGGAAGGCGTAATTGGAGCTGGTTTCCACGGTGAAACCATTGTCGCTGAAATGGAAGTTCAGCTTCTTGGTCAGGCAGGTTTCTGTCCAGCGGCAAACGATCTGGAACGTATCCTCCGTCAGCCAAGAACCGCTGGTCACCAGAAGTTGGGTCTGATCTTCCGGGGCTTTGACCAGATTGGTGAACCGGCCTCCATATGTGGCCACTCGGATGGGCACCTGCTCTCCCTCGGGGGTGGTCACGTTCCACACGCAGCCGTAATTGTCAAAGTCAAAAGAGCACTGGCTTACCTGGATCACATGGGATTTGCCCATAAAGTTTTCCATCTCCGGAGAAAGGAATCCGCTGGTCACTTTGTAGGTTTTCCCGTCGATCTCCCCCATCTTGGGGCTGTAGGGATGATACGCCGGGTTGGGCACGTTCAGCCGGGCCAGCTTCTGGGTCAACTCCCCATAGGCCTGCTGATTTTCCGCCAGGTCCCCGTCGCCGATCTTCTCCAGGAAGTCCCAGGTCAGGTCCAGGGTATTCTGGGCCCAATGAGCTCCTACCGCTGTTTCCGTGATGGCGATGATCATATCCTGCTTGGGGCAGACAATGGTGAACTGGCCCATGGCTCCGTCAGCCCGGTACACCCCTTCGGGCTTGCACATCCAGATCTGGAAGCCATACCCCAGGAAATTGTCGTACGCTTCCGGGTTATTGATGGACTCTGTGGCGGACTGGTTTTGAAGGGAGGTGGCCAACTTCACATAATCCTCCGCCAAGATCCGCTCTCCTTCCCACACGCCGCCGTCCGCGTACAGCTTCATCAGGCGCAGGTTGTCCTCCAAAGTGGCCAGCAGTCCGCCGCCCCCTGTCTCCATACCGTCGGCCATACAGTACCAACGCAGGTTGTCCGGGTCGATGCCGATCTTGTTAAAAAGCCGCTTGGTCAAAAACTCCTGAAGGCCTTCCCCGGTCTTTTTCCGGACAATGGCCCCCAGCATGGTGGACCCTACAGAATTGTACATGAACGTGGTGCCGGGTTCATGGTTTACAGGCGTATGGAGGAAATCCCGAATCCAATGTTCTGTGTTGGCGGGCATGGTATCCATCCCGTTGCCCATGCACAGCACATCCCGGACTTTCAGTTTTTTCAGGTTCTCGCTGGGATTTTCCGGAGCTTCTTCCGGAAAAATATCGATCAACCGCTCGTCCAGCTTTAAAAGCCCTTCCGTGTAAGCAATGCCCACCGCAGTGGCCGCGTAAGTTTTGGTGTGGGACTGCAACCCGTGACGGAGATTGGGAGCATAGGGCGCCCACCAGCCTTCCGCGCAGATCTTGCCATGGCGCATGATCATCAAGCCATGCATTTCCGTGGTGCTGTGCTCCAATGTGTCAATATAGTGCAGAATATCCTCACTTTTAATGCCCACCGATTCCGGTGTGGTGCGTTCAAATTCTTTTCTCAATGTGGGAGCTCCTCCTTAA
>ENA-UOJL01001939-UOJL01001939.1-human-gut-metagenome-genome-assembly--contig:-P47-NODE-1939-length-19044-cov-30.494971_pt1 | contig 19044 bp, 14 predicted proteins | sample MGYA00242347_ERZ723894 | MGnify/ENA metagenome assembly ERZ723894
CTGCTGAATGAATTGTTTGAGTTTCATAGAGACACATCCTTGTAGTTGTAAAGGCTGCCCTGCTACGGTGCCGGACGGCCCTTTTTGTATTTCAGAGCAACAGCTCAAACAACCCGATCATCAGCGGCATGGTCAGGATGGAAAGCAGCGTGCTCAGGACATAGATCGCGCTGGAATGAGAAGCATCCCGGTCATAGAGCTGTGCCATGGAGGTGACTGTTGCACAGGCGGGGGTAATGGCAGAAAGGTAGACCGTCATCAGGATGGACTTGCCGTCCGGGATCCAAAGGGATGCGTGAACTGCCCAAAGCAGCAAGACAATGACCAGCGGAACACCCAGCAGACGCAGAAATACCGGCAGATAGTTGCGAGGGGGGCAGAAAACTTTTTTGAGGGGGACATCCGCAATGGCCATGCCTGCCAGCAGCATTCCCATGGGGCCGATCATATTGCCGACACTGCTCAGTGTGCTGGTGATCGGGGCAGGCAGCGAGACGTGCAGCAGGTACAGCAGCGCACCGGCTGCAATGGCGATCAGGTTGACATTGGTAAGGAGCTTGCGCCATTCCAGCCGGGCAGACCCCTGCAGGCAGGCGCTTGCATGGGTCCAGAGCAGCACCAGCTGTACAATGACAAAGGCGCAGGAGTAGACAACATATTCCTCCCCCAGCAGGGCCTGCACGATGGGGATGACCAGCGCGGCGGCATTGCTGTAAATGATATTGACCTGCTCCACGGCGTCCAGCTTGAGAGCTTTGCGGAACAGCGCATTCAGAAGCAGAAATACAACGTGCATTCCAACGGCGATGCCCATGGAATAAAGCAGCCCGGTGCGGATCTCCGGTGTGTCCTTGATCTGAAAGGCGTTCAGAACGACACAGGGCATGACCAGATAGACAAAGACCACAGACAGCACCTTACTGTCCGATGCCTTCAACAAGCCGGTTCTTACAACGGCATATCCCATCAGCAGGATCAGAAATAGCTGCGCGATCTGTTGCATCAATAAAAGGCTGATTTGCATTTAGATCTCCTCTTTTGCAATTCGTTTTTGCAGCACCATCCTACTCCATTGGCGGGACATCGTCAAGAGAAAACAGAGAAAAAACATGTTTCAGAAGGATGGCATAGAGCATTTTTATGCTCAAAGCAAAAACCTGTTGACATAATATGTAAGTGGGTATATTTTATGGATAAAACATTCACCAATTATCGACGGGGTTCTGCCCGTGTATGGTGTGCCTGAAAGCGAACTGTCTGACGATCTGCGGCCGGAAGGTTTATTTTTGTTTATACAGGCACTTGGAAAATGTGTAAAAAGTGTTCTGCATATAGCAGCAATATGAAAGCAGTATTTCACAGCGGGGCATTATGAATCTATAATAGTAGTTGGAAATAAACAGAAAGAGGGTCTTTTTGATGGCAACGATATTTCCAAGAGAAGAAAAGGCAGAGGCACTGTTCGGGGAGATCCTGAAAAATCCAGAAGCCTGCCACCGCCTGATGGATACCTTCAACGACTCGCTGGACATGGCAGACGTACTGGATGCGCCGGCCGTGAGTGCACAGCAGTTTGCCGCGGCGCTGTTCAATGCCTACGAGAACAAGGATCTGTCTGCCTTTCTGATGGCGATCTGCCAGCACAGTATGTTTGACCTGCTACGGAACGCTGCCCTGATCCCGTTCAAATTCAACGCCGATGGTCAGCCGAACCCGGTGATCCTGACGGATGATGCCGGCGTTCTTTTGCCGAACAACAAATTTGCCGTGAGCAGCAAAGTATACGACCGGTTCATCCGGGTGTTCCAGAAGCAGGAAAAGGTAAAAATGTACCTTGCCAGCGGCTACTGCAAGTATCACGGCTACGACGAAGGCTCGATGGATGTGGTGGAGTACCACTACAACCAGCATTTGGGGCTGCTGCTGATCTACGAACTGCCGGACACCGTGAAGCAGAAGGTAACGGAAGCGGAGGCCTACTCCACCGTCTGGGATATCCAGATGAAGCTGCAGCACGCACTGCCCCGTTCCGTGGTCTACTATGGACAGGATACGCTCAAGGACGGCGGAACCCGCTACGATGAACTTGGCGTTTTTCTGCCGCTGGAACACTTTGCCGACCGGCTGGAACGCCATGTGGAAACTGCTACCAAGATCGTTTACGGCGAGTAAACGCCCTGTAAACGAACTCCCTTTATAAGTGCATCACAGCAAAACAAAACGCAGCGAACCGTTAAAAGATTCGCTGCGTTTTGCCTTATAAGGGAGAATGGAAATGCTGCACATCAGGTGCAATAACGGAAAGTCTTGTCAGTGACAATACGGGCGAAGATCAGCCCTAACGGCAGTGCCACGATGATGAGAATGGCATCTGCAAACCATGTGGCGGAGTCCATCAGAGACAGGATGCCCAGATTATAGATGGCACGGTAGAAATACAGTCCCGGTACCATGATAACGATGGACGGCACGGTGACGGAGATGCGGGGATAACCGACGGCGCTCTTCAGGCAGGAGGCCAGCAATCCGGACAGCAGTGCGCCCAGAAACGCTGCAACAGCGGGCGGAAAGCCCGCAAGGCTCACCAGCTCCAGCCGGAACGTGTTCGTTACCGCACCGATAAGGGCGGCGCAGACTGCCAGGTTCCGGGGACTGTTGAACATGAGCGAAAAGCCGAACACACCGCCAAAACTTGCCAGCAGCCGGAACACGATCTCTTCCGGGAGTGTCAGGCTCAGGGCAGGGAACTGCACCGGCTGCAAATGCAGCAGCAGTGCCATGATCCAAGCCGTCATGGTTGCCACCAGAATGATGAGGACGGCGTAGGCCAGACGTTCCAGCCCGGAGCGCATATCCAGCTTGGCAAGGTCGATGCCGCTGGTAATGAACGGAAAGCCCGGAATGATGAAGAGCATGGAGCAGATATACCCCGCCTCGTGCTGCGCCGATACGGCAAACAGCACCTCTGCCAGCTTCAGCAGGATGGCATACACGAGGCTTGCTGAACAGACCGACGCCGTAATGCCCAGAAACAGGGTGAAATGGTGTTTTGTCAGCTTGCACCGTACAAAGTTGCCGATGCCTGCACCGCAGAAGGCACACAGCATTTCCACAATGCCGCCGCCAAGCAGAAAGGTGAAACAGCCGCAGGCCAGTGCAGCTGCAAAGCCCAGTGCGATGGGCGAATACAAGCCGTGGATGCGCTCGATCTCATCGAGGTGGCTGTGCAGCTCTTCGCCGGTCATAAATTTCCCTTCCCGGTCGAAGTCGTTGACGAAATGCTCCAGCCGGTTCAGCCGGGAGGTATTCACGCCCGTGTTTGTCAGACAGAGTGACTGGGTATAACACTGGTCACCATCAAAGCAGGTGAACTCAATGGACAACAGGCCGATGTCCGCTGTTGTTGTGACTCCCAGCTCCCGCGAAAGGGTGTTCATGGAGCTTCGGACACGCCATGCGCCGGTGCCGCATTCCAGCAGCATCAGCCCGGTGCGTCCAATGACGGAGGCTTTTTCCACAAGCCCCGCCTCGGTAATGGGAACGCCCTTGCTGGCCGACGCATAGTCGTGCCAGTAGACTTCCATGTGATTTTTGATGATCTCACTTTGCCGTTGTCCCATACCGGAAAGCCTCCTTTGTGATATGGGAATGTTGCAGCCGTTTCAAGACTGCGGTGCTATTATAAGGGAAATTGCAGGGCGGGTAAAACGTATCTTGGATATGCCGGCAATGTTCGTTTGGTATTTCAAAGAAGAAAATACGTTGCGTTTTTGGCGGCTCTGCGGTAGGATAGAAAAAACACGCAGAAAGGAAACTGCCGTGACCCTTCAACAACTTCGCTATGTCACGGCTGTTGCCGGCACCGGCACCATCAGCCATGCAGTGCAGCAGCGTTGTGCTGGCCTGTACATGACCAAGCAGGCTGGCAACCGTTCGTACATCCACGCCTTGTGCAATCAGCAAGCTGGCGTTCGTATGCCGCAAGCTATGCACATTCAAATTCAGTGGCAAGTTGTTTGCTTTCAATATCAGCTTAAAGCGATAGGTAAATGTGCAGGGATTCATCGGCTTTCCATTAGTACAGATACAAGCGGTGCATCTGGGTTTCCCCGAAGAATACCTCGAGGAAAATTTGGAGGATGCCTTTTCCTGCATAGGTATCCTTGGGGCGATATCGTTTCGGCGTATACTGCCGGGGTGGGTGTTTCAGCTCATACAACCTTGGTCCATACAACAAGTAGTTTTCCTGCAGTCTGTCATCTATGGCTGCAAGATCGTATTCTTCTCCCAGCCTATAAAGTCGCACGGCTCGACCACCATCCCGCACCCGGATGGGGTGCTACTCTTTTTGTTTTGCATGGATTTTATGGAGCAGCAAAAGAGCGGATTCGAACAGCCCGTACCCCGCGCTTTGCGTCCCGCGGGACAGAAACGCCCCGGTGGGGCGTTTCTAGGGCGCGGCTTGGCGAATTCCTTCGGGCGCACTTAAAAAGCGCATTGCAATGTACTTTTGCAATGCGCTTTTTGGTTTGATGTTATTTTGGTTTCAGAATCACTTCCCGCTTTCAGGGAAGATGATTTTGTTGACAAAGAAGAAAATGACCATAGACACGCCGCCGTTCAGAACGGTCGTGCCGATGTTATAGATGAAGTCCGGCACCAGCAGCCCGGCTACGGCAACCCACACGCAGTTGATGGAGTTGACAATGCAGGTAATGACGCAGAACGCCAACACATACCACGCGATCTGCTTGCCCAGATTGCCCTTGCTGCGGAACACAAAATTGCGCTGGATCGGGAAGTTGATGCACTCGCCAATGACCATGGCGATCATGTAGGCGCAGAAGTACGGCAGACCGCCGTGGGCGGCATCGTAGCCGAGGATGTTCCACTTGAAGGTTTCGCCAAACAGGGTCACATCCACGCCGGGCCAGCCGAAATCCACCACCGGCAGACTGCTGAACGCAGCGGGCAGAAATTGCAGCAGCAGATACTTGAACACGGTAATCAGATTCGACACGATGACGAACAGACCGCCCTCGCGCACCCACTTGGCTGCGGCAGGGTGTTTCTCCGCAAAATTATTCCAAAACTGCATAATGCAACCTCCATCAAGCGCCGCGCAGACGCTTTTCCATCTGCGCATTCAGCACCACATTCTTAATCGCTTCATAAATCACCCGCACAAGACCCAGGATCCAGAAGCCCTGCAATTCCATGACAATGCCGTCCACCATGCCCATGCTGATGGCGCCGTTCGTCATCTTTGCCAAGGCGCGAAGGGGCATATTGTACTGGAACAAAATGTTCAGGTCCGGCTTGCCGCGTTTATAGCTGACATCCAGCAGGATCGTCAGCACGAGCCACACAAGCCACCCCAGCGGACTGCGTGCGTGGTTCAGTTCGCCCAAGGTCAGGTTGCGGTCAATTTTGGTTTTGCCGTTCGGGATGGGATGCCCTAGCAGCTTTTCAAAGTCCGCATCGGAAACGTTCAGCACATCCCCTTTATAATAGCAATCCAGATCCCTATCTTCATACGGATGCACGGTAGCCGTTCCATGCACGGAGATTTTCTCGCACAGCCGGATATCCTCCACGCTTGCGCCGACAAGCAGCTCGTACTCGCCGCCCTCGATTTCCCAGCGGTTCGCCTTGACATTCCAGAAACGGAACGCCTTATCGTCCAGCGTAATGGTGATGCGCTGTTTCTCGCCGGGGGCAAGCGTTACGCGGGCAAAGCCTTTCAGTTCCTTTGCAGGACGGAAAAGCTCACTGCTCTTTTTGGCAACATACAGCTGCACAATTTCCGTACCTGCCACACTGCCGGTGTTCGTTACGGTAAGGCTGACCCCCTGTTCATCGGCAGCCATGTCGCTGTACGCAAACGTCGTGTAGCTCATACCATAGCCAAACGGGAAGCGCACAGCTTTTTCCGCCGTGGTAAAGTAGCGGTAGCCGATGTACAGCCCCTCGCGGTACTCCACAGTCTTGCGGCGGGTGGCAAAGTCGGCGGCGCTGGGTACGTCGGCGTAGGCCAACGGCCATGTTTCTGCCAGCTTGCCGCAGGGGTTGACCTTGCCCGCCAGTGCATCCGCAACGGTGCCCGCCCCTGCCTGACCGCCTAAGGCGGCGTACAACAGGGCTTGGCAGTTGTCCAGCCACGGCGTTTCGACTACGCTGCCGCTGTACAATACCACGACAATTTTCGGGTTGACGGCCGCCACAGCCTGCAGCAGATCCACCTGATTTTGCGCAAGGCGCAGATTGCTGCGGTCAAGACCCTCACTCTCGGCGATTTCATCCAGACCCATGCACAAAATAACTGTATCTGCCTGTGTCGCCAGTTCGCAGGCAGATTTCTGCAAAGCAGCATCCGGCTTACCGTGGCGGTCAAAGCCCTGCTGATACCCGATAACGTTCAACTCGGAGTCGATCAGCTTATCCAGCAGCACATCCACCTGTGTCGAGTTCACCATGCTGGAGCCTGCGCCCTGATAGCGCGGATTTTTGGCAAAGTCACCGATGACAGCCACCTTGGTACCCGCCGCCAACGGCAGCAAAGCGCCCTCGTTTTTCAGCAGCACAAGGCTTTCCGCGGCGGCGCGGCGGGCAAGCGCATGATGGGCTGCCGCATCAAACTCGCGCGGGGCAGCGTCCAGTGCAGCCTTGGTATCAAACACCAACGGCAGCAACTCTAACAAGCGGGCGTCGATGTCGGATTCAGAGATTTTCCCGCTTTCCACCGCCGCCAGCAGTTCGCGCACACTGTCCCCGCCGGGCGCGGGCATTTCCAGCGTGGAGCCGTTTTTCACACCCAGCGCGTGGTCGTTGCTTCCGCCCCAGTCTGTGATGACCGCGCCGTCAAAGCCCCACTCACCGCGCAAAATCTCCATGAGCAGGTGCTTATTCTCGTTGGCATACGTACCGTTCACAAGATTGTACGACGACATAATGCTGCGGGGATGCCCCTCTTTGACGGCAATTTCAAACCCAGTCAGGTAGATTTCCCGCAGGGTGCGCTCGTCCACGATGGAATCCGAAGCCATACGCCGCGTTTCCTGGCTGTTGACGGCAAAGTGCTTCGGGCAGGCAGCTACGCCCTTGGACTGGATGCCGCGAATATATCCCGCCGCAAGCTTGCCCGCGAGATACGGGTCCTCGGAGAAATACTCAAAGCTGCGCCCGCACAGCGGGTTGCGCTTCATGTTAAGCCCCGGTCCCAACACCACCGACACTTCCTGCGCAGCGGCTTCCTCGCCCAAGGCTGCGCCGATTTCCTCGCCCAGCGCGGCATCCCAGCTGTTTGCAACAGCCGACGCCGTGGGGAAGCAGGTGGCGGGCACGCTGGGGTTCAGCCCCAAGTGGTCGCTCTCCCCCGCCTGCTTGCGCAAGCCGTGGGGACCGTCCGACAGCCAGATCTGCGGGATGCCGTGTTCGGGCATACCCCGCGTTTTGAAGGTTTCCGCGCCGGAAAGCAGCGCGCATTTTTCTTCCAAGGTCAATTCTTTCAGCAAAAGTTCTGTATTTTGCATATATTTTTCCCTTCTCATAAGAAAAGCCGCATCCAACGCCTGCAAGCAGACATCAGACGCGGCTTTCATTCAGCAAGTACCGTTATGTTTTATCAGGGGCAATGGACGCTTACTCTGCCGCCAGCGTGACCACAGCCTCGTTGATGGAGTAGGTGGTGCTGGAGCCCCAGCCGGAGACGATTTCGTCGTGGGCGGGGATGGTCAGCTGCTTGCTGCCGTCCTCACCCTCGGTGATGGGCACCGTCAGGGCATCGCTGCCGTTCAGGGTCATGGTAAGGGCATTGTCCTGCGCATCCACCAGCGTGCCGGTGATGGATGCAGAGCCGTCGGCGGCAGTCAGCGTGCAGACCTTGTGGGAGTAATCCACCAGCAGCACGGCATCCGTTGCGGTGGGCGTCTCGCCCTGCACCAGCTCATAGCTGCCCGTGTACTGCTCGGTGACCAGATCCTCGACCTGCACTTCAAACGTAGCGGTCGCACCCAGGAAGGAGGCCGTCACGGTCTTGGTGCCTGTGGTGTCGCTGTCGTAACCGGTGAAGGTCAAGCGACCGCCCCAGATGGACTCCTCCGCACCGTTGGCGCGGGTAGCCGTCACAACCAGCTCACCCGGGTTGAAGGTGTCGCCCGTGTAGAAGGTGCGCAGGTTGGAGGCATCGATCGTCAGGCTCTTGGCAGGGGCATAGGGCTGACCGTAGATGTTGATGTTACGAGTGAACGCACCGCCATAAACGCCATAGCTCAGGCTGGCTTCCATGCTGTATGCGCCGTGGTCGGTGTCAAAGATGAAGACATCCGCATCGGCGCCGCCATCCACATCGGTGGGGCGCACAGTGCCGTCAGCGTCCTGGTTGCCCAGCAGATGAATGACGAAGTTCTTCTCGCCGTTTTCATCGTAGTTGTACCAGTAGCCGTAAACATGGGAGATAGAGTCGCCGCCCACGGAGGTGCTGGGACCGCTGAAGGAACCCCACATCGAACCGTCGGTGTAGCAGTACATATCCAGACAGGCCGGATCCACGACGGTGCTGAAGCCCTCGGTATACTGGCCCTCGAAGAAGTAGGCGACTTCCCCGTTCGGCTCCTTGGCTTCCCAGGTTTCCTGCGGGATGGCAATCAGGTCATCCAGCGTCTTGGAAACATACTCGTTATCGTTGTAGTTCATAACGGGACCATCGGCAGAAGTCTGCGCCGCATCGGGGGCAACCTCCGCACTGTCGGCCGAGGGCAGGCTGCTGCTCTGCAGGGAGAAACCGCCCACGCAGACCGCAGCGACCACGACCACCGCACCGGCGGCAGCAAACTGTTTGCCGGTGGCTTTTGCCTCGCCGGTTTTCGTCTGCTTGCAGAAGCAGGCGATCACGCTGAGCAGGCAGGCAATGAACGTGCCGACCATATAGAACACGCACAGACCGGCGTTGCCGCCCGCAAAGGTGACATGGTTGATGACATCGGCAAAGACGAAATACAACTGCACAACGACAAGATACAGGGCAATGTTATAAATGACCGCCTGAATCAGTGCGCTGAACGGAACGGAAACAAAGAAGAAAACGAGCGAAGCGGCAGCACCGACCAGCAGCACCACGCCGGCCATCGTGCCGGAGTGACCCAGAGGGGCGGCCGTGGCCTGTGTGAGCAGGAATACAATGCCGGTGATCAGCGCGACCAGCGCTGCGGCAAGGCAGAACCAGCTGCCAGCCCTTTATTTTTCAAGCCTTTATTCATCAGGTTCCACCTCCATCAATTCTTTTTGGCGGCACGATTCTTCCGCTTTTCCTCGGAGAAAACGTCCGTGTAGGTATGCAGCACATACATCACGACAGCGGCAACGGCCAGTGCGCAGAACACAACATCGAGGGCGCGCAGGGTCGTCTGCCACCACGGGGCTGCGTCGGAAACGACAACGTCCTCCGCGCCGGAGCCGCCCATAGAGGACTGCAGCATGACGTAGTACAGATAATGGTTGGAGTCGATGACCTTCTGCAGCAGGTCGCCGTCATCGGTGCTGGTGATCAGCTTCTCGATTTCGGTCGGGCGGGCGGTATCCAGGCAGAAGATGTTGTTGCCCGCCATCAGCATTTCGGGGGCGGAGGAATACTCGGACGCAGTCAGTGCATCGTCGATGATGTAGCCGCCGTAGTTCCACTCGTCGCGCAGGATGTGCTGGATGCCCTGGTTGGCGGCAGCGTACATAACGCCGATACGGTTGTAAGCGGTCATAACGCCGAGAGAATCGCCCTCAGCCAGAGAACCCTCAAAGGCGCGCATATAGATCTCGCGGATGGCCTGCTCGTTCGCAAAGGTGGAGATGCCCTGACGACCGGCTTCCTGCTCGTTCAGGAAGAAGTGCTTGACCGTGCCGATCAGACCCTTGTTGCGCATACCGCGGGAAACGGCCTTGGCAGCATAGTAGCTGAGAACGCCGTCCTCGGAGAAATACTCAGAGGTACGACCGGAGTAGGGAGAGCGCAGGGTGTCCGCGCCGGGCGCGTAGGCGATGGGAATGGACGCATACAGCGCATCCTCGCCGTACATCTCGCCAAAGCGGGTCTGCACATCGTGGTTCCAGGTTGCGCCGACGATGGGCAGCGTAGCCCAGCCGGTGCAGTTGCGGCGGTCGCCGCACTTAAACTGACCATTCATGCCCTCGGGACCATCGACGATGGTGCAGCCGGGCTTGTTGACAGCCTTGACAGCCTTGATGCCCTTGGAGTCGCCCATGTTGATGAGCAGATCGCTCAGCGTCAGCTGAGAAAGGAAGTCGTTCCACTTCGGGTCGTCGAAGGCAACGCCGATCATATCGCTGAAGTTGATCTTCTCATCCAGCTCCACGCCGAGGTTGAAGTCGGAAACGCTCTTGGCGTCGGCCGCCTTGACGTAGGTCTGCATATTCAGACCGTTGTACAGCTTATCGTTGACCGTCAGGGTCTCCAGCGTGGTGGGGTAGGTCGTATCCCACGCGCTGCGGGACAGGTAGGTGATTTTTTCGTCGTCGTTCGCCCAGTAGTTCACATCGGCGTCGTCGAAGGTGTTCGTGACTTCCACATCGCTGTTGTAACGGGATTTGCGGTACTTTTCGGTATCGACCTCGGTGTTGGGGGCGGTCCAAGTGGCCACAGCGGCGGTGTTGCCGGTGACGACATTGCCGTCCTGATCGATCAGCTTGCCCGCAACGGCGTCACCGCACTTGGCGGCCAGCACATTGTTCAGTGCCTCGTGTGCGCCGTTGCCGACGGCGAAGTAGTAATCGCCCGCATCGAGGATGTAGCCCTTCGCGCCGTTGGCGTCATAGGACGCAAGGAAGTAGCCGGGCACATCGACCGTGACAGTCTCGGATGCACCTGCGGCCACGTCGATTTTGTCATAGCCCAGCAGCTGGATCGAGGACTTTTCGACGTTGTTCTGCTTGTCGTAGTCGGTGTAGGGGGACTGTCCGTACAGCTCCACCGTAGCCTTGCCGTCCTTATCGCCGGTGTTGCTCACCGTGACGGTCGCCGTGAAGGTGTCGGTGTCGCTGTTGTAGTCCAGTTTGTCAAGGCTGTACTCATAGGTCGTGTAGGACAGACCGTAGCCGAAGGGGAAGCAGACCTCCTCAGCGTAGTTCCAGCCATCGGTCGAGGCTTTGGTGCCAACCGCGGAATCGGCGTTGCCCTGACCGAGGATGGTGTCCTCGTAGCGGGTCTCGTAGTAGCGGTAGCCGACATAGATGCCCTCGTTATAGCTGACAAAGCTGTCGCCTGCCGCGCGGGGCGTTTTGCTGCCGTAGTTGTAGGCGTGCAGACCGAAGTTTTCGGCGCTGGGCGCGGACAGGGAGTTGGCGGCAAAGGTGGCGGTGGTGTGACCGGAGGGGTTGACCTCACCGGTCACAACGCGGATGGCGCCGGGCATACCGTAGAAGCCGGGGTTGCCGACCCACAGCACAGCGTCAACATTGTACTCGTCCAGCCAGTCCATCTCCATCGCAAAGACGGAGTTCAGCAAGACGACGGTTTTCTTGAATTTGCCGGAATCCTTGATTTTCTGGAAGATCGCTTTCTCGTTGTCGTCCAGCTCCAGCATACGCTTGCCCTCGTCGTTGACCATCGCAAGGTCGTTACCCTCGGTGGCAAAGCGGGACAGCGTAACAAACGCGACATCACCATAGGACGCAAACGAGTCGGTGACGCTGCCGGTGAACAGCGCCGGGGCATATTCGCCCACGCTGGAAACGCTTCTTGCTTTCGGCGCTTCGGCGGAAGCGTAGGCGTCCAGCACGGTTTGGTTCACGTTGAAGCCGGCATCCTGCAGGGCGTCAACGGGGGTTTTCTGGTAATCCGGGTTTGTGGAGGAACCGCCTGCGGTGCTGCGGAACACCGGGTCGATGCTGCCGCGGCCAAAGACCGTGACGTTGCGCTCAGACTCGGAAAGCGGCAGGGCGTTGTTGCGGTTGTAGAGCAGCACGCGGCCCTCTTCCTCTTCCTGCTCACAGAACTGATAAGCGGCTTCGATGTACTTTTCGTAGCTTGCGTCAGACAGGGTGCCGTCAGCGGAGAACTCCGTGCCGCCGTAAGATGCGCCAGCGCCTTCGATGCCGAGTGCATGGTTGACTTCGCCTTCCTGCTGGAACGCAATAGTCGTTCCGGTCAGGACAAGGTTGGCCACCAGCACAGCCGCGCCGGACAAGCCCAGCCAACGGCGGGACTTGCTTGAGGTTTCCTTTTGTGCCATAGGTTTTTCTCCTTCCTAAACTGTCACAGATGAATGATCCGATGCGCTTGCTGCCAAGGGCTGTGCACTTCCCTTTTGCAGAAGCTTTTCGTATCTTTTTCACAAAGCTATCATAAAGGGAAGCGTTGACCGGGTCAATGCAGTTGGCGTAAATGTCAAAAAACACGGCACAAATGACAACGAAGAAAAGCGGCCGCCTTTCGGCAGTCGCTTTTGGGTTATGCAGTTTCTTTTTGGCTTTTCCCGCAGGGGAAGGTGACCACCAGATAAAAAATCGAGTCCTCCACAAAGCAGTCTGCCGTGCCACCGTACAGCTCGGCAATGCTTTTGATGCTTTTTATGCCGTAGCCATGCTCCTCGGTATCCTGCTTGGTTGTGACGATAGCGCCGTCCCGCAGCGTCGGCGGTGCGGGGGTGTAGTTCTGCACGCGGATGACCGCCATGTCACGGCAGCGGCTGATGTCCAGTGTGATGACCCGCTTAGACGCATCGTTTACCTGCGTCAGACACTCAATGGCATTGTCCAGCGCATTGCCCAGCAGGGAGTAAATGTGGTAGTGCTTCATATCCTCCAGACAGCTGCCGTCTGCCGAGCAGACCAGCTGAATACCTGCCCGCCCGCAGAGTGCCGACTTTTGGGTCAGTGTGATGTCCAGCGCCTTATTCCCGGTGAGATAGCGCAGGTTCAGGTTGTCCATCTCTTCTTCCAGACGGGCGCGTTCCTCATCTGTGGCGCGGGAATACTGCTGTTTCAGGTCATGGTAGCGGATGTTGATTTTTTCCATGTCTTTTTTTGCCTGCTCATACTGCTGCTTGTCACATTCCAACAGCTGCGCCAGCATTTCATTCTCGTGTTCCAGACTTTTGATGCTGCAATTTGAAAATTCCAGCGCCAGAATCGTGATGGCAAACAGGATGCAGAACGCATTCAGCGCCAGATAGGCGGTCAGGTAGGACTCTGCGCTGCTGTCCAGAACATCCTCCAGCACAACACTCAGGTAGACCGCGGCAATCAGGAAAAAGCCGGAGTAAAGCACGGTCTTGACATTGTCAAACAGCAGGCGCCCGCGCCGGATGCGCAGGGTGAGCAGCAGGTAGATGACCAGACATACCACAAGGTTGCTGAAAAGCAGAATGACAAAGGTAACGAGCCTGTCCGTGCGCCCATGCTGAATCAGCCAAATAATAGGCATATAGGCCAGCTTACTGGCAATGTACTGCACCGCGTAGGCACAGGTTGTATAAAACAGGGCGTGCAGCGGGCTGCAGTCAAAGCTGAACCATATCAGACCAAACAGCAGCGTCGTATACAGCAGCAATCTTGCCCAAAGCGGCAGAAATGTCAGGGTGTTCGTCAGTGCGAGAAAGCCCCATACACCCGCCGCCAACCGCGGAACGAAGCAGCTGCGGCGCTGCCCCCACGGGACAAACAGGCCAGCGCATAGAATCATACCCAGCTGGACTTGCTGGTTCAGTATCCAATTTATGACCGGCACGGGTCTTCCCACTCCTTTTTTGCCATATATCGAGAAAATGCTTCGGTGAAGGCGTCCTTGTAGGTGCGCCCGATGGGCAGTGCCGCCCCGCCGATATAGACATTCATACGGCTTACCGCCGTGATACAGCGCAGGTTCACAAGATAACTGGCGCTGCATCGTACAAAGCCGTAGGGCGTCAGCTGCGCCGCGATTTCCTGCATCGAACCGCGGTTTTTGATGATCTCAGTCTTACCGTCCCCGCCGCACAGGTTGTACAGCAGGTCGTGCTGGCGCACCTCCACATAGGCGATTTCCGCTGCATCCAGCAGCCGCGTCACGGCGCCGTCCTTGACGACAATGTGCGGCGGCGTGACCTTTTGATCGGCGCGCTTTTGCAGCACCTTCAGCGCCCGCGTCAGATACATATGGAAGGAGTACCACTGTATCGGCTTTACAATAAAGCCCAGTGCGCCGACACTGTACCCATTCAGCGCGAATTGCTGCAAATTCGTGCAAAAAATGAGGATGACGTCTTGATCTGTCTCCCGGATTTTTTCGGCCAATTCCATGCCGGACATCTGCGGCATATCAATGTCGAGATATAAAATGTCAAAATCACGGTCTTGCGCCGCCAGATAGACTGCCGCGCAGTCGAACTCCTGTACGTTCAGTTCTGTGCCGTTCTCCGCGCCAAACCGCGCCAGTGCCTGTTTCAGTTGGTCTCTTTCTTGTTTTTCATCGTCCACAATGCCGATTCGGATCATCGTGCGTTCCTCCCTCCGCGCAAGGATCTATACAAATATGATATACCCCCGAACGCAGCCTCGTCAACCTTTTACGAGCGAATCGCCCAATTTTTTCAAGATATTTCCGGAATACCGCGCTCTGCGTAGGGAAGATTCCTGACCACCGTTTGACCACTACTGTGCAGTCGCACTAGGCTCAAAGTGCCAATGTGAAAAATATACCAAACAAGCCCGGTCGTCTTAACACAATCTTAATACCCCGGCAGAAAAGCTTAATACCATCTTTAAACGGGCGGCGCTATACTGTATTGTACGAAAATTCTGCTGGAGTGTGATTTTCTTTGCCATCTCATCGGCGTTTAACCTGTAAGCTCAATTACTTTCAGTCCATTATTCTGCTGTTTGCAATGGTTATCCTTATCGGGGCAGCGCTTTTGATGCTGCCGATCTCTGCACAAGCACATACCGTCACCCCTTTCCATGAAGCATTATTCACAGCAACCTCCGCCGTCTGTGTTACGGGGCTGGTTGTGCGGGATACAGCTTCTCACTGGTCAGCCTTTGGTCAGGCTGTTCTGATGGTGCTGATTCAGATCGGCGGCCTGGGTGTGATCACAGTCGGCGCGTCTTTCTCGCTTTTATCCGGTCGGCGCATTTCCCTCTCACAGCGCGGTCGGATGCAGGAGGCCATGTCCGCCCCCAAAGTGGGCGGCATTGTGCGGCTGACAGGCTTTGTGATCCGTAGCTCTTTGGTGATGGAAGGGATTGGTGCACTTTGTATGCTCCCGGTTTTCTGCCGTGATTTCGGCGTTTCCGGGATATGGAAAGCCATTTTTCATTCCGTTTCCGCTTTCTGCAATGCGGGCTTTGATTTAATGGGTACCCCCGACACGCCTTTCGTTTCTCTGACCGCATATCGCGCCGACCCGGTTATCAGCCTGACGATTTCCGCCCTGATCGTTATAGGCGGCATTGGCTTTCTGACGTGGGATGACGTGCGGACCAATCGGCTCCGCTTTCATCGCTATCGGCTGCAAAGCAAAGTTATTCTGACATCGACGGCACTCTTGATCTTGCTGCCAACACTATACTTCTTCTTTTTTGAGTTCAAAGGAGTCACACCGCAGGAACGGCTGCTGCTCTCTCTGTTTCAGTCCATAACGCCCCGGACAGCCGGTTTTAATACGGCAGACTACACGTCCTTGTCCAGCAGCGGGCGCGGCCTTACGATTCTGCTGATGTTCATCGGCGGTTCACCGGGTTCTACTGCCGGCGGCATCAAGACAACAACGATAGCGGTGCTTGTCGCCAATGCTTTTGCTGTATTCCGCAGGCAGAAGAGCCCAGAAATGTTCGGGCGGCGGATGGAAGAAAAAGCGGTCCATGATGCCGCAGCCATTTTTACACTGTATCTCGTCCTTTCGCTGACGGGGGCATTCATCATCAGCACCGTCGAGGGCTTGCCGCTGTCCGAATGCCTGTTTGAGACGACCTCGGCCATTGCTACCGTAGGACTGTCGCTGGGATTGACACCGCATCTGGGAATCGTCTCGCAGGGGATTTTAATTTTCTTGATGTTCATTGGGCGTGTCGGCGGACTGACCATGATCTACGCAGCACTCTCCGGCAGCAAAAGCAGCGTGGCGCGGCTGCCGCAGGAACGAATAACCGTAGGATAAAAGAAAGGTAGATCCCATGAAAGCTATTTTATTGATCGGCTTGGGCCGATTTGGCCGCCATATTGCAGAAGAATTAAATAAACTCGGCCATGAGGTCATGGCAGTAGACGAAAACGAGGAGCGCGTCAACGCAGTGCTGAGCATTGTGACCAACGCCCAGATCGGCGACAGCACCAACGCGGAATTTCTGGAGGCGTTGGGCGTCCGTAATTTTGATGTCTGCATTGTGGCAATCAGCGGAAACTTTCAAAGTTCTCTCGAAACCACTTCCCTGCTGAAGGAGCTGGGAGCAAAAATGGTTGTTTCCCGTGCGGAACGGGATGTGCAGGCCAAATTTCTGCTGCGCAACGGTGCAGATGAAGTGATTTACCCGGAAAAGCAGCTGGCAAAATGGGCAGCCATCCGTTACGGCTCCGACCATGTGCTGGATTATATCGAACTGGATCACGACCACGCCATTCTGGAAGTGTCTGTGCCTTCTGCATGGATTGGAAAGACCGTTGGCGACATCAATATCCGCAAGAAATACAGCATCAATATTCTAGGAATCAAACGCAATGGAATTGCCGATGTCAACATCGACTCGGACACAGTCCTGCCCGGTGACACCACCCTGTTGGTACTGGGCGAGGGAAAAGCCCTGAGCCGGTGTTTTCATATCTGATCGTTTTCCAAGGGAAGTGGTTCATTTGAAAACAGCACTGCTGATTTTGCTGTTTCTGGCTGCCGGGCTTTTTCTTGTTTTTATCGGTGTCCGATGTAATGCGTTCTGGCGCGGCGCCCGCCGCGCACAATTTGAGCGGCAGGAAGGCTTTCGCCGCTGGTAATACAGCCCAAAATATGATATGATACCCTTCAGAAGGGAGGATTTGCCATGAACATTAAAAAGCCATCTCCCGATACAGTGAAAGCGCAGGCCGTCCGACAGGCAAAGGATCTTTTGATTACCGTGTTGATTCTGGCCGCAGCAACCGGCATTGGCAATATTTTCTGGTATTTCTCTTTTACCAAAAATATCATATCGGTGTATGTTCTGGGGACATTGCTGACCTCGCTTTTTACCAAAAGCTATTTCTGCGGCTTTTTAAGCTCGTTTTCCAGCGTGCTGCTTTTCAATTTTTGTTTTACAGAGCCCCGCCTGACGCTGCACGCATACGAGCGCGGCTACCCAGTCACCTTTGCCATTATGCTGATCGTTTCCATCATCACGGTTACATTGGCGATTCAGAATATCCGCAATGCCGAAGAGAAAGAGCGCGCTGCCGTCCATGCCAAGAACGAACAGCTGCGCGCCGATTTGCTGCGCACGATTTCCCACGATCTGCGAACCCCGCTCACATCCATTTCCGGCAATGCCTCCAACCTCATCAGCAACTATGAGATGATGGATGCCCCCACCCGGAAACAAACATTTCTGGACATCTACGACGATTCCATGTGGCTGATCAATCTGGTGGAGAACATTCTTTCCATTTCCCGTATTGAGGATGGAAGGATGAATCTGTCCATCTCCACAGAACTGGTAAGTGAAGTGTTCGAAGAGGCGCTGCGCCATACCAACCGGCACAGTGGACAGCACACGATTACTGTGCAGATGGCCGATGACCTGCTGCTGGCGCGCATGGATGCCAAGCTGGTTGTGCAGGTGTTGATCAATCTGGTGGACAATGCCATCAAATACACGCCCGCAGGGTCACACATTGTCCTTTCCGCCGCGGCGCAGGGGGAAAACGCCGTAATCCAGGTAAGCGATGACGGCCCCGGCATCCCGGATGAAGCAAAAGAAAAAGTGTTTGAGATGTTCTCCACCGGGGAAAAACGAATCTCGGACAGCCGCCGCAGCCTTGGGTTGGGATTGGCTCTTTGCCGCACGATCATCGCAGCCCACGGCGGCACCATTACACTGTCCGACAATAAGCCGCACGGCTGCATTTTTACTTTTACACTGCCCCTTGGGGAGGTTTCTTTGCATGAATAAACCCTTGATTCTGGTCGTGGAGGACGATGCGCCTATCCGCAACCTGATTACCACAACACTGAAAACGCAGGATTACAAGTACATTGCAGCGGCTACTGCCTCAGAAGCGCTCCAACAAGCAACAATCCATGCGCCGGATGTGATGCTGCTGGATCTTGGTCTGCCTGATTTGGACGGCATCGAGGTGATTCGCCGTATTCGCAGTTGGTCTGCGATGCCCATCATCGTTATCAGCGCCCGCAGCGAGGACAGCGATAAAATCGAAGCCTTGGACAGCGGCGCGGATGACTATCTGACGAAGCCGTTCTCGGTAGAAGAGCTGCTGGCACGGCTGCGGGTAACGTTCCGCCGCATCTTGATGCTGCAAAACGCCGCCGGTAGTTCTGTTTTTACCAACGGTGATTTGCAAATTGATTTTGCGGCGGGCTGTGCCACATTGAAAGGGCAGGAACTGCACCTGACCCCTATCGAATACAAGCTGCTCTGCGTCATGGCCAAGAATTGCGGCAAAGTGTTGACCCATACTTATATCACCCACGAAGTCTGGGGCAGTTCCTGGGGCAATGACGTAGCTTCCCTTCGCGTTTTTATGGCTACGCTGCGCAAAAAGCTGGAATCCGAGGCGGATTCACCGCAGTATATCCAGACGCATATCGGCATTGGGTACAGGATGCTGAAAGTGTAAAAGAATCTACCCTAAAGGGATATAATAAAAGCGATGAATATTATTATATCTATTTCTGGATTGATGAACTTAATCTTTTCGCGTATGTTACCAATGTAATTTACGCTGGGCGGAATCAGCCCTCCTGCTTGGTCGATATGTCGCTTGACGCTTGACCACCATTTGACCACTATTGGAAATTGACGACTTTACAAGATTGAAATACGCTGTAACGGCGTTTTTCATACATAAGCGATCGT
>ENA-UOJL01001941-UOJL01001941.1-human-gut-metagenome-genome-assembly--contig:-P47-NODE-1941-length-19017-cov-5.653781_pt1 | contig 19017 bp, 18 predicted proteins | sample MGYA00242347_ERZ723894 | MGnify/ENA metagenome assembly ERZ723894
AAACATAAAAAAGTAAGCGCTGTTGCTCTATATAAAAATCACTTGCATTACATCTCATCAGACATAAACAAATACATTGAAAAAGGAACTGCATAAAGCAGTTCCTTTCTTCATTTTAATCAAAGAAAACTTCATCTGTTTTTTCCATAGTGTTTATATCTGCGGCTATAAAATTACTGCCGGAGATGATATAAACGTAATCCCCGATATAGACAGCTCTTGTGAAGTTGTATATATCTGTATTATAATCAACGAGATTGTTGACAAACTCACCTCGGTATACAAACTTACCGTCCTCAAACGAGAAGAACATATAAGCATATTGTTCAGACATATTCCAATCTTCTTCGCCATAATTATAACGGTATAACGGGAATCCGATAAGATTTTTCTCCGGAGCAATAAGCAATGCTTTTCTATCCCACACTGCGTCTGAGCCGACATACTGCTCTTCACCTCTGATAAGCTCAAATGTGTCGATAGCCTGTAAATTATACGGATCAGAATTATCAAACATTGTAAGCTTTATTCCACGTTCAATACCGTCCTCATCGGCTGCAATGCCGAATCCGAGGAGCTTTCCGTCGTTCCATTGCTGCATATATGTGCTATAACCCAGGATCTTGAATTCGTCCATTATTGCCGGAGCTGTCGGGTCGCTGAGGTCTATTGCAAAAAGAGGATCGGTCTGCTCATATGTTACAACGTATGAGATATCACCGCTAAAACTTGCGGATTTTATGCTTTCACCCTGACCGAAAGCTTCCGATTCGCCTACAATATTCATATCAAGATCGAGAACGTAAACGCAGTTGTCGATTTTAGACGTATTAAAATAATACCTGCCGAATTCATCACCTTTCCAGTCTCCGTAAAGAACATCTCCCCAAGAATCAATAGCATCGCCGTCTTCGTTGATTTCGTAATTGTCATACGGTACGAATTTGTAATAATAATACTGTCTATGTGCAGCTACTCTGAAATAGCCGTTGTATTCGCTCATTGAGAACTGATCCTTAACAGTTCCATCGATAGTTCCGGATGCGGCAGGAGTTATCGTTCCGGCGTTGATCGCGATTCGTGTTATATTGGTCTTTTCAGTCTTGAGACTCTCTTCATCATTTCTTTCATACGGAGAATAGGTGTTTGTATAAAGATTATCCTGCGAGCAGTAAATCTGTCCCGTATAACCTGCGAGAGCCTTTGAATCGACTGCCGTTATATCTCCGGAAGTGTTAAGGTCAAGACTTCCGATAACGGTATAACTTAGTCTGTCGCTTTTACTTTCCGATTCTGCTGGAAGAAGAATGTCCTCCGCCGGAATATACGAAGCATTATCATTTATTCCGCAAGTCGGAACGTAATTTTCAAGCTCGTTTTCATTTTCAACAACATTGGTACTTTGAGTAAAATAGTCCGAAATAAGATACATATATCCGTCCGGAGAAATTCTTACATCTTCGTAACTGCCTTCCTGATAATATGTGTCGAGAAGCTGAGGAGATTCTCCCGTTGTGTAAACTGAAACGAAAACGGCTTCCTTACTAAGACAATCCGGAAAATAATCGCCGTCCATATCTACATCATCGGTTCTTTTTCCGTTTTCATCAAAATATACCCATTTTTCCGCAGATATACTTCCAACGACAAGAAGCATATCGTTATAGACATACATATCCTGAACATAGCAGTACGATGTGTCAAACCCGCCGCCGAAATAGCTGTCTGCATCAACCCGGAGATCAATTTTTTCCGAAGATGTAAATGTTCCGTTATCAACTGCGGTGACATTCATAAGCGGAATCTCTCTCGAATAATTTTCATAAATACCGTCTTCATTATAATTTCCGTAGTTATAATTATTATAGATATAATAGATACATTTTCCGTCGGTTTTAACGATATCTGCTTCAAGAACGCCCTCTTCCTGATTATAGGTTTCGGAATAATCATCGTCGTCGTCATTTTCGGAAAAAACGGGAGCGTCGGTCGGTTCTGCGTCATCCTGAACTTCTGTCGGCGTTTCACCTTTAATACTGTTATCGACTGATTCTGCTTCATCGTAAAATTCCTCGCCGCCCAATGCAGCATCCACAGTTTCTTCCGTGAAAACAACCGGATCCTTTGTTGAATCTTTGAAAAGCTTATAGACCTCGCTGTAATCGGATGCTCCGCTCATATAAGGAGCTTGGGTTTTAAGTTCATATTTTTCTCCGTCAGCAACGTCCTTAACAGAATTAGTCACCTTTTCATATTCACTGTTAATAACCGATTTGTTTTTATTTATAACATTTCTTTGTCCTGCAAAATGCACAGCCGTTGTTCCTACAACCGCACACGCAGCCGCTCCGGCAGTAATCCTTAAAGCCATGCTGCGCTTTATTTTATTTCTTTTTCTCGCCGGAGCTTTTTCATCCAGCATTTTCTTGATATTTTCCGGTTCAAGCTCCTGCGGAACAGGCTCTTCCGTGAGCAGTTCCCTTAATTTTTTATCATTGTCGTTCATATAGATTCCCCTCTCTTAAATTTCCGGAGTAAGCTCAATTCTTAACGCATTTTTTATCCTTGATAATCTTGATCGTACCGTACTTGCCTTTATATCGCATATTTTTGATATTTCCGCACTGGAATAGCCTTCAAGCACCGACAATGAAAGTATAAGCCTTGAAGCGCTGTCGAGTCTTTCAATTGATTCCCTTAAATCAACAGAATCAAAATCGAAATTGCTGATACCGCTGTCGTCCTTCAACTCGTCCATTTCTTTGAAATATCCACTCTGCATTCTTTTGATTTTTGCCGAAAGAATCCGCATTATCCAGCTTTTAAAGCAACTCGGGTCACGCAGCTTTTTTATAGAACAAAATGCATCCAGAACTGTTTCGCTTACCGCATCACTGGCATCATGAGCATTTCTTAAACTATAAAGAGCAATATGATACATATCTTTATAAACCAAGGCGTATAGCCTTGAAAAAGCTTCGCTGCTGCCTTCCTGCGCAAGTTTTACATCAGCGGAGAAATCATCCATCAAAAATCCCTCCTTTTGAATCGATTCATAAATAAAGTGTCATGAAAAGTGGAAATTGCTGCAAGAGAAGAAAAAAATCAGCTATATGCACAAAATATCATGCGATAAAATGTGCAATATAGCTGATGAATATAATTAAAATTGCGTTTGCTTGCTTACTGATTTGCTCTTCCGAGGAAAGCAGCTCCGATGATTCCTGCATCGTTTCCAAGCTTAGCAATAACGATCTCTGTACGCTTTGCGGAATTGCTTGCGAAGTCCTCTTTTTCAACAAGAGCCTTTACTGGGAGAAGAAGCGGATCGCCCTCGTTGCAAACTCCTCCGCCTATGCAGAGAACGTCAGGCTGGAAGATGTTGATAGTATTTGTAATTCCGGCAGCAAGATATTTTATGTATTTGTCGACAACATCCTTAGCAGGCTTGTCCCCTGCTCTCATAGCGTCGAATGAGGTTCTTGCCGTAACCTTGCCCTTTTCCTCAGCCATTTTGTTCATGATGCTGTCAGGAAACTGAGCCATGGCTTCCTTAGACATTCTGATAAGTCCTGTTGCAGACGAATAAGCCTCGAAGCAGCCTTTTCTTCCGCATGAACACTGTGCTCCGTCCACCTCGATAACAGTATGACCTATCTCTGCTCCTGCAAAATTTGAACCGGCATAAATCTTTCCGTCAACGATGATTCCGCCGCCGACTCCTGTTCCGAGAGTAATGCAGACTGCGTTTTTAGCTCCTTTAGCAGCGCCTGCAACGTATTCGCCGTAAGCTGCGGCATTAGCGTCGTTTTCAATGAAAACAGGCTTGTCAATAGATTCGCTGATATACTTCACCATAGGCGTATTTTCAAAACCGAGATTATTTGCTCTTTCAATGATACCTGTAGTGCTGTTTGCGATTCCGGGAGTTCCGATTCCGATCCACTCGATATCGCTGATATCAAGGTTAGCGTTCTTGACTGCCTGTAAAGCCATTTTTGCCATATCATCTGCAATTTCCTTTTCAGGGCGAGGGCAGTTTGTTTTTGTGCTTGCCTTTGCGATGATGTTGTATTCCTCGTCAACGACTCCGGCTACAATGTTTGTGCCTCCAAGATCAATTCCAACATAATATTTCATTTTAAAATCCTCCTTAAATTGTTGTTAAAATTATACTGCATTTGCCTTTTATATTAATCGCATCCGTTCCTGCCGGAACAAATACGCTTGAGCCTTTTTTCAAAAATATTCCGGAAATCTCAGCCTCGCCGTCAATAACCAGAATATGACAGAACGCATCCGGACAGCCTATTGAAAAACGAGTAAAAACATCGTATCTTGCCGCTCTGAAATACTCACAGCCGCAAAGATCAAAGCATTCTGCATCAGGCAATTCAATTTTTTCCGGCTTACCGTACTTTACTGACGGCGTTTCAAGCTTAGTCACATCGAGAGCTTTTTCAATGTGTAGATCTCTTGGTTTTCCGTCAGCGCCGACACGTCCGTAATCGTAAACACGGTATGTTACGTTTGAGCTCTGCTGAATTTCGGCAATAAGAATTCCCTTTCCGATAGCGTGAAGCGTACCCGGTTCAATGAAAAATACATCTCCCTTATGAACCTTAACACGGTTCACTTTTTCAAGAAGAGTATTTTTCTCGATCGCCGTTTTGAATTCTTCTTTGGAAATATTCTCTTTAAAGCCGTAAATAAGCTCTGAATCCTCATCGCAGTCAACGATATACCACATTTCAGTTTTACCGTTATCGCCCTCGAATTTACGGGCATAATCGTTATCCGGATGAACCTGAACCGAGAGATTGTCCCTTGCGTCGATAAGCTTTATAAGTATCGGAAAATCCTTATATTCCTTACAACTTTGTCTTATCGCTTCGGGATGTTTTTTCAGGAAATCATCAAGGGTCATACCGTCAAATTCTCCGCCGGATATAACGCTTTTTCCGTCTTTATGACAGGATAGCTCCCAGCTTTCAGCGAGTCTTTCAAGATCGCTCTCCTTGCCGAATTGTTCTCTTAATTTTGTTCCGCCCCAGATATAATCTTTTATCGGCGGTTTTAATAACAATGGCTGCATTATTCTTCCTCCTGCTCTGATGAAAATTCATTAAGGAATTCTTCTTCCGTTCCGTTATAGACATTGAAATCTATACATTTTTCATCGCCGTTATATCCTTCAAGCTCGCCGCTGTCGCAATACTGCCAGAATTTCCAGTCGATAAGATCAGGCTCGAAATTCACGCTTCTTATCCAAAGCGGATAATCGCTGAAGTTTTCTTTTACATATCGGCGGTAAACCGGAAGAGTTGTATAAATTATCGGTTTTTCGCCGTAATATTCTTCGAGCTTTGAAAGAAGAGGCCGAAGAATATTCTCCGCTTCCTCTTTTGACGGCTTATTTTTCCGCTTATCAGCATAATATTCTATATCTACTACCGGAGGCATATCAATTTCATCCGCCGGAACAGCAGAGATAAAATTAGCTGCCTGAGTTTCTCCTGCACTGTCAAAGCTGAAAAAATGATACGCCGACAGCTTTATATCAGTCTCGGAAGCCCTTTCAAGATTCTGTCTTACGGATTCGTCAACATGACCGCTTCCCTCGGTTGCTTTTATAAAAGCAAACCGAACGCCCTGTTCTTCAAGAACATTCCAATCTATGTCTCCCTGATAGTTTGATACGTCTACTCCGAAAACAGGATATTTTTCACTGTTCACCATTGCCGATGAATAATAGCATGAAGCGATACCGGCAATTCCGGTCAAAATTCCGCCTGTTAAAATACAGACAATTCTTTTAAGTTTATGCATTTAATCTTTAATGTCTCCCATAACTATTCCTCTGCCGTTTGTTGCAAAGTAAACTCTTCCGTAGATCTCGCTGTCGCCCGTAATGGAATATGTCAGATTTCCGAAAAGATGCTGATCGTCATTTATTCTCTGCCAGTTTTTTCCCTTATCGGTCGAACGGTAGATTCCGTCGCCGCTTGGATTATCGTTTCCGCTCACATCATCATTTCCCATAACGTAAATTGTCATATATCCGCCTTCTTCTTTCGGCGCACCGAAACCAAGGGCTTTTGCGTTTATATTTTTCAGAACATTCCAGCTTTCCCCGGCATTTTCCGTATACATTATATACGAACCGTTCGCAGCCCAGATATGTCCCTCTTTATCGCCAACAGCCGTTATTTCGGCATTGTCAGTGAGAGTCGAATCTGTCTTCTCAAATTTTGTTCCTCCATTGTCAGAAACATAGAAAGAACCTTCGCATATCGCATAGAACATCTTCGGATTCACACGGTCTGCAATAACCTTTGCACCATATGAAAGTCCGGCACATTCATACCATGTTTCACCAAAATCAGGCGTAACATAGGGTTTTCCGGTGAGACCATCCGGCTTCCAGACTATAGTGCTTCCGTCTGCCGACATAACTGCGCTTCCGCCCTTTGATTTTGCTGGAAGCCTTGTTATGGATTTCCAGCTTTTACCTCCGTCGGTAGTATAATTAAGCTGACTTCTCACATTATCGCTGGTATAAACAGCGTAATTTCCATTCTGCCATGCGCAGTCGACTGATTTTGCATCACCGTTTTTGAAAAAGTGATCATCATCCGGAGCTTTTTCAACATCAAGATGTGAAAATCCGGTCAGATCGCCCATAATCGAATAAAGCTGCGGCGAAGTTCCGTCTGTTGGGGGAGAAATCATATCGTAAACCGCTGTTTCCTCTATGCCGTAAGCGTCAAATTTTATTGTAACCGGAGTTTCGCTTCCAAGATCGGTCATATTCACAGTCGAATAAAGAGTTGCTCCCGTACCGTAGCTTACAATATCCGAATTAAACGGATCTATAGCAACAGCAGATGTCCACCAGCCTGTAGAAGCCTCTTCTCTTCCCCATTGAAGCCACTGTGCTTCAGAAACATCCATAACATAATTTTTTTCGGTTTTTGTATAAAGAGCGTTCCAGCTTTCGCCTCCGTCAGTTGAGCGGTAGATATTATGACCTCTGTCATCCCAGAAGCCGAGCGAAGTCACAATAATGGTGTCGTCGTCGCTGTAATCGAGTGTAATTCCGCCGAATCCGCCGTATCTTCCGTCATCAAGCGCAGGAGTAATATCTCTGTAGGTCTGAGTTTTCAGATTGAGAGCATAAACCGCTCCGTCCGCAGGACTTAAATTCGGTCCGCAGTTATCCGAACAGGCGATATACATGGTTCCGTTAGAAGAAATTTCAGCCTGCAAGGGATACATTCCGGCATCCAATGCGGGAAGAGTTTCCCAAGAAACGCCGTTATCAGACGATTTATAAATACATTCGCCATTCGTCATTGCTGCTCCGGCATAGATATCGTTGTTAGAGGGATCAAAATGTATCCACATTATTCCGATATTATTGCCCTCCTGACTATAATCGCCATTAACGGGAAACGATTCTATTCTGCTCCAGTTCTGACCATAATCCTCCGACTTCCACAAGCCGTTTGCACGAGAGCCAAAATATACATTATTATTGTTCACCGGATCAACCATTATCCGCTCGCCTGTTCCTCTGCCGGAATTATTGCCTCCGCAGCCGAAGTTCAGGTCGAATCGTTTCCACGTTTCACCGTAGTCATCCGAAGCGATAAGCGCTCCGTCGCTGCCCATATAAGTTCCGCAGGCAGCGTAAACACGATTCGGCTCTACAGGATCGGCAGCAATGCTTTCGATCCCGATCAGATTCCATTCATCTGCTCCGAAATTATCGGTTATAGCGATCCATCTGTCTTTCTCCTTATCGAACCGATAAGCTCCGCCGATATCCGTACGGACATAAGCAAGACCTTCTTCCGCCGGACTGTAGACGATACCTGTAATATATCCTCCTCCGCCGATAGCGACATTGCTCCATTCATATTCGTCATTTTTCAAGGCATCTTCTTTTCCTTTACCGCAGCCGGAAACCGCAGCTCCGATAAAAGCCGCAGCAGCAGCAAGCGAAAAAGCCCTGCTGATTTTAATTATATGCTTTCTTATTTAAATCATTCCTCCCTGTTCATCACATCTCTTATATAATAAACTATAATTCAGGATTAGTCAATAGTTTTCTTCAACTTGTGTCTATTCCGGCAGACTATCTATAAGATTCAGTTTGTATTTCTGAATGGCAAGAGCGTCATTATTGGTAATTCCGTCGCCATTCCCGCTTACATCACCATTTTTCAATCCCTGCATTGTAATATGAGTTTCATCTGTTCCGTTTATTCCATATTTATCGGGATTTGACAAAGACTGCATTATAAGAACAGCGTCGGACATATCTACTTCACCGTCAATATTTACGTCGCCGTAACAAATTTCTTCACCGATATTATCGTTTTTGTAAACATTTTCATACATAGTTTCCGCCCAGATACGGCGCATTTCCTCATAGCCCTCTGAGCTTGGATGAACTCCGTCTCCGCTGAGGTAATCGGGATTTTCTTTGATTATTCCATAAAAATCAGGACCCTTTACAAGTTTATCGCCGTATTCCTCATAAAGTCTGTCTATCTCATTATTGTATTCATCCAGATAAGTATTTACTCCGCTTTCAGCCGCATAGGGAATCTTTGGAAGCACCGGAACTTTTCCAAGGGCAAGAACAGCGTCTATCATGTACTTTGTATTTTCATAATACCGTTCCGCACCCGTCTGGTTTCCCCATGCATCGTTTGTTCCGTAAGCAATGCTGACGTATTTTCCGGCATAGCTTTCAAGCCAGCGGTCGATGTTATTTCGTCCGTCTGTAGACGTTATACCCCCGATACCGCCATTTTCCTGAACAGGAAAATAACGTTCGTCAATGCGGTTCACATATGTGGCAAAACCTGTTCCGTAGCAATTATTCATTCCTCCGGCTGTTATGGAATCTCCGAAAAAGATCCAACTGTCGAAAACTCCGTCAGACGCATTATGTATATCAAAATTGATGCTTGCCTGTTTTCCTGCTTCTCCGTCAGCTTTCGAGATGTTAATGCGTATCCAGTTGTAACCCTCCATGTTAACAAGATGCTGTCTTGAGCTAAGAGTATTTCCCTCAACGGTACATACTGTCTCCCAGCCATTTTCGGGAAAATCTCCTCCGGGAGCTGAATTGACCTCTATGGTATAATCGGAAGGCTCCATATTGCGTGAAATATAGTTTCCTATGCTGTCGTATGAACTGGTGTTGTACCAGACGGCAAGAACCTGTTTTCGTTCATTTTCAGGGACCTGCGAAAGATCGTAAGCGAGATAATCCGGCGACTGACCAAACCAGAATGAAAAATAATGCTCGTCATTTCCAGCCGAAGCCGTTGCAGGATTTGATTCCGAATACGCCGGACAGTTCCTGCTTATAACAGGATTAGGCGTAACATCGGCATAAACCGCCATTCCTCCAAAACTCGAAAAAGCAAGTGTCAGAGCAAGAGCGGACGCAGCAGCTTTTCTTAACCTTTTTATCATATCGTCACCTCAATTAATTATTATTTTTAAAGTATCTGCAAAAATAGCTGAGCGAACATTCACCGCACTTCGGACTTCTTGCACGACAGATATCACGTCCGAACTGAACCGTCTGATGACAGAAATGTGAAGATATTTCAGGCGGAATAAGCTTTATAAGATCTTTTTCCACCTTTGCCGGTTCTTTATTATCAGTAAGACCAAGCCTGCCCGTGATTCTTATGCAATGAGTATCGGTTACTATCGCAGGCTTGCCGAAAACGTCTCCAAGCATGAGATTTGCCGTTTTTCTGCCGATTCCGGAAAGCGTTAAAAGCTCCTCCATAGTCTGAGGAACTTCTCCCCCGAAATTATTGATAAGCTGTCCTGCCATTTCTTTAATGCTCTTAGCCTTTGTATGATAGAAGCCGCATGGTTTGACATCCTGTTCAAGCTCCTCAAGATCGGCGTCCGCAAAAGCTTCAAGGGTAGGATATTTTTTAAACAAAGTTTTTGTAACAACATTTACTCTCGCATCAGTACATTGTGCGGCGAGTCTTGCGGCAAACATCAGCTCATACGGCTTTTCATATGTAAGAGTGCAGTCTATATCGGGATAAATTTTTTCAAGCTCTTCACAGGCAAGCTTAGCTATTTCTTTTTTCGTCATCAGTTTTCCTCCGTTTCACAAGTATTTCATCATATACTTTATACATCTTCTGAACAGTATTTTCAAGAAAATAATAGTGCTTTATATAAAACCCAAGAAGCACGATAATTATCGTAACGAGAATCAGCATCATCAGATTTTCAGTAAGGAGCATCGCCGTCATAAAAACTGCGAGTACTATTGCAAACATCATAGTTACGAGAAAATGAACGATTCTTTCATGCTGCATAAACGCAATCTTGTCCTTATGCTCCAAAAAAATTTCTTCAAGTTCCTCTGAATTACGGCAGCTTTCAAGCTTTTGCTGAACTGTTTTCATGTATTCTTTAAGATATTCGGTCATTTTCTCACCCCTATGCATTCTTCCTGTATTTTGTAGGAGTAACTCCCACGATTTTTTTAAACTGCCGCATAAAATGCTCCTCATTATCGTAACCGCACATTGAAGCAACCTGTGAAACAGTGCAGGAAGTTTCACTTAAAATCTCTTTTGCCTTTTCAATCTTGCCGCTTATAACATCGGAAATGCACGAAACTCCGAACATCTCACGATAAATATGCTGAAAGTACGACCTCGACATATTCACGTCCGCAGACATCGTATCAACATTCCATTTAAGCTGAGGGTTGCGGTATATCTTTGCCCGAAGTTCGATAAGAGCGCTGTAATGCGGCTCTGCGGTTTGCTGAGCGGAATCGCTGTGATCGCCCGTTTCGCCAAATTTAATAAGCAGAGTTTTCAGAAGCGAATCAAGCATTTTCACTCTCCTCGAGGTAAGCGAATAATATTCCGAGGCTATATTGCGTATAATACCGCTCATAAATTCAATATCGAGGAAACGTATCGGAACATTCATTTCAAGCTCAAGTGAATCGAAAAACTCTTTGTCGCCATCCGCATCAAAACATATCCAGTCGCATACAAAAAAACCGTCATCCGCAGAATATTGCAAAATTTCGCTGTCATCAAACAGAATAGCAGTATCAGACGGAGCTTTTACATTTACTCCTTTTAAACACAGATTTGCCCTGCTTTTAAGAAGAATCAGCGTAAATTCGCCTTTTTCTGGTTTTCGGCAAACCTGATATCCACTATCGTATACTGAATTGAATCCGATACTGCGTATGTTCACAAAATCACTTCCTGTTGTCGATAAATCGCCATTCTATATTTTTCCAGTAATCTCCTGCATAGTCGATTCCAACTCTCGGAGCTGTGATTATCTTCGGTTTATAGCCATCATCCTCGATCCAGACATCGTTTCCGCAGAATGTTCCGCCGTTGAAGCTTCCGTCAATTTTCAGATATTTCGTCAGCTTCCCCGGACCATTATGAATCTCGCCGCAGCGCAGCAAAACTCCCTGCGGCTGGTCTATATCGCCGGTTATAACGTTCATAAGCCAATGCATTCCGTAGCAAAGATAAACGTATATAACACCGCTTTCACCGTAAAGCAGCTCCGTTCGCTTTGTTCTGCCTTTAGAAGCGTGACAGCCTTTATCCTCCTCGCCACGGTAAGCCTCGGTTTCGGCAATACGTTCACGAATCAATGTAGCATCGTCAAGTCTGTGGACTATAATCTTCCCCACAAGTTCCGGAGCAACTTCAAGAGCGTCTCTGTGAAAGAATTTTTCAGTAAGTTTAACAGCCATAAATTATACCCTCAGTTGTTGTTCGAGTTCAGCGTCCGGCTTAACGAAAGCGGTCTGATAGTTAGTGAATATTACCTTTCCGGGTTTTGCTCCGGATGGTTTTTTAACGAATTTTGCAAGGCAATAATCAACAGGGACGAGTGTTGAATTACGTCCTCTGCTGTTGACAGCAGCAATCACAGCCGCTTCTTCAATCGTTCTGTCCGGAGGCGTTTCACCGTCTGTAACGATAAGAACATGAGAACCGGTCATGCTTTGAGTATGAAGCCATATATCCGATTTTTCAGCAAATTTAAGGGAAAGCTGATCATTCTGATGATTGTTTCTTCCAACAAGAACAGTAAATCCGTCACTTGATTTATATTCAATCGGAGGCAAAGCTTTCGGAGGTTTCACCTTGCTGCTGCCTGATTTTATATACCCTTGCTCACGAAGTTCAAGGCGAAGCTGAATTATATCATTTTCGGAAACGGCTCTTGTAAGAGAATCAAAAACACTGTCAAGATATTGCAGTTCTTCTTCGCCTTTCTCTATCTGAACGGCGAGTTTCTCTTCTGCTGTAACTAATTTTTTATACTCTCCGTAGTATTTCTGAGCGTTCTGTGACGGAGTTTTTCTTACATCAAGTTTAATTTCTATCTCGGGACAGGATTCATCGTAAAAATTCTCAGCAATCAGAAGAGAATCACCTTTTTGAATCCGATACATATTTGCGGAAATCAAGTCGCCGCAGAGCTTATAATAATCCTTGTCGGCGCACTCGGCAAGCTCCTCACGCTGAGCGGCAATTCGGCGTGAAGTTCTCTCGGTAAGGTTGACAAGCAGCTTGAAAAGATCATTGGCACGCTGTTTCGTTCTTGCGGCACGGTCACGCTCAAAGTAAAAATAGTCAAGAAGCTCTGAAGCGCTGGACAATTCCTTAGTATACATCAAAGTTCCGAACTGTGTAAGCCGTATAAATGAGAAGTCCCTGAGCTGTCCCTCTTTGTCCTTTACAACGCTGAAAAAGCATTCTCTCTTTTCGAGCTGTTCACGAGTTCGTTTAATAGCGAAGAGCAGTCTCTCAAGCTGATTCGGCTCGATCTTATCACTGTTGATATAAACTCCCCTTCCGGCGAAAAAAGTCCACTCACGTGCCAAAATCGGCGATATTCCTTCAAAAATTCGTATCAGAGCCTTAGAGAGTTCTGCCGGAGGAGTATTTTCCAGAGTCAAAATAATCTCCGCCGGTTCAGCTTTCAAAAAGTTCAGACGATCATTTCTTGGCGGAAGAGTGTACCTCATTCCGGGAAGAACGATTCGTTCTCGTGACATATCTTCATCAACACGCTTTATGCTGTCGATGATCTTGCCTTCGTGATTAATTATAATAAGGTTGGAACATCTCCCCATAATTTCACAGGCGAGAGTGACTGTAACAACGTCGCCAAGTTCGTTTACACATTCAAAATCAAGAAAAAGAATTCTTTCGAGTCCGTCTTGCCGAATTCCAATTAATTTTCCGCTGCCAAGATGCTTGCGAAGAAGCATACAAAACATAGGCGGAGTTTGCGGATTATCAACGTTCTTTTCTGTGATATGAATTCTGGCACTTCCTGCGTTTGCCGATATATAGAGCTTTTTTCCTCCTTGCTTTGTGCGGAGAGAAATAATTATTTCCTCACGGGAAGGCTGATGAATTTTTTCAACTCTGCTTCCGATAAGCGGTGTAAGTTCATTTTTCACTGCATAGAGAAATGCTCCGTCAAGAGCCATAAAACCATTCCTTTGCTAATTTAATTAATCATTAATATATATAAGAAGCTCAAAATCCGTTGTTGTTTCGAGTTTTTCAAGAGCATTAAGCCGCTCACGCTGTTCTTTTCCTGTACGATAATAATACGGAGTCATTGAAAAAAGCGACTGTATATCCTCATTGGATTCAAGTGAGATTTTACGTCGTATCCTCTTTTTTTGAAGCAAGCGAAAGCCGTCAAGTTCATACGGTCGAACCTCATTTTTATACGGAGTATCATAAACAGCTTGTTTCAGCTCCCAGAGATGTTCCTCAGAGGGAATTGCCATGATCATAACTCCGTTTTCAGAAAGAATACGCTTGAATTCTTCACCGCAATATGGTGCAAAAAGAGTTACAATTATATTACAGGATTTATTCTCAACCGGAATATGAAATACGCTGGCGGTTGCAAAAACGATTTCTTTTTTTCGTTTTGCAGCCATTTCAACAGCGATTTTTGAAACGTCAATTCCATATATTTCCGTCGAAACTCCGGCAGTTTGAAGTTCATCACAAATCGCAGCAGTATAATAACCCTCGCCGCATCCGGCATCAAGAATCACTCCGCCGTTAAAATTTCTTTTAACAGCATCGCAAAGCGCATCTTTCAACGGAGCATAATAATCTCTTTCCAAAAAATCACGTCTTGCCTGAAGCATAAGTTTATTATCTCCGTGAACGGTTTTCCCGGTATGTTTAGATAGCAAAAGATTCACATAGCCGCTTTTGGCAATATCAAAACAGTGATTTTTTTCACAAATATAGCTTTTTTCCATGAGTTTCAGCTGTTTTCCGCAAACAGGACAAGTTAAAATACTCATGTTCTCACCTCAGAAGTAAATAACCGGATCAAGCGAGCGCTCTGAAATTTCCACATCAAGCTGTGGGAATCTCTCTTCAAGAGCACGGCGCAGTTCCCATAAAACAGGATTTTCCGTATGAAAGTGACCGCAATCAAACACGACAATGTCGTTTGCGTTTGCATCTACCCAGACATCGTGTTTCACATCACCGGTAATCAAAGCGTCGCAGTTTTTCTGTTTCGCAAGCTCAAGCATTGAACCTCCCGAACCGGAACAAAATGCAATGCGGGAAATTTTTTTCCTTGCAATTCTTGATGCACGAACATATTCACAGTCAAAAATTTGTTTTAACTTAATAGCAATATTGTCCGAAAAAGTCTTTTCATCAAGCTCAACTATCCAGCCGAGATTATGTCCGCCGCCAATTTCTTCAAATGGTTCAGGTTCTTTTGCAAAATTGAATTCCTCGGAAAGCATTTTCAGAATTACTCCATTAGTACCATTTTGAGCAATATCAAGGTTGGTATGCATACAAATTGCCGCAATATTTTTTTCAGCGAGACTATAAACGGGATTTCTCGGTGTGAGCCTTTTAATTGGATTGAAAATAACGGGATGATGCGAAATAATCAGATCTGCTCCCTTGCATGACGCCTCACATATCACCTCATAGCTTATGTCCAAAGTCAAAAGAACCTTGCTGCATTCCATATAATAATTTTCGACAATAAGTCCGGAATTATCCCACTTTTCCTGTAAGTTAAACGGATAAAGTTCATCAAGATATGAATAAATCTCATTAATACCGACTATTTCTGTACCATTTTTCAATTTATAAATCAGTGAATTAATGTGTACCGCATCATTTAGCTTGCCAGCATTTTCGAGAGCAATATACTTTTTTTCAAGACGTTCCAACTGTTTCCGACGATACTTCTGTGCAAACGATTCAGATTCATCAAAAAAACCTGCAATGGATTCATACTCCGTAAGATACCGCCAATCCTTATTATATTCGGCACAGATCACAACATAAAGTTTATCTCCGTCCTCAACAACTTTTTCGGAAACAATTTTAAGATCAAAATCATATAATTTCTTGCGGAGATATTCGATTTTTGTCATTGGCTGCAAGATCCAGCGAATTTTTTCATATTTGTCACAATCGACATTTGCAATAATTTCAGCAATTGTCTCGCCGCCCATTCCGGCTATTACAACATCGGAAACATTTTCATATGGAATCTTCTCCAATCCATTTGACAAAATCAAGTCCACTTTATCTAAAATTTCATACTTCTCAACGGTTTTTCGAGCGGATTCAAGAGGTCCTTCCTTAACATCCGAAGCAATAACCTTACTGCATTTGCCGCTTAGAATCAAATCCGCTGCCAGATAGGCATGATCCGTACCAACATCAACGGCAATTCCCTTCCCCGAAACCAATTCTGCGCAGGCTTTCAATCTTTTATCAAGCATTTCTGTACCTCATTCACTAAAAAATAAAAGCGTGCCGTTTTATACAGCACGCTGAAAATCGCATTACTTAGAAGAAAAATAAGCGTTGAGCTTTTCAACGAGAGCATCCGGATCTGTTCCATGAACGGCACAGGCCTCCTCAATCGATTCACCTCTTGAAGCAGGGCATCCAAGACAATGCATACCCATATCAAGGAAAAAAGGCGCAACGTTGAAATCAGCGTCAAGAATATCTCCGATGATTGTTTCTTTTGTGATCTGCATAGCAATACATCCTTTCAATTTTTGACATTTATACGAATAAAATCCAAGCACAGCCAGGAAAAAGCTGTGCTGAATGGATTTATCGACAAATTAAGCTTCGTTCATTTTTGCAAAGCACTCACTGCAATAAACAGCTCTGCCTTCCTTTGGCTCAAAAGGAACCTTAGCTTCGCCGCCGCATGAAGCACATACAGCAGTATACATAACTCTTTCTGCTCTGCCGGCATTTTTTCTTGCATCACGGCAAGCCTTACATCTCTGCGGCTCGTTTACAAAGCCTTTTTCTGCGTAAAATTCCTGTTCGCCAGCGGAGAAAATGAACTCGTTTCCACACTCTTTGCAAACTAATGTCTTGTCTTCGTACATTTTTAATACCTCGCTTAAAATATTTGGACCACGGTTGGACTTACACCTACATCTTTGTATAACAACGCTCTTGATTTAAGCTACACGGTCATGTTCAATTTGGAAATCAGTGCACGGATTTTTTTACGGGCACGCTGAACTGCGTTATCAACTGTTTTCTCTGAAACGCCAAGTTTTTCGGCTATAGATCGGTAACTTAATCCTTGCATACAAAGGTTAAATACCTTTAATTCAGTTGGAGATAAGGCGGACTGGATTCCGCTTGACAATTCAGTTATAAACTCTTTATACAAATAAATACTTTCCGGAGTTTCATCAACGGACAGCTCATCTGCTTCGATTATATCATCAATATTTTCCGATCTGAAAGATTTTTTTGAATTACCTGCTGAAACAGTGCGCATACGATTTACAATGCAGACTTCAGCAAAGGTTGAAAACTTAACCCCTCTTTCAGATTCAAAAGAAGCAATTGCCTTAAGAAGAGCTAAAAGTCCTTCCTGACGCAGATCTTCACTGTCGGTATTTGTATATGCATAAATTTCCGATTTAATAGAAATAAGTCTGGAGTAGCGGGACAAAAGAACTGCGGTCGCACTTTTATTATTTCGTGCGAGTTTAACCAATTCTTCATCCGTTTTACTGCAAAATTCATTCAAATTGAAGTCCAAATCGAACAAGATATCCACCAACATTCCGAATTGTGCTGTACAAACGTCATTTTGCCAACATAATCATTTTGTAAAGAGTATAGGCAAACCTGTTGATCCGAGAAAAATCGGATCAACGATGCCTGATTCATTTTATGCTTCTGGATTCTTTGCAGCTTCTTCCTCAGCTGCCTTCAAAAGCTCAGCCATATCGAAGCTGAAATTGTTCTTCTTAGCCGGCTGCGGCTGTTTAGACTGTTCCGGCTGAGAAGGAGCACTATTTTTATTATGTGAATTTACTGTATTATTATATCCCGAATTCTTCTTCTGGTAAGATTCTGCCGAACCAATTTCAGCGAACGGATCAGAGGACTTTGAAGCCATTTTCTGTGACGAAGTTCCAAAATCGGACATAGCAGCTCTTGGTGCTTCAGAAGCCTTAAAATCAGCCTTTGGAGCCTCCATTTTCTTAACGTCTTCAGACTCGTTTTTGCTGACAGCCTTACGTGCCTCGCCGATAATAAGCTGTGCTTCGCTCATACGGTCTCCCGCCTGACTTGTAAGACGGTTAAGAACAGAAGTAATATCATTAAACTTCGTATTAACGCTTTCAATCTCATTAAGGAGCATTGTGCGGACTGTAGTTGACATCAGGTTAACCTTATCTGCATGATTATTTGCATCTTCAACAGTTGCCTTTGCCTGATCGTTAGCTTCCTTTATGCACGTTTCAGCCGTTGCATTAGCATTGGCAATAGTCTTTTCGGCTGTTTCATTGGCTTCACTGAGAATCTTTTCAGCCTTTTCCTGTGCTTCTGCCGTAGCCTTATCAGCGTCGATTTTTGCCTGTGCTTTCAATGAATTTACGGTTTTCTGAGCTTCGGCAAAGAGTATTCCCATTTGTGCCGTCGGATCAGACGCACTTTCCTTAAGCGTAGTGATCTCGCTGTTCAGTTTAACGATTTCAGCATCTTTTTGTGCAAGCGCTGCGTCCTTCTGTGCAATTGCCGCCGCATTATCCTTAGTCAGCTTGTCAACCTCGCTGGTCTTTTGGGAAATTTCCTTAGACTTAGCTTCCAGCTCTGACTTAATTTTAGCAAGTTCCTGCTTAGTCTTTTCGAGCTCTTCCTTGCCTGCGTTATTTGCAGCCGGAGCAGCAGCCGGTTTCTGTTCAGCATTTTTAAGCTGAGAACGAAGCCTGTCAATTTCCTTCTTTGCAGCTTCAAGAGCAGCAGCTGTCTGAGAATTCTGCTGGGAATTCGGCTGAGCGGCCGGAGCAGAAGAAGCCTTAGATTCGGCATCTTTAAGCTGAGCTTTAAGTTTATCTATTTCTCTTCTCGCAGCTTCAAGAGCGGCAGTTGTCTGAGCATTAGACTGAGCGGCAGCTGCAACAGCACCTGATCCGCCGGCTTTAAGCTGTGAAATAAGCTTCTGATCGTCTTCATGCTGCTTTTTAAGCTCCTCAATTTCCTTTTTAGAGCTTCTCAAAGCGTTATTTGAAGCATTCAGCTTTTCCTGAAGACTATCAACCTGATTGCGGTATTTTGTCAGCTCCTGAGGATCGGCAGGACCGGTTACTTTAGCTGATTTAAGTTCTCCCTCAAGGGAAACGATCTTAGAGTTAAGCTCATCAAGATATGTCATAACATCTTCTTTGACAAATCCTTTTTGACCGATTTTAGTTTCTCTTAATATTGTTGGTTCATCCATTGCAAACTCCAATCCCCTACGGTAAGCCGAGGTAATAATAATTAAAGGAAATATACCTTACAATTAATTATAACACATTCAATACATAATTTCAACTATTAATATGTAGAAATTTCATATATTTTTTAGTGCATTTTAATATATAAGCTCTGCCAAAATCAACTTTGAGTA
>ENA-UOJL01001942-UOJL01001942.1-human-gut-metagenome-genome-assembly--contig:-P47-NODE-1942-length-19016-cov-27.394441_pt1 | contig 19016 bp, 16 predicted proteins | sample MGYA00242347_ERZ723894 | MGnify/ENA metagenome assembly ERZ723894
CCACGTTCAAGGTTCCACAAGTTTCAGTTTTGTTCAATTTTCAAGGTCCTGCTGCGCTGTCGCGTCTCCGTGACAGCTTGTATATTATATCCTGTCCAACCAAAAATGTCAATAGGGTTTTTAAAAGTTTTTTAATTTTTTTGAAGGCTGTGTGGTCACGCACAATTCTTTACAAAACACTTACACGTTTCCCCTTGATGTGACAAAGCTTATGGTGTATACTATAAGCATAAGAACGGTTCTTTCCTACTATATCTTGTGCCAGTTATTCCCATTCTGTTGCCTGATCTGCCGAAAGGAGCGTGTTCTCTATGCTGCCTTGCCAAAAAGGCTGTCATGCCTATTGCCCCGGTTGCCATAAGTCCTGCCCGCATTTCCGCGCGATGCAGGAGGCCCAGCGCCGCGACCTGGCCCGCAAAAAGGAGTACTTACGCCGCGCTGATGAATCCTGCCGCACCGTGCTGCACCAATGCCGCGCGGCGGGCGGGTATCTGGGGCCGCTGCCCTATTGAGCTTTACAGCGTACTCTGCCTGCGGTATACTACTATAAAATAGTACACGCAGGAGGTTTCCCCCATGGTTCGACCGCTTATGACCGATACCGTTTTCCTGGCGCAGAAGGCCCAGCCCGCTGACGCCGGGGATGTTGCTGTTGCCGATGACCTGCTCGACACGCTGAAAGCCCACGAGGACGCCTGTGTCGGCATGGCCGCCAACATGATTGGCGTGAACAAAGCCATCATCGTGTTCGACAACGACGGCACACACCTTGAAATGTTCAACCCGGTCATCCTCTACCGCAAGGGGCTGTACCTGGCTGAGGAAGGCTGCCTGTCCCTGCAAGGGCAGCACAAGGCCAAGCGCCACCGCACCATCAAAGTGCAGTGGCAGGACCGCACCATGCAGACCCACGTAAAGAATTTTACCGGCTGGACGGCGCAAATCATCCAGCACGAGGTCGACCACTGCAACGGCATTCTTGTATAATAAGGTAAGGCGATGCGCTTTTCGGAGCGCATCGCTTTTTGTTATCTCCTATCTAATTTAACAAATATCCTGTCTGTGTCAAATTTGTTACAAAACGCATTGACTGCGCAACAAACGCTATTGCCTATTCGTGTGGATAACAAAAATTCACGAAATATCCTCATTTTTGTTTTCTTCCAAATATTGACAATGTTTTCAATAGCTCGTATAATAGAGACAACAAGTCCGACTGTACGACAGGAACGGACACCGTTTTTCGGCATTTGTTATGTCGAAACGTAAAATAGGAGGTTAGAAAGATGATTTCTACCGGCATCGTCCGCAGTATTGACAACCTGGGGCGCGTGGTATTACCCAAGGAGCTGCGCAACACCTACAGCATCACGCCCGACACCCCGCTGGAGATTTTCACCGATGGGGAATCCATTGTGCTGCGCAAGTACCGTGCCCAAGGCGCCTGTGTATTCTGCGGCGAGATTTCGCCCGACGCAGTTTTGCTGCACGGGAAGTATGTTTGCCCGACCTGCCGCAAGGCGCTGGGGAAATAAGGCATCGATAAAAAGTAAAGCAGGGCATCCGCGTTGGATGCTCTGCTTATTTTTTGTGTCCGTTTTGTTGGCGGGCGAGCCATGTTCGCCCCCTACATTTTCTATGGGGCAACGACTTCATTCTCCCTTTTTCAGCCCGCGCATAGATTCCTCGGCGTTTTTGACGAGGTTGAACAGGCTGGTGGCGTGGCGCGGGTAGTCCCGGGCCAGCTGGTCGGTGCTCAGGGCCAGGGTGGCGGGTTCCAGGCTGTCCTTCGTGCCGTCCTCGCCGGTCAGGGTGGCCGCCAGGTCGCCCTCGGCCATGTGCATGGCGGCGTCGGCGCTGCTGTTCCAGCGGGCCGAGCCGACGCGGAACATACCGCTGATATTTTTCGGCGATGCCTCGTACATCTGGCGGAACATCTTGTAGACAGCCAGCATCAGGTAGTTGCTGACGCCCACGACTAGCTGCTTGTCCTTGCTCTCCTGCAGTTTATCGTAGAGGATATCCAACGAATTTTCGATCAATTTTTTGTACATTGTGGGCAGGACACTGCCTCGGTAGACGCTGCCGCCGGTGGCGGTGTTGCCCTCGGGCAGGTCGTCCACGTTGATGGTCTGGCCGCTGCGCTCGGCACTGCGGCCCAGCAGGTAGTCGCAGCTGACGTCGTAGTAGTCCGCCACCTGCACCACGAAGGCCAGGCCGCACTCGCGGATGCCTTTTTCGTAATGGGAAAGCTGAGCCTGACTGATACCGAGGTCCTGCGCCGCCTGCTTTTGGGTGATGCCGCGCTCTTTGCGCAGCAGCGTGATGATCCGATTAAATTCGATCCCCATGATCTATCCTGTTCCGGGGCATTGCCGGCTTGCGCCGGGCCGCAGTATGCCCCTGCTATGTTTTCTACACGCTGTATATTATAGCGGGTGGAAAACGCTTTGTAAACCCGAAAATTCGACAGATTTTCCGCTGAAAAAGCCGTCAAAGCGCCGAAGTGCAGGACTTTTCCCACATCTAGTCATTATACAGCGAGTACAGCTATAAATATTGTGGGCAAATTTTGGCAGTTGGGCGCAGCCGGCGTCGGCTGTAACCAAATTGTAACAATTTATGGTTGCGCAGGACACGATTTTAGGGTATGCTGATAGGTAGACATTTACGAAAGTGAGAGCTGCATAGTGAAATATTACAAACTGCATTTGATCCGCCACGGCCTGACGGCGGGCAATTTACAGGGGCTGTACATTGGCAGTGGCAGTGACCTGCCGCTGTGCGATGAGGGCCGCGCCCAGCTGAAAACGCTGGTGAAGGATTTTGATTACCCCCAGGTGCCGCTGGTGTTCACCAGCCCGATGAAGCGCGCCACCGAGACGGCGGATATTTTGTTCCCGGGCGTGCGGCAGATTGAGCTGGACGACCTGCGCGAGATGGCCTTTGGCAAGTTTGAGGGCCGCGCCGTGCAGGAGTTGGTAAAGGACCCGGAGTTTGCCCAGTGGATGGACCCGACGAGCCGCACGGTGCCTGAAGGTGCCGAGGACCGGCAGATGTTTTTCAACCGCACGTCCTCGATGCTGATGAAGATGTTTGAGTACATGCTGCGCACCCATACCGAGGAGGCCGCCTGCGTGACCCACGGCGGCGTTATCATGAATATGCTGTCCCAGCACGCGCTGCCTTTCCGCAAGCCGGAGGAGTGGATGACCGACCCGGGCGCGGGGTACAGTGTGCGGCTGGACGCCGAAATGTGGATGCGTGATCATCTGGCCGAGGCGTACGATGTCGTCCCCCACGGGTATCTGGACGGGATGGAATAATGCGGGGTTTTGTTCCTTCTTTACAAAGAAGGAAGCAGAAATTCCAAACAAAAAAGCACCTGCTTATGGTAAGCAGGTGCTTTTTTATTGCAGGGGGCGGCGTCCTCGACGCCCCGCGGGCGGATGCAGGCATCCGCCCCTGCAAGTCGTTTTTATTCTGCCGGGTTCTCGGACTCGGATTCTGCCGGTTGTTCTTCCTCGGGGGCCGGGGTTTCCTCCGGCGCGGCGGCGTCAAGGATGGCCTGATTGTCAGCGATGGTCTGATTCAGCTCGTCGATTTTGGCCTGAACAGCGTCGCGGGCAGCCAACAGGTCGGCATTCTCACTGTCGGCATCGCAGGCAGCCTGGGCCTCCTGCAATTCGTCCAGCGCGTCGGCCAGATCAGCCTTGGCCTGATCCACGGCAGCCTGTGCGTCGATGATCCGCTGTGCCGCGCTCAGTTCTTCCTCGGCGGCTGCGGCGGCCTCATCGGAGACACCGCTTTCCAGCAGAATGGGCTTTTCCGGCAGAGTCTGCTCGCTGCCGTCGGCGGCGGTCAGGGTCAGGCCCTGGCCGTAGTAGCCGCCCCAGATAGCGACAAAGCTCTTGCCTGGGGCCACAGTCAGCGGCGCACCGTCGGCATCCGTCAGAGCGAACGGCCCGGTGGCATCCTCTTTCGTCCAGTTGATCTGCTCCCACGCGCCGCCCTGCAAGTACAGGCCGGTGCCGCCGGTCATATCATACTGGCGGGTGTAGCCATCGTCCTTGATGCCGCTGGACGCGTAGAGCACGAACACGTTGGTAAAGCCCACCTGTTGGCCGTTGTCGGCGTCGGTCATCGGGCTGCCGTCTGCGTTCAGCTTCTCATACAGGCCGGTGCCGGTGTTGTAGTTCAGCTGTTCGCTGTCGGTCTTGGAGAAGGTAACGGTCAGGTTCATGCCGTTGCGGTTCTCGGGGTTGACTTCGGGCCGGGTGCCAAAGCGGAACAGCGGCGTGTTGTCGCCCTCAGCCAATGCGCCGTAGTTCGTCAGGCCGGTGCGGATCAACTCACCGGTGGTATACCAGCAGTTTTCCTCGCGGTAGCCTGCGTCCTGGCGGCCCTGGTCAAAGGCGAAGGCTGCCTTGCCGATGTGGTAGCCATCCAGGTCCTGATAGCCCAGCGTGTTCAGCAGGTTGGAGGCGTAAATGTTCTTGTCGATGGACACCGGCACAGCGTTCAGCGGCAGGGCCACCTGCAAAAACAGGTCGCGCCCCGCCCCGACCGGGCCGACTTTGCTGATGCTGTCCACATCGGCAAAGATAGCGGTCAGTCCTGCGGTGCTGCCCTCGGTCACGCCCTCGACCAGCACGTCCGCGGAGGCAACGCCCCACTGAGGCTGTGCGCCGTCCAGCGTGCGCAGCGTCACGGCCACCGGGCGCTTGCCAGTGTAATCGCCGTCGTCCAGGCCGGTCAGCGGGTTGGTGCTGGGAGCCGGGGCGGGTTCCGCCGTGGCTTCGGGGGCGGCGGTGGCCGCCTGTTCAGGCGTGGCAGGCACAGCCGTCTGGCTGCAGCCGCCCAGCAACAGTGCGGCCAGCAAAGCCGCCGCGCCGCCCAATGCCTGCAATTTTCTCATACAAAACCTCTTTCACAAAAACAACGCGGCCCGCCGCCGGGCGAGCCACGTTGTCGGGTTAGACCTGTTTAGCCTACGTTGTTTTCCTCTGCGGGGGCCTCGGTGTTCTCCACGGGGGTTTCCTCAGCCGGGGCCTCTTCGGCGGGTGCCTCTTCCACAGGGGCTTCCTCCTGGGCAGGGGTCTCGTTCACGTTGGTCTCCTGGGCGGGTGCCTCGGTGACGGTCTCAGCCTCGCCGCTGCCGGTGGCGGCTGCGGTCAGGTCGTCGGTGGAAGAGCCCAGCGTCTCACCGGCCTTGGCGTCGTCCTCGACGTAGCTGCGCTCGTAAGTGACGGTGGTAGCGCTGGACAGGTCCACACCGTCCAGGCTGCTGTGGACAAAGTTCTCGGCAAAGTCAACGTCGGTCACGGCCACATAGCTCTTGCCGGTGTTGATCTCCAGCGGGGTATCGCTGCAGGTGCCGTCCTCGTTCAGGTAGTACAGGCGCAGAGCCTCCAGCGGGGTGCCCTTCTGCCAGTAGATCTTCTCGCACTTACCGCCGTAGCAGTAGTAGCCAACGCCGCCCCAGGCGTACTCAGCATACTGCAGATCATTGGCCTCATGGCCGGGGTAAACGTGGATATCGGTGTAGAGCACGATGACGTTGGGGAAGGTCAGCACCTGGTTGTCGGCAGCCTCGTCGACGGTATCGCGCCACTGACCGTCGGAGTAGTTCTGCTGCATCTTGTACTGGTTGGTGCTCTCGTCGTAGATGAAGCGGGTCTTGTAGGACTGGCTGTGGACGATCTCGATATACTGACCGTCGGAGACGACCGGGCCGTACTTATCGCTGTAAGCGCTGTCCAGGCTGTTGGACAGGTCGCGGGTGGTGCCCAGGCGGTAGTCCACAAAATTGAAGAAGGTGGAATTGTAGGTGCGGTTCATGTCCACGTTCTGGCTGCTGATATAGTTTGCGATGTTGTCGGAGTTCGTGTACATCGTGTGTTCCAGCGCCAGCGTGCCGGCGTTGTAGCTCTTGCCGGCCCAGTTCACGCGGCCATAGTCGCGGTAGCCGTTGGCACCGTCGTTGTTGTTCAGCTTGCCGTAATCGTAGTCGATGCCGTACTGCTGCATGACGACGGACTGGCCTTCATGGATATACAGTGCCTGCCAGGGCAGGATGAGGCGGAAGAACTGGTCACGGCCGGAACGGACCGGGCCAATTTCGCCGATGGTCTTATAATCGGTAAAGACCGGCATAAAGCGGGTGATGCCGCCCTCGACCTTGATTTCAAACAGGATGTCGGCTTTGGACAGGCCGCGCTGGGGGCGGGCCGCCACGATGTTGTTGACCATGACCGCCGTGATGCGCTGGCCTTCGGGGTAATCGGCACCCTTCGGCTCGCCGGTCAGGACGTTGGCCTCATAAGGGGGCAGTTCGGTGGGCGCGGGGGTCGCCTCGACCTGGGCAGGGGTGCTGCCCGGGTTGGTGGCTGCAGAGGAGGTATCGTCGCTCTTTTTGCAGGCTGCCAGCAGCACAGTCAGGGAGAGCAGCGTCGCGATCACAAGCAGAAGACGTTTCATTCCATAGCTCCTTTTCGGGTTTCCGTATCGGTTTAGTAGTTATTTCTTATTGTATCCGTTTTGGGGGCGTTTGTAAAGGTAGGCGAGGAGATTTTACAAATTAAAAATTCCTGCCTTCCCCTTTGGGGGAAGGCTCTTACCCCCGCGTCTTGAGCCAGTATTCTCCCATGCTGCTGCCGGGTTTGCCTGTGCATTCATCGTGGAGGTAGTCGGCCAGGCCGCAGGCAGCCGGGTCCCAGGCGAGGGCCTGGGCTTCGGTTTCGTACTCGACCTCGGCATACCAGAAGGCGGTGGGCAGGTCGGGATCCACGCAGTTGACTTCCAGCGTCAGCCCGCCGGGCAGCCGATAGCCACGGCGCTCCTTGTGGATGAGCGGCTTACCTATTAAATGTTCGAGCTTGGCGAACAGTTCGGCATTGATTTCCGTTTCGATTTCCTCCCGGCTCAAACCGCCCGCACCTTTAAAGCAGAGCACCAGCGCCGTGCGCCCGCCCTGCAAAGCCTCGCGCCGGATGCGCACCGTGGGCCGCACGCTGATGTAGCCTTGATCCATTTTATACACTTCGGTCTGTTCCAGCCCTTCCGGCCAGCCGACGACCATCCATTTGCGTTCGATTTCCATTTTTATCCTTGCCTCCCCTGTAGGGGCCGGACATGTCCGGCCCTCAACCTATCCGTTATCGCTGCAATGCCGTACAGCAGCGGGCCGGGCATGCCCGGCCCCTACGGTGCTGCGCGTAGGGGCGGATTCCATATCCGCCCGCAAAGTTCCCGCTGCCATAAGGTCCACGGGAGGGATGAATCCCTCCCCTGCTATCTTTTATCCCTTATCTGAAATTATACCACATTCCGTCCGCCGCACGCACCTCACAATCCTGCCAGTTTTCCACAAAAAATTTTGCCTTTCTTTCGTCAAATTGCCACTTGTATTTTGCGGGCTTACCCCGTATAATAAAGGCATAACAGCAAGGGCGCTGCGAATGTGTTTTCGCAGCGTCCTTTTTCTGTAAATAGAGGAAACAAAGGAGTAAGAAGTATGGCAGCAACCGTTATGGAACTTTACGGCAGCAAAGTCTTCAACGAGCATGAGATGCGCGAGCGTCTGCCTAGCTCGACCTACAAGAGTCTGAAAGCGACGATTGAAAAGGGTCAGCCGCTTGACCTTGAGGTCGCCAATGTCGTGGCCAGCGTCATGAAGCGCTGGGCCATTGAGCAGGGCGCGACCCATTACACCCACTGGTTCCAGCCCCTGACCGGCATCACCAGTGAGAAGCACGACGGCTTTGTCAGCCCCCAGCCGGACGGCACTGCCATCATGGAGTTCTCCGGCAAAGAGCTGATCAAGGGCGAGCCGGATGCTTCCTCCTTCCCCTCCGGCGGTCTGCGCGCCACCGCCGAGGCCCGCGGCTATACCGCCTGGGATCCCACCAGCTACGCTTTCGTGAAGGACGACACGCTCTGCATTCCCACAGCGTTCTGCTCCTACACCGGCGAGGCTCTGGACAAAAAGACCCCGCTGCTGCGCTCGATGCAGGCTATCTCCGACCAGGCCTGCAAGGTGCTGCATCTGTTCGGCAAGGATGTTGACCGCGTGGTCACCACCGTCGGCCCCGAGCAGGAGTACTTCCTTATTAAAAAGGAAGACTACGAGAAGCGCCTTGACCTGGTGCTGTGCGACCGCACGCTGTTCGGCTCCGCCCCCTCCAAGGGCCAGGAGCTGGAGGAGCACTACTTCGGCACCATCCGCCCCATCGTCTCCGGCTTTATGAAGGAGCTGGACGAGGAGCTGTGGAAGCTGGGCATTCCCGCCAAGACCAAGCACAACGAGGTCGCCCCCTGCCAGCATGAGCTGGCCCCCATCTACGACACCACCAACGTCGCCATCGACCACAACCTGCTGACGATGGAGATGATGAAGAAGATCGCCGACAAGCACGGCCTGGTCTGCCTGCAGCACGAGAAGCCTTTCGAGGGCGTCAACGGCAGCGGTAAGCACAACAACTGGTCCATTGGCACCAAGCACGAAAACCTGCTGGATCCCGGCGACACCCCGATGGAGAACCTGCAGTTCATGGTGTTCCTGTCCGCTGTCATCAAGGCTGTTGACGACTACGCCGACCTGCTGCGCACCTCCGTCGCCACCCCGGGCAACGACCACCGCCTGGGTGCTAACGAGGCACCCCCGGCCATCATCTCTATCTTCGTCGGTGAGGAGCTGGAAGCTGTCATTGATGCCATCTGCACCGACTCCCCCTATGCGGGCCCGATCAAGATGAAGATGGATTTGGGTGTTGACGTCCTGCCCAAGTTCAGCAAGGACACCACCGACCGCAACCGTACCTCCCCCTTCGCCTTCACCGGCAACAAGTTTGAGTTCCGTATGCCCGGCTCTGCCGAGAACCTGTCCGACGCGAACACCATCCTGAACACCGCCGTGGCCAAGAGCCTGAAGGAGTTCGTGGCCGAGACCGCCGACGCCGCCGATTTTGAGTGCGCTGCCGCCGCCTGGGTCAAGAAAACACTGAACGCCCACCGCCGCGTGATCTTCAACGGCAACGGCTACAGCGATGCGTGGGAGCAGGAGGCTGAGCGCCGCGGCCTGCCGAACCGCAAGTGCACCCCCGATGCTATGATTGCCCTGAAGGACGACAAGAACATCGCCCTGATGGAGGAGTTCGGCGTCCTGACCAAGACCGAGATGCTGAGCCGCTACGAGGTCGAGATGGAGCATTACTCCAAGATCCTCAACATCGAGGCCCGCACGATGCTCAAGATCGCCAACAAGCAGCTGATCCCCGCCGCCACCGCTTACATGGGTGAGGTCGCATCCAGCGCCGCCGCCAAGACCGCCGCAGTCGAGGGTATTTCCACCAAGGCCGAGACGAAGGTCCTGACCCGCCTGAGCAAGTACACCGACGAAATGTCCGACGCTGCCGACACCCTGACCGAAGTCACCGACAAGGTCAGCGCCATGGACGACGAGGCCGCCAAGGCACACGCCTTCCACGACGAGGTCATTCCCGCTATGGACGCCCTGCGTGCCGCCGCCGACGAGGCCGAGAGCCTGGTCGACGAGGATTATTGGCCGCTGCCCTGCTACTCTCGTATGCTGTTCTATACCGAGTAATGTAAGGGCATTCTCCGCGCGGCTCTGTAGGGGCGGATTCCATATCCGCCCGCAAGGGGCTGCCTGTTGACGGGCGCATATAGAATGCGCCCCTACGGGATGGGCTGCTTCCCCGCAAGCAGCAGCCCGCCCACATCACGCCATTCTCCTTTTCCTATTTCTTACACCAGCTCGGAAGGCCCGCCTCGCACAAGGTGGGCCTTTCGAGTATGTGTGGCTTCCCCCTTGGGGGAAGGCTTTTACAGGAGGTCCCCTATGAAACGCACCGCACAGGACATTCTCAATTTTGTTGAGGACAACGACGTCAAGTTTGCCAAACTGACGTTCTGTGATATCTTCGGCAACCAGAAAAATGTCTCCCTCTTCGCCAGTGAGCTGCCCCGCGCTTTTGCCGAGGGCGTCAGCTTCGACGGCTCGTCCATCGCCGGGTTCATGAACGTGGAAGAGAGCGACCTGGTGCTCTGGCCCGACCCTGACACCGCTACCGTGCTGCCCTGGCGGCCTACCGAGGGCCGCGTCATCCGTATGTACTGCGATATCACGCTGCCCAACGGCAAACCGTTCGAGGGCAACTGCCGCGGCTACCTGCAATCCGTCGTCAAGCGTGCCCGCGCCATGGGCCTGACCTGCAATGTGGGCTGCGAGTGCGAGTTCTATCTGTTTGAGACGGACGAGAACGGCAACCCCACCCGCATCCCGCTGGATATGGGCGGCTATTTTGACATTCCGCCGCTGGACAAGGGCGAGAACATCCGCCGGGAGATCTGCTTTGCCATCGAGGAGATGGGCCTGCACCCCGAGCACAGCCACCACGAGAGCGGCCACGGCCAGAACGAAGTCTGCTTCCGCTACACCACGGCGCTGAAATCCGCCGATAATCTGAATACTTTCAAGAGCACTGTCAAAGCCATTGCGGCCCGCAACGGCCTGTTTGCCAGCTTTATGCCCAAGCCCCTTGCCAACCAGCCGGGCAGCGGCCTCCACGTCAATGTCTCGCTGCTGCGGGACGGCAAGAACCTGTTTGACGGTGATTTCACCCCCGACAGTGAGGCCGGGCATTTTGTGGCGGGCATCCTTGCCCATGCACGGGAGCTGACGGCCTTCTGCAACCCGGTCCCCAACTCCTACGCGCGGCTGGGTGCCAACGAGGCCCCGCTCTACGTGAGCTGGAGCCGCCAGAACCGCAGCCAGCTGGTGCGGCTGCCCAGCGCCCACGGCGAGTTCTGCCGCGTGGAGCTGCGCGGCCCGGACCCTGCGGGCAACCCATATCTGGTCATCGGGCTGATTCTGGCAGCCGGCCTGGACGGCATCCAGCGCAAGCTGCCCCTGCCTGAGGCCGTAAACCGCAACCTGTTCCACCCCAGCGCTGCTGCTGGTCTGGAAAGCCTGCCCCGCACCCTGCGCGAGGCCATCACCGTAGCAGGCCAGAGCGAGTTTATCAGCGCCGAGCTGCCGGTCGCGCTGCAAAACAAATACTTTGAGTACCAGACCCAGCTCTGCCACGACGCCGAATCTGCTCCCGACACCGACAGCTGGGAAAGAGCGCATAGCTTCCTGATTATTTGACCCTACGACCCACCCGGAAATTTTCCGCCGCCCGCACACGGCAGGCACAAAAATTTATCAGGAAGGGAGGGCGGCCCATGGCCAAAGCATTGATCGTTTCGGCCGGGAACAACGCCAATGAATATTTAGCGCGGCATATCGGGGAACTGGGCTACACCCGCCCCACCATTGTCGCCAGCGGGGGCGAGGCACGCCGCCGCATGGATTCCAACGACTATGAGGTCGTCATCATCAACACTCCCCTGCCCGACGAGTTCGGCCATGAGCTGGGCACCGCCGCCGTCGAGAAAACCGACGCCGGCGTCATTCTGCTGGCCAAGACCGGCACCGCCGAGCAGATCGCCGACAAATTGCAGGATTTCGGCGTGCTGGTACTGGGCAAGCCGTTCACGGCGATCCAGTTCCGGCAGGCCGTACAGATCGCGGCCAGCAACTACAAGCGTTTGGCCGTGCTGCGCACCGAGAACGCCAAGCTGCTGGATAAGATCGCCCAGCTGCGGCTCGTTGACCGCGCAAAGTGCTATCTGATCGAGAAAAAGGGCATGACCGAGACCGAGGCCCACCGCCTCATCGAGAAAGGCGCGATGGATACCCGCCGCAGCCGCGGCGAGGTCGCGCAGGAGATTCTGGAGGATGAGGAGTCCAGCTAAGAAATGTCAATAGGTAAAATGAAAAATGTTTAAAAAGTTTTTTTCAAGCAGCTGATGTAAAAAAGGGTAACCTTAATAAACCTATTGCCATGGGATTTTAAAATTTAATTCAAATCTCCATCAGGCAGCGGTGTTCACAGATTCCGGGTGCTCTGCTGCATAACGTTCACGGTGTTCTTCCGGCGTAATGAGCTCAAAAGGCTTATTATCCCGGAGCATAGCGAAAATGATGTTGCAGATTTTGTGCATGACGGCCCCGACAGCAACGCTCTTTTTTTTGCTGGCACATTTACGGGTGTAATAATCGTAAATGACCGGGTTCACGGGCGTTTTTGTTGCTTTATCCACTTTCAGGTTGTTGATGGCGACCATATGCAGGATACGCCTGGCAAGGCTGGAACCCCGCTTGGACATGTGGACCCTGTCTCCATGGAACTTGCCGGAATCGTTTACACCGGGATCCAGCCCAAAGTAAGCATAGAGCTTCTTAGGCGAGGAGAACAGGTCAAAGGATCCCATTTCCGCGATCAGGACGACGGCACTTAAAAAGCCGACACCGTGCAGGGTCTGGATAAAGGAGATGCGGTCATAGTCTGGCGTTCCTTCCAGTTTGCCGACAGCCTGATGCAGTTCTTCCAGTATGCTGTCCAGATGAGCCTGGTATTCCCTGTACATTTTTATGTACAGCCTGATCCGCAGAGCGTTGCTTGGAAGGGCACGTCCGAAAACAGCGGCATCCTTTGCAGCGGTGCATATGGCATCATACCTGGCGAGGGCATACGTTTCCCCAAAGCGCGCCGTGCTGCGGATGGTTTCCACAAGCTCGTCTTTTGGGGCGGCAAGCATGTCCGCTGCAAGGGGGTAAGCTTCCAGAAGCTTTAAGGAAGTCTGCGTTGTGACCTTGCTGAACACATTCAGGTATGCGGGGAAGGACACTTTGAGTTCCGCATGAAGCTTCAATACGATGGCGGATTGCAGGTCCTTGAAATAATAGTAGTCACGCACGAGATTGCGCAGGTCAATGATTGCGTCATCCGGGACAATGGAAGCCTTAAGGGAGGCATCCAGGCCGACTTTAGCAGCTTTTTTTGAATCAAATTTATCATTATGCAGTTTCCTGACGTTCATATTTGTGCTATTCTTAGTAATGATAGGATTAATGACGGCGCAGTCAAAACCCTTATCACGAAGGAAGCACAGGAGTGGGATGTGGTAGATCCCGGTGGATTCAAGGAAGCAGCGGCTTTCAAGAGAATACATCTCCTGGGCTTCCTTTATTTTTGAGATGGCAAGCTCACGGGACTGCGGATCAGAATGAATGATCTTAAAAGGCTTACCGATGAGGATGCCATTGGGGAGCATGATAGACATCCAGGTGAAGTCTGCGCCGACATCAAACCCGACAGAGAGATAGGGGATGCTTTCAGGCATCTTGAGTACTTTTTGATAGTGCATAGTAATATCCTTTCCGGCAGGCATCCAATTCCAAAGGGTGGATACACAACCTAGCGGCTTATACAGGTATAGCCTGAGGCTTCCCAACCAGCCAAAACATAAATCACCACCGAATGGATTGACAGACTTTCTAAGAGGTATCGCCAGCCAGAAGGCCGGCTCCCAAGGAGGAAACGTCAATGATCCTGCCTTCAGTGATTATACCTCTATATTTTGTCTGGTGCATTAAGGAAACCTCAGACACGGTAAATATGTCCTATAACTTCTGATGGAGGGGGAACTCCTCCTTCCGTTATATCTATATAGATTTATTAGATTGGACTTTGTAACTATTAACCAGTAGTCGTTCTTGACTACACCATTATTATACTAGGAGGAATAAGAAAGGTAGCCTTCCCCCGCGGGGGAAGGTGGCCGAGGCCCCGCCCGAGGCCGGATGAGGGGCGAGTGTGCCGGATATTACCCGTTAACGGGGTGGAATGGCAGATTCTGCCCTCATCAGCCGCCTGCGGGCGGCAGCTTCAGTCTCCGCGCTAAGAGCCGCCTCCGGCGGTTGCGCTTCGACACGCGCCTGCGGGCGCAGCCCCGAGGGGGAAGCCTTTTGGCGTAAAAAAGAGGACGCTTTCGCGTCCTCTTTTTTACATATACCCATATTTTCGGCGTCCCCACACAACAAACCCCGCCGTACACACCAGCGCCATGGCCTCGGCGGCAACGACCGCCAGCCAGATGCCGTCCACACCGATGAGGAGCGGCAAAGTCAAAATCGACACGATCTGGAACAGCAGCGTGCGCAAAAAGCTGATGGCCGCCGACACCGCGCCGTTGTTCAGCGCCGTGAAGAACGCCGAGCCGAAAATGTTGAACCCGGACAGAATAAAGCTGATGGAGTACAGCTTCATGCCGTGTATCGTCAGCGCCAGCAGGCCCGCATCGTAGCCGACGAAGATTTTTGCCAAGGGGCCTGCCAGCAGCTCACTGGCGGCCAGCATCGCCACCCCGGCCACCGCAATGATGCCCGCACTTTTGCGCAGCAGGTTTTTCAGTTCGTCCTTATTGTCCGCGCCAAAGTGGTAGCTGACGATGGGCGCACAGCCCTGCGCATAACCGATGAACACCGCCGCGAACACAAAGCCCACATACATAAGCACGCCGTAGGCCGCAACGCCGTCCGCGCCGAACAGCTTGAGCAGCTGGATGTTGTACAGCGCGCTGACCAGCGACATTGAGATGTTCGTCATCAGCTCGCTCGCACCGTTTGTGCAGGCTTTGAACAGCTCCCGCAGACTGAACAGCGGCTTGGTGAAATACAAGCGGCAGCCGGGGCGGCGCTTGATAAAGTAGAAGATGGGGGCCACGCCGCCGACCATCTGGCTGATGACGGTAGCCGCCGCCGCGCCTGCCAGGCCCAGCCCCGCCACACCTACAAGGACGAAGTCCAGCACCATATTGGTCGCACCCGCCGCCACCGTGAAGAACAGGCCCAGCTTGGGCTTTTCCGCGGCAATAAAGAAGCTTTGGAACAGGTATTGCAGCATGAACGCCGTCTGGAACGTCAGCAGAATGCGGCCATACAGCAGGCAGTTGGGCAGCAGTTCTTCCGTCGCGCCCAGCAGCACGGCTACCGGTTCCAGCAGTGCAAGGCCGAAAGCGCTGAACAGCACACCCAGCACGGCGGTTGCAACCACCAGCATACTGAACAGCCGGTTTGCGCGTTTTTCATCGCCGGTGCCCAGCGTCATGGCAACAAGGGCGCTGCCGCCCGTGCCGATCATAAAGCCGAGGCAGCCCAGCATCTGAAGATACGGGTAGATGAGGTTCAGCGCCGTAAACGCCGTTTTACCCGCATAGTTCGAGACAAAGAAGCCATCCACAATCGTGTAGATTGACGTGAATATCATCATGATAATGGGCGACGCCGTGAATTTCAGCAGCCGCCCGGTGGTAAAGTGGTCAGATAATTGGATCCGGTTTGATTTTGACATAAATGCTCCTGTTTTTGCAGTAAACACGCACGCAGCGGGCCGGGTATGCCCGGCCCCTACCGCGCAATTCTTTCAAACTCCTGCCGTAAGCATTCCAGATACCGCTGGGTCAGTCGGCAGTTCTGCTCGACCTCGGCAAGACCCTGACGGGTCATGGCCTGCTGCTCGGCTGCGATGACCGGCTCCACCGTGCGGGCGGCCAGGGCACGGCCCTCGTCCGTCAGGGTCACGATCTTACCGCTGTGTGCGCCATTTCCCGGGCAAAGCTCCACCAGCCCCTTTTTCACCATGGCAGCAACGGCAGAGTTCAGCGTCTGCTTGGGCTGCCCCCACTCTGCCGCCATACGGTTCTGGGTCTGCGGCTCATGCGTAGTGCGCAGCGCATACAGCACCCAGAATGCTGCGTCCGACAAGCCGTACCGCTGCGCCACCGCGTGGTACAGAGCGTTGCACTCATTGAACTGGCGGTTCGTTATTTCAAGCAGATCATATACCTGCCGCTGTTTCTCCTGCATAGGGCACCTCTTTTCAGAATCCGATTTCGGATTTTTATTATAATCCGAAATCGGATTTATGTCAAGCCTACAAATTTTAACGCAATTTTTTGTACACCTTTGCCATTGTGTGTCCGTTTTTCTGCTTTTATAATAGGAGTATAAAAGGGGGTTTTTACCATGTATCAGGCATCTCAGAACCGCTACTGTGTCCTGCCTTACCGCCGCTGCGGCGATAGCGGCCTGCTGCTGCCCGCCGTCTCACTGGGGCTGTGGCATAATTTTGGCGACACGGCACCCTACGAAAATATGCGCGCGCTCTGCCGCACGGCGTTCGACAACGGCATCACCCATTTTGACCTTGCCAACAACTACGGCCCCGAGCCGGGCGCGGCCGAGCGGAATTTCGGTAAAATTCTGCGGGACGACCTCGGCGTCTACCGCGACGAGCTGATCATCTCCACCAAAGCCGGGTTCGAGATGTGGGACGGCCCCTACGGCAACTGGGGCAGCCGCAAGTACCTGTTGGCCAGCCTTGACCAAAGCCTGCGCCGCATGGGGCTGGACTATGTGGACATTTTCTACCACCACCGTATGGATCCGAACACCCCGCTGGAAGAGACAATGGGTGCGCTGGCACAGGCCGTGCGCAGCGGCAAAGCGCTGTATGTGGGCCTGTCCAACTACGACGGCCCGACACTGGAAAAGGCAGCGGCCATTCTGGACGAGCTGCACGTGCCGTTCGTCATCAACCAGAACCGCTATTCGATTTTCGACCGCACGGTGGAAAACAATGGGCTGAAAGAGACCGCCGCGAAGCTGCACAAGGGCATCATCACCTTCAGCCCGCTGGCGCAGGGCTTGCTGACGAACCGCTACCTGGACGGCATCCCGGCCGACAGCCGCGTACACACCGACGGACGTTTTTTGAAGGAGAAGGACATCACACCGGAAAAAATCGCAAAGATTCGCGCGTTGAATGAGATCGCCGCCGCCCGCGGCCAGACCCTGGCCGAAATGGCGCTGGCCTGGCTGCTGAGCCACGAGGAGATCACGACCGTTTTGATCGGCGCGTCCAAGACGCAGCAGATTTTGGATAACATCAAGGCCGTGCAGAACATGAAGTTTACAACCGAAGAATTGGCGGAGATCGACAGGATCAGCAAATAGAAAACGGCTTCCCCCCCAAGGGGAAGCCGTTTTTGTTGTAGGGCGGCCAGTCCTCTGGCCGCCGTGGTCGTTTGCGGCAGCGGGAAGTGCCCGGGAGGGATGAATTTCTCCCCTACAATGCGAACCGCAAAAAGGGATTTGGCGCAAGCTTGCGGGCCGGGCCGTCTCCTTTCCTTGCCCGCGTTCGCGGGCGGGTGTAAGCGGAACAACCGCTGTACGCGGTTGTTTTTTATTGGTGCGCCCTCTAAGGGGGGTACATCAATAAAAAATCCCCCATCGTCCGGAGCAGAGAACGATGAGGGCAAAACGCAATAAGCAGACCGCTAAAAAGGCGCAGAGCAAAACGCCAAAACGGAGGCGCAGCCTGTTATTGGCAGGAACCGTACCGGAGAGGCAAACAGCCGGTTGACGGTTCGAGGTTGGTTATGGTTAGCAGTTCCTAACCACGAGTATACTTTACCATATGGAAGCGCTGGTGTCAAGGGTTTTTCAAAAATAATTCCCACTATTTTTGTAGAAATTAGCCTTTCGGGGCATCGGGGTAATCCTGTACGTGCAGCAGCTGCTCCGCCGCAGCGATTTCCTCCGCCGTGGGCACGCGCACGCCGTCCAGCGGATAGGGAATCCCCAAATTCTGCCACTTGAACAGCCCCAGCGTGTGGTAGGGCAGAATTTCCACCCGACGCACGGTGGGCAGCGTTTTAATGAATGCATCCAGCGCGCGCAGGCCGTCGGCGTCATCGGTCAGGCCGGGCACCAGCACATGGCGTATCCACAAATGCACGCCCTTGGACGCCACATACTGCGCCATCGCCAGAATATTTTTGTTGCTGTGGCCGGTCAGCTTTTTGTGCTTTTCATCGTCCATTTCTTTCAAATCCAGAATGACGAGGTCAGTGTTTTCCAGCAGGCGGTCAAAGCGGGCCATCCAGTCGGCATTGTCGGGCGCAAAGGGCTGGGCGCTGGTGTCCAGCGCGGTCTGCACCTTTTTAGCGCGTGCCAACCGGAACACCTCGCTGACAAAATCCATCTGCAGCAGCGGCTCGCCGCCGCTGATCGTCAGGCCGCCGTTGCTGCGCCAGTAGTTGCGGTAGCGGTAGGCGGCAGTAAAGGCCTCCTGCGGGGTCTTGGCGGTATCTTTGGTAAAGGCCCATGTCTCGGGGTTGTGGCAGTATTGGCAGCGCATGGCACACCCCTGCAAAAAGATGATATACCGCACGCCGGGGCCATCGACAAGGCCGAAGGTCTCAACAGAATGGATGTAGCCTAAGGTTTCGGACATAAAGTGTGCCTCCGTTTATCGGGAAAATGAATTGGTAGGGGGCGGCGTCCTCGACGCCCCGCGGCTGCCGCACACGTCCCGGGAGGGATAAATCCCTCCCCTACGCATTCCTTTTGCGGGCGCTTGTAGGGCGGCCAGCCCTCTGGCCGCCGCGGAGGGTCAAGACCCCTCCCTGCGATGCGAACCGTGAAAGGGGCAGCGCCGTAAACCTGCGGGCCGGGCATGCCCGGCCCCTACCGGGTGGTATAACACAGTATACCACAAAAAAGCCCGCAGCCGCAGCTGCGGGCCTTATTCAGCTTAGAAAATCACAGGACCTTATGGCAGGTACGCGCAATAACATCCAGCTGCTGCTCCTTGGTCAGGTCGATGAACTTGACCGCGTAGCCGGAGACACGGATGGTGAAGTTGGCGTACTCCTCCTTCTCGGGGTGCTCCATGGCGTCCAGCAGCTTCTCGGTGCCAAAGACGTTGACATTCAGATGGTGGGCACCCTGGTCAAAGTAGCCGTCCATAACCTGCACAAGGTTGGTCACGCGCTCGCCCTCGCTGTGGCCCAGGGCATCAGGGTTGATGGTCTGGGTGTTGGAGATGCCGTCCAGCGCCCAGTGGTAGGGCAGCTTGGCAACGGAGTTGAGGGACGCCAGCAGGCCGTGGGTCTCAGCGCCGTAGCTCGGGTTGCCGCCGGGGGCAAACGGAGTGTATGCCTTGCGGCCGTCGGGCATAGCGCCGGTGGCCTTGCCGTAGACGACGTTGGAGGTGATGGTCAGGATAGAGGTGGTAGCCTCGGAGTTGCGGTAGGTGTGG
>ENA-UOJL01001943-UOJL01001943.1-human-gut-metagenome-genome-assembly--contig:-P47-NODE-1943-length-19015-cov-5.305854_pt1 | contig 19015 bp, 15 predicted proteins | sample MGYA00242347_ERZ723894 | MGnify/ENA metagenome assembly ERZ723894
ACGACAACAAAGCGTGAGGGCATGAATTTTATCCCGTCAACCCCCGCGGACAGCGTTTTAACGAATCTCCGCGCGGGGAGTAAGCAAAGCGCACGTCCCCGCGACTTGCCCCTGGTGCAACCAGCTGGGGGGTTTACAAATTGGGAGAAAGCGCATATAATAGGGGCAAATGCTGAGAAGGAAAGAAGTACCTGTCCCGTCAGGCGTCAGAGAGAAGGGGCCACCGGCTGAAAACCCCTTTCACCCAGGGATGGCGAAATGCGTTCCGGAGCAGGCGGGGGGAAATTCCCGTCCGGCGGGAGCCGTTACAAGCCAAACGAGCCTAAAAGCGAAGTGGGACCGCGAGAGATCATCGCCTTCGCAAACGCATATGCGTTTGCGAGGGGGTTTTTTTTTTACGGTCCCCTCAAAAGAGAGTCAGGGGGGTCGGCCAAGGTTTTACACTGAAAGAGGACCTGGACGCGGTCATGGACCGGGACCCGGCTGCCCGTTCCCGGTGGGAGGTATTTTTCCTCTATTCCGGGTTTAAGGCGGTGCGCTCCCATCGAAAGGCCAACTGGTGTTACCGGCATAACCTGAAATTTTTGGCCCGCTGGATCTCCCAGCGTTCCCGGCGGAAAACGGGGATCGAGATCCACCCCGCTGCCCAGATCGGGAAAGGGCTGTTCATCGACCACGGCATGGGCGTGGTCATTGGGGAAACCACCCAGATCGGCGACAACTGCACCTTGTATCAAGGCGTGACCCTGGGAGGTACGGGTAAAGATCACGGCAAACGCCACCCCACCTTGGGAGATAACGTGTTGGTGGGAGCGGGCGCCAAAGTGCTGGGCCCCTTTACCGTGGGGGATAATGCCCGGGTGGCCGCAGGCGCCGTGGTGTTGGACGCCGTTCCCCCGGACGCCACCGCTGTGGGCGTGCCCGCCCGGGTGGTGAAGATCGGCAATAAGCGGGTGGAACATCCCAGCCAGCAGCTGGACCAGATCCACGTGGCGGATCCGGTGTCCATGGAGCTGTGCAGGCTGCGGGGAGAACTGGAGCGGCTGCAGCACCGCGTGGAAAGCTTGGAAAAGCCGGGAACCGCCCCGGCCCCGGAAGGATAAATACAGGAATTGACCCGGCCAAAAGCCGGTAGCATAGAACAGGACCGGGAATGCCCGGAAGAAAGGATGGAACGTATGGAACTTTATAATACTTTGACCCAGAAGAAAGAGACCTTCGTGCCCCACACCCCGGGGCAGGTGAAAATGTATACCTGCGGCCCCACGGTGTACCATTATGCCCATATCGGCAACCTGCGCACCTACATCATGGAGGACGTGCTGGAAAAATTCCTCCGGTATGACGGGTATCAGGTGGACCGGGTGATGAATATCACTGACGTGGGGCATCTGTCCAGTGACGCGGATACCGGCGAGGACAAAATGCTGGCCGGTGCCCGTCGGGAGCACAAAACCGTGCTGCAAATCGCCAAATTCTATACCGACGCCTTTTTTGCCGACTGCGAAAAGCTCCATATCCGCAAGCCCGATACCGTGGTGCCCGCCACCACACGGGTGAAGGATTTTATCCACATGGTGGAAGTGCTGCTCCAGAAAGGCTATGCCTATGAGGCCGGCGGCAACGTGTATTTCGATACCTCCAAGCTGGACAATTATTACGTGTTCGGCAACCAGTCCGGGGAAGACCTGGCCGTGGGCGTCCGAGACAGCGTGGAAGAGGACAGCAATAAGCGGAATAAGACCGACTTTGTGCTGTGGTTCACCAAGTCCAAGTTCGAGGACCAGGCGCTGAAATGGGAGTCCCCCTGGGGCTTGGGTTATCCCGGCTGGCACATCGAGTGCTCCGCCATCAGCGTCCACTTCCTGGGGGAATACCTGGACATCCATTGCGGCGGCATCGATAACGCCTTCCCCCATCACACCAACGAGATTGCCCAGAGCGAAGCCTACCTGGGCCACCCCTGGTGCAAGTATTGGTTCCATGTGCTCCACCTGAACGACGCCCGGGGTAAAATGAGCAAATCCAAGGGCGGGTTCCTCACCGTGTCCCTGTTGGAAGAAAAGGGCTATGATCCCCTGGTGTACCGGCTGTTCTGCTTGCAGTCCCATTACCGGAAGCCTTTGACCTTCTCCTTTGAGACACTGGACAACGCCGCCCAGGCCTATCAAAAGCTCGTCGCCCGGATCGCTGCCCTGGGAACAGAAGGCGAGCCGGATCTGGAAGCCGCCAAGCCCTTCCAGGAAAAGTTCAAGGAAGCCTTGGGCAACGACTTGAATACCTCTTTGGGTTTGACCGTGCTGTACGACGTGCTGAAAGCGGACCTTACCGACGCCACCAAACGGTACTTGGTGGGGGATTTTGACCAGGTGTTGTCCCTGGGCCTGCTGGAAGCGGCAGCCAAGAGCGCCAAGCCTGCCGGGAAAGAGCTTTCCCCGGAGGAGACCGCGGAGATCGAGGAGCTGATCCAGAAGCGTGCCGAGGCCCGGAAGAATAAGGACTGGGCCACCGCCGACGCCATCCGCGACCAGCTTGCCGCCCGTCACGTGGTGATGAAAGATACCCCCAGTGGGGTGGAGTGGACCGTGTCTGTCCAGGAGTGATGGGGTTCTACCACCTTGGAAGCCCAGCTTGAATAAGAAAGAACAGGGGGCTTGGGCCAGTCAAGCTTTGAGGCTTGCAGCCCAGGCCCCTATGATTTACACGGAGTGGGAAGAAAAGTGTTTTTATGGAAAAAGTAATCGTGTTTGATCTGGGCGGGACCTTGATGGAGTATGAAGGGATGCCCCTTTCTTGGATTCCCTACTATGAGACAGGGCTAATTGAAGTGAACCGGAGTCTCAATCTGGGGTTGAGTGAAGAAGAGATTCAGGGGTCTCTCCAAGTGCTGAAAGAGTATAATCCTCGTTTTCGCCCCAGAGAAGTGGAATATACGTCGGAACAGATCTTTGGGGATGCCATGGCACAGTGGAGCCGACAAGCTCCGGTAGAGCAGGTGGTGGAGAAATTTTTTCGCGGGCTAAAGTTAGTCCCCAGAATTTACAAAGATACGCTGCCGGGGCTGTACAGCCTGCGGGAAAAGGGCTATAAACTAGCCTGTTTGACCAATTTGCCTTCCGCTATGCCTGACAGTCTGTTTCGACGTGGGATTTTAGAACTGGTAGATGCCCTGGATCTTTATATGTCCTCCGAGTTGTGCGGGTATCGGAAACCCAATCGAGCGGGCTTAGATCAGATTGCGGAAAACTTTCAAGTATCTGTGGAAACCCTGCTATTCGTGGGAGACGAGCGAATTGACGCAGAAACAGCCCACAATGCCGGATGTCCTTTCATTCTTATGGACAGAGACAAAAATCATTTTCAGTGGGGGCAAGTAGCTTCGGTGGAGACGCTGGAAGAGCTGGTTTCCCAAGGAGTTCTATAGTAAACTTCTTGACGCGGGCACTGTTGTGGTGTATAACTTTAATAGCGCAAAGACCTGGCGTAATCACGCCGGGTCTTGTGGTATTTGGAAACATAAAAGGAGGATCACACCATGGAAATCTGTGGGAAGCGGGAGATGGAACTGCTGGAAAAAATCGGGTTTACCCGGATGGGTGGAACGCCGGAGGAGGAAAAAGCAGCCCAGATCCTGAAAGCGGAATGTGACACCATTGGCGTTCCCGCCATTATCGAACCCTTTGAGATCGAGCAGGGCATTGTGGAGGAAGCCACGCTGGAGATCTTGGAGCCGTTCCATCAGGAATATCCGGTAACCGGGTATCAGTGCGCGGAAAACACACCCGAGGGTGGGCTCACCGCGGAATTCGTCTATGTGGAGAACGGCACCGACGTGGATCTGGCAAATGTGAAAGGCAAGATCGTGCTGGTCAACGGCTTTATGCGGGTACCCCTGTTCAAAAAGCTGATGAAAGCCGGTGTGGCAGGCATTGTCACCATGGAAGGCCAGCTCCGGGATAAGCGGGACGAGACCGACCTTTCCACCCGGAAGCTGCGCCGCACTCTGCGGGCCTTCGGCAACGTCCCCATGGTCCACACCCGGGTGCTGGACGCCATTGACATGGTGCGCAAAGGCGCCTGCAAGGCACGGATCGTTTTGAAGGGCCACACCGAGGAGTGGACTTCCCACAACGTGGTAGCCACGGTGCTGGGCACCGAGCATCCGGAAGAGATCATCTCCTTCGGCGCCCACTACGATTCGGTGGCCTTCTCCAAGGGCGTATATGACAACGGCGCAGGCAGTGTCATCAACATGGAAGTGCTCCGGTACTTCAAGGAGAATCCCCCCAAGCGCACGTTGAAGTTCATGTGGTACGGTTCCGAAGAGATCGGTCTGGAAGGCAGCTGGGCCTATGTGAAGAGCCACAAGGACGAGCTGAAGGATCATCTGCTGATGATCAACGTGGACGTGGGCGGCCCTGTGCTGGGCGTGGAGCGGATCACCGCCACCGCGGAAGAAAAGCTTGCCACTTTCCTGGAGTATTTCACCAAGATCTACGGCTTCTCCGCGGAAGTGAAGCAGGGCATCTATTCCAGCGATAGCATCCCCTTTGCCGACAGCGGCATCCCCGGCGTAAACTTCAGCCGGGACGGCGCACCCGGCGCGGCCTATATCCACAACCGCTTCGACACCCTGGATTTCCTCTCTGCGGACGCGCTGCAGAAGACCACGGAGATCGTGTTGGAGTTCGGCAAGGCTATGGCAAACGCCAAGGTGCTGCCTGTGGACCGGAAGATCCCCAAGAACGTGGAAGAAGATGTGGAGAAGTACCTGTATAAAAAGGAGCTCTCCGAAGTGGGAGAGGACAAGTAAGATCCTCTGGAATACAAAAGACTGTGACAGATTCTGTCACAGTCTTTTTGCTTTTCCGGCAGTCCGTTCCATGTTCCTGCCAGGATTTCACGGCTGGAAGTGCCGCTTCTACGCCCAGGGATTGTCCGTTTTCACAAGGCCCTGGGGTTCCAGACGGTACAGGGTGGAGCAAACCTGGCCCAAATATTTCCGGTCGTGGGAAACACTGATGATGCACCCGGGAAAGTCCGCCAAAATTCCCCGGATCACCGGCCCGGACAAGGGGCTGAAATTCCGGGTGGGTTCGTCCAGCACCAGCACGTTGCTGCCGTCCAGGATCATTTTCAGGAAGAAGAGCTTGGCTTTTTGTCCCCCGGACAGTTCCCGAAGGGTGTGTTCCTGTTCCTCCACGGTGTATTTCATGCTGCCAAGATAGGTCTTGACCCGGGTCAGTTCCTCTTTTTCCCCGCTTTTCGCCAGAAACTCCACAGGGGTCAGATCCTGGTCCACCGTTTCCCCGTAGTCCTGGGGCATGTAGGCGGCCCGCAGGTCAGATCTGCCCAGCAGTTCTTGGGCGATCTTCCGCAGCAGGGTGGTTTTCCCAGCCCCGTTGCGGCCGATGATCCCCACATGTTCCGGTCCCCGCACGTACAACCGGAGATTTTCCGCCAGGGGCTGCCCTTGGGGCATATTCTCCGGGCTGGGGGAGGGGGCCTCTTCCTTCCGGTCCCCTCCCCACATTTCCCCGGCAAAAAGCTGGGGAAGGGTGAAATCCACCACGGTTTTGCCGCTGGGAAGAGAGGTGTTTTCCCCAAACCCCACCAGGATGGCTTCCTCACTGTCGGGGAATTCCGTCATGTCCTCCCGTTCCCGGTCCAGGCGGTGCTCCAAGGATTTTACCGCCTTCATTTTCTTTTTCAGCAGCCTTCCCCCGTGAGGGTCCTGCCGGGAGATGGTGTTCAGACTGTGCTCCACTTTCTGCTGGATCTTCCGAAACCGCTCTTGCTGTTTTCGGTCCTCTTCCCGCTCCTTCCGGGCCATCTGCTCCTGATGGGCAAATTTTTGCAGCCGTTCTTCCACGTACTGCCGGTACCCCATCCGGGCCACCGTCCACCGGGGCAGGGTCTTCCGCCGAAGCTGCTCCATGTGCAGGATCACATTGGCGGTGCGCTCCAAAAGCATCTCGTCGTGGGAGATATACAGCACAGGCGCGGGACAGTCCCGGATAAAGTCCTCCAACCACCCCAGGGTTTCAATGTCCAGATCGTTGGAAGGTTCGTCCAGCAGGTAGCAGTCCGGCTGGCGCAGGGTGAGCAGGGCCATGCGCAGCTTCACTTTCTCCCCGCCGGAAAAGGTTCCCATCTTCCGGTCGGAGTAGAACCACTCCATGGGGAACCGGAGCCGTTTGGCGGCGGCCGCCAGCTCTCCCGGGGAAGCATCCAGGAAGGCGGGCTCCTGACAGCAGAATTCATAGGCGGAAAGCTCCCCCTGTTCCGGGGGAAGCTCCTGGGAAAGATACCCCAGGATCATGCCGTCTTTCTGGATGGAGCCGGTGTATTCCACATATCCCTCCACCAGCGCCGGGTCGTACAGAAGCTTGAGCAAGGTGGATTTCCCGTTACCTTCCTCCCCGATGATGGCGGCTTTGTCCCCGGGATTCAGGGAAAAGGTGAGGCCCTGCAACAGCTGGCGCAGGTCTTTTTTCATGGTGATGTTCAAATCTCGTATTTGTAGCATACAAACCTCCTTGGATGCAAAAAGGGCCTGTTCCGCCGCCGGAACAGGCCCCCATACACCCAGGAAAAGGCAGGCCAAAGGCAACTTTGCCCCTTGGCGCTGACCGCAAAAAAAAGGATGTGTAAGCCACAAAAACCGGCAGCACAGAACCGCCCCCGGGCCGTGCCCGAAAGCTCAATTCCGTCTTTCCCGTTTCTAGGCTTATACTAACATCCTTCCACTCCATTCATAAGGTCGTTAGGCACAGAATAGCACGTAGGGGCTGGTTTGTCAACGGGTCCTGGGGGAAAGATTGGTAAAAACATTTGTTCGGAAATTTTGGGAAATCCATTGCTTTTCCCGACGGATTCTTTTATAATAAAGAGCAGAAACAAACGCTTCACAGGAGGTATCATATATGGCGGAGAGCAAGCGGGCCGCGGCCAATGCCAAAGCGGGCAACGGGGCGGAGGAAAAAGCCAAAGCCCTGGAAACAGCCTTGGCACAGATCAAAAAACAATTTGGCGAGGGGGCCGTTATGCGGCTGGGGCAGGATTCTGCCCTGAACGTGGAGGCCATCCCCACCGGGTCCCTGTCTTTGGACCTGGCGTTGGGCATTGGCGGCCTGCCCCGGGGCCGTATCATCGAGATCTACGGGCCGGAATCTTCCGGTAAGACCACCCTGGCCCTGCACTGCATCGCCGAGGGCCAGAAGCGGGGCGGCAACGCTGCCTTCATCGACGTGGAACACGCTTTGGACCCGGTGTACGCCGGGAACCTGGGCGTGGACGTGGACAGCCTGCTGGTGAGCCAGCCAGATACCGGCGAGCAGGCTTTGGAAATCACCGAGGCTTTGGTGCGCTCCAACGCCATCGACGTGATCGTGGTGGACTCTGTGGCAGCCCTGGTGCCCCGTGCGGAAATCGAGGGCGAGATGGGCGATTCCCACGTGGGCTTGCAGGCCCGTCTGATGAGCCAGGCTCTGCGGAAGCTGGCCGGCGCCATTTCCAAGTCCAACTGCGTGGCCATCTTCATCAACCAGCTCCGTGAAAAGGTGGGCGTTATGTACGGCAACCCGGAAGTCACCCCCGGCGGCCGGGCTTTGAAGTTCTACTCTTCCGTGCGTATTGAAGTGCGGAAAGCGGAAGTCATCAAGAGCGGCACGGACATCATCGGCGCCCGCACCCGGGCCAAAGTGGTGAAAAACAAGATCGCCCCGCCGTTCCGCACCGCGGAGTTCGACATCATGTACGGCACCGGCATTTCCCGGATGGGCGAATTGCTGGATATTGCCGTGAAACTGGAGATCGTCCAGAAGAGCGGCGCCTGGTTCTCCTACAACGGAGAGCGGATCGGCCAGGGCCGTGACAATTCCAAGGAATTTTTGACCAATCATCCGGAAATGGCCGATGAGATCGAGCAGCTGGTCCGGGACAACGTGGATAAGCTGTACGACAAGATCCCCAACCGGCCCGCTCCCAGGGAAGTGGCCAAGCCGGTGGAGATCTCCCCGGCGGAGGAAGCCCCCGGTGCGGCTGCTCCCGCTCCGGCCAATAAAACCGCGGCCAAAAAGAGCATTGACATCACGGTGGACGACGACTGATGGAGCTGACAGCGGCGGAACCCCGGCGGAAAGGCCTGACCCTGCTTTACTTGGATGGGGAGCCTGGGCCCAAGATCGACACAGAGGTCTTTGTGCTGTCCCGGTTAAAGCCCGGGGATGAAGTGACCCAGGAAGAGCTATTGGAGCTTGTAGAGCGTTCCGACGCCCGGCGGGCCAGGGAGAAGGCCCTGTACCTGCTGGAGCATCGTGCCCACAGCAAGCGGGAACTGACGGAGAAAATCGCCCGGACAGCCTCGTCACGGGAAGCGGCTCAAGCGGCGGCGGACCACTTGGAGGAAATCGGCTTGATAGATGACCGGGCCTATGGGGAAAGCTATGCCCGGGAGCTGTTTTTGCGCAAGCGTTTTGGCGCCCGGCGGGTGCGCCAGGAGCTTGCCCGGAAGGGGATCGACCGGGAGATCATCGACCAGGTGCTGTCCCAATACCAGGAGGACGGCGGGGAAGAAGCCATGGCAGGGGAGAACATTGCCCTGGTGCTGTCCAAAAAATACCCCCTGTGGCGGGAGGATGAAAAGGTCCGCCGCCGGGCGGTAGCGGCCCTCCAGCGGCTGGGCTATACCTATGGTCAGATCCAAGGGGTCATGGGAGAATTGGATGAAATGGAATGAGAGAAAGCCGGACAAGCGCCGGCTTTCTTTTTTTGCCATGAAAAATAGAAAAAATATGGGATAGTTGAAACTAACCTACAGGCTTTACCTTGACAAGAAATCACAGAGCCAGTATAATCAAGCAAGAAACTATACCGATTCGGTATAGTTTCCAGAAATGAAAGAATCCATGAGGGAAGAGGCGGTCCAATTTGAGCGAGACCATCCTGGTGTTGCAGGATATATACAAGAGCTTTGGGAATACGCCGGTGCTGCGGGGAATTGGCCTGGAAGCCGCCCAAGGGGAGTTTATCACCTTGCTGGGGTCGTCAGGCTGCGGCAAAACCACCACCCTGCGGATCATCGCGGGCTTGGAGACCCCTGACCAGGGCCGGGTGCTGCTGGAAGGCAAGGACATGACCGACGTGGAACCCAATAAGCGGGACGTGAACACGGTGTTTCAAAATTACGCCCTGTTCCCCCACATGAACGTGGAACAAAATATCGGGTACGCTTTGAAGATTCGGAAGCGGCCCAAAAATGAGATCAAAGAAGAAGTAAAACATATGCTGGACCTGGTGCAGCTGTCCGGCTTTGAAAAGCGGATGCCCGGAGAGCTTTCCGGAGGCCAGAAGCAGCGGGTGGCCATTGCCCGGTCGTTGATCAACCGGCCCAAGCTGCTGCTGTTGGACGAGCCTTTGGGAGCGTTGGACTTGCAGCTTCGGCGGCAGATGCAGCAGGAATTGAAACGGCTGCAAAAGAAACTGGGCATCACCTTTATCTACATCACCCATGACCAGGAGGAAGCCCTGAACATGTCCGACCGGATCGCCGTGATGAAAGACGGCCGGTTCGAGCAGATTGGCACTCCCTCCCAGGTGTACGATTCCCCCAAGACCTCCTACGTGGCCCGGTTCGTGGGCACGGCCAATATTGTGAAAGGCACGGTGGGCGCCGTTTCCGGGGACAGTGTAGAATTTGTGGGCCAGAACGGCAAAGCCTCTTTCGGCAGCCGGGGATATTCCTTTGTTCTCGGTTCTCCCGTGACCTTGGCGGTCCGGGGAGAGCAGGCCCAGGCGGTCAAAGGGGAGGAAGGCCCCGGCCTGGCAGGAGTGGTCCAGGAAAAGAGCTTTGCGGGAGGCATGCTGCGCATCGCCGTGGAGCTGGCCGGAGGCGGGGAGTTTATTTGCAGCCGTCACGGCATCGATTCCGAATTGGTCCCCGGGGACCCAGTGCGGGTGACCTGGCAGCCGGAGCACGCTTGTCCGGTGGATCTGCCCCAAGCCGGGGAAGGGGAGGCGTGACCATGGCGCGGAATGTGAGTTCCCTGAAAAAGAAGAAGGCCCGTGGGGAGTTTCTCACCACCCTGCCCCTGATTCTGTTCACCCTGCTGTTTATCGTGGGGCCCCTGATCTACGTGGTGGTGCTCAGCTTTATGACCCGGGCGGAGACCTGGGGCACCATCCCGGAATTCACCTTGAAAAACTATGCGGACATCACCCAGCCCGTGTATTTGGAAACCTTTTGGCAGTCGTTGCGGCTGGCGGTGCTCAGTACGGTGCTGGTCATCGCCGTGGGATACCCCTTCGGGTATTTTATGGCCAAGCTGGGGCCAAAATGGAAAAAGAGGACCATGCTGCTGTTGATGATCCCCTTTTGGACAAGCTCCTTGATCCGGCTGTACGGATGGATCATCATTTTCCGGGCAGGCGGGGTGTTTGACAAGATCCTCATGGCTCTGCATATCACCAGCGAGCCCCTAAAGCTGCTGTATACCTATCCCGCCGTGGTGGTGGGCATGGTGTACGCTCTGCTGCCCTTTATGATTTTCTCCGTGTATTCCAGCGCGGAAAAATTGGATTTCAGCCTGGTGGAAGCCGCCCGGGATCTGGGCGCCTCCCCCATGAAAGCGTTTTTGACCGTGTCCTTGAAGCTGACCTTGCCGGGTCTGCTTTCCGGCGTGGTGCTCACCTTCGTCCCCAGTATGGGACTGTTCTTCATTGCCGATATTTTGGGCGGCAATAAAGTGGTGCTGGTGGGCAATTTGATCCAGGAACAGCTGATGAAAGCCCATAACTGGCCTTTCGCAGCCGCGTTGTCCGTGGTGTTGTTGGTGCTGACCACCGTTATCATCTGGCTGTACCGGAAACTCTCCGGCGTGAAGGATTTGGAAGGCATTGTTTAAAAAGCACCGCGAAGCGGCGTAAAAGTTTTTCGGGCGCATTTTTTCAAAAAGGCGCGGCCTGAAACCAGCGCAGCCGGGAAGAGAATCAGCGAACAGGGCGCACGCGCCGAAGGCGATAGCCCTGAGAGCGGACCTCTTCCGAGAAGTGACACTGGAAACTGTGTGGCTTTTGGCCAGTTTCTGGGGAAACCAGCCAGTGGACAGCGTGCCACCCATACGCAACAGTCTCGCCTACCGGCTCGGATGCCATGTGCCGGTGGCACATGACCGGCATTGACCGAAGCGAAAGCTGAGACCGGTCACTGGACACGTCCCACTGGGACGTAACGGTCTCGCCTACCGGCTCGGTCGGTCGTTGGACAGCGTGCCACCGGCACGCAACGACCCCTTGAAAAGTCCAGCGAAACTTTTACACACTTTGCGTGCGCTCATTTCACTTGGAAAGGAGCTGCTTCATGAAAAACCGTACCAAACTGCCCAATATATACCTGGGTGTGGTGCTTGCTCTGATGTATGTTCCCATCCTGCTGGTGATCCTCTATTCCTTCAACGAGAGTAAGATCAGCTCCGTGTGGGGCGGATTTTCCCTGAAATGGTATGAGGAACTGTTCCGGGATGAGGATATGTTCCAGGCATTGTGGAATTCCATCGTTTTGGGAGTGCTCAGCAGCCTGTGCGCCGCCGTCATCGGCACCTTGGGCGCCTACGGCATGAGCAAGGTGAAATTCCCCTTGAAAGGCACTGTGGAATATATTTCCACCCTGCCCATTATGATCCCCGAAATCATTTTGGGCATGGTGTTTATGGCGTTCTTTTCCCTCATTGGGCTGCCCTTTGGCATGACCACGTTGGTGATCGCCCACACGGCGTTTTGCATCCCCTATGTGTTCATGCTGGTGAAGGCGCGGCTGGTGGGCATGGATAAAAGTTTGCCGGAAGCCGCTCAGGATCTGGGCGCTTCCCCTGCCAGGGTGTTTTTCGACATCACCCTGCCCCTGGTGTTTCCCGCCATTCTGTCCGGAATGCTTTTGGCCTTCGCCATGAGCATGGATGACGTGATCATCAGCGTGTTTGTCACCGGTGTGGATACCAACACCCTGCCGGTAAAGATCTATACCCAGTTGAAAACCGGGGTTACCCCGGAGATCAATGCCCTGTGCACCCTGCTGTTTGTAGCCACTCTGCTGCTGTGCGGCGTGGCCGCTCTGCTGGGAAGGGCGCCGAAAAAAACAGAGATAAAAAAGGATGTGACGGAAAAATGAAAAAGATTCTTGCCCTTGCCCTGGCTGCCCTGCTGATGGTGGGCGCCTTCGCCGGATGCTCCAATTCTTCCCAGAAAAACGGGGAATTGGTGCTGTTCACCTGGGAGGGCATGTTCCCCCAGGAAGTGCTGGACGGTTTTACCGAGGAAACCGGCATCGAAGTGACCTACGCCAACTTCGACTATGACGAGACCATGCTGGCCAAGCTGGAGACCGCCAAAGGCGGGGACTATGACTTGGTCATTGCCGACGACTATATCATTGAGACGGTAATCGCCGAAGGTCTGGCCCAGGAGCTGGACACTTCCAAGCTGGAAAATTACGGCAGCATCAACCCGGTGTACCAGGGCCAGTTCTTTGACCCGGACAACAAGTACACCGTGCCCTATGGCGCCGGCGTGCAGACCATTGTGTACGACCCCAGCCTGGTGGACATTGACATCAACGGGTACGCGGATCTGTGGGATGCTTCTTTGAAAGACAACGTGGGCATTATCGGCAGCTTCCGAGTGATCGATGGCATGGCGCTGAAGGTGCTGGGCGAGAGCTACAACACCGAGGATACTGCCACCATCGAAGCGGCGGGAGATAAGCTGCAAGAGCTGGCGCCCAACATCCGTCTGATCAAGGACGACAACACCCAGGACGACCTGCTTTCCGGCGAAGTGGGCGCGGCAGTGCTGTACACTTCCCAGGTGACCATGGCGAAGATGGCCAATCCTGACCTGAAAGTGGTGTTCCCCGAAGAGGGCATTGGATTTGGCATCATGGCTCAGTTCATCCCGGTGAACGCTCCCAACGCGGAAAACGCCTATAAGTTCATCGATTATATTCTGCAGCCGGAGATCTCCGCCAAGTGCTACGAGTATATCGGCTACTACTGCACCAACAAGGACGCGGAGCAGTATATTTCCGAAGAATATCGTGATTTCCTGACTCTGCCGGAGGACATTGACACCAGCCGTATGGAAATGATCGAGAACATTTCCGCGGACGCCATCGAAGTCCACCAGCGTATCTGGACCGAGTTCAAATCCGCCTGCGGTGCGTAACCCCAGGGGACGAGCCGCCCTTCTCCGTTTAGCAGGGGTGGGGAATTGAGAGCACACAAAAAAGGACATCCGAGCATCCACGCTCGGGTGTCCTTTTTTCATAGGTTTCTGTGGGCTGGCGGCAGAGGGGATGTCAGACTGGGGGCAGCACGCCGCTGACCACCCGGTCCAGACTGGACCAGTCCTGGGTGATTTCCACATCTTTTAGGCCCGCGTTGGAAAACAGCTCTGCCACCTGAGCGCCTTGGGTTTCCCCGATCTCTACGCCCACCACGCCGCCGGGCCGGACCAGGGGCAGCCACAACTCTGCAATGGCCCGGTAAAATACCAGACCATCCGGGCCGCCGTCCAGGGCCAGGGCAGGTTCCTCCCGCACTTCGGGCTGGAGGGTGGAAAGCTCCTCGGTGGCAATGTAGGGAGGGTTGGAAACAAGAAAATCCAGACTGCCGGGGGCAAAGCCTTTCACAGTCTCCCGGGACAGCACATCCCCAGGAAAAGCCGTCACCTGTCCTTTCCCATACCGCCGGAGGTTTTCCTCCAAGTAGGGCAGCGCCTTTTGGGAGATTTCCACGCAGTGGGCCGAAAGCCCGGGGATCAAGGTCAAAAGCCCCAAAGCCACCGCCCCTGTTCCGGCGCATAGATCCAGGCCCCGGGGGACAGGAGTCCCCTCCAACCGCCGGGACACCGTCTCCACCAGAACGGCAGTATCCTCCCTGGGCACCAGCACCCCTTCCCCCAGGGTCAGGGTCAGCCCCATAAATTCCCATTCCCCCAAAATGTATTGCAGGGGCCGGCGGGCTTCCCGTTCTTGCAGGGCCTGCAAAAAGGCTGTCTCGTTCTGGGCGGGAGCTTCCTCCTCCCCGTGAAGAGCCAGCCCCCGGCGGTCAAGGCCAAGAAAGCGTTCCGCCAGAAGAGCGGCGTCCACCCCGGGGGAATCCACCCCCGCCTGCTGCAGCCGCCGCCGGGCCAGCAGGTACAACTCCCGGCAGGTCACCGGATCAGGTCCTCGCCGTTTTCCGGGATCACCGCTTCCATGGCGGCGATGGCGGCTTCGATCATCTTGTCGTCCGGCTCTTTCACGGTGAGCCGCTGCATCCACAGCCCCGGCGCCGTGATGATATGGGACAGCAGGTTGTCGTGACGGGCGCAGGCTTTTTGCAGTTCATAGCCGATGTTCATGATCACCGGGATGCACAGAAGCTTGGTAAAGGTCCGCAGGAAGGGGTTGGAGAAGGGGATGAAAAATCCCACAATGATGCCCAGCACCAGCATGAGGATCAAAAAGCTGGTGCCGCAGCGGGGATGGAACCGGCCCTGTATCCGGACGTTTTCCACGGTAAGGGGCAGGTCGTTTTCATAGCAGAAGATGGTTTTATGTTCCGCGCCGTGGTATTGGAAGGTGCGCTTGATGTCCGGCACCATGCCGATGACTCCCACATAGCCCACAAACAGGGCCACCCGAAGGACGCCCTCGAAAATGGAGCGCCACCCGGCAATGTTGGCGGGGACCAAAGTTTGGAGCAGGTTAAAAAGCACGGTGGGGAGGAAGAAAAACAGGACAATGGCCAAGGCCACTCCCAGAATGGAAGCAATGGTCATGATGACCCCGGTGATCTTATCCCCCAGGTGTTCGGTGAGCCACTTGTCAATGCCGGTCAGCTCTTCCTCTTCGTCCCCGTCGGTGAGCTTGTCGGCGGACATGGAAAGGGCGTGATAGCCCATTCGGAAGGAATCGGCCAGGGAAAAGATGCCCCGGATAAAGGGTTTTCCCAGAATGGGATATTTTTTTGTCAGCCGGGGGACAGCGATCTCTTCGGTGGAGATATTGCCGTCCTCGTCGCAGAAAGCGGCCACCGTGCGCTTGGGGCCAACCATCATAATGCCTTCCATCAGGGCCTGGCCGCCGATGGTGGTGATTTTTTTAGTCATGTCCGTTGGAATTCCTTTCCTGAATGTATTTTGAAATTTCGGGCAGTTGGGCCAGTTGGGGATCGGCTTCCAAATGGGAGCAGGTGGGCAGGGAGATGGTCACGCTGGTGCCCACGTTTTCCTGGCTTTCGATCTCCAAAGTGCCGCCGTGCAGGCGGACGATCTCGTCGGCCACGGCCAGCCCGATGCCCGAACCCCGGACCAGCTGGTTGGCCTTGTAGAATTTCTTTTTCACGTTGGGCAGGTGTTCGGCGGGGATGCCGCAGCCGTTGTCGCTGATGACCACCCGGACCCAACCGGAATCTTCCCGGGAAGAGACCACAATGGTCCCGCCGGGGCTGGTATATTTCAACGCGTTGTCGATGATGTTCACAAACACCTGCCGAAGCCTGTCCACATCGCCGTAGACAGGGGGCAGCACGGGAGTTTCCTCATAATTGAGCTGTTTCTGCTCGGTGCGGGCCCGGTCGGTGAACATATACACCGCCTGGTCCAGTTCCGAGAGAATGTCCAGCTTGGAGACCATCAGACGCATCCGGCCGTTTTGCAGCCGGGAGAAGTCCAGCAGCTCCTCCACCAGTCCGGAAAGCCGTTCTGATTCCCGAATGATGACTTTCATGCCCTTTTCGGCAGTATCCGGGTCGGCGCCCTCCTGAAGAGTTTCCGCCCAGCCTTTGATGGCGGTAAGGGGAGTGCGCAGCTCGTGGGAGACAGAAGAGATAAAGTCGTTTTTCATCTGCTCGGCAGCGCCCAATTCTCCCGCCATGTCGTTGATGGCGTCGCACAGTTCGCCGATCTCATCGTCCTTGGCCTTGTCGATCCGCACGGCGAAATCGCCCTGGGCGATCTGCCGGGCGCTTTGGCTCAGCTGCCGCACCGGCACCAAGATGGAGCGGATAAAATACACGCCGGACAAGGTGAGCAGCAGCATGATGAAAATACCCGCCGCCACCAGGATGAAGATGATCAACGAGATCTGCCGGTCGGCCTGCTCCATGGAGACCAGATACCGCACCGAACCGATGAGCCCGCCGTTTTCATCCCGGACCACCCGGGTGATGGCCATGGCTTTTTCTCCGGTGTTCAGCCTGCCCACCCATTTGCCGTCGCCGGTGGAGCTTAAAAGAGCCTCCTCATAATCGGGCATTTCCTGGTCGTGGTCCGGCTCAAAACCGGTGGAGGTGATGAATACCTGGCCGCTTTGGTCCAGGGCCATGATCTCCATATTGTTTTTATCGGGGAAATCTTCGATGTAGTCCCGGACAATGCCCACAAACCCTGAGGAAGTGTTGGTTTCCCCGGAACTGGAGGAAAGCCAGTTCAACAGCTCGTCGGCCCGGCCGGCCAAGGCCAGCTCAATGCCGTTGTAGGTGGAGCTTTGCACCATCAGCGACAGGGTGGTGATGGAGATGGCCAAAATGAGAAACACCACACCGATGGTATTTACCAGCCACCGGCGTGACACGCCTTTTGCAAACATGGGTTTCCTCCTTTCCCCTGGCTTTCTTACTGGTTGCACCAGGGGCAAGTCGCGCATTGGGCGGCTTGCTGCGCTGCGCGCTGTTCTATGCACCAATGCACGTCCGCGCCGTTGATTTACTGCAGGCCAACGGCAACCGAACGGGAGGGCACGACCCCCACACTGTAAAGCCCCGCGGACTGCGCTTTCACGAATCCCCGCGAGGGAAGTAAGCGCAGCGCACGGCCCCGCGACTTGCCCGGGGTGCAACCCCTAGACGTCCCAGCGGTAGCCCAGACCCCAGACCGTGACGATATGTTTGGGATTGGAAGGCTCCTCTTCCACTTTCATGCGCAGGCGGCGGATATTCACATCCACGATTTTTTCTTCCCCGGTGTACCCGGCGCCCCACACGTGCTTCAAAATATCCCCTCTGGCCAGGGCCACCCCTGGATGGGAGAAGAAATATTCCATGATTTGGAACTCCACCTGGGTCAGCTCGATGGGACGGGAGCCTTTCAGGAAAGAGCGGTTGCGCAAATTTAGGCAAAATTCCCCGGACACCAGCTCGTCCCGGACGCCGCTGCCCCGCTTGTCGGAAGCCAGAGCCACCCGGCGGTAAACAGCGTCCACCCGTGCCACCAGTTCCGAAGGGGAGAAGGGTTTTGTTACATAATCGTCGGCGCCCATCATCAGGCCGCTGACCTTGTCCATTTCCTGGGTGCGGGCGGAGAGAAGGATGATGCCGATGGAAGAATTTTTCCGCCGCAATTCTTTGCACACCGCCAGACCGTCGTGTTCTCCGGGCATCATAATGTCCAGGACGGCCACGTCAAAATCGCCGTTTTCCCGGTCATAGAGTTCCAGAGCCTGGTCGCCGGTCTCGGCCTCGAAGGTCTGATATCCTGCCCGTTCCAGGTTGATAACCACAAATTCCCGGATATTCTGTTCGTCTTCCGCAACAAGTATTTTCCGCATAGAGAAGATACTCCTTTCTTGGTTGCAAACGCAGCAATCTATTTGAATCCGTAAAACGTGAAGCGCTGCCGGAAAGCATTTACTCCACGGTCACGTGAAACTGCTTTTTAATCCGGGCGATAGCCCGCAGATGGGCTTCGTCCTGTGTGAGAGTTTGGATGCCGTAGACCAGGTCTCCCTGGGCGGCAAGCTGTTCATAGCCGCTGGTCTCTCCCCGGCTGTCCCAGGCGGAGCGGGTAAACACCCGGATGGAAAACAGGGGCGACCCCAAAAGCTGGGAACCGTCCTCCCCGGTGACCACCTGGGTATAGGTGACCGTCCGGGTGGAGGTGTTGTTGGAGGCCGAAATTTGCCCCACAAGAGAGTCGGGCAGGGTAAACCAATAATTTTCCCCCACGTTCATCAAGGTGGTCAGCACGGGTTTGTAGTCAGAGGGGGACTGGAAATGGCTCCATTCCACCAGGTAGCAGGTGGAGTCCAGAACCACGCCCTCGGGAAGCCCGGGCAGCCTGGTGGTCACAGGAATCTCCAGCAGCCCGTCCCCGTTGATGTCCTGGGACACAAACACCGCCGACGAGGACCGGGAGAAGGGATTCTGGTAGGTCTCCGAGTTCACCCCGGGGGGACCGTTTTTCAAGATTCCGTTTTCCAGGTAGAACACCTGGGTGGTCATGCTGCCATCGGCTTTGGCGCCGTCCACCGTCACTCCGGTAAGGCTGCCCCCCAGTTTGCCGAACTGGATGGAGGTGTAGCTGGTGATGGAATTATCCGCGCTGGCGGTATAGAGCTCGTAGAGGGAATCTTCTTCCCAGGCGTAGACCCGGGCCAGGGCGGGAAGGGCCTCGGCCCCTTCCTCGTCCGCCGCCAGGTACTTGTCCACGGTGAACACTTCGCTGACCCCGTCCCCGTCAAAATCGGTGACGGTCATTTCCCCGTAAGTGCCCAGAGGGTATTCGGTCATGTTGCCGTCCTGGTACAAATAGGCGGACACGGCGGCGGTGCGGCCCGTGGTGCCGGAGGCGCTGCCCCAGCCGATGAGCACGTCGTCTTTGCCGTCCCCGTTCACATCCCCAAAGTATACCAGGTCCACCTGGGTGGCGGTATTCACAAAGGATGCCGCGGTGCGCCACCGGTCGTCCTGTTTTTCCAAAAAGTACACTTCCACGCCCCCCTCGTCAGGGGTCACAAAGCCCACCACGTCGGAAATCCCGTCCCCGGACCAGTCGTGCAGAATAATGGCCGAACGGTATTCCCCCCGCTTGGGATAGACAAAGGTCAGTTCTTGCTGGTCCCCTTGGAGCAGCTCGTAAATGCCCTGTTGTTCCAGATTGGCCCGGGGCGGGGACATGAGGTTTTGGGCGTCCAGCCCGGAGAAGGAGCAGCCCGCCTGTGTCAGGCACAGGGTGACTCCCCAGGCCAGGGCCGGCAGTT
>ENA-UOJL01001952-UOJL01001952.1-human-gut-metagenome-genome-assembly--contig:-P47-NODE-1952-length-18878-cov-6.434362_pt1 | contig 18878 bp, 19 predicted proteins | sample MGYA00242347_ERZ723894 | MGnify/ENA metagenome assembly ERZ723894
TCTGCTCTATAATATTATTATTGAAAGACAAAGGGGTTGTCTTTCAATAATAATTTTTCCATGACACAGGAGGGTTTTTTATGGGAGTATTTCGTAGATTAAGCGATCTTCTTAAATCAAATGTAAACGATCTTATCGACAGAGCTGAAGATCCGGAAAAAATGGTTAAACAGATCATTATTGATATGCAGAAGGAGCTTACCAAAGCTACACAGAATTATGGAAAGGCTAAGGCAAGTGAACGTCTTGCTGAAAAGAAGTACCTTGAAGCACAAAAAGTTTCCGAAAGCTGGGAACTGAAAGCTAAGGCTGCACTCTCTCAGGGTAATCAGGAGCTTGCGAAGCAGGCTCTTGCAAAAAAAGTTAAGGCCGATGAAGACGTTGCAAGCTACAAGGAAATGTACGAGTCTATTTCTGACCAGACTGAGGCTATCGGAAATCAGGTTGAAGTTCTGAAATCCAAACTTGATGAAGCTAAATCTAAACAGGCGATGCTTATTGCACGTTCGCAGATGGCTGAAACACAGAAAAATCTCGCTAAATCTTCCGGTGGATTTGATGGTTCTTCATCTTTAGAAAAGTTCAAAAGAATGGAAGAAAAGGTTGAACGTAAAGAGGCTGAGGCTTCCGCTTTTTCTGAAATTGCCGGAGCGGACGATGATGTAAGCGATTCTTTTGAAAAGCTTGAATCCGATGCAAAAGTTGACGCAGAGCTTGCAAGACTTATGGCTGAAATGAACGGTGGAGCAAATGCTGATTCTTCAGATGCCGAATAAACTAATCTCAGAGGTTTAATATGAGCGATAAAGAAAAATATACATCAAGAAAAATTATCAGGGATTCTCTCCCAATGCTCGGCGCTATTTTTATAGCTATTGCTTCAGTTTGCTATATCATGTTCAAAAGCTGGAGCAATAAGATCTACGTCGAAAAGTGGAAAGACTACGATGAATGTGGTATATAAACCAAATAAAACATAAAATAAAAATTAAGACCGCTTGCAGAAAGCGGTCTTTTTATATATCCTCATACTTTAATTTTTATTCTTTTTAAAGAAAAGTCCAACAGCTTCACTGGCAGAAAGCATAAAGAAAACAACTATTGTTCCGGCAAGTGCAGCTCCGTAGAGAATTGCAGTAAGCGCCATACTGCCGTTATGCTGAGGTATCATTATAATTCCCGGGAAGATCTGAATGACTCCGAAAAGCAGGAACACAAGCGAACTGAGCGACTTGAATCCGCCGATGCCTGTTATAAGCGTTACAGAACAAATTCCGACAGCTATGGCTATATACATGGAAGAATTTTCTATAATTTTTCCGATTCCGCTTAATCCGTCCTTGTAAGTCAATCCAAGTTGTCCCGAATAGAGCAGATAGAATAAAACTGCTGAAATTATACCGATTACCGCAAGAAGTATTGAAATTTTAAAGCCCTTTGCCGCCATTTCTGCCTGACGTTCTTCTTTCAGCTGAAGCATCATCCGCAGACTTTCCTTTGAATCCTTCTGATTTGAAGAAAGCTGTGATGAAACCGCCTTTTTGGCACCTTCCTGCTTTGCTCTTTCAAGATCTTCATCCACAAATTTAGGAACATATTTCGGCGGCTCCGGCTCTTCATCAAGTACAGGAGCTTTTATAGGCTCTTCAATCTTCGGCGATTCTTCAACCTTTTTAGGCGGTGGATTGTAATTGTCTTCATCCAGAACCGGAGCGGTTACGACCGGCGGCGGAGCTTCAACGCCAAGCTGAGCTCTTCTCAAATCAAGCACCTTCTGCTGATTCGCAGCCGGAAGTTTATTGAAAGTTTCAAGCTGATCCGCAGTGAATCCTGCAATGATCTCCTCATCAGTCATTACAATTTTCTCCGGTTCAGCAGCAGTGAAATCGTCGTTGCTGTCAAGAATCGGAGCGCTTACGCCGGTCGGCGCACCTTTTTTATGCTCGTTCGGCACATAAGTGTCCATATCGTCAAGAACCGGCGCTGAAACTCCCTGCGGGCCGCCTTTTTTTGCAGTCGGAGCAACATAGTCTATCTCGTCAAGTACAGGAGCTGAGATTCCCTGCGGTCCTTCATTTTTTGGCGGAGCGCTGTATTCTATATCATCAAGCGGAGAACCGCCCAATTTGTTTTCATCATTCATTTTCTCACCTCAAATACATTTTTTGATACTCTTCAATCGACAAATTATCATATCCGGATAAACGAAGCGTGTAATATCTGAGAATATGCGTAGCATCTACTCCATCAACAATACTATCGCCGTTAATATTGGCTGCAATCATCTGTTCATCATTAAAAGGGCAGTCCTGATCGGCAATAATCATAGTATAAGCTCTGAGTACAAGAGTTGCATCTATGCCGTCAACTGCTCCATCACCGTTTACATCGCCCGTATTATAGGTGATTTTATCATTTTCCGGATCATAATCGGTTTGTGAAACAGGATATTTTTCAGCAAATTCAGCGGAAGTGTAATCCGGCGCATAAGCATAATTATTCTCTTTTCCCGAACCGGCAATGTGGGGAGCAGTTTTATTATGTTCATCGAAATTTCCCGAACCTCTAAGAAAATAATACTTTTCGCTTCCGCCATAGGATAAATCAAAGGTCGGATCGAGCAGATAGTATTTTCCGTTTATTTCGGCAATATTCCATGCATGATTTCCGCCGTTTGCGGTTCCGGATATGATCCGGCAGGAGATTCCGGTTTCCGTTGCCAGACGGTAAAAAAGCTGAGCTATACCCTGACAGACAGCCGAACCGTTGAAAAGCGCACTATAGGCAGAAAAAATCACATCTTCGGAAGAATCATAGGCATAAGAAACATTATTTACGATATAGTCATAAATAATCTCTATCTTTTCGTAGTCTGATTTTCCTGTCAAATCAAGCTCTCCAAGAACACTTTCAATTTTTTCATCAACAAGTCTTTCCTGTACGCCTGTTGTGAAATAATTAAATTTGATATTAAAAGTAACTCTTGCGGAATTACCGCTGTATGAACATTCATATCCATGAATGCCAAAGCGGATATAATCTCCCTCGCTGCCGTCTCCCGTTTCAGCAAAAGCTTTGTCCATAATCTCAACCAGAACGTCAGCTGCCTGATCAAACGAATATGGAACTGTGATATTCACGGTTTCATTGCGAAGCTTGATTTGCTCCTTAAGGTATTCCGCTGTGTCTTCAATCGTTGAAAAACTCCCGGACGACACTCTATACTGAGCATCGCCTGCAAGCTGTATTTTCGTATCAGTTTCAACCGCATAAACAGCCGAAACTGCTGCGCCTGACATAACAGTCAGCGCAGCTAAAACGGAAACTATTTTCTTAAACAGCTTCATAATTATCTTTCAAGAATCTGAGTTCTGTCAGGACCTATGCCTACCATGCTTACATGGCATCCAACCAGTTCTTCCAGACGGGCAATATATTTGCGGCAGTTTTCCGGAAGCTCCTCGAAACTCTTGCACTGAGAAATATCTTCCTTGAATCCCTCAAACTCCTCGTAAACCGGAGTACATCCTGCAAGCTCTTCAAGTGTCGGCGGGAAGTTTTCAATAACAGTGCCGTCAGGCTTTTTATATGCAACGCAGATTTTAAGAGTATCTATTCCGGAAAGAGTATCCAGCTTGTTTATAGCAAGACTGTCAAGACCGTTTACTCTTACGGAATGACGAACGATAACGGCATCGAACCAGCCTGTTCTTCTCGGTCTGCCTGTAGTAGTACCAAATTCTCCGCCTACGTTTCTGATCTGATCGCCGATCTCATCATCAAGCTCTGTGGGGAAAGGTCCCTTTCCGACACGAGTTGTGTAAGCCTTGGCAACGCCGATAATATTGGTTATTACCTTAGGTCCTACGCCCGTTCCGACGCAAACTCCTGCTGAAAGCGGATGCGATGATGTAACATATGGATATGTACCAAAGTCAATATCAAGAAGCGTAGCCTGTGCGCCCTCGAACATGATAGTTTTTCCAGCCTTATGAGCTTCAAAAGTAAGAACGGAAACATCGTCCATATAAGGAGCAAGTCTCTTTCCGTATTCGATATATTCAGCCGTAACAGCGTCGAGATCAAAAGCTTCTCCGCCGTAAACCTCTGTAATGATCTTATTTTTAAGCTTGCCTGTAGCCTGAATTTTTTCAGCAAGCACATCAGGATTTACAAGATCGAACATTCTGATTCCGCAGCGTTCATATTTATCCATATAAGTAGGACCTATACCACGCTTTGTTGTACCGATATCCTTACCGCCTCTGAAAGCCTCTGAAAGACCGTCAAGAGTGATGTGCCATGGCATAACGATATGCGCACGGGGATCAACCTTGAGATGACCTTCCGTTTTAATTCCTCTTTCAGCAAGACTATCGAGTTCGCCGATAAAGTCCTTAGGATCAAGAACAACTCCTGCACCGATAAGACAAAGCGTATTCGGATAAAGAATTCCGGATGGAATAAGATGAAGCTTATAAACTTCACCGTTATTTACAACGGTGTGACCGGCATTATTTCCGCCCTGTGAACGAACAACAACATCTGCACGGGATGCAAGGATATCAATAATTTTTCCCTTTCCCTCGTCTCCCCACTGAGTTCCGACAACAATATTAGCAGGCATTTATTTTCCTCTTTTCATAATTATGATTAAGAACTTATTCTCATCTCAATAAATCATATTGCTGATAACAAGAACAAATTCCGAATTAATATGCAAAACTGCACACTTACAATTTATTATAGCATATCATTAATAATAATGCAAGGGGGGAGGGATTTATGTTTAAAAAAAAACAAAATAAAAAGACTGCCGCCCGGCTGGTGACAGTCTCAGAGCCTGTGTTCATGGGATAAATCTCACGTCTTTTCGGCAAAATTTGCCGATCACTGCGTTGAAAAAGTTCACCGTACGGTCAGTATGCTTTCACTTTTTCGTCTTGTTCTCGGCAAATTTATGCTCGAAAATACGCACAATTTCCCTATGAACACAGGCTCTTAAACAGAGTATATGTATACTCTTTGCAAATTTATTCCTCTTCCTTTTTTATTCTGAAAATAACTCTCAGTATACCTGATATAAATTTCGGACTTCTTATTACTACAACCTTCATATGCAGCTCCTCCTTCAACTAAGTATACCTCATTATATTCAAGCTATCAGAAAAATGTTACTTCAGACAGCATTCACATTTTTGAACGAACAATAAACGCAATTCCGCTGCGTATTTTAAGCAAGGCCTTGCTTTCGGTTATCTCGTTGCTTACTCCAAGAGGAAAGCTGTTTTCCATGCAGTAATTTTTCAAAGGATATTTCACTCCGCTCATGCTCTCTATCTCAAGCTTTTCTGTAATCGCAAAAACCGAGAAGTACCAGTCGTTCCACAATTCAAAGGAATGCTCGCCCTCGCCGCATACTGTCATTACATTGCCGCAGTCAGAAATTTCAGCTTCGCAGCCCTGTTTGTGAATGTAGACAAGAGTCTGGATATTGGCAAAGGCATGGTCAAAACGTCCGCCGAGAGCGCCGTGAATAATTATTTTCTCGGCTCCCCTTTCAAGAGCTATCTTCACTGCAAGCATAGTATCGGTATCGTCCTTTTCGGGAACGCTGTAAAAAATCTCAATGTTTTCAGGAAGCTTATCCTTATACGAATCAAAATCCCCAACCACTATATCCGGAATGATATTTAAATTTTTGGCATGATTCAGTCCCTTGTCAGCGCACATTATAATATCCTGCGGATTGATTTTCAATGTTTCTGAAACCTGAAAATCTCCTCCGGCAAAAATTCTGTAAGTATTCATTTCAGCTCCCACTCCTTGATCTGCTTTGCTTCATCGTACATAGCGCAGTAGCTTTCATGACGGCTCTGCGAAATAGCTCCGCCCTGAACCGCTTCTATAACGGCGCACCCTTTTTCGCAGGTATGCGAACAGTCCTTGAACCGGCAGTTATCAACGTAATCTGACATTTCACGAAAACAACCGGAGAGTTCCTCTTTGCGAATGATATCATAGCGATTAGTTTCAAATGTCGAAAAACCGGGCGTATCGGCAATATATCCTCCTCCGCTAAGCTTATAAAGCTCCGCGTGACGTGTTGTATGTCTGCCCCTTCCGAGTTTTCGGCTTATTTCAGCAGTCGGAATATTGAGCGAAGCGTCTACCGCATTGAGGAGAGTTGATTTTCCTGCCCCGGAATTGCCTGTGAATGCGCTTATTTTTCCGGAAAGAATCTCTCTTACAGCTTCAATAGAACTACCCTTGCCATAGTCGATTTCAACAACATCAATACCTATTTTTCCATAGATATTGCAAATTTCAGAACTGTCGCCGAGATCGGTTTTCGTAACGGCAACAACCGGACGAATCCCCTTATATTCGGCAATTGCAATAAATTTATCAAGAATAAGATAATTCGGCGCAGGCTCGCAGGTTGACACTACGAAAACAAGCTGATCGAGATTTGCAAGAGGAGGTCTTATTATAGAGTTCTTCCGATCACCGATCTCTGTTATAACGCCGTCTTCAAGCTTAACGTTATCGCCCACGCACGGGCTTATGCCTCTGTTGCGGAAAATTCCTCTTGCCTTGCATTCAAATATACCGTCAGGGGACTCTACAGTATAGAGTCCCCCTAAGCATTTTGTTATTATCCCGCTTTGAATATTGTTTGCCATCAGAACCATACCCATACGGTCTGACCGTCATCACGAGTCTGCCAGTCTCCGTTTACGCCAGGGTCATAATATACCCAGTTTCCGTACAAATCGTATTCGCCGTTAACTCCCGGCTGATAATCATTTGTAGTGGGTTCGGGAGTCGGTTCAGGCGTAGGTTCAGGAGTCGGCTCTTCCGTAGTCGGTTCAGTTTCCGGCTCCGGGAAGCCTCCTACGGCTTCAAATGCGCCAATTATATCTTCACTCTGTGTTACGATGCTCTGAGTTGCGAAATTGAAATAATAGGTTCCGATAGTTGCTCTTGCATTATTATTAAGATTTGTAAGCATTACCGAAACACGGACATTTTCACCGGAACCCTGAATATTCTGCTCAACAGATCCCTGTTCGGGAATAAGCAGAGTAGGTGTACTTATAGTATCCGTTTTTCCGTCTTCGCCCACAACAACAAAATCGATAACGAATCTTCCGTTAGCCTCTGCCGGGAACGGAATTGTGAAAGGAATTTCTCCATCAGGAGCGATTCCGTCGCTGAAATAGAGAATGATCTCTGTTTCGGCGTCAACCTTTTCACCCTTTTTAATGCTCTGTTCTACAACAACGCCTTCTTTTTCATAGGAATGCTTCTTATCAGTTTTAACTTTAAGTCCATCATATTCCGCAATAGAAACGGCGTCTTCAATATCCTTTCCGGTATAATCCTTAACAACTATCTGATCGAGGTTTGCGCCCATACTTACATAAAGGATTACGGTAGAGCCCTTATGAACCGAAGTTCCTTCTTTCGGCTCGGTTTTTATAACGTATCCCTTTTTGACATCCTTATCGGTCGATTGTTTTATTTCAAAATTAAGTCCTCGCTGTTTAAGCTGATCTTTTGCCATTTCCTGATTCATATCAACGCAGTTTGGAACTTCAGTTGTTTCCATTCCCTTGCTTATTTTAACCTTCAGAGTATCGCCCTTATTGAACTCAGTATCAGGATCTATACTCTGTTCAATAATAGCGTTTTCATCATACTCGCTGTATTCAGAGCCTATAACCTCGAATTTAATATTGTTGCCGTATTCGCTTACAGCTTCGTTGTAATCTTTTCCGATAAAATCAGGCATTGTGAAATCGTTCTTTTTGCCGCTGCCCTTTAAAAGTCCGCTGAGAAGCGTTGCAACGAATATCACCGCAACTATAATTACAACAACAACAACGGCTGTAAGTACGGGAACAACAAGCGACGACCGCTCTTCTTCTTCCTCGTCATCCTCTTCGTAATAATTATCATAAGCCGGTGCAGTCTGATTTCCGTAGCCCTGCATATTCTGCGGATAAACCGGAGTCTGATTTGCATAAACAGGCGCATTTCCCGCCATAACTCTTTCAGGCTCGGCAGCCGGATTTTCAAGCTGTACCTCGTTGTTTGGAGGAGCAGCAAAATTCAGCGTATCCTCATTGGAACTGTCGGTTTCTTCCTGATAATAACCAAATCTTATCAGCGGATTGGATTTGAACTTTTCGATATCCTTTATCATATCTGCGGTAGACTGATATCTGTCCTCCGGAGCTTTTTCCATCGCCCTTAAAACGATCTCTTCAAGACCGTCCGGGATATCAGGATTTATCGCTCTTGGTCTTTCAGGAATATCATGCATATGCATAACGGCGATAGCTACGGGATTATCGCTGTCGAAAGGCTTTCTTCCGGTCAGCATTTCATACATCATAGCGCCGACGGAATAAATATCGCTTTTAGCGTCTGTAACGCTTCCGCTCGCCTGTTCGGGACTGATATAATGAACGCTTCCTATAGCCTGATCGGTAGCGGTTTTGCCGTCTTCTCTTGCAAATTTTGCAATTCCGAAATCCATTACCTTAATAGTGCCGTCGGTGAACATCATAATATTCTGCGGCTTTATATCACGGTGAACGATCCCCTTATCGTGAGCGTGCTGAAGCGCTCTTAAAATCTGAATAACGAAGTGAACCGTATCTTTCCAGGTTAAAACCTTTTCCTCTTCGATATACTCTTTCAGCGTTATGCCGTCAATATACTCCATAACGATATACTGAATTTTTTCGGAAAAGCCCACATCGTAAATTCTTACAATATTAGGATGCGAAAGAACGGCGATAGCCTTCGATTCATTTCTGAAACGGCGAAGAAATTCTTCATTTTCGGCATATTCTTTTTTAAGGATTTTAATTGCGACGGTTTTGTTGTCGATAACATCGATTCCCTTATAAACCTCCGCCATTCCGCCTACTCCGATAAGCTCGGTTATTTCATATCTTCCATCGAGCTTTTTGCCAATGTTTTTATCCATTCCAATCCTCCTGAATTAATCTGATATAACTGCAACAGTTACATTATCTCTTCCGCCCTTGCTGAGAGCGAGCTGAATCAGTTCGTCGGCAACGTTATCAAAAGTTGAATTAAGGATAACGCTGTATATTTCATCATCGCTGCAATACCCTGAAAGCCCGTCGGAACAAAGCAGCAGACTTATTTTGTTCTCATAATCGAGAACAAAAGTGTCCGGAAGAACGGTTTTTTCTACTCCGACAGCTTTAACCAGCATATGCTTCTGCGGATGAACTTCCATTTCTTCAGCGGTGATTTTTCCCTGTTCATAAAGCAGTGAGGCAACATTATGATCGTTTGTGATCTTCATAAGCTCACGGTCTGTAACGAGATAAGCTCTGCTGTCACCAACGTTAACTATAAATACAGACTTCTGATTAACAAATGCGGCAACGCAGGTCGTACCCATTCCGAAATTCTTGAAATCGAGCCTTGCTCTTGTATAAATGACGGAATTTGCAGCTGAAACGGATGAAATGAGCAGCTTTCTTATCGCCTCATCATCAAGTTTTTCGGAATATCCGGCAGAAAACCTTTGAAAAAATTCCTCTATAGCAACGCAGCTTGCCTCTTTTCCGGCACGTTCGCCGCCCATGCCGTCGCAAACAACGGCAAGAATATTATGTCCGAAATATTCGCATCTTACTGCATCCTGATTTTCGTCACGTTTAAGACCAATATCCGTTCCGAATCTATATCTCAATCCTACGCACCTCCGCATCCGATTTGTTGTTTTGCAGCGTCACGTCTTAACTGACCGCAAGCCGCCTCTATATCGCTCCCGAGAGTTCTTCTTACCGTAGCGTTTATTCCACGTTTTTCAAGTCTCTTTGCAAACTTTGCAACGCCGGAAGCGGCAGTTTTGTAATTTCTCTCTTTAACCTGATTTACAGGTATCAGATTCACATGGCAATTCAGTCCACGCAGCAGGTCTGCAAGCTTGTCTGCGTCTTTTTCAGCAGAATTGACATTGTCTATAACAGCATATTCAAAGGTTATCCGCCGTCCTGTTTTTTCAATATACATACGGCAGGCTTCAATAAGCTTGTCTATATTATATGTCCGGTTCACTGGCATTATTTCACTTCTTTTGTCGTTATCTGCACTATGAAGCGAAACGGACAGAGTAAGCTGAAGTTTCTTATCGGCAAGATCATAAATTCTTGGAACGATTCCGCAGGTTGAAAGCGAAACGTGCCGCAGACTTAAATTATTTCCATTTTTATCTGAAAGCAGACTCAGAAACTTCATAACGCTGGCAAAATTATCAAGCGGCTCGCCGATTCCCATAAGAACGACTCCCGACACTCTTACTCCGGCGTCCCTTTCAGTTTCATAGATCTGCATAAGTATTTCAGAGGGTTCCAGATCACGGACGTAGCCGGCAATTGCAGAAGCACAGAAACGGCACCCCATTTTGCAGCCAACCTGAGTTGAAACGCAAATACTTGTGCCATAATTATATTGCATCAAAACTGTTTCAACAAAGTTGCCATCCGGAAGTCTATAAAGATATTTTACCGTATTATCTATAGCAGATTCAAGCTTTTTTTGCACAAATAGTCCTTTTATACAAAAAATTTCACTTAAACTCTGTCTCAATTGGACAGATATATCAGTCATCTTGCTGAAATCAAAGACTCTTTTGACATGAAGCCACTGAAAAATCTGTTTTGCACGGAATTTTTTCTCTCCGTTTTCAATAAGAATATTTTCCAATTCCTCAAGACTGAGACTGAGAATATCTATTTTTTCCAATTGATCACCCGCTTAAATGTTATTTCTTTTTCTGAATTTAGCTATAAAAAAACCGTCGCTGCCAAAATGACAAGGAAAAATGCTTGCTCTGCTGCCGAATTTTTCACCAAGAATTCCCGGAAGCGGAACAGCTTCAAGCTCCGGATGATTTTCGAGAAGTCTGTCGCAGACCTCATCATTCTCTGCTTTTCTGAGCGTACAGGTTGAGTAGATCATTTCTCCGCAATACGAAAGATATTTAACAGCGTTATCAGCAATTTTATACTGAATATCAGGAAGATTCTTAAAATCTGAAAGGCTTTTATATTTTATCTCCGGTTTTTTTCCAATAACTCCAAACCCGGAACACGGAACATCGCAAAGAACTTTCGTAAATTCCGGAAGCTCCGGATCAAATATCATAGCGTCGCCTTTTTCAGCATAGATATTTTCAATACCGAGCCGCTGAGCGCCGTCCCGGATAAGCTTAACACGTTTCTCATGCAGGTCAAAAGCACGAATTTCTCCTCTGCCGTTCATAAGCTCTGCCATTGTAAACGTTTTGCCGCCAGGAGCTGCACATAAATCAAGAACGACGTCGTTTTCAGCCGGATTCAAGGCATAGCAGCAAAGCTGTGAGGAAATATCCTGAACATGGAAAAAACCCTGTTTAAAGGCGTCCAAAGCCATAACGTCCCCGCCTTCAAGCAGGTAACAACCCTCTATGAGAGTAGATTTTTCAGCTTCTGCTGAATCCTTTGCAAGCGATGATATCAGCTCCTCGTCACTGCATCGAAGATTATTTTTTCTTATTGCAACAGGACTTTTTTCAAGAGCATTTGCAAACAAATCCTCTGCAAGCTCTTCGCCGTAATCGTCAATAAGACTTTTTGCAAGCTCCTCGGGAACGGAATATTTTACGGAAACTGCCTGAATTTTGTCCGACGGAAGCTTTATTTTCTTGCCTTGACGAAGAAAATTACGCAGTATCGCATTAACCATGCCTGAAGCGCTCGTTTTGGCAAATTTCTTTGCAAGCTCAACGCTCTCGCTGACAGCCGCATTATCGGGAACGGAGTCCATATACAGGATCTGATAAATTCCGCTTCTGAGAATATTCAAAACAGCGTCATCGAGCTTGTTCAGCGGACGTGACGAAAATGATTTGATTATATGGTCAAGAGTGATCTTCCTCTCGATAACTCCGTAATAAATGGCTGAACACAGCTTTTTATCACGTTCATCAAGATCAGAACCGCCAAGTCCGCTGTTTAACTGCAAGTTGGAATAGCTTCCGTCTTTAAATGTTTTGACGAGAAGCTTTACCGCAAGATAGCGTGAATCAGCCATGATCAGTTTCTTCTGACAGACGCAAGAAGTCTTATAAGCTGAAGAATAGAAGTTACCAGTGCCGTAACATAAGTGAATGCAGCAGCCTTAAGAACCTTCTGAGCCATCGGAACTTCATTATAATCAAGAATTCCGTCAGATTCAAGCGTTTTAAGCGCTCTTCCGCTTGCATCAAGTTCAACAGGGAGAGTTACAGCCTGGAAAAGTACTACTGCGCCGAACATAATAATTCCGATAAGTGCAAGTTCAGGAAAAATCTCAAACAGTAAAATGCCAAGAATGAACACGAAATACCAGAGTCTTGAGCAAATATTTGTAATCGGAACTATAGCCGTTCTTATCTTAATAGGAGTGTATTCCTGTGCGTGCTGACAGGCATGACCGCATTCATGAGCTGCAACGCCGATAGCCGCAACAGAAGTCTGTCCGTAAACTGCGTCAGAAAGCCTTACAACATTATCTCTCGGATCGTAATGATCGGTAAGCTCGCCGCCGATGCGCTCGATTCGGACATTGTAAAGACCGTTACTGTCGAGAATTTGTCTTGCAACCTGATCAGCTGTAAGACCTCTCGAATTTCTGACATTTTTGTACTTTTTAAAAGTTGAATTAACATTAACCTGCGCTATGATAGGCAGAATAAGCATGACCAATAAAATAACGATTCCCATAGTATGTTCCTCCTAAAAATTCAATTTTTCGCCCTTTGTGAGCTTTTTACCCCTGAGGAAATCCTCAGTTTTCATACGTTTCTTTCCCTCCGGCTGAACTTCACAGAACCGGATAAGACGTCCGTCGCCGCATTTAACTGCAAACAAATCTGCATCAACTATCTCGCCGTTCTCAGATTCCGGAGCAATATTGTCCAAAATCTCAGATCTGAACACCTTTAATCTTTTCCCTTCAAGCATTATAAATCCGGTAACGCCTCTTATGATATTGTGGATTTCCTCTGCGGATCTGGAGAAATCAAGTGCGCTCATTTCCTTTTTTATCATCGGAGAATAGCACGAAAGCGAGTCATCCTGCTTTTCGGGAGCAAGACTGCCGTTCAGAATTGCCTCGATAGTTTCGGCAAGAACTTCCCCGCCCATAACAGAAAGTCGGTCATAAAGTTCCTGATACGTTTCATTTTCGCCGATTTTCATGCTTTTCTTAATGAGCATATCACCTGTGTCAAGTCCTTCGCTCATTTGCATAGAGGTTACGCCGGTTTCCGTTTCACCGTTAAGAATAACCCAGTTTATCGGAGCTGCTCCCCTATACTTCGGAAGAAGTGAAGCGTGAATATTTACACATCCGTGTTTTGGAAGCTCTAAAATCTCTTTCGGAAGAATCTGTCCGTAAGCTGTAACAACAATAAGATCGGGAGCAATATCGTTCAAAATCTTAATTGATTTCTCCGCATCCTCACCCTTTCTCAGCGACAGTGGCTGGTAGACAGGCAGTCCGTATTCCTCCGCAGCAGTCTTAACGGGAGTAGGTATCATTTTATATCCTCTTCCCTTCGGCTTATCAGGCTGAGTAAAAACCGCTGCGACCTCGTGATCGCTCTCCGCAAGAGTTTTCAGACAGGGAACGGCAAAATCAGGCGTCCCCATAAAAACTATCTTCATACTATATCATTCCTCCTCCGGAACAAAGAATTCCTCCACGATTTCTGTAAAAACATGACCGTCAAGGTGATCGTTTTCGTGACAAGTACACTCTGCGCCAAGCTCAACGAAGTCACGCTCAAACCAGTTTCCGTTTCTATCCTGCGCCTTGAGATGACATTTCATCGGTCTTGTAACATATCCCCAGACATTGGGACAGGAAAGGCAGCCTTCCTGCACTCTCTGCTTACCCTCGCATCTTGAAACTTCGGGATTTATAGCCTCTACTGAACCCTCTTCAAGGTGCATGATAAAAATACGTCTGCAAACGCCGACCTGCGGAGCAGCAAGACCAAGTCCCTGTGCCTTATCAAGAGTTTCGTGCATATCATCCAAAAGCTGAGCCAATTTTTCGTCAAATTTATCAACAGGTTTGCAAACCTTGTGAAGTATTTCGTCCTTATCAGTTAAAATTTTTCTCAGCGCCATTTTATACATTCCTTTCAATTATACTCCAACATCGCCGTTCATATCCGCATAAAGCGATACTTTTTTCATCTCTTTTAATTTAGAAGATTCAACAAGAACCTCACTGATAAAAGATCTTATCTCGGCGGTATTCTTGCATTTCATAATAATTCTGTACCGGAATTTTCCTCCGATTTTTCCGTAAGAGCATTTTACCGGACCAAGAACTCTTACGGGAGTTTTTGGCTGAAGCGTCCTCAGTTTTTCATTCATGAGCAAAATAACTGCGTCGGCTCCTTTTTTCACCGATATTTCGTCGCTTGCGGAGAAACAAAATATACACATATCGCAAAGCGGAGGAAAAATCATTGCACGTCTGATTGCAATTTCTTCTCTGTAAAAGCCTTTGTAGTCCTGAGCCGCCGCAAGATTCATTATATAATGCTCCGGAATAAACGTCTGAAGCACAGCCCGACCCTTCCGGCCGCCTCGTCCGCCTCGTCCCACAACCTGAGTAATGAGAGAAAAAGTCCGCTCGTAACTCCGGAAATCGCCGGCATACAAGGCTTTATCGACCGACAGCACTCCAACAAGAGTAACATTGGGAAAATCGAGTCCCTTTCCTATCATCTGAGTTCCGATCATTATATCATATTCGCCATTTCGGAATGCCGAAAAGTTCTTTTCATAAGAATATCGGGAAAAAGTAGTATCAGCGTCCATTCTCAGAACTCTTGCTGAAGGGAAGAACATTTTAAGCTCTTCCTCCAGCTTCTGAGTACCGAATCCCATATTTTTTAGTCTTTCCGAGCCGCATGACGGACATTTTGTGATCGGTTCACTCACAAATCCACAGTAATGGCACATCATTTTGTCATTTTTTTTATGATACGTCAGCGGAACCGAGCAATTTGGGCAGTAAATCGGCTGATAACAATCGCAGCAGCTTATGATCGTGTGAAAGCCACGGCGATTGAGCAGTAAAATGGTCTGCTCGCCGTTTTTTAGATTGAGATTTATCTCTTTGGTCAGTTCACGGCTGAATTCAGCGGCATTGCCCTCGCTGCGCTCAATATTCATGTCCACAATCCGAACATCCGGAAGCGAATTGCTGTGATATCTTTTTTTCATCTCAAGAAGACGGTAAATGCCTCTTTCAGCCAGATAATAGCTCTCTATAGAGGGCGTCGCCGAAGCCAGAAGGAGCGCTGCCTTGTGATACAAACAACGCTGTTTCGCCGCATCATGAGTAATATATCTTGGGGAGCTGTCCGACTTATACGAACGTTCGCCCTCTTCATCAATGATAATAAGACCGATATTGCTGCAAGGCGCAAAAACTGCACTTCTCGTACCTATAACGATATCCGCATCGCCTCTTTTTATCCGTTTGTACTCATCAAGCCTTTGACCAAGAGAAAGTCCGCTGTGAATAACGGCAACTCTTTCACCGAAAAGCGAACGAAAACGCTTTAAGATCTGCGGTGTAAGACCGATTTCCGGAACAAGCAGGATCGCCTGCCTGCCAAGCCTTATCGTATCTGAAATGAGCTTTTCAAAAACGGAAGTTTTACCGCTTCCCGTCACTCCATGAAGGAGAAAAGCAGCCGGTTTTTTCTCAAAAATCTGAGCGAAAACCGCATCATGAGCCGCTTGCTGTTCATCCGAAAGCACAATAGAATCGGGATCGCATTTTGTATCTGCTCCATCATCCACGCCACGTAAAATTTCCGCATCGTACTCCTCGGCAGCGCCGTTTGCAGCAAGTCTTTTAACTACAGCGGCAGTCACTCCGCACATATATGCAGCTTCTTTTTCCGCTGCCGAACCGTATTCCAAAAGGAAATCGGCAACCTGTTTTTGCTTTGGAGTAAGCTTAAAGCGCTCAGGCTCTCTCTGAAATTCGTCCGTAAGACGAACCATTTTCATAGTCGCATCACCGACCGACTGTCTGAAAACGTTGTCCGAAATGATAGCTCCGCAATCGCAAAGTTCGTCAACAGCTGCTCTTCCGTTTTCGACAATATAATTTTCAAGAAAACTGTTCAGCTCCGTTTCTGAAGAATTGATTTTTGCAAGGAGCTTTGCACCCTCCTCCGAAAGGTTTTCATAAGAGTCAAAATTTTTTACAAGGCTGAACCGTTCCTTAACTGTCACGCTCATTGCCGGGGGCAGCATGATTTTTGCAGCGTCGAAATATGTGCAGAAAGTCTGCTCACGCAGGTAAAGAGCAAGCCTGATAAGCTCGTCTGAAAGTGCCGGTTCATCATCTATAAGCGAAACAAGCTTTTTAAGTTTGCTGCCGCCGCCTTCGGATAGTTTCATCACAATGCCTATTCTTCGCTTATTTCCGCTTCCAAAAGGAACAAGCACTCTGCATCCGCACGCTATTTTACCGCAGAAATTTTCCGGAACAATATAACTGAACAGCCTGTCAAACGAATAAACCGTTCCGCTTACAGCAGTTTCCGCAATCAGCGACATTATTCCGCCGAAGTTTCAGCTGTGTTTACAATTTTGCACTTTCCGCTGGCGATCTCTTCAACAGCAGTTTTAACAGGCTTTTCCTCGAGAGTTTCACCGTTTTTGTAGAGAGTTTCAGAAATTTCTCTTGCACGTTTAGCAACGGCAATAACAAGTGAATAACAGCTCTCATTTTTTGAAATAATCTGATTTACAGCAGGTCTAAGCATTTTTTAACACCTCATTTATAATTTTGCCCGAGAATTCGCTTTTAAGCTCCTCTGCACGAATAATCGCCAGAAAATCGCTTACGGCGTCCTCAAGAGCAGCATTGACAACAACATAATCATATTTTTCCGCCAGCATAATTTCTCCGGCAGCCTTGGAAATCCTTTCTTCAATAACCTCGTCGGATTCCGTTCCTCTTTTTCTGAGACGGCGGCGAAGCTCGTTTATTGAAGGCGGAGCTACAAACACAAAAATCGCATCCGGACGTATATCACGAATCTTCATAGCTCCCTGAACCTCAATTTCAAGAATCACATTGATTCCCTGTTCAAGCTTGTTATCGACTTCGCTTTTGAGCGTTCCATAAAAATTATTACAATATTCAGCGTGCTCGATAAAAGCGTTTTCATCAATTTTTCTCAAAAAATCCTCACGGCTGATAAAGTGATAATTTACTCCATCAACTTCACCCTCACGAGGCTTTCTTGTAGTTGCCGAAACAGAAACGTAAAACTTTTCATCTTTAAGAATTTCGGCAAGCATAGTTCCCTTTCCGCATCCGGACGGCGCAGAAAAAACGATAAGTCTGCCTTTACTCATTGTCATCATTACCTCCTGAACCATTGATTCTTGCTGCAAGAGTATCGGTAATAAGGGACGAAAGGATAATATGTCCGCTGTCCATAATAATAACCGCTCTTGTTTTTCTTCCATAAGTTGCATCTATAGCATTTCCGCTGTCACGAGCCTCCTGAACAAGCCTTTTTATCGGAGCAGACTCGGGGCTTACTATCGTAACTATTCTTTCTGCGGAAACCATATTTCCGTATCCGATATTTATAAGCTTCATTGACCGCACCTACTCGATATTCTGAATCTGCTCACGGATCTTTTCGATTTCCGATTTCATTTCAACTACAATCTTGGTCACATTCAGATCCTGTGCCTTTGAACCGATCGTATTAACCTCACGGTTAATTTCCTGAACAATGAAATCGAGTTTTCTTCCAACGGCTTCATCCGATTCAAGAATAGTTTTCAGCTGAGAAATATGGCTTCTGAGGCGAACTGTTTCTTCATCGACAGCAATTTTCTCAGAAAATACCGCAGCCTCGGTAAGAATTCTCTGATCGTCAATATTTTTATCCTCAAGAACTTCGCTGAGTTTTTTATAGAGTCTATTTCTGTAATTTTCGACAGTCTGCGGAGAAAGTTCCTCGACCTTTTCGACCATTTCAAGGATATAATCAGCCTTTTCAATAATATTTTCGCCGAGTGCCTTTCCCTCGACGCTTCTCATATCAATGAACTTTTCCAGAGCGTCATTGGTTACCTCATAAACATCGTTCCAAACCATTTCTTCGTCATCCGGAGTTTTTTGAATATTAAAAATATCAGGAAGCTTTATCAGTTTTGAAAGTGTAAGATCATCTTTAAGCCCGAGTTCGTCTGCAATTCCTCTGAGCGCCGAAACATAGCCTTCTGCAATACTCTTGTTAACTGCGATTTCAGAATCTTTGCCCTCTATATTGTTTATAGTTACAGAAACATCGATTTTTCCTCTTGAAATGCTCGTTTTTAATAGAGCTTTCATTTTTTCGTCAATATAACTGTAGGTTCTCGGGATTCTCGAAGTATACTCGTAATATCTATGATTAACGGAGCGAATTTCTACTGTAATATCCCTGCCGTTAAGAATTTTCTGTGCCCTGCCGTAGCCGGTCATACTTTTTAGCACCTTACCCCCTGCTTTCCATTTAGTTTTGCACACAAATTTCCATATATGTATACAAATTTATTATAACACTTTCAGCAAAAAAAAGCAAGTGTTTTGCCAAAAAAATAAAAGGGATGCCGAAGCATCCCTTAAATTTATTGAATTATTCCTTAACGAAATCCTTAGGATCAAGTGAGCTAACGAGTTCAAGCTTATACTTCTGAATCTGAAGAGCATCTTCGTTAGTGATGCCGCTTGTGCCGTTCTCGTAAACGTCG
>ENA-UOJL01001953-UOJL01001953.1-human-gut-metagenome-genome-assembly--contig:-P47-NODE-1953-length-18869-cov-5.467258_pt1 | contig 18869 bp, 14 predicted proteins | sample MGYA00242347_ERZ723894 | MGnify/ENA metagenome assembly ERZ723894
GGAGTCACCCAATCACGGAGTTACTACCCATAGAAGGCAGAAAAACACATCGCTCATGATTTACCATAATACCGAGTATCAAAGGGATTTAAGGGGATCAATGCCAACAACTTAAGAGATTTTGTACCGTGAACTTCTGTAAAATAGTATTCACTCATTGGCGATAGCCATAATTTATTTTAAATACCTATGGTATTTAAAATAATTAATACTGGGTTTCCAAAGGGTGGATTCACCCTTTGGCAGGGGTTTAAGGGGACAGCGTCCCCTTTATAACTAACAAAAAAAGTAAATGCTGTTGCCGTGAAGGGCGAATAATTCGTCCTCTGTTTGAACATGAACAATCTTTAAAATTTATTTTTTGCTTTGATGGCATTGTCCATGCATTGCGCAATTGCTGCATCCATGACTGCAAGAGGATTTCCCCTGCTTTTTATCTCTAATAAGACTGTAAATTATGAGCGCAACAACCACTGTGAGTATAATAAGCGCTATTATCCAGGACTGCATATCAATTCTCCTTTACTTTGAATCCTTAACCCTTTTAGTAAGCTTTACAGATTCCTTATAAGGCTTAAATATGAGATAAATTGCCAATGCTATAATTGCGAATGAAAGAACTGCTCCAACTATTCCCAATCCGTTTGCATCGCCTGAGAACAATGTTCCAAGCTGATTGATAACGAATGCAACTATATATGCAAATCCACACTGATATGCAATTGCAAACCATGTCCACTTTGGACTGTTCATCTCACGTCTGATAGCTCCGATTGCAGCAAAGCAAGGCGCACAAAGGAGATTGAATGCGAGGAACGAATATCCTGCAACTGCTGTAAACTGTTCTGCAAGTGCTGCGTAAACCGATGTCTCTCCTGCACCGAAAAGTACTCCCATAGTTCCGACAATGTTTTCCTTTGCAACAAGACCTGTAACAGATGCAACGGCAGCCTGCCAGTTGCCCCAGCCGAGAGGTACGAAGAGCCATGCGATGCCTTTACCGATAGTTGCAAGAACGCTGTTATCCAGTTCGTCTTCTGCAAGCATTCTGAATGAACCGTCAACTGTTCCAAAGAAAGTTAAGAACCATACTACTATCGTTGAGAGAAGAATAATCGTTCCTGCCTTTTTGATAAACGCCCAGCCACGCTCCCACATAGAACGAAGAACATTTCCTGCTGTCGGCATATGATAAGCCGGAAGTTCCATAACAAACGGTGCAGGATCGCCGGCAAACATTTTTGTCTTTTTAAGGATGATTCCTGAAATGATTATAGCTGCCATTCCGAGGAAATAAGCCGAAACTGCAACCCACGCCGAACCGCCGAAAATTGCTCCGGCAATCATTGCAATGAAGGGAGTTTTAGCTCCGCAGGGAATGAAAGTTGTTGTCATGATAGTCATGCGGCGGTCACGTTCATTTTCGATAGTTCTTGAAGCCATGATACCTGGAACGCCACATCCTGTTCCTATAAGGATCGGGATAAACGATTTACCGGAAAGACCAAAACGACGGAATATTCTGTCGAGAACAAAAGCAACTCTTGACATATAGCCGCAGGCCTCGATGAAAGCAAGAAGCAGGAAAAGAACAAGCATCTGCGGAACAAATCCGAGAACTGCACCCACACCGCCTACAATACCGTCTATGATAAGACCGTGAAGCCAATCAGGACAGTTATTGCCGAGCAGCTTTTCAATAAGAACCGGAATTCCCGGAACCCAGATTCCATAATTCGCTGGATCAACTCCGCCCTCATACTCCTTAAAGAGTACAATAGAATCGTTTAAATCACTGATAGAAGCTGTTTCCGTCGAAACTTCAAGAGTTTCTTCATCCTCAATATCATACTCAAACTCAAAGCTGCTGCCGGCATAATTTGCAGCAAGAGCATTCAATTCCGTTTCAGCAATTTCTGCGCTGAAATCGTCTGTTTCCGTATCAATAGCAGCCGAAGCGGCATCAATGTTGTATCCGTCGGATTCTGCCTGAGCAAGGAAGCCTTCTATGATCGCATTTGTATCACCGTACTTCTCCTCATTTTCAGCAGTTTCACTCGAACCGATTCCCAAAAGGTGGAATCCGTCGCCGAACAAGCCGTCGTTAGCCCAATCCGTTGCAGCAGTTCCCACCGTTACCATAGAAATATAGTAAACAAGAAACATTATTACAGCAAAAATAGGAAGTCCGAGCCAGCGATTAGTAACGATCTTATCAATCTTATCCGATGTTGAAAGGCCGCCTTTATTCTTCTTTTTAAGGCATTTTCCTATAATTTTCGAAATGTATTCATAGCGCTCGTTTGTTATGATTGATTCAGCGTCATCGTCCATTTCTTTTTCAACAGCCTGAATATCCTGTTCCATATGCTTCATAACATTTTCAGAAAGATTCAGTTTTTCAAGAGCTTTTTCATCACGCTCAAAAATTTTTATAGCATACCAGCGCTGCATCTCTTCAGACATATTATGTAACGCAGCCTCTTCAATATGTGCCAGAGCGTGTTCAACAGGACCGGAAAATGTATGCTGCGGAATTGTCTTTCCGGATTTTGCAGCATTTATCGCAGCTTCAGCCGCTTCTGAAATTCCCTCTCCTTTAAGAGCCGAGATCTCAACGGCCTTGCATCCGATTGCTTTTGAAAGCTCATCAAGATTGATTTTATCTCCGTTTTTTCTTACAATATCCATCATATTGACCGCAAGAACAACGGGAATTCCAATTTCAGTCAACTGAGTTGTGAGATAGAGATTTCGTTCAAGATTTGTGCCGTCGATGATATTCAGAATGGCGTCCGGACGCTCGCCAATAAGATAATTTCTTGCAACAACCTCTTCAAGCGTATACGGAGAAAGCGAATATATTCCGGGAAGATCGGTAATTACAATACCATCGTGTTTTTTAAGCTTTCCCTCTTTCTTTTCAACAGTTACACCGGGCCAGTTTCCAACGAACTGATTAGAGCCGGTCAAAGCGTTAAAAAGTGTTGTTTTACCGCAGTTCGGATTACCCGCAAGTGCGATTCTTATACTCATTTTAAACCTCTCCTTCAATTAAATATGTGAGCATACATTCATAATATAGGGTAAATTGGAGCTGTTCCCAGCGCCAATCACCTGAAATATTATACTTTCTCAACTTCGATCATTTCCGCATCAGCCTTACGGAGCGAAAGCTCATATCCTCTTACCGTAACCTCGATAGGATCGCCAAGCGGAGCGACTTTACGAACAGTAACCTCTATTCCCTTTGTAATTCCCATATCCATAATACGGCGTTTTACAGCGCCCTCGCCGATAAGCTTTTTAACCTTGACTGTATCGCCGATTTTTGCTTCTTTAAGATTCATTTCATCTTCTCCTTAAACCATAATTTTCATAGCCATTTCACGGCTTATAGCAATTCTTGTTTCCTTGACGTTAACAATTAAATTTCCGTCGATCGTGTTAACGATAGTTACAGTACCTCCTGCAACGAAACCAAGATTTTCGAGATGCTTTTTCACCTCCGGCGTTCCGCCAATTTTCAGGATCGTGTGCTCTTCGCCAGCGTTTGCAAATGTCAGCGGCATAGATTTATCCTCCTTGGAAATAATTCATATTATTAGGTTAGGCATCACTAACTATATGTTATTATACACTAATTAATAGAAAAAGTCAATCACTTTCATTCTTCTCTTATTATTTTTGTACAAGGCGTATCAAAGTTAGCTCTTTCTAACCCCAAATATGTAGAAAATGACAAATAAAATTTTACTCTACACAACATTATAATCAGGTTAATCAAATATTATTCCGATTTAAATAAAAAACCGGACTGGTTAAACAGTCCGGCATTTTGTTAATTAGAGTGTAGCGTGAAACGTTCTTGAAATAACGTCATCCTGCTGTTCTTTTGTAAGCTTTACAAAGTTTACTGCATAACCTGATACTCTTACAGAAAGCTGCCGATATTTGAGCGTGTGAGCCTGAGCGTCAAGTAGTCTGTCTCTTGTGAAACCGTTTACATTAAGGTGATGTCCGCCTTTTTCAACGTATCCGTCAAGAAGTTCAATAAGATTGTCAACCTGTTTCTGATTATCCATGATGATATCCTCCTGTTAAAATTAATCCTCGTCCTCGTCAATTGCGTCTTCTGTTGGCTGACAGCAAGCGCCCTTTATACCGCAGTCAGTACTATTCAAGGTTTCAACCTTCAGGCTGTCGCTGTCGTCGTTTGAAAATATATTAACATGACCCGTTCCATCCGACATAAGACTGTCGATCAGATCGACGAGTTCATCCGGATTCTGAGCCTTTCCGAAAACATTGGATTCAAGCATTATTTTTCTCCTCTGAGCTGATCGAGATCAACTTCGCCCATAAACACATCCATATCCTTGCCGAGAGCATTTGGAACGATTGAGAATGTATTTGAAATACCGTCCTGTGCGTGTCTGAAAGGAAGCTTTGCAACAGAAGCAAGTGAAGCAACTGCGCCGTGAGTATCTCTTCCGTGCATCGGATTTGCTCCGGGAGCAAGCGGAACTCCCATTCTTCTTCCGTCAGGAGTGTTGCCTGTCTTCTTACCATAAACAACGTTTGAAGTAATAGTAAGAATAGACATTGTGGGAACACCGTCACGGTATGTATGGTGCTTCTTGATCTTCTCCATAAACTTGCGGACAACCGTAACAGCGATCTGGTCAACACGGTCATCATTGTTGCCGTATTTCGGGAAGTCACCCTCAACCTCGTAATCAGTTACAATGCCGTTTTCATCACGGATGCACTTAACCTTAGCATATTTGATAGCAGAAAGCGAGTCTGCAACAACAGAAAGTCCTGCGATACCTGTTGCGAAATAACGCTTTACATCTCTGTCATGAAGAGCCATCTGGAGCTTTTCATAGCAGTACTTATCATGCATATAGTGAATAACATTAAGTGTATTAACATAAAGTCCGGCAAGCCATTCCATCATGGCGTCATATTTTTCCCAAACATCGTCAAAGTCAAGGTAATCGCCCTCAACAGGTCTGTACTTAGGGCCGACCTGAACCTTCATTCTTTCGTCAACACCGCCGTTTATAGCGTAAAGGAGACACTTAGCGAGGTTTGCTCTTGCACCGAAGAACTGCATTTCCTTGCCGACTCTCATTGAAGATACGCAGCAGGCGATAGCGTAATCGTCACCGTGAGTAACACGCATCATATCATCGTTCTCATACTGGATAGACGATGTCTTGATGGACATCTTTGCGCAGTATTCCTTGAACTTTCTTGGGAGCTTCTGTGACCAGAGAATTGTCATGTTCGGCTCCGGAGCAGTTCCGAGATTTTCAAGAGTATGGAGATAACGGAAGCTGTTCTTTGTAACAAGGTGATGACCGTCTACGTCAACGCCGCCGATAGATTCTGTGATCCATGTCGGGTCGCCGGAGAAGAGTTCGTTATATTCAGGAGTTCTTGCGAACTTAACGATACGAAGCTTCATGATAAAGTGATCGATAAGCTCCTGAGCCTGTTCTTCAGTAAGAATACCCTTATCCATATCACGCTGAATGTAAATATCAAGGAAAGTTGATGTACGTCCAAGAGACATAGCAGCGCCGTTCTGCTCCTTAACAGCAGCGAGGTAGCCGAAATAGAGCCACTGTACAGCTTCCTTGGCTGTTGCGGCAGGCTTTGAAATATCGAAGCCGTAAATATGTCCAAGCTCCTTAAGTTCTTCAAGAGCACGAACCTGTTCAGCAAGTTCTTCACGGAGACGGATGTTCTTTGAAGTCATACGAACGAGCGAAGTTTCGATCTGATGCTTCTTATCTTCAATAAGCATATCGATGCCGTAAAGAGCAACTCTTCTATAGTCGCCTATGATACGTCCTCTTCCGTAAGCGTCCGGAAGACCTGTGATAATAGCAGACTTACGAGCCATACGCATTTCAGGTGTGTAAGCGTCGAAAACGCCTTGATTGTGAGTTTTTCTATATTTAGTGAAAATTTTTACTATTTCAGGATCAACCTCATAGCCATTCTGTGTGCAGGCATTCTGAGCCATTCTGATTCCGCCGAAAGGCTGAAGTGAACGCTTGAAAGGCTTATCTGTCTGAAGTCCAACGATCTGTTCCAAATCTTTGTTAAGATAACCGGCACCATGAGATGTGATAGTAGAAACGATTTTTGTATCCATATCAAGAACGCCGCCGGCTTCTCTTTCCTGACGAGAGAGATCCATAATCTGATCCCAGAGCTTTTTAGTAGCATCTGTAGGACCAACGAGGAAGCTTTCATCGCCGTCATAAGGTGTGTAATTTTTCTTAATAAAATCTCGGACATTTACAGAAGTATTGCTCCAACGTCCTTCTTTGAAGCCTTCCCATTCCTGCGGCCAAGTTTTAATCATTTTTTTCAGGACTCCTTCTTAAATTAAATTTACGGTTGTTATTGTAACACATTGATTCAACTTTGTCAATCTTAAATTTCAAAATCAAATGTAAAAAAACATTGAGCAAACATATCAAAAGCCGTTATGCAGTTTGAAAATATTACAAATTACTTAATCGTTAATTTTTAGAAATACAAAATACAGGTATTTATCATTTCCGCCGAAAAACTGTTTATAAAATCATTGAAATTTGTTTGCATAATTTGTTCAAATAAGAGATTTTATTTATTTTTGCTTATCTTCATCTGCTTTGCAGGTGAAGAATCGGGCTTTTCAATTTTTTTACTGTCAGATTCAGGAAGAAGCCGTCCCTCTTTCTGTTCGATAGTTTCAAAATAAAGCTTATAAAGTGTTGCGGCAAGAGGAACGCCAAGCATCATTCCCATTATTCCGCAAAGACCTCCGCCAAGAGTTACTGCGGCGAGAACCCATACTCCCGGAAGCCCTATTGAAGAACCAACAACCTTCGGATAAATTATATTGCCTTCAAACTGCTGTAGAATTATAAGGAAAATCAGGAATATAAGCGCCTGTTTCGGACTTTCTGTACAAATAATGAATGCGCTAAGAGCAGCTCCGCCAAAAGCTCCGACTATCGGAATAAGAGCAGTTACACCAACGATAGTTCCTGTCATCGCCGCATACGGAAGACGCAAAATAGAAGCTCCGATAAAAGTAAGCGTTCCGATAATTATCGCCTCTATAAACTGACCGATAAAAAAGTTTGTAAACGTTTCATGAGCAACTGAAAAGAATCTGTTTATTTTTTTATTTATCTTTTCACTTATAAAGAGGTTCTGAAAACGATTAAGATCTTCCTTAAGCTTATCCTTGCGAAGAAGAAGATATATTGCAAAAATTATTCCAAGAATAAGATTTGTAACAGTCGCTGTAATAGTTCCTATAAGAGATATTACCGAGTTAAAAAGTCCGAAAGCGTGATCCGTGACCTTTTCAGCTATAGAAGCCGTATCAAGTTCAATATTGTTAATTTCCTTCTGAATATCGGGATATTCTTCAAGCTTGACCATTGCCCAGTCTCTGAATTTTACAAAAAGCGGAGGGATTACTGAATACATAAGCTTTATCGCATTTATTATCTCCGGAATTATAATATTTAATATAAGAACGATTATAGCTATAGTTATAGCAAACGAAAAAAGCAGACAAAGCGGTCTTCGTGAGCTGCTTATAAATTTATTGTTCTTTTTCGGAAAATAATGCTTTTCAAAAAAGTTCATTATTATATTAAAAATATAAGCCATTATACATCCGATAAAAAGCGGTTCAAGAGCTTTAAGCGCTATTCCTACTAATCCCTGAACATATGAAAAATTCTGAACTATAACGCACACGGCAACTGCAAGAGCAGCGACAAAAACTCCTCTTTTTATTTCCTGTTTATCCATATTCCCCTGCCGATATTATTTAACGGCACAATCCTCCTTACCATAGATATAATTACATATAATTATATAACATAATTGTGATGAAGCTGCGAAAAAGAATGTTAATTTTTAGTAAATTCAGCAATTATTTTACCCTTGACCTTATTCTGTTATCATGTTATAATTGATCATGAACTTATTATCATAGAAAGGAGGTTTATCAATGAATAGCTCTTTTGAATTTCTAAATGAAAAATTATATCTTATAGGAAGAGTGGTCGTCGATAAAAGCTTGCATACGCAAAGCGCAGACGAGTATTTTTTCAGCTATTTCGGCAACGATGTTACATACTCCATAAGGCGCACTATCTGTGACGAGGATTATCCAAATATCCTTGAATGCATCGAAAATGTCGATAACGGAGAAATTCGCCGTACCGTTATCCGTATGAAAGGATTAAACGGATATTCACGCTATGTTCTCGCTTCTGTAAGAAAAATTTCACATACTCAGGAGCAAGAACCGCTTTTTGGAATCACTTTCAGCGATATTTTCTCACTTGAAAAGCTTTCTTTGATACGTGAGCGAAAAATCTCGGAATACCGGCACATTCTCAGTCTTATAAGCGATCTTGCATTTGAATACAGCTTCGATACGAAAAAAATTCGGATTTATATGTTCGATTGCTTCCGTGAGATCATACTCGTAGATGAAGAGCTTGAAAATTGGCGCAAAGAAGCCATAAATTCCGGATTCATCCCCCCACGCTATATTGAGACTTTCAATAGCCTGTGCCGTGACATAAAAAACGGAGTTTATCGATTCGATTACGAACTCGAATCTTCTGTTCTGACAGGAGGACGAACAAGAGAATTCTGCCTTTTCCGAGGCATAACCCGTTATGACGATCCTGAACATAAAAAGGTAAACGGAATCGTTTCCGTTGTAAGCTCACGTCAGAAAAGCAAGGATATAAATCTTGCTCTCGAGGCAAATAAAGATTCTCTCTCCGGACTGCTCAACAAACGTGCCATAACCTCTTTTGCCATGAGAATTCTTGCTGAAAAACCCTCGTATAACGTAAATCTTATCATTGTTGATATTGACAATTTTGCTGAAATAAACAGCAGTTACGGTCATCTTTTCGGCGACGAAGTCATTTATACCATCGCCGGAATCATTAAAACCGAGATCAATACGAGAGGTCTTGCCGGAAGAATCAGCGGAAGCGGTTTTCTCATCGTCCTTGAAGACACACGTGATGAAGAAGACCTTCGTGGTATTCTCCGTGCGATACGGACTAACACCGAGTTTGCTTTCGCCGACAGATTTGAAAATTTCCGTCTTACCTGTTCTATGGGCGCTTCAACTTATCCTGTCGACAGCTCCGACTACAATGAACTTTTCATGCAGGCGGATAAAGCCCTGTATATCGCCCAGCAAAAAGGTCAGAACCGATATGTTATCTACGATATAGAAAAGCATGGTCCAGTTGAAAAGGATATTGAAAACAAAATCGTTTTTCTCGGCGGAAAAGATAACGCAACCGAAAAGCTCGGCTTTGTGGGACAGCTTGCCGAAAGCCTTGTTCTTGGAAGAATCCCCGATATTTCTGTTCTTTTGGAGCAGATCCGCACTCAGTTTGCTATCGACGATATATGCGTTTTTGCCGGAAACGATATGAATCTTATTTTAAGCTGCGGAAACGCTCAATCCAAAAACGCTTCTTATCTTTTTGAAAACCGCTATACAGAGAGATTTTCCGGTGACGGTATTTTCGTTATTGACAATGTTAACGAGCTTGAAGGACGTGATGACTCCGCTTTTGCCAAGCTGACTGAGCAGAATATCGGAGGAGCAGTTCAATATCTCATGACTGAGGACAGCCTTATCAAGGGCATGATTTCTTTCTGCTATATCGGCAGATTTAAAAAATGGGCGGTTTCGGATATAAATTACCTCGCCATTATCGGAAGAACGGTTACGGCTCTTCTGAAGAAAAACGCCTATATATAAAAAGCTGACTTACTTTGGTAAGTCAGCTTGATGTTCTTAAAGCATGGAGGCTCTGAGTTCCTCTCCGCTAAGTTTTGAAAGATATGCGGGAGCAATATCAAATGCAGTTTTACAGCCTGTTGCACCCTCTGCTTTAAGTCTGCTCAAAGCTCTTGCATAGCAGATAAGCACGCTTGCTGTGAATTCCGGATTCGACTCAAGCTTGAGCGAATACTCGATCATCTGATGAGTTTTTTCACCGTCGCCCGTGAAGCCGCTTCTCATAACAAATCCACCGTGGGGCATCTTATTGTGAACAGCGTCAAACTCTTCTTCAGTAATGAAATTAACTGTCGTATCATATTCGTCAAAATAATTTTTCATACCTTTGATAGTTTCTTCGATCTTAGCGAGATCTGCGCCCTCTTCTGCAACAACGTAGCACTCTCTTAAATGCTTCTGACGAGTTGTAAGCTCCGGCTGACTTCCGCTGCGGACTGCTTCCATAGCCGATTTGATCGGAACGGTATACTGAATGCCTCTCTTAACGCCTTCAACACGTCTTATAGCGTCGGAATGTCCCTGACTTACACCCTTGCCCCAGAATGTATAGCTCTTTCCGTTCGGAAGAATCGACTCGGCATAAAGTCTGTTGAGGGAGAAAAGTCCCGGATCCCAGCCAAGAGAAATAAGCGCCAGATGACCGTTCTCCTTTGCGGCTTTATCAACGTTTGCGAAATGCTCAGGAATTCTTGCATGAGTATCGAAGCTGTCGATAACGTTAAAATATTTTGCAAGCGCCGGAGTCTGCTCCGGAAGGTCGGTAGCGCTTCCTCCGCAGATTATCATAACGTCAATATCGCCCTGCATTTTTTCGGCGTCATCAAGTTTATAAACCTTTGCCCCTGCTGTCATCGGTTTTACGGTTGAAGGTTCACGTCTTGTGAAGATTCCTGCAAGCTCCATATCGTCATTTTGTCTTATTGCAAGCTCAACGCCTTTTCCAAGATTGCCGTAGCCTGCAATTCCAATTCTGATTTTGCTCATTGAAAATTCCTCCTGAATTGATATAATTTAGAAACAACTTTAGGCAACACCGCACAAAGCACACCTGACAGTTTTGTACGTCATCTGTTGCGCCCGAAGGAAGTGCCCTTGGGGTACATATTTTCCGTCATCTTACACAAAAATTTCTTGACATACGTCAGTATGCCTACGAAATTTTTATGCAAGCTGACAAAAAATCTGACGGCGCATCTGACGCACAATCTTTGTGCGGCGTTGCCTTTATTATATCACATTTTCATTTTATTGTAAAGATTTTTTTAAAGGAGTAGAAAAATGCCAGATAAACCTACAAAAATCCATTGTACGGAATTTATTTTTATCTTTATTACCGCATTTACGACAATTCTGATATGCTCTAAATCATCGACCCTCTACCCGATAAACGACTGGACTGACGCTAATTGTTATATGACCGTCGGACGTGCAATGCTTAACGGAGCGATTCCATACCGTGATCTTTTTGAACATAAAGGACCTGTAGTCTATCTGTTCCACGCTCTTGCGGCGATTGTTTCAGACGATTCTTTTTTTGGTGTTTTTCTTATAGAAGCAGCTTTCTGTTCATGGTTTCTTTACCTTTCATACAAGGTACTGCTATTTCAGTGCAAATCACGTCATATCTGGGCAATTCCGCTGACTGCAGCTGCTATTTATGCTTCAAAGGCATTCTGCCATGGTGACAGTGCCGAAGAATTTTGTATGCCTCTGATACTTTGTTCATACCTTATCGGACTAAAAGTATTTTGCACAAAAGATGAATTATCCGACCGTGATTCGTTTTTTATCGGAATCCTCTCCGGCATAATTTTGTGGACAAAATTCACTCTGCTTGGATTTTACGCAGGATTTTTTCTAATCGCAGTTTTTTTCTACAGAAAAAATATGTTCAAACTCGTAAGAATGTGTTCAATGATAATTCTCGGTGTAGGAGCAGTTTCAATTCCGATAATCATATTCTTTGCGGCAAACAATTCGCTCCAGAGCCTTTTTGAAGTTTACTTTTATGATAATCTCTTTGTTTACAGCGGTACGGAAAAAAAATCCTCTTTATTTGAAAACCTCAAAAATGGATTCGTTTTCACCTATTCTTTCATGCCATTGGGATTCGCTGCGATCGCAATCGGAATCGTAACTGCGGCGATTCAAAAAAATCGAACTAACCTGACTTATACTGTTATTACTCTGCTGACCGCTTTTCTGTTTGTATTTGCAGGTCACCTAAGCTACCGGTACTATCCTCTTATTTTAGCGGCATTTGTTCCTGTTTCAGCAGCTTTTATAATTTCATTTTCCGAAAATAAGATAAAAAGAATAAAGCTGCCGTCCGTTATCTGCTCAACAACAGCATTTTCTATATGTGTTGGAAACTGTTTTCTGCTTTGTCCGAATGTTTACCTTATGAAATACGAAAAAAAAGATCTTCCGCAGTATCAGTTTGCAGAGATCATCAATCAGACCGAAAATCCCACTCTTCTCAACTACGATTTTCTCGACGGAGGATTTTATCTTGCTTCAGGTATAGTTCCCGAATTCAAATATTTCTGCCGCAATAACACCGGACTCGAAGCGATGCTTTCAAGTCAGCAATATTACGTTGAAAACGGTATTCCGGACTATATCGTTGCACGAAGTTCTGACGGAAATAAACCGTCGTTCTCCAATTACACCTTCGTTGCGGAAAGTGAATTTTCATATTATGAAAAAAATTTTTATTATTACTTGTATAAAAGAAACCCCGATTCATGAGAATCGGGGAATTATATTTTATAAATCTCCTGAGAATATGTCCCTCACTGTGCTTATTATGTTGACTTCATCTCCGTCTTTTTCAATTGACTCAACCGAAAATTCATCGTCTTTTATCTTGAAAATGATCTCAAGCTTATCGCCGTCACTTTTTACAACTCCTGTATATTTAACATATCGGTCGCCGTCCTCTTTATAAGACTTCCATTTCGACTTTTTGCATACGTCTTTCAGAGCGTCTTCCCATGTTGTATTCGGATAAAGATTCGGATGACCGCCTTTAACACGGTATGCGTCAAGATTGCTGAATCTTACTACAGCTACAATAACAATCACAAGTACAACTGCAATCACAGTAAGCAGATTGACTCTTTTCTTTTTCTTGCCGTCAAAATCATTTATCGTAATTCCGCCGTCGAAAGCTCCCGTATCGGTTGATGAACTTATATTGTCAGCATTATTGGCTCCGCAGTTAGGGCAGAACTGTGCACCAGCTTTCATCTCTTGTCCGCAATATTTACACTGCATAATTTTTCTCCTTAATTATTATTTTTCTTAAACTCAATAAATTCTTCGTATGTTCCCTGTCTGTCTATACATCCGTCGGGAGTTATTTCAATAATACGGTTTGCCGTAGTCTGGAGTATTTCATGGTCGTGGGAAGCAAGCAGAACGACACCCTTGAAATTCACAAGACTGTTGTTAACAGCGGTAATACTTTCAAGATCAAGATGATTTGTCGGTCGGTCGAGCATGAGAACATTCGAGCCGAACAGCATCATTCTTGAAAACATACAGCGAACCTTTTCTCCTCCCGAAAGCACGTTTACAGGCTTATACACGTCGTCTCCGGAGAAAAGCATTCTTCCGAGAAATCCACGCAGATACGTTTCGGTTTCGTCTTTAACGGAATACTGACGTATCCAATCAAGGATAGAAAGCTCGCAGCCGTTGAAATACTCAGAGTTATCAACCGGCATATATGAAGATGTTACTGAAACTCCCCATTTAAACGTTCCGGAATCAGGTTTTTCCTCCTCGTTCAGAATTTTGAAAAGCATAGTTATCGCCTGTTCGCTTTCGCCGATAAATGCAACTTTATCCGTTCTTCCGAGAGTAAAGCTTACGTTATTAAGAAGCTTAACTCCGTCGACAGTTTTAGTAAGACCTTCGACCTGAAGGATATCCTTGCCAAGCTCCCTGTCCATATCGAAACCGATAAACGGATATCTTCTGCTTGAAGCAGGAAGCTCCTCAACTGTGAGCTTTTCAATAAGCTTACGTCTTGAAGTTGCCTGATTGGACTTGGATTTATTTGCCGAAAATCTTGCGATAAAATCTTTAAGTTCCTTGATTTTTTCCTCGTTTTTCTTGTTCTGCTGTTTTATCATACGCTGAATAAGCTGACTTGATTCGTACCAGAATTCATAGTTTCCGACATACATTTTGATTTTATTGTAGTCGATATCAACGATATGAGTGCAGACATTATTAAGAAAATGACGGTCGTGAGAAACAACGATTACCGTTCCGAAATATTCCGAAAGGAAATCCTCCAGCCATTTTACTGCATCAATATCGAGGTGGTTAGTCGGCTCATCGAGAAGAATAATATCCGGATTTCCAAAAAGAGCCTGCGCAAGAAGAACCTTCACCTTTTCGTTGCCCGAAAGAGAGGACATCTGCGAATAAAGTATGTCTTCGGAAAGACCCAGTCCCTGAATAAGCTTTGAAGCATCGGATTCAGCTTCCCAGCCGTTAAGCTCGGCAAATTCACCCTCAAGCTCGGAAGCCTTAACGCCGTCCTCTTCGGAAAAATCTTCTTTTGCATAAAGAGCTTCTTTCTCCTGCATAATTTCATAAAGACGGGCATTTCCCATTATAACCGTATCAAGAACCGTGTACTGATCGTAAGCGAAATGATCCTGCTTGAGAACGCTCAGGCGCTCTTCCTTGGGCATTGCGACTTCGCCTGAAGCCGGTTCAAGCTCTCCGCACAAAACACGCAGAAACGTAGATTTTCCCGCTCCATTTGCTCCGATAACACCGTAACAGTTTCCGTTTGTGAATTTTAAATTTACATTTTTAAAAAGAGTTGTTCCTCCGAACTGAACGCTGACATTGCTTACTGTAATCATATTGCCTCCAAAATATGTATTTCTATAATTATAACATATTTACCGGAATATGTAAAGCCAAAAATTATAATTTATCACGGCGACTACATTTACTTTTGATGTTATTTATCAAGGGGACGCTGCTCCCAACGGTCGCCCGTCCCCTTTGTCACTTCGTGACATTTCCCCACACTGTGGGGAATCACCCTTTGGAAACCCACAATTAAATTATTACAAATACCCCGTAAAGGGGTATTTGTAATAATTTATGAAGAATGCCCAAAAGGAAATACACTGTTCAGCAAGAAATTAAAGAAACAAAATCCACTTGATAAACATAAAAAAGTAAATACTGTTGCCCTGTATAATTAATACAGACTAAGCTTATCCCTGAGTTTCAGGCAGACTACTTATAAGATTCAGCTTATATTTCTGTATCGCAAGAGCATCGTTATTAGTAATTCCGTCGCCGTTTCCGGAAACATCGGCATTCTTTAAGCCCTTTTCTGTAATGGCAGTTTCAGATGTTCCTCCCAGACCGTATTTATCGGGATTTGAAAGAGACTGCATTATAAGAACGGCGTCCGACATATCAATTTCGCCGTCGCAGTTCGCATCGCCGTAAGCAAGATCATCATCAGAACCTGTTCCGGATTGCGTTGAATCGGGCGGTATTGGATTTCCTGAATAATAATCGGAAAGCGAGATTCCATTTCCGCCCTGTCCGAGCTTGATCTTGTGATCAAGACTGATAAATTTTCCGTTTTCGTCCTGCCAGAGAGCTTTTTCAACGAAATCATACTTCTCCAAGTCCCATTCTGCCCAGTTTGTTCCACCGGCAATAAGACCTCCTGTATCACTTGAGTTTTCATTAAAGCACCAGAAAGTATGGTGGATATGATTTTCTATCATAAGGTCACGAAGAGCCGTAAGCCACACTCTGTTTCGTCTGTCGGCATCATGCTCGTCATCCATAAATCCTCCCCACTCGCCCATAAGAAGCGGAGCTGTCTTATCCTCAATGATAAAAAACCAGTTATCGTGCCAGACATCCTTCATAAGCGTATCTTGACTGAATCCGCCATAAAACCATGTCTGATCGTAAACAAGCGGACCGTAATCGTGCGGAGAGTAAACAAGCTGGCTCTGATATTCTCCGAGATCTATCGGATAATCCTTTACTCCCCTGAAATTTCCTCCCCACCATGTTCCGTGATAATTGCTGTAGGGATAGGGAGGCTTTGAATAATCGCTTCCAATCGAATTCCAGTCTGCACCTTCTTCAAATTTCGGATATACTTCAATTCCCTCAACCATTATAAGAAGGTTGGGATTTTTTTCAAGAACGGCTTCCGCACCACGCTCTGCAGCATATTTCCAGTTATTCAGGTCAGTCGAGTCATCCCACTTTGCGAAATCACCCTCATCTTTTTTTCCATGAGGTTCGTTTTTCAGGTCGATAGCAAGAATGGTATCGTCATCCTTATAGTAATCGGCAACCCATGAAAGAGCCTCAAGCCAATCCTCAGTACTGTAATTATCATCATACCACAAAGGAAGCTGATGACCGTTTGAAGCCGTTGTTGCACAGTGAATATCTATCATGATCTTGATTCCGTTCTCTCTGCACCATTCAACAGCCTGATTCCATATATCGAAGCTGTATTTCGGAGTTCCGCCTTCAATTCCCTCAACAGTAAGCTCGGGGTTTTTCCACTCGTTTATCTTTACCATATAAGGATCCGGCTCGTTATTTTTCCACTGGAGCAGAATCTGAGTCGACATCGGAACACGAAGAAAATTGAAACCATGATCTGCTATTTCGTTGAGCATTTCATGCATATTTCGTGACCATACGCCATCGAAAACCTGTGTTGTAACATTGTAACCAAACCAGTTACATCCTGTAAGCCAAACAGGATTCCCATACATATCGACAATTTCTGCATTATCGTTAACGTGCAGCCAGTCATCATGATATGCATCGGGTTCCGCACCGTTTACAGATTTTTCAGGAGCAGTCCTGTAAAGCGGTATAAATGCAATAACTGAAGCAGCAACCGCTGCAAGGGATTTTTTAAGTAATAAATTCGCCATTTCATATTCTCCTTTCAAAGAACAATTTCATCAAATTTATTATACAATATCATTAATAATTTGTCAATATTTATCTTACAACTTAACAAAAAACTGCCGGAATAAATCCGGCAGTAATCTGCATCTTATTTTTTAACTAAACTTAAACCTCCGGCAGACTGTCTATAATTTCAAGTTTATATTTCTGAATAGCCAGTGCGTCGTTATTAGTAATTCCGTCGCCGTTTCCGGAAACATCGGCGTTTTTGATTCCCTGTTCAGTAATAGCAGTTTTATCAGTTCCGCCCAGACCGTATTTATCAGGATTTGAGAGGGACTGCATTACAAGGACGGCATCCGACATATCTATTTCGCCGTCGCAGTTTGCATCACCGGCAAGATACTCCTCACTTGAGCCGCTTTTATAAAGATCAGCCGGAAGCTCGTCAAGAGTAATGCAGTATTCGCTTTGATACATTTTTTTCAGCTCATCATAATCTTGATAAGCTTCACTGAGGAAAGCAGTACCACCATCTTCTCCGCCGTCGTACCAAGGGCAGAAATAGAGCCAGTTAGCATCTTCAATAATCATATTATCCATAGCAGGAACGGTATCATTTTCAGCCATTGCTACCATTTTTTTGCCATTGGTCAGATTAAACAGATAATCAAATTTGCCTGAAATCGCCAAAAGATTCGGACCGCTGCTCTTTCCGTCTCCTCTTTCGTTTTCAACATTATACTTATCGTATGCCACTATATCGACATATTCGTCTCCGGGATACCATGTATGAGAATTTGAATAATCATAGCTGTTAAATTCCCAGATAATATTGTGAAGATCATATTTCTCGGTCAGAGTTGTGTAAAGAAGCTTCCAGAGTTCCTTATAAACTTCTGCACCTCTGTCTCCCCACCAGAACCATGATGTACCGTCGCCGTAATGTCCCTCGTTGCCCTGTGCTTCGTGAAGAGGACGGAAAATGATCGGAATATTCTCATCCTGAAGCTTTTTAAGCTGTTCAGCAAGATCTTCCATAGCAAGCTCAAAATATTCACGTTCTTTTGTACCTTCTTTTAATACATTTTCAGTATTGAATGTACTTCCTGAAGCTTGATAGTTTTTATAGGTGCATTCTTTCCAATCAAGCGTATCGCCAATCTGATAATTATCAAAATCTATCGGAATGTTTATATGCCATGAAGCTGTAAGGATTCCATTTCTTTCCTTGACCCATGCAATACCACGCTCAGTCGAACCGTCATCCCAGCCGTAAAGAGGATTATAGTTCATAAAATCCAAACCTCTTATTGCCGGAATTTTTCCTGTCAGTTCTTCAAGAAATTCATTCTCCCATTCGTAATTATCCTTATGACCGCCCCCATAGATTTCCTGCTGACCAGCAATCGTATGCTTGCCATAAACGCTCTTGAGATATTTCATAAGAGCTTTTGCTTCAGGAGTAGCTTTCGAGTCACAAAGTTCATCTGTAGCAATTGAATAATCTTTCTTTTCAGCAACGGATATAGTTACAGTATCAATTGCTATATAACCATATTTATTAAGAAATTCAATAGTATTTTCTCCAGCTTTGAGACGTACAACTCCGAAATCAAAATCAATCCATTCAGGCGTATATGGTACAGTTTTGCTGTATTCCGAACCGTTTACAGCTATCGTTTCCATTCTGCCGCTTCCCTCTTTATCAAGAATCTGAGCAATTTTGGCAGAAACTTTATACATACCGTCTTCCGGAACTGTCACTTTAAAGCTAAGAGCATTTCCTGTAAGATAAGCAAATCCCTCTCCTGAATATCCGGGGATCTGATTTTCATAAATAGAAGTCCATAAAGTTGCTCCCTCAAGATTTTCACCCTCAATAGTATAAGGGAAACTTGTTGAAGCTGATGAAGTTTCACCTGCTGCGATTACTCCGAAAAGTCCGGATGAACCGCACTGAACGGCTGCCATTGCCGCAGCGGCAGCAAGTGAAACAGTGTTTTTCAGTTTTCTAGTCATTATCAAACTCTCCTTTTTTATTATATGTAAA
>ENA-UOJL01001954-UOJL01001954.1-human-gut-metagenome-genome-assembly--contig:-P47-NODE-1954-length-18868-cov-6.342316_pt1 | contig 18868 bp, 17 predicted proteins | sample MGYA00242347_ERZ723894 | MGnify/ENA metagenome assembly ERZ723894
AACCTGCGGCCTCGTGGTCCCAAACCACGCGCGCTACCAACTGCGCAACACCTCGATAAAGCTTCCCGCTGGGAAGCTGTTTTTATATTATACTTTATAAAGGGCGGCAGTGTCAACTGGTTTACTCAACGTATACCTTTGCCAAACCGCCTTCGCTGGTCTCACGATATTTGCTGAACAGATCCCGGCCTGTCTCGTACATGGTCTTTACCACCATGTCAAAGGAGATTTTCCGGGTGTAGGTCAGGAAGTTGGCCAAGCTCAGCGCGTTTATGGCACGCATGGCCGCCACAGCGTTTCGCTCGATGCAGGGGATCTGCACCAGCCCGCCAATGGGGTCACAGGTCAGCCCCAAGTGATGCTCCATGGCCACTTCCGCCGCATATTCGATCTGGTCCAGGTCCATATGGTAAAGTTCCGCCAAGGCTGCCGCCGCCATGGAACAAGCACTGCCGATCTCCGCTTGACAGCCGCATTCCGCCCCGGAAATGGAAGCGTTGGTCTTGATGACGTTCCCCACAACTCCCGCAGCTGCCAAGGCGTGAAGCACGTCCTGGTCGGAAAATCCCTGCTGCTCTTGTTTGAACAAAAGCACCGCCGGAAGCACTCCCGACGCGCCGCAGGTTGGCGCTGTAACCACCATTCCACCGCTGGCGTTCTCTTCGCTCACCGCAAAGGCATAGGAACAGACTTTCCGGTTTTCCCGGGTCTCCGCGCTTTCGTCCATGTGGCGCTGGCGCACCAGGTACTTGGCCTTCCGCTGAACACCCAGGCCGCCGTGAAGCACCCCTTCCGTGTTCAACCCATTGTACACCGTGCTCTTCATCTGCTTCCACACGTCCCGCAGATAATCCCAGATCTCCGGCCCTTCAAATTCCTCCACAAACTGCCAAAGATATTTCCCGTTCTGCTGGCAGTATTCCTTGATGTCCTGGAAGGTGCTCAAGGGGTAGATATCCTGAGGCGCCACAGAGGGCTTGCCCTCGATCTCGATCTTTCCCCCTCCTACGCTGAACACACGCCACTGGCCCAAGGATTTCTCCCCGGAAAACGCTTCCAGCGTCATGGTATTGGGATGGGGTAAGCTTTCTTCCGGGGTTTCCGTGTCAAAACGGATATCCGTGGGCAGAGGCGCGAACGCATCTTGGATGGCCACATCGGTCAAATGGCCTTTCCCGGTTTTGGCCAGAGAACCATACAACACCACCTGAAACCGGTCCCCTTGGGGGAATTCCTCCCGAAACAGGGCCGCCGCGTGGGAAGGTCCCATGGTGTGGGAGCTGGAAGGCCCCCGTCCGATGCGGTACAATTCGCGCAATGATTCCATAAAGCAATACCCCCAAATCACCAGAAATCTCTTTTCATTCTCCCACAAAGCGGGAGGAAAATCAAGGGTTTTCCAAAAAGCCCGTTTTTTTACTCCAGCACGGAATACACCAAGTTTTCCCAACGCAGTTTGGTGCCCACATCCACACCGTCTGGCAAAAGCGCCATGGCGATCATCATCGGCTCGCCGCTGTCATAGATGTCCGTCCGACGCAGGTAGGCGTAATCCCCTTCGATGCTTTCCACCACATATTCATAAGGTCCCATGAAACATTCTCCTCTCTGCCGGTTTTCTTCCATCCTACCTTATCTTCCCCAAAAACGCAAGCCATCTTTCCGCCCGTACCTTGACAAACGGGAATTTTCTGAGATAATGAATTTCAGATGTTATTTTCTTTTCAGAAAGGATGGCCCTTTTTATGGAACTTGTTCAATTTCAGCCGATTCCGGATTCCGCCGGCCAGGTCACTGGCTATTTGCATACCCCCATCCAGGAAATGGAAAACCGCCGGGAAACTTTCCCCACGGTCGTCCTTTGCCCCGGCGGCGCGTACGCCTTCTGCTCCCAGAGAGAAGCTGACCCGGTTGCCCTGCGCTTCTTTGCCCGGGGATATCAGGTTTTCACTTTGCTCTACTCCGTGGGAGAACAGGCAAAAGATTTCCGCCCCTTGAAGGAGCTTTCCGAAACCTTCCGTTTGATTCGGGAAAACGCTGAAAAGTACCATGTGGACCCGGATAAAATGGCTGTGTGCGGCTTTTCCGCCGGCGGCCATTTGGCAGCTTCCCTGGGCACCATGTGGAATGACCCGGAACTGCTGAAGGTCTACGACAACCAGGGCGGCAAAAACAAGCCCAATGCCATGATCCTGTGCTATCCCGTCATCACCGCCGATGAATTCGCCCATGTGATGTCCATTGAAAACGTCAGCGGCTGCAAGCGGGGAACCCCTGGGTATGAATATTTCTCCCTGGACAAGCATGTTTCCAAAGATACCTGCCCCGCCTTTTTGTGGCACACCATAGAAGACGACGCCGTACCTGTGGAAAACAGCATGAAGATGCTGGCCGCTCTTCACAAAGCCGGTATCTCCGCCGAAGCCCACTTCTTCCCCCACGGCGTTCACGGCCTGTCCGTGTGCACCGAGGAGACCGGTTCTCGGGACGATTACAACGCCCGGTGGATGGATCTGGCCCTGACTTGGCTGGACAACACCTTTGAGTACCATCTGTAAGGACATTTTCTCATAGAAAAACAGATCCCCCGGCTGAGGAGTTCTCTCCCTCCGGGGGATTTTTCTGTCCGGAGGCCCCGCTTTAAAAGCATATTGGATAAAAAAGATTGTTTCTTTTCTGAAAATCTGGTACTATAGGCTTGACAAGTTATGCCTTGTCAAATCAAATTCCACGTGGGAATTGGGATGGGAGGAAAAGCAAATGACGGTGAACAAAGAGAGGATCGCTGGGACATTTGCACAACTGGTGGAAGTGGATTCCCCCAGCCGCCACGAACGGCGCATGGCGGATACTTTGAAAAAACTGTACGGAGAGTTGGGGATCGTTCTGAAAGAGGACGACGCGGGCCCAGCTTTTGGGGGCGACACTGGGAACCTGTTTGGAAAAGTAAAGGGCCAGCTGCCGGGAAGCCCTTTGCTGTTTTCCGCTCACATGGACACCGTGGAACCCTCCCAGGGGAAAAAAGCAGTTTTTCACCCCGATGGGAAAATCACCAGCAACGGCAAAACGGTTTTGGGCGCGGATGATCTGGGCGGATTGACTGCCATTTTGGAGGCGGTCCGTTGGCTGCAAGAGACCGGTACTCCTCACCGCGACCTGGAGCTGATGTTCTCCCCTTCGGAAGAGCGCTTTTCCGAAGGCACGCACCAGTTCGACTTCAGCCGGTGCCAGGCAAAAATGGGGTACATTCTGGACTTGTCCGAAGAAATGGGGGCGGCGGCTGTCCGCGCTCCTGGATGCGTCCATTTCTGGCTGACCGTCCACGGAAAAGCGGCCCATGCGGGATTCAACCCGGAGGACGGCATCCACGCCATTTCCATTGCGGCCCACGCCCTGTCGAAATTGCAGTTCGGCCACACGGACCCGGTGACCACCGTCAACATTGGGGTGATCCACGGCGGGCTGATGGCCAACATCGTTCCGGAACAGTGCCAGTTGGAAGGGGAGATCCGTTCCTACCAGGAAACCAGAATCCAAGAAGAGCTGGACCATATTCTGGCCGTTTTCCAAGAGGCAGCTAGCCATCAGGGCGGCAGCGTCACCATGGAACACCAGTGGTGCTACAAGCCTTTGAACACTCCGGAGGACGCCGCCGTGGTAGCCCATTACCGGAAAGCCTGCGAAAAAGTGGGGCTGCCTGTCAAATTGGTGGGGACCTTCGGCATGAGCGACTGCAACCACCTTCCCCAGCACGGTCTGGAAGGAATCGTGGTGTCGTCGGCCATGTGGAACTGCCATTCCACCCAGGAATACACCACCCTTTCTTCCCTTTGCCAGCTCACCCAACTGGTGATTGCTCTGATGACCGGGGAGGAGCTTCCGGCCCGGAAATAGGCTTTCTAAAAGGAACACACAACTTTACAGTTGAGAAAAAAGAGTTCTCGTGCTATAATATATCAGTTGCGCGGGGCTCTTTTTGTCTGGGAAAATCCCTTCAAAAAAAACGCCTTAACGCAATCTGCGGCACCCTCGTAAGGGTTTGCCCAGAACCGTTTTCGATAGATATTGCAAGTGCCCGGACGGGTCTCCCCTTTCCCCTGTTTTTGGCCCTTCCGCTCTTGTATTTAAATTTACACCGTATACAATATTTCGGTTTAAGGGAGATCTGAGACAAATGAAATTAGGTATCGTGGGACTGCCCAACGTGGGCAAGAGCACTTTGTTCAACGCCATCACCAACGCGGGAGCCCAGTCGGCAAACTATCCCTTCTGCACCATCGAACCCAACGTGGGTGTGGTGGCCGTTCCCGACAAGCGTCTGGACAAGCTGGCGGAAATGTACGAGCCGGAAAAATTCACCCCTGCCACCATCGAGTTCGTGGATATTGCCGGTCTGGTGAAGGGCGCTTCCAAGGGAGAAGGGCTGGGCAACAAGTTCCTGTCCAACATCCGGGAAGTGGACGCCATTGTCCATGTGGTGCGCTGCTTCGAAAACGACGACATCGTCCACGTGGAAGGCAGCATCGATCCCCGCCGGGATATTGAAACCATCGACCTGGAGCTGGTACTTTCCGACTTGGAAGTGCTGGACCGGCGCATTGACAAGACCAAAAAAATGCTGAAGGCCGATAAAAAATACCAGACCGAGCTGGACTTCCTGGAGCGGGTTCACGACGCTTTGGAAGCAGGCAAATCCGCCCGGAGTGTGGAATGCACTGAGGAAGAAGCGGAGATTCTCTCCACCGTATCCCTGCTCACCAACAAACCCATCATTTTCGCCGCCAACATGAGCGAGGACGATTTCCGGGATGGGGTGGAAAACAACAAGTATTTCCAAGTGGTGGAAGAATTTGCCAAGTCTGAGCACGCCGCTGTGCTGCCCATTTGCGCTGAGATCGAAGCGGAGATCTCCGGCATGGAGCCGGAAGAGAAGAAACTCTTCCTCAGCGATATGGGATTGGAAGAATCCGGCTTGGACCGTTTGATCACCGCTTGCTACTCCCTGCTGGGATTGATTTCCTATCTGACCGCAGGCAAACCGGAAGTTCGCGCCTGGACCATCAAAAAGGGCACCAAGGCTCCCCAGGCCGCCGGCAAGATCCACTCGGACTTTGAGCGGGGCTTTATCCGTGCGGAAGTCATCGGTTTTGACGAGCTGATGGAGTGCGGTTCCATGGCCGCTGCCAAGGAAAAGGGCCTGGTCCGCAGCGAGGGCAAAGATTATGTGATGCAGGACGGCGATATCGTTCTGTTCCGGTTTAACGTCTAAGTCCGGGGTCTTCACTCCGGCCGGTCCTGAACGGTGGCCGCCGGCGACCAGGACCCGGAGGGAACAAGCCTCGTTTTGGGGCGGCAGCTTTGCCGCGCCGTGCCCATTGATGTGGCAGAACCCTCTGCTTGGGGAAAGGAGATTCTCTATGGAATGGCTTGTTTGGATCGTTTTATTCATTTTCATTCTGGCATGTGTGCTCTACTTTGTCGTCAAGGCCGCAGTGCGGGACGGCATGCTGGCCTATGACCAGATCAAGCGCCAGGAAGAACAAGCCGGGGAACAGGGACAATCCCAACCAAATGAAAAAGCAAATGAAAAAGAGGATGGCTAATTGCCATCCTCTTTCTTTATTTTCCTTCCATGCTCTTTAAGTAATTGATCTTGTAGTTGATCTTCTCCAAGTGCTTTTTCAGCTCTTCGATCCCCTCCAGCACATGGGCCCAATGCTCTTCAAAGATCCGAAGCCGCTCCTCCAGGGTTTCGTCCCCCTGCTCCACCAAGTCGAAATACCGCTTGATATCCTTTAAGGGCATACCGGTACTCTTTAAACACAGGGCCATTTCCAACTGCCCCATGTTTTCTTCCGTATACACCCGGATGCCATTCTTGGTGCGCTCCGGATGGATGATCCCTTCCTTTTCGTAAAACCGCAGGGTGTGAGGCTCGATTCCAAAATGCTCCGCCGCCTGGGAGATGCTGTATCCTTCCATCATTTTCCTCCATTCCGCCAGGCCTTCCCAGCTTTAAACTGCACTTTAAGTTTAAACCCCTGGGACAGCTTTGTCAACGCGTTTTTCCGGTGCATACCACTTCGTTGTATTTTTATACAAATAATATCTGGAAATACCCGGATAATTCCCTATATGACCCCCTTGCAAACTGTGAAAATAGTTGTATAATGTGTATATTCCCTACAACGGAAAACCAAACGACCTAAGGAGAGAGAAATCATGAAGAAAATCGCGACACTCTTGGCGGCTCTCATGCTGATGACCGCTGCTTTTGCTGGCTGCGGCAACACCGACTCCGGTTCTTCCACCGCTTCCGGTGAGTCTTCCACCACCAGCGAATCCTCCGTGGTTGAGGAAAGCTCTACGGCTTCCGAATCCAGCGAAGAGGCTTCCACCACCGAGACCGGTGACTACGGCGACTTTACCACCATTGAGGAAGGCAAGCTGATCATGTCCACCAACGCTCAGTTCCCTCCCTACGAGATGGTTGCTGACGGCGAAGGCTTCAACGGCACCGGTTTTGAGGGCATCGACGTGGAGATCGCTTCCGCTATTGCTGACAAGCTGGGCCTGGAACTCCAGATCGACGACATGGAGTTCGACTCCGCTCTGCTGGCTGTACAGAACAACACCGCTGACGTGATGCTGGCCGGCCTGTCCTACTCTGAAGAGCGTGACGAGGTTGTGGACTTCACCACCAGCTATGCCACCGGCGTACAGGTGGTTATCGTGAAGGAAGGCTCCGACGTGACCATGGACAACCTGGGCGAAAAGATGATCGGCACCCAGCGCGGCACCACCGGTTACATCTACGCTTCTGACACTCCCGAGAACGGCGGCTACGGCGAGGACCACGTGCAGGCTTACGACAACGGCGCCACTGCTGTGCAGGCTCTGGTAAACGGCCAGATCGACGCTGTGATCATCGACCAGGCTCCCGCTGAAGAATATGTGGCTGCCAACGATGGCCTGACCATCCTCCCCGGCAACTGGGTGGAAGAGCAGTACTGCGCTGCTGTGGATGAAGGCAACACCGCTCTGCTCAATGCCATCGACACCGCTCTTCAGGAGCTGATCAAGGACGGCACCGTGCAGGAGATCCTGGACAAGTACATCACTGCTGAATAAGCAACGCTGAACAAGCGCTTCACATACTTCCGCAAAAGGAGCGGCCTGGGCCGCTCTTTTTGCCATATTCCGGGTAATGAGAGAGGAGTGGGCAAATGAACTTTACCCAGATATACGAACAGTTCTCCGCCCTGGAGGACCCCGGCTTCTGGCAGCAATCCTACATGAATTTCTACCGGGCCTGGTTTGAGGGCAACCGCTGGCAGCAGTATTTAGAGGGTCTGGGCACCACCGTGCTGGTGACCATCTTGGCCCTGTGCATTGGCGTGGTGCTGGGCGTTCTGGTGGCCGTGATCCGCACCGGTCACGACCAGCAGCGCAAAGGCCACCACAACCCCGTTTTGGCCGTGCTGAACCTGATCTGCAAAATCTATGTCACCGTCATCCGTGGCACCCCCATGATGGTCCAGCTGCTGATCATGGGCTTTGTGGTCTTTAAGTCCAGCCGGAACTTCACTTTGGTAGGCGCCCTGTCTTTGGGCATCAACTCCGGAGCCTATGTGGCGGAAATCATCCGGGGCGGCTTGATGAGCCTGGACCCCGGCCAGTCCGAGGCCGGCCGGTCTTTGGGACTGGGCTATCTGGACACCATGCGGTTTATCGTGGTGCCCCAAGCCTTTAAGGCCATTCTGCCCGCTCTGGGCAACGAATTTATCACCTTGCTGAAAGACACCTCCCTGATCTCCGTGGTGGCCGGCAAGGAGATCGTTTACTTCGCTCAGGCCATTGTGTCCCGCACCTACGAGGCCATGTGGCCCTATCTCATCACCGCAGCCATGTACCTGGTCCTGGTGCTGATCTTCACCTGGCTTCAGGGCAAGCTGGAAAGGAGGTTGCGTGCAAGTGATCGACGTTAAAAATCTGGAAAAATCTTATGAAGGCCACCAGGTCTTGAAAGGGATCAACGAGCACATTTACAAAGGGGAAAAAGTGGCCATCATCGGGCCTTCCGGCTCGGGCAAATCCACCTTTCTGCGGTGTTTGAACCTGCTGGAAGAACCCACCAGCGGCACTATTACTTTTGAGGGTGTGGACATCACCGATCCCAAAAACGACATCAACAAGCTCCGTGCCAGGATGGGCATGGTGTTCCAGCAGTTCAACCTGTTCCCCCACATGACCGTGAAGCAGAACATCACCTTGGCCCCGGTACGGCTGAAGCTGATGACCAAGTCCGAAGCCGATAAAAAGGCCATGGAACTTCTGGAACGGGTAGGATTGCCGGACAAAGCCACCGCCTATCCCAAACAGCTTTCCGGCGGCCAGCAGCAGCGTATTGCCATTGCCCGTGCTCTGGCTATGAACCCGGACGTAATGCTCTTTGACGAACCCACTTCCGCACTGGACCCTGAAATGGTGGGCGAAGTGCTGGAGATCATGAAAGAGCTGGCCGACGACGGCATGACCATGGTGGTGGTCACCCACGAAATGGGCTTTGCCCGCTCTGTGGCTACACGGGTGCTGTTCATGGACGAAGGGGTTATCGCCGAGCAGAACAGACCGGAAGCCTTTTTCACCAATCCCAAGAATCCCCGGTTAAAAGAATTTCTCTCCAAAGTTCTATAAATTCCACAAATGGAAAAAGGGTCGGACACACTGTCCGGCCCTTTTTTTGACCCCTGGTGGATTCCCCCTTCTCCGCAGAAGAGAGCCACACAAGGAAGAAAGTAAAACAAAAACGGCAACCGGGAAAATCCCGGCTGCCGCCTTTTTTTATAAATGAGGAGAGGTTGAAATTAAGGTAAATCGCAGAAGAAAGAGAATCTTACTGGCAGTTCTTCTTCAGAGTTTCCAGCTGATTCTTCAGTTCCTCAGGCAGCTTGTCGCCGAACTGCTTGTAGAACTCTTCGATACCCTCGGCTTCCTTTGCCCAAGCAGCCTTGTCCACTTCCAGAATGGACTTCAAGGTGTCGATGGAGAAGTCGTTCATGCCTTCCAGGTTGATGTCCTCAGCATAAGGCACATAGCCGATAGCGGTCTCCTGAGCGTCGACCTTGCCTTCGCAGCGCTTCAAGATCCACTCCAGCACGCGGAAGTTGTCGCCGAAACCGGGCCACATGAAATGGCCTTCCTCGTCCAGACGGAACCAGTTCACGTTGAAGATCTTGGGAGCATTCTCGCCCAGCTTCTCGCCCATCTCGAACCAATGCTTGAAGTAGTCGCCCATATGATAGCCGCAGAAGGGCAGCATAGCCATAGGATCACGACGGACAACGCCCACAGCGCCGGTAGCGGCAGCAGTGGTCTCGGAAGCCATGATGGAGCCTACGAACACACCGTTGTTCCAATCGCGGGACTGATACACCAGAGGAGTGGTCTGAGCACGACGGCCGCCGAAGATGATAGCGGAGATCGGCACGCCCTCGCCCTTATCGAACTCGGGGCTGATGCAGGGGCAGTTCTTAGCAGGCGCAGTAAAGCGGCTGTTGGGATGAGCACCCTTCTGATCGGAGGTCTTGCCATTCCAGGGCTCGCCCTTCCAGTTGAGAGCGTTCTCAGGCGGATTCTTGTCCAGGCCTTCCCACCACACAGTGTTGTCGTCCAGGTTGTGGGCAACGTTGGTGAAGATGGTACCCTTCTGAGTGGAGATCAGAGCGTTGGGGTTGGACTTCATGTTGGTGCCGGGAGCCACGCCGAAGAAGCCGTTCTCGGGGTTGATGGCATACAGCTTGCCATCGGCGCCCTGACGCATCCAAGCGATGTCGTCGCCAACAGTCCAAACCTTGTAGCCCTTGTTGCGGTAGCCTTCCGGCGGGATGAGCATGGCCAGGTTGGTCTTGCCGCAAGCGGACGGGAACGCGGCGGACACATACTTGACTTCGCCCTGGGGATTCTCAATGCCCAGGATCAGCATATGCTCAGCCATCCAGCCCTCGTTCTTGCCCAGGTAGGAAGCGATACGCAGAGCGAAGCACTTCTTGCCCAGCAGCACGTTGCCGCCGTAACCGGAGTTCACGCTGATGATATAGTTGTCTTCGGGGAAGTGGCAAATATAGCGCTTCTCCTCGTCAATGTCGCACTTGCAGTGCAGACCCTTGACCCAATCTTCGCTGTCGCCCAGCACGTCCAGCACAGCCTGTCCAACACGGGTCATGATGGCCATGTTCAGAACAACGTAGATGGAGTCGGTCACTTCCAGGCCGATCTTGGCCAGAGGAGAACCGATGGGGCCCATGGAATAGGGGATCACGTACATGGTACGGCCCTTGTAGCTGCCGCGAGCAATGTCGAACAGCATCTTGTAAGCGGCCTGGGGCTCCATCCAGTGGTTGGTGGGGCCTGCGTCCTCTTCCTTGCGAGCGCAGATGAAGGTACGGCCTTCCACACGGGCAACGTCGTTGACGGCGGTGCGGTGCAGATAGCAGCCGGGCAGCTTCTCCTCGTTCAGTTTGATCATTTCGCCAGTCTGGCAAGCCTGCTTGCGCAGCTCTTCCAGCTGTTCCTCGGAACCGTCAATCCACACGACTTCGTCGGGGGTGACAAGCTCCTTCATTTCTTCGAGCCAGTTCAAAACGGACTTGTTGTTAGTCATTTTGTATTTGTCTCCTTTCGCCCAATGGCAAAATTCTGCTCGTCTTCCAGTTTCTATTCTATCACAGTGGTGCCGAAGAATCAATGACCAATTTGTTAAAAGAACAGCAAAGTTCTATTTTCCCTTCTCTATTTTGCCCTTCTTCTTTCCGGAAGGATAAGGTTCCCGGCAATCGGTGCGGCCCAGCAGGTAATCCACGCTGGTCCCGTAATACTCCGCCAGTTTGAGCAGCACCTGGGTGGGCAGATCGTTTTCCCCTGTCTCATATTTGGAATACCGTGTGTGGCTGATGTTCTAAAGCTCTGCATCCTTGGTCTGGGTGAGGTCCCGGTCCTCCCGCAGATCCCTCAGCCGTGGATACATACAAATCACCTCACCGGTATTGTATGTAATCTGTTTCAGGGTATTGATTTTTAACCTGTTTTAGATTATAATAACATTGTTTTCAGGGGATTTCACTTTCCATGACGGCCTCTGAAAAAAGCACCCGGTATCTCCCATTCAAGATACCGGGTGCGCTTTATTCCTCCGGCAAAAGGACCACATGGCCCTCCTGGCGGGTTTTATTCATGTCGATCAGCCGCTGATTCTCGCTGCCCCGGAAACGCAGTTCCAGGTTCCGCTGCTCCAAAATAAACGGCCCATCGATCAGCACATCCACTTCAGCCAACAGTCCGTTGATCGCAGGATCGTTTTTCTCCAAAAGCTGCTCATAGGTCCATCCGGTAAACACCGTCACGTCTTTTCCCGCCTGATGAACCAGCTTGGCCAGCTCCGTCAAAGGCTCCGGCTGGCAGAATGGCTCGCCGCCGCTGAACGTCATCCCTTTCAGGATGGGGTCCTTCTGAAAATCCTCAAACAAGGCTTCCGGAGTGGTTTTCTGGCCTCCTTCAAAAGTCCAGGTCTGAGGGTTGTGACAACCCGGACAATGATGGGGACAGCCCTGGGTGAACACGGTATAGCGGATGCCCCGCCCGTCCACAATGGACTCTTTCACCACACCTGCAATGTTCAATTCCACAATGCTTCCTCCTTGCGCAAAGACCGGGTGGGTCGCCCCATCCGGTCTTTTTTTCACAGTGTAAACTCTTTTCCTGAAAAGCCCGCCCGGTCCGTCATTTCATAGGTCAGGGGCGTCAGGGTCACGTACCCCGCCAGCAGCAGGGTGCGGTCGTTCTCTTCCGTTTCCTGTTGGTAGCCGTCTTCGTGAGTGGACCAGAAATACCGTTTTCCCATGGGGGAAACACGTTCTTCATACTGGCCCAGCCACATGGCCTGTCCCTGGTTGGTCCACCTTACGCCTTTGATCTCTTCAAAGGGCAAGGCGGGAACATTGATATTCAATGTCTGCCGCACATCTTTTTCCAGGTCTATCTGGGCAAACAGCCTAAGAAACACCCGCACTACCGTATCCTTGTCCGCCTCTTGAGGGGCAGACAGGGCAATGGATTTCACGCCCATCTTCGCGCCTTCCAGCGCGGCGGAAACCGTGCCGGAATAAGGCAGGTCACCGGCAGTATTGATGCCATAGTTGGGCCCGGAGACCACCAGATCCACCTTGCTCCCTGCCAAGGACTTGATCCCCAGCTGGGTGCAATCCGCCGGCGTACCGGAACAACTGTAGGCGGCGATCCGGTCCCAGGCGTACTCCTTTACAAAAAGGGGGTCTCGGGTGGTGATGGCATGGCCCACAGCGGAACGTTCCCGGTCGGGAGCCACCACAGTGACCTGGTGCCCTGCTTGTTTCAGGGCTTCCGCCAGGGTCCTGAGCCCCGGGGACTGAATCCCATCATCGTTGACCAGCAGGATATTCATCTTACAGGTTGGAGAGGGTATGCTTTACACGGTCACGCTCTTCGGCGCGCTTTGCGTTGTTCCAACGGTCAATGGTGCCCACCAGGTAACCGGTGATACGGCGGATGCGTTCGAAGTCCTGGCCCTCGCCCACCAAAATCTGTTCTTTCTTTTCAGCAACTGCGTTTTTAGCCATGGTAGAATCCTCCTTATTCTCAATAAAAAATCCAATCGGTTTTGAAATCAAATTTAATAACGGTTCTTATTTTATCAGAGATCCGTTTCCGCGTCAAGACATTTTCCGCGAAAACCTGGAAAGCACTCTTGCCCAAAAAGTGTCAGAGCGGTCCGCCGGGCAAAACCCTTTAGCGGATCAGGCAGGAATAATCGGGCACGTCGTGGTACTTCTTCCGCAGCTCCTGGAGTTTCTCCAGAGGCACGCCTTCTCCGGCATGACGGCCGCAGCGGGGGCACACATCGTCGATGATGCCGTTATAGCCGCAGACCGGGTCACGGTCCACCGGATGGTTCACAGAACCATATCCAATGCCCGCTTCCTTCATGCAGCGGATGACGCTTTCAAAGGCGTCGATATTCTTGCACACGTCCCCATCCAATTCCACATAGCTGATGTGGCCGGCGTTGGTCAAGGCGTGGAAGGGAGCTTCCTTCTTGATCTTCTCAAAGGCGCTGATGGGATAATACACCGGGATGTGGAAGGAGTTGGTGTAATAGTCCCGATCGGTCACGCCGGGGATCTTTCCATATTTCTTCTGGTCGATACGGACAAAGCGTCCGGAAAGGCCTTCGGCGGGAGTGGCCAACAAGGTGAAGTTCAGACCAGTCTTTTTGGACTCGTCGTCCATCCGCTTGCGCATGTGAGAAATGATCTCATAGCCCAGCTTGTAGCTTTCCTCACTCTCGCCGTGGTGCTTACCGGTCAGGGCCACCAGCGTCTCTGCCAAACCGATGAAGCCCACGGAGAGGGTGCCGTGCTTCAGCACTTCGGCCACAGAGTCGTTGCGGTCCAGCTTTTCCGAATCGATCCAAACACCCTGTCCCATGAGGAAGGGATAGTTATACGCTTTTTTGCTGCACTGGATCTTGAACCGATGCAACAGCTGCTCAATGCAAAGATCGATGCGCTGGTCCAAAATCTCGTAGAACTTCTTCACGTCCTTATGTGCCTCGATGCCGATCCGGGGCAGGTTGATGGACGTAAAGCTCAGGTTGCCACGGCCGCAGGTCACTTCCCGCTTGGGATCGTGAACATTGCCCATCACACGGGTACGGCAGCCCATATAGGCCACTTCCGTGTCGTAATCGCCGGGCTTGTAATATTGCAGGTTGAAGGGGGCGTCCAGGAAGCTGAAATTGGGGAACAGCCGCTTGGCGGATACCCGCATGGCCAGCTTGAACAAATCGTAGTTGGGATCGCCCTCGTTGTAGTTGACACCTTCTTTTACCTTGAAGATCTGCACCGGGAAAATGGGGGTTTCCCCATCGCCCAGGCCGGCTTCTGTGGCCAGCAACAGGTTGCGGATCACCATCCGGCCCTGCTCGGAGGTATCGGTGCCGTAGTTCAAAGAGCTGAAGGGCACCTGAGCGCCTGCACGGGAGTTCATGGTGTTCAGGTTGTGCACCAGAGCTTCCATGGCCTGGTAGGTGGCTTTGTCCGTCTCACGCCAAGCGGTCTCGTTGGCGTACTTGGTAGCGTTCAAAGCCTCTTCCTCGGTGATCTCCTCAAAGCCGTTTTCCCGCTGATGACGGGGCAGGTACTCCACCACTTTCTGCGCGTACTCCTGGACCTGGTCCATGTTCACCCGGTCTCCCACGTTCTCTTTCACGTTCTCCACCATGGCCTTGACCTGGTCGAAGGGCATGCCCTTGGTCACCTGGAAATACTGGATAAGCGCTGTGAAATACTCTTTGGAGAAGGTCTTGTCCACACCTTCGGCCATGGCGTAATCAAAGTTGGGCACGCTCTGGCCGCCGTGCATTTCGTTCTGGTTGGCCTGGATGGCGATGCAAGCCAGGGCCGCGTAGCTGGAAATGGCGTTGGGCTCCCGCAGATAGCCGTGACCGGTGGAAAAGCCGTTGTGGAACAGCTTGATCAAATCGATCTGGCAGCAGGTTTCCGTCAAGGTGTAGAAGTCTTTATCGTGAATGTGAATATCCCCTTCGGCATGGGCCTTTGCGATGTGAGGGGGAATGACGTATTTATCGTAGAAGCTCTTGGCGCCCTCGGAACCGTACTTGAGCATGGTGCCCATGGCGGTATCCGCGTTGATGTTGGCATTTTCCCGCTTCAGGTCCACGTCTTCGGCACGGACAAAGGTCAGGGCCGAATAGATCTTTACCAGTTCGTCGTCCATTTCACGAAGCTTCTGGTGCTCCGCCCGGTACAAGATATAGGCCTTTGCGGTTTTGGCGTAATCGGCGGCAATAAGCTTTTCCTCCACCACGTCCTGGATCTGCTCCACCGTGGGGATGGTCTTCATTTTTTCCAGCTGCTCCACCACCGCTCGGGTCAGCTGGTCCAACTGTTGGTCACTCATTTTTTCGGTAGCGTTGCGCACGTTGGCCTTGAAAATGGCGCCACGTATTTTTGATGCGTCAAAGGGAACCTTTTCCCCACTGCGCTTGATGATGGTCTTCAGCATGGCATTTTTCCTCTTTCCCTGTTACTTCTGCTCCCTGTCGCCTGCGATGCGCGGACGGCTATAGGAGAAGCATCCTCCCCCAGCACTTCTGGGAGAGGACGCTTTTTATTATATCCAAAATGGCCCACTCTGTCAACAGCAAATGGCAAGAAAAACACAAGATATTGTGCCTTGCATAATTATAAGCCTAATTTACCCCAAAATGTATGCCCCCAGCCATGTTTCACACCAGGGCCGGGGGCACACTTTTTCAGGGAATATCCGTGTTTTCGCTTACTGCTCTTCCGGATGTTCCACGATGGCGATATTCAATTCTTCCAACTGGCTGGGCTCTACGGCTGCCGGGGCGTCCATCATCAGGTCCTGGGCGCTCTTGTTCATGGGGAAGGCGATGACCTCCCGAATGGAACTTTCGCCGCACAGCAGCATGACCATCCGGTCCACGCCGGGAGCGATTCCCGCATGTGGCGGTGCTCCGTAGCAGAAAGCGTTGTACATGGCGGGGAATTTGGCCTTCACATCCTCTTCGCCCAAGCCCACCAGCTCAAAAGCTTTCACCATGATCTCCGGGTCGTGGTTCCGCACAGCGCCGGAGGAAAGCTCCACGCCGTTGCACACCAAGTCGTACTGCTCCGCCAAAATGGTCAAGGGGTCAATCTCCCCCCGTTCCGCTTTCAGCAACGCTTCCAGACCGCCGGAAGGCATGGAGAAGGGGTTGTGGCAGAATTCCAGCTTGCCGGACTCTTCCCCAATCTCGAACATGGGGAAATCCACGATCCAGCAGAACTCGTACCGCTCCTGGTCTATATGGCCTTCGCACTGGACGCCTGCCAGTTTGACCATCACGCCGGAGGTCTTCCACACCTGGGAACGGGTACCGGCACACAGCAGCACCAGGGTGTCGTTTTCCAGAGCCAGTTCCGACTTCACCTTTTCCACCAAGGCCGAGTCGGCGTTGATAAACTTGGCGATGCCGCCCACGATCTCACCCTTGTCGTCCACACGGAACCAATAGGGCTTCTGTCCTGCCTGGACTTCCACATCGGCGCACAGCTTATCGATAGCTTTCCGGGTCAACTTGCAGCCGGACACGGGCACGGCTTTGATCAGGTTGCCGCCCTCGAAAGGCCCAAAGCCGCAGCCGCACAGCAGCTCGGTCACGTCCTTCACTCGCAGGTCAATCCGCAGGTCGGGCTTATCAGAGCCGAACTCCTCCATGGCCTGGAGGTAAGGGATCCGGCGGAAAGGCGCCTGGGAAGCAATATTGTAAGCGCCGTATTTGGCGAAAATGGGAGGCAGCACCTGCTCCAGCACGGCGAACACGTCTTCCTGACCGGCAAAAGCCATTTCCATGTCCAACTGGTAGAACTCGCCGGGGGAACGGTCGCCACGGGCGTCCTCGTCCCGGAAGCAGGGGGCGATCTGGAAATACTTGTCAAAACCGGAGGTCATCAGCAGCTGCTTGAACTGCTGGGGAGCCTGGGGCAGAGCATAGAACTTGCCCGGATGCTTCCGGGAAGGCACCAGGTAATCCCGTGCGCCCTCGGGAGAGGACGCGGTAAGGATGGGGGTGGTGATCTCCATAAAGCCCTGGTCCTCCATGGCATGGCGCAGGGCGGACACCACCTGGCTGCGCAGCACAATGTTCTTTTTCACCTGGGGATTGCGCAGGTCCAGATAACGGTATTTCAGTCTTGCGTCCTCGCCGGCGTCCTTGGAATAGTTGATCTCAAAGGGCAGCTCGTTATAGCGGCAGCGGCCCAACACCTGGATCTGGGTGGGAGCCACCTCGATGTCGCCGGTGGGCAGCTTGGGGTTCTTGCTGGTACGTTCCCGCACCAGACCGGTCACAGCGATGGTGCTTTCCTTATTCAGCGCCTTCACCTGCTCCATCATTTCTTCGGTCTCCACCACTACCTGGGTGGTGCCGTAAAAGTCCCGGAGAACCAGGAAGCCAAAATTGCTTCCCACTTCCCGCAGGTTTTCCATCCAACCCGCCAGGGTGACGGTCTGGCCCACGTGCTCCATCCGCAGTTCCCCGCAGGTGTGGGTCCGGTATTTTGTCACAAACACGGAATTTTCCATGATGTTTTCCCTCTTTCTCTGTTTTTCCTTTCCCGCTTAAAAAGCCAGGTCTCCAACTTCCGTACTCAGGGCAATGTACTGATCTATAAAGTCCTCGCCCAGGGAAATGGGTTTCTTTTCCCCGTTTTTCATATTCTTCAGCTCTGCCTTGCCTTCGGCCAGCTCGTTCTCTCCCAATACAATTGTATACTGGGCGCCGATTTTGTCAGCGTACTTCATCTGAGCTTTCAGGCCGCGTCCGCACACGTCGCAATCCGCAGGCACGCCGCAGCGATGGAGCTGATCGGTGAGCAGGAACGCCTTTTTCTGAGCTTCCTCCCCCATGGACGCCAAATACACTTCGCAGCGCACCGGCTGGGGGAATTCCGTATTTTGAGCTTCCAGAGCCATCATGATCCGGTCCAGACCCAGACCAAAGCCCAATCCAGCGGTGGGCTTGCCGCCCATTTCTTCCACCAGGCCGTCGTACCGGCCGCCGCCGCCCAGGGCGAAGCCCAAGCTCTTGGAGGGGAACTCAAACACGGTACGGGTATAATAATCCAGGCCACGGACCAGGCCGGGGTCCACTTCAAACTCCACGCCCATCGCGGTGAGATACTCCTGGACCTTCTGGAAGTGCTTCTGGCAATCTTCGCACAGGTAATCGGTGATCTTGGGAGCGTCTTTGCAAACTGCCTGACATTCCGGGCTTTTGCAGTCCAAAATCCGCATGGGATTCCGTTCCAGACGGGAAAGGCAAGTATCGCACAGTTCGTCCTTCCGGGCGGTGAAATATTCCTTCAGCGCTTTGTGATATTCTTTCCGGCATTCGGGACAGCCGATGGAATTGATCTGCAGCCCCACGTCTTCCAGACCCAGCCGACGGAAGGCAGACAAGGCCAAAGCGATGATCTGGGCGTCGGCCACAGGCTCGGCGGCGCCGAACATTTCCACACCAAACTGATGCAGCTCCCGAAGCCGTCCGGCCTGGGGCTTTTCATACCGGTAGCAGGAAGTGAGGTAGTACAGTTTCACCGGGTAACCGGCGTTATAGAGGCCGTTTTCCAGCATGGCCCGCACGGCACCGGCAGTGCCCTCCGGCCGCAAGGTGATGGAACGGCCGCCCTTATCCTCAAAGGTATACATCTGTTTTTCCACCACGTCGGTGGTATCGCCCACACCCCGGAGGAACAGTTCCGTATGCTCAAACACAGGGGTACGGATTTCCCCAAAGCCGTTGAGTTCCGCCTCGCTGCGGAACACGTCTTCCATGACCTGCCATTTTTCCGATTTCCCAGGGACCAAGTCCACGGTCCCTTTGGGGGCTTTTGTGATCAATTCCATTCTCTTTTCTCCTTTCCCTTACTTTCTTGAAAGAAAGTAAGCAAAGAACTTTTGTATCGCGCATTGGACGGCCAGCTGCGCTGGCGTTGTGCGGGACGAAAGCTCACGCCCGCGTTTTTAGCCGAGGCCGATCCGAACACTTTCTGATTTTTTGAAAGAAAGCAAGCAAAGAACTTTTGCGTCGCGCATTGGACGGCCAGCTGCGCTGGCGTTGTGCGGGACGAAAGCTCACGCCCGCGTTTTTAGCCGAGGCCGATCCGAACACTTTCTGATTTTTTGAAAGAAAGCAAGCAAAGAACTTTTGCGTCGCGCATTGGACGGCCAGCTGCGCTGGCGTTGT